>Ga0209477_1002578_pt1 | contig 10438 bp, 19 predicted proteins | sample KloWWTupernatant_FD_187180 | JGI IMG/M metagenome (GOLD analysis project Ga0209477, IMG submission 187180) | Active sludge microbial communities from Klosterneuburg, Austria, studying microevolution and ecology of nitrifiers - Klosterneuburg... | ecosystem: Engineered > WWTP > Aerobic digester >...
GACTGCGTGCGCTTCGAGCGCGAGTCCTTCGGCGCGCTACATCAAATGATGGCTGCAATGAGCGAGCGCGAGCGCGCCGAGACATGGGAGGAGATCGAGGCCGCACTCGGCAAGTTCCAAACCGACCAGGGTTTTGTCGGGCCGTGCGAAATGCTGGTCGGAGCCGGGACCAAGTAAATGGAAGCGACCCGCGTCGCAATCGTACAAAGGGCGCCGGCGTTTCTGGATCGCGCCGAATGCTTGCGTGTCGCCGTAAGTGCCGTGGATGAGGCCGCGGCCGGCGGTGCGCGGCTGATCGTCTTCCCCGAGGCCTTCATTTCCGGCTACCCGGCCTGGATATGGCGATTGCGTCCGGGAGGCGATATGACGCTATCCGAGCGGCTGCACCGGGCACTACTTGCCAATGCCGTCGATCTCGCCAACGACGATCTTGAACCGCTGCGCGAAGCGGCGCGGATGCATCGCGTCACCGTGATCTGCGGCATCAACGAACGGGACAGCGCTTTCAGCCGCGGCACGCTTTACAACACCGTGGTCACTTTGGGCGCCGACGGCAGCGTACTCAATCGGCATCGCAAGCTCATGCCCACCAATCCCGAGCGCATGGTGTGGGGCCAGGGGGATGCAACCGGTCTAAGAACCGTCGACAGCCCATGCGGCCGAATCGGCGCCCTCATCTGCTGGGAAAGTTACATGCCGCTTGTGCGCTATGCGCTGTATGCGCAAGGACTGGACGTATACGTTGCGCCGACCTACGACAGTGGCGACCGTTGGATCGCGACGCTTCAGCACATTGCGCGCGAAGGCGGATGCTGGGTGGTGGGAAGCGGCGTTGGGTTCCGCGCCTCCGATATACGCGGCGCGGCACCCGGCATGAGCGCCCTCTACCCCGATACCGAAGAATGGGTGAACCCCGGGGACTCGGCGGTCATTGCGCCAGGCGGCAAGATAGTGGCTGGCCCGATGCGAAACGAGTTCGGCATTCTTTACGCCGACATCGACGGTGAACCCATCGACAATGCGCGGCGAACACTCGACGTCACGGGGCACTACGCAAGACCGGACCTATTCTCCCTGCAGGTACGCACCGGTCCGGTGAACCCTGCGGATTTCAACCCTGATTGAGCCGGCGCTTGCACCGTTGCATGGCCGAAGCTCAGCCGACCGCTTGCCGTAGCGAAGCCAAGGCAAGTGGGTCGGCTGGAGCGCATGGTTGGACCTGATGCGACCGAAGCTCATGGCTTTTCCAGACTGTGTACCGAATACGTTGCGGTGACGTGTGCGCATGGTTTTTCTGTGGCGCCTGAAAAGAGGTGGGCCTCTACGAACGCGACCGATCGACCCCGACGAAGAAGACGACAAACAGAGAATAATTCTGCGGCACCGGCAAGGCGAAGAAACGACACGTTGAGTGAGAGCGTGGTAGCGAACACGCGCGGACCGTAGAACGCATGGACGCAGGCGTACATTGATGTTTCTGCGAAGCCGATGGTTACGGGGCCTGAGAGGACGACTTGCCCTGAACCCGCCGGCAAATCATGACTGAGGTAGCTTTGAAGGACGGGAAGTTTCAAGCGGACCACATCAGTGCTGATTTCCTCCACGATTTCTCCGCGATGGTCAACCGCGGGGAGGTTCGTGACCAACAATTGCGAGAGTTCCTCTGGAGTCATGACCGTCATGGCTTTTCAGGTCCAACGCTCCGGTTCAGCGGCGGGCCGCGCAGCGGACCGTCCGCTGCAACCGGTTGTTAGCCGCCTCTTGAGCGTCCGCCATCGCCGGACTCGGTATCAGATCCGCGAAGCAGAATCCGTCGCGTTCCACGACCTCACCCACCGCCGCGCGCAGCGGCTCGCTGAACATCGGCCCGGCGAGCACGCATGTGTGGAACTCACCGCTCTCGCCGCACGGGTCGACGCCTTCGGGCAGTTCATCGAGGAATGCATGATCAAACCTGCGGCCGGCGAACGACCGCGAGAGCTTCTTCGGATCGACGCACGTGAGGACCGCCTCGACACCGGCGTCGATCATGCGCCGCGCGAGCGGCTCGGTCGCCTGGTGCCAGATCGGAAAGAGCGGCTCGAGACCGGTGCCTTCGAGTTGCTTGATCCGGTACGCGCGGATGTCCTCCAGGAAGAGGTCTCCGAACGCCACGTGCGTTGCACCGCGCTTCAGCCCGTCTTCGATCGCTCCGCGCATCGCGCGCTCGTACACGTCGTTGGGGCAGGGCCACGGGAGGGGGATGACTTGAAGCGGGAGCCCGACCGCGCACGCCTGCGCCTCGACGATCGCGAGGCGAGTCGAGTGCATCGCGACTCGCCCATAAGTGGTATTGACGGTCGTCAGGAGGCCGACGACCTCGACGTCCGGATCGTTCCGGAGCATGTGCAAAGTCCAGGCGCTGTCCTTGCCGGAACTCCAGGAAAGCAGCACGCGGCGAGCCATCACGCGACCCCCCAACAAGCGCGGTAAGTCATGATCATCCACTCTCTCGTGTGCGGCTCACGCCTTGCGGTCCTGGGCTCTATCTGGTTGCCCGACAAAGACAGGCATGATGGCAAAAAATGCCAGCATCGCCAGGTACACGCTTCCGGAGACCCGGTCGCGGCTGGCGACATAGTCCGCGAGCGATCGTTCCTGCACGACCACGGCCAGCACGAGTTCGGCAGCGAGCAACAGAACCAGCGCGAGCAGCCCTGTGCCGAGGCGCGCGGGCATGGAAGGTGGGACGGCGAAGCGCCTGACTGCGAACCTGGCCGCGACCAGGATGACGACGAACATGAGTGGCATCTCGCCCAGTTCCGCAATCCGCTCGCCCAGGCGCGGCACAAGAAGGGTGACGCGAAGCACCCCCAGCACGAAACCGGCGCCAAACACCAGCGCGAAGTAGGCCAGCCCGGCTCTGATCGCAGGCACTGTCAAGTCAGCACCGCGTCTATCGGCCTGCGCAGCGATGGCGGCATCTTCGGCCCGCGGCCGAAGCGAACGACCAGGTCGGGCCTGCGTCCGCCAACACCAAGGAAGGTCGCAAACTGCGGCCTCAGCGCGGACACTTCCACCGGCTGATTGAGCATTGCGTTGCGGATACCGAGGGCGGCCGACTGGAGTGCAAAGCGCTCGTAGCATCGCCCCACCTCGATCCATTGGGCGGGGTTCTCGGCTTCGGAAACGAAGACAGCGATTCCTGCCGAGCTGCGCACATGGCTTGCGTATTTGTCGTTCTCGGCTTTGGGCGTGAAGAACAGGCCGAAGAGCAGGCTGCCCAACCAGGAAGGCACGGAGGGATTCCCCGACGACGCGGCATACAGACCGTCACCCGTCCGGATTGCGTCGTCGGCACTGAAGCGAATCCACGCTTTTAGTTCCTCGACGAAAGCCCGGTCATTCATTTGCGCCGTATTTCCCTGCACGACATACTCGAGGACCTTCTCCATGGCCATGCGCTCGGTGAGAAGAATGGCCCGAACGCCGTTGCCTTGGCCCGCTCTCTCCAGCAGCGCAAGCTCGCTCACTGAAATCGGCTTGCCGTCGTACTCGGCGCGCGTGCTCTGGCGTTCGGGTGTGGCGTTGTACAGGCTGGTCGCAACCGCCTTGGTCGGCTCCAGCGCTACCCTCAGCGCCGTGCCCGCGGAGTCGTCGAACACGGCATTTCCGTAAAGCCCGTTGGCGAGCGCCGCTTGAACCAGGTTCTCGGCCGCACACCCGATGGAAACGAACAGGTGATGATCATCCGGGTCCACCGCGGGACAGCGTCGCGAAAAATCCGGCACGATCGATATCGAGCGGTCTTCCAGCCGGAACTTCCAGCACTGGGTATTGTGACTGGATGGCGCCAGGGTCGCGCAGCGCACCAGTTCGCGCAGAAGCGCCGACTTGTCGCCAGCGTCCGCCTTCCCGTGACGCCACGTGTTGCTGACTGCATTGGCGTAGCCATCGGCGGTCGTTTCCGATGAGCAGGACGTCGCGGCAGCCAGTACGCCGACGGTCGTTGGAATTGAAACGATGAATTCTCGTCGAGTAGCCATGACTGCTGCCTATCTCGATATTGACGCCCGACGTCTGAATCAAGCCGGGCCGCGAAGCGGCGTCGGCTTGAATGAATCGTCAGGCCGCGATCAGTTTGAGCTTACCGACCCGCTTCAGATTGACGCGCCGCCTTGCCGCCCAAAGGTCATAAGCGTCCTGCATGGCCAGCCAACTCTCTGGAGAGCGACCAACAGCTTTGGAAAGGCGAAGCGCCATCTCCGGGGTGACTCGACTGGCACCCTTGAGGATGCGGCTGAGGGTAGAAGCCGCTACATCCAACTTCTCCGCAAGCTCGCGGCCGCTGATGCCATTGGGTTCAAGGTAGACCTCGGTGATGAACTCGCCGGGGTGGGGAGGGTTGTACATGGCCATCAGTGATAGTCCTCGTAGTCCAGGACGTATGCGTTCCCATCCTGGAACTCAAACGTCAGTCGCCAATTGCCGTTAACCCAAATTGACCACCGTCCGCGCATTGCGCCTTTGAGTGGATGCAGCCGGAAGCCCGGAACATCCATGTCCTCAATGGTTTGGGCCGTGTCCAGGGCAGCAAGTTGCATCCGGAGCCGCTTGACATGGCGGCCTGAACGCCCGAAGCGCTGCCGGTCTCAAAGAGTCTGCGCAGGCCTTTGTGCCGGAACGACTTGATCATGGCGGAACTGTATTATGTTGCGCATCACGCAACAAGCAGCCTGACGTCTGAACTGAGCCGGGCCGCGAAGCGGGGTCGGCTTGAATGAGTTGTCAGGCGACGTAACCCATCTCCGAGTCAGCGCGCGCGCCGGTAGTGCATGGCAACCGCGCCGCAGCGGAGCGGCTTCGCCGAGACGAGATCGAGCCGTCGCGTGCCAGGGAGCCCGCTCTGGTACAGGGTCTGGCCGTGGCCGGCGATCCTGGGGTGGACGAGGAACTTGTACTCGTCGATCAGATCCAGCCGATCCAGCTCGGTCGCGAGCTTGCCGCTACCGAGGAGCACGCCGGCCGGTGTCGCGTCCTTGAGCTTCTGCACGCCCGAGCGCAGGTCGTCGGCGATGTGGTGGCTGTTGGTCCATGGAAAGTCCTTTCGCGTCGAGGACACCACATACTTCGGCTTGGCCTCCAGCTTGACCGCCCACTCGCGCATCGCCGGCGGTGCCTCCGCGTCGCCGCGGGCGACCGCTGGCCAGTAGCTCTCCATCATCTCGTAGGTGACGCGGCCCCACAGCATCGCCCCGCCCTCGTCCATGAGGTGGGTGAAGAAGGCGTGTGTCTCGTCGTCGGCGATTCCTTCCCGGTGGTCAACGCAGCCGTCCAGCGTGACGTTGATACTGAAGGTCAACAGTCCCACGGTGTCCTCCGTTGGAGTTACGCGACGAGCCGCTCGCCGTCTGGCTCCAAGGGCACGAGCCCGATTCGCGAGGTGGTCACCCTGGGGCGCCTGACGTTGGCGCTCAGCGGCGATTGACGCGGACGGGTGCCCGCGGTAGCGGGCGCACGGCGGGGTCAGGCGTCCGCTGGAGCAACCGGTTAGGCATCAGCACTGCTTCGTGCGCGCTTTCGAGGTGTCTCGATGCGCGGCGTGGCCAGCTCTTCTCGCACAACTTGCCGAACCGCAGCGAGCATGGAGCGCTGCTGAATGTATGCAACCAATGCGTCGTTGATCATCGTCTGGTAGTTCCCGCCACCCGCCTGGTCCGCTGCTTCACGGAAGTAGTCCACGACCTTGGTATCCAGACGGATGGACAGCTTCGTCTTGCCGGATTCGGGCGGCACGACTCGCCCGCGTCGCGCTCGCGCGAAGTCGATATCCCGAACTGCTTCAGCCGCTACCTTCTTCATACTGCTCTCTCTGACGCTTGTTCGCCTTCCAGGCCGAAATGATGCGGTAAACATCCGGCTCTCGATGGGTATAGACGACCACCAGGAGGGCGCGCTGGCCGCTCGAGCAACCTGTTATGCGGCAACGTCAAGCAATGCCCTGGGGTTCTTGTCCGCCATCATCAGCAGCGTCCTGGCGGGCCCTGAAGGCGCGCGCCTTCCCTGCTCCCACTCCTGAAGCGTCCGTACCGAGACCCCGATCAGCCTGGCGAACTCGGATTGCGACAGACCCGTCTTCCCCCGAATCTTCGCTACCGATGGTACGGTCGTGATACGCCCGACTTCGCCTCGCTTGATCTGTCGAATCCCTTCCAGGATTTCCGCACCGATGTTCCGATCAGTCTTCGTCATCGCTGAGCTCCTGCCGGATCTTTCGTAGAACATGAGCCGGGACGTTCTCGGCTTCGTTCTTCGCATAGATCGTCAACATCCAAATGACTCCCCTTGCGGCTCGGGCGAAGTAGATCACCCTTACGCCGCCTCGCTTGCCCCGCCCAGCGGCGCCCCAGCGCACCTTCCTTACGCCTCCCGACCCCGGGACGACTTCGCCGGAATCGGGGTCCTGGGCCAGATGAGCCTGAAGTGCTGCGTATTCCTCGTCAGACAGGTAGTCGTAGACGAGCCGGGTGAAGAGCGGCGTTTCGATGAACGAAAGCATCGATAGGCACTATACGTCATTGCCGTATGGGCGGCAAGAGCCGCCTCCATTGCCGCATAACGTTTGAGCTCAGGCTGCGGCCCGTCAGGGCCGTCGTGCCTGCAGCAAATTGTTATGCGCGTGACTGAACTGGTTGCATGAGATGGGCTACTGCACCCGTTGGGTCAGAAACCGCGCATATACGACCGACGTCCGGCACGTCATGTGGCGGCACAAGAACCTTGCCGCCCAATCTAGCGGCCCTCACAGCACACGCATCCACATCATCAACAGCGAAGTAGGAATGCCAGTACGAACAGCTGCCGGGTGAGTGTGCCGCGGGATTCATCATCCCCGCGACATCCGTGCCTTCAACTGAGAACAACGTATAGGTCCCAAATGGTCCGGCATCAACTGCGCGCTGCTCCCACCCGAATAGCCCGCAGAAGAAATCTCCGCTGGCTTGTTGGTCTGATGTGACCAGTTCGTGCCATACGAATGGATTCTCAGTAGCCACGGTTTTCTCCGAACTCCCTCGGCGCACAACGTGAAGTTGAGGGGCGCGCCGCTTCTGGCGCGCCCCTCTCGAACGCCATGTTAGGTGTCGAACCGTTCAAAGTGGAACGACGGGAATGCATATCTCGCACTCGAACGCCCCGGTCTGGGGGTCGCACTTCGCATCTGTCGGGTAGTACTCGAAGCAGGGTCGGGCATCAAGCTGAAGTCCGCTGGCGGGCAACCATTCCCGGAGTAACGCAGTCCAGGCATCAACAACCCGTTCGCTCGTTCCACTGTAACGGAGAGCAGCATACTTGCCGCCCGGAATGGTTGTCTTGAGAGCACCGCCTGACAAAACGAAATCCGGCGCAACTTCCACACAGGCATCGTACCGGCATTGCTCTGCCGCAGTGATGCTGGGATCGTCGTAGCTAATGCCATAGCGTGCTTGTTCCTGCAGGTTGTTCGAAACGGCCCACGGATAGTATGTGTTCTGCCAGAACTGTGCGATAGCCTCGCCATACGGACCGAGATGACGAAGATAAGCGACGGTTACTGGTTGGCGATCAATGAGCGTCACTTTCATGATGTTCTCCTTGTTTGGATTGTGGGAGATTTCATGTTTCCCGAAAGGCGCTCGTACTGCCTGCCTGTGCTTGCTATTCGCCTGACCAGAATTGCTAAATGCATTGCGTAGTGAGGATTGGTGCTCGCGCCAGGCAGTGGGCGAAGATCCGAAACGGCTCTTGAAAGCGCGCGTGAATGCTTCGGCAGAACCGAAACCAACCGACAAAGCAATGTTCAAAATCCTCGTGTGCGGCTGAGCCGCGAGCCGCATGGCTGCGACCTCGACACGCCGGCGACGCAGGTAGTCGCCAAGGGTTTCGCCCATCCATGCGGAAAAGAGACGATGGAAATGAAATGGGGAAAAGTGTGCGACTTCAGCCAATGCAGCGAGAGCGAGTTGCTCATCGAGATGTTCGTCAATGTGTGCCAGCACCCGATGCATCCGGTCTTTGTATTCTGACTGGCTATCGAGTGAAGGCACGGAGCACCTAACGTTTGAGCTAAGCGGCAGACACCGGCTTTGCCGCGGCGGTCCGCTTGGGCGAAGGGTTGGCCGACGACCGGTTCGCCCTGGATGGGCTCAGCTCCTCGCGCAGCACTTCCCTGAGGACTCCGACTGTGACCGGCCGGTCGTCGGAGGATCTGCGAGTGGTCTCCGCGATTGCCGCTCGAAGCGCGGAATTGATCATGGTCTGATACCCAGTGCCTTGCGCCTCCGCCCTGGCACGGAAGTATTCGATGACATCGTCGTCGAGCATGATGGTGATTCTCGTCTTGCCCGGGGAGGCAACGACGGCGCCTCGCTTCCCCTTCGAGAAGTCGTACTCCTTACGCATGGTATTGCTCCGCTTCACTTCTGCTGAACTCGCGCGCGGAGATCAGCCGAATGCGGTTGCCGCGCGGCGTGTGAACGACGACCAGGATCCGGCCCAGAGCGTCCATGCCGAGGGTCACGAAGCGTGCTTCCACTTCCGCGTCGGGATCCTCGATGGTTACCGCGAATGGGTCGCGAAGCGCTTGTTCGGCATGTGCGAAGCTGACCTTGTGCTTGGCCAGATTGGCCTTGGCCGGGTCGAACTCGATCTCCACGCGCCTAGTATGCATATTGTCAAGGGCGAGCAATGTCGCATTCACCTGGAGATGCTAGCTTCGCTGTGCTTTCACATCCTCTACCGCGAGTTCACGCAGCCCACTTCGTGCAGATTCGTCCGGCACATGCAAGGCGAGATCAGCTTCGAGTCTATCTATGAACGATTGGGATGCATTCCGCGTCAAAACAAGAAAGAAGCGCTGACGCAAGTCATCAATCAAGTACCAATCGTTGTCATTCAAATCAGCGCTCCTAGAGGTCGACCGAGTCCAGCCATCGATGTCACCCGAGTATTGGCGATAGACGGCAACCTTTGCAGCTGTAATCCTCCGATGCGTCATCAGAGCCGCCTAACGTTGCTAAACGGACTGCCGAAGGCAGGTCCGGTTGAGCAGCGGGTTAGGCCGCATCGGGCGACCGCTCCCACCTCATTGGAAGGAAGGCGATGCCGTGCTGACGGACGATTTCACCTGCTGACCTGAAGCCCAATGAGCGGTAGAAAGCAACTGCATTGAGGCTTGCGTTGACCGTGACACCTCGTTTTTCTGCCTTGGGCGGGAGACGACCGATCAGATGGTGCCAAAGCATTCTGCCGACGCCGCGGCCTTGACCCGCCGCGTCAACGAAAAGGGTGAACAGGTGGGTGTCGTCGCGCAAGGCGATGAAGCCAACCAACGTGTTCGTGGACTCGGCAACGTAGTACGCAAAGCGGTTCGAGGCGATGTTTTCGACGTGCGCCCGCTGGGACATGGACTCCCAGAACGGTGCGGCTGCGGCCGGATCTTCGATGAGTACAGCCTCGAAACTGCGGACCAGCGCGGCGATGCGAGAAGCATCCGTAGGTGCAGCTGGGCGTATGTTCATGCGGCCCAACGCTCGATCTGAGCCACCCGCACCGGCAGGCCAGCCCGGCCGCAGGACGGACGATGAAAAACACCTTGCCATGGCCAGGCTGGCCTGCCGGTGCGGGTCGGCTTGAGCGAGGGGGTCATGCGGCAACGGCGCTGCGCTCACTGGGTAGAAGCCGGCAGGAAGCCTTGCTGCTCCGGAGTGCTTGGTACATCAGCCAGGTCCGCGAGCCAAGGCAAGGCCGAGTGCTGCCAGATTTGAACCGCTGGCTTGAGCTGCGCGCGTTGTTCCACGCAGCCAAGCCGAATGATCACCGAGGTGGAGTTCTCAGGCGCCGTGGCGTACAGCGGTGTACCGCAGTCCGGGCAGAACACTTGCGCTCGGCGATTGCCGCTTTGCGCCACCTTGACATAGCTCTTGGGCGTGCCGCGCAGTGAGAACTTTCCTATGGGAGCCGCCACAACGGCTCGGAACGGGGCACCAGACAACATTTGGCAGTCGGTGCAATGACAGACCATGACTCGCGCGGGATCGATTTCGGCAGTGAAGGCTATCGCGCCGCAGTGGCAAGAACCGTTGATATGCATGACAGCCCTCGATATCGCGTTGTGGTTGGTCTGCGCCGCCTAACGCGCCATTGAGCGGCGCCGGAGCGCGCAGCGCGGAGGTGTCCGCTCCAACGGCTGGTTAGGTGTCGTGCCGCCAGTCATGTCCGGGCTTGAAAAGGATGTGCGGCGCCAACTGCGCCCACCAGTCGCCCCGCTTGAAAAGAAGTTTGGACGAGCCGAGCGCCTCTCCGAGTTCGAGGATCTCCGAGCGACGGGAGAGAACATCCTGGTTCCGACCATGAGCGAGGAGGATTCGGCCGAGCATGTAACTGAGCAGCATGTGAAAGAGGGTGATCCGCGTGGCTTGAA
>Ga0209477_1002579_pt1 | contig 10438 bp, 12 predicted proteins | sample KloWWTupernatant_FD_187180 | JGI IMG/M metagenome (GOLD analysis project Ga0209477, IMG submission 187180) | Active sludge microbial communities from Klosterneuburg, Austria, studying microevolution and ecology of nitrifiers - Klosterneuburg... | ecosystem: Engineered > WWTP > Aerobic digester >...
TGACTATTCCCAGTTCGATGCAGGCTGTGGTCGTGCGCGCCTACGCGCCCGGCTTTGACAATCTGGCCCTGGCCGAACGGGCCGTCCCGACTCCGGGTCCTGGGCAAGTCCTGGTCCGCATCGCCGCCTCACCCATCAATCCGAGCGACCTCATGTTCGTCCAGGGCCTGTATGGCGTGCGCAAACCGCTGCCCGCCGTGGGCGGATTCGAGGCGTCCGGCCTCGTGGTTGCCGCCGGCGCGGACGCGGCCGCCCAGCGTCTGCTCGGCAAACGCGTGGCCGCCCTCTCTGGCGGCGACAACGATGGCGCCTGGGCTGAATACATGCTGGCCTCGGCTGCGTTGTGCGTGCCGGTTCCGGATGACATCGACGACGAAGCCGCTTCCACCCTGATCATCAATCCCTACACGGCCTGGGCACTGGTCGATCTCGCCCGCGCGGCCGGGACGAAGGCCATCGTTCAAACCGCCGCCGGGAGCGCGCTGGGCCGGATGATCCAGCGTCTGGCCGCCACGCATGGCATCTGCGTCATCAACGTGGTCCGCCGCCCCGAGCAGGTCGCCGAGCTGCTCGAAGCCGACATGGGCCCCACCCTGTCGAGCATTGACGCAAACTTCGACATTAATCTCGCAACGTTGTGCAAAAACATGGACGCGCGACTGGCCTTCGACGCCGTGGGCGGCGCGCTGACGGGACAGGTGGCCCGCGCCCTGCGCCCCGGCGGGCGGGTCATCGTCTACGGCGGGCTGTCGGGCGAGGAGCCCCGGATCGGGGTGGATCAGCTCATTTTCCGGGACAAGATGCTCGAGGGGTTCTGGCTGTCATCCTGGCTGCCCAGCCGGTCAACGGATGAACTTGCCCAGTTGGCCGTCGAGATCCCGGCCCTGGCTCGCGACACCCTGAGCACGGACACACGGGCGCGCTATCCGCTCGGCCGCTTCCGTGAGGCGCTCGCCGACTACGCCGGCCATATGTCCGGCGGCAAAGTACTGTTTGTTCCGCACGGCGCGGCGTTGTAGTTATCCGGAAGGAATAGCCCACGGCTTCGCCGTGGGCTATTCCTTCCGGATAACTACAACGCTGCCTTGACCACCTTGGTCAGCGACTCGGCTTTGAGTTCGCTCAACGACAGGCACACGCCCTCGAGATTCTCGGCCAGCTTGCGGGCCAGGCCCTGATCGAAGGCGACGTGCTCCATGTTGATGACGATGGAGCGAATCTTCTCCTCGGCGATCTGAGTGGCCATCTGATAGGCCTCGACCTGGGGCGGCAGGTTGCTCATGCTCACGTTGCCCGCGCCATCAGTCAGGATGATCATCAGCGGAAGCACTTCCGGGCGCAGGCGCTTTTCGCGCATGATGACGTGATATGACAGGGTGAGCCCGGCCGTCAGGGGCGTCTTGCCGCCGACAGGGATGTCGCGCAGCGCTTTCTGGGCCAGTTCGACCGACGAGGTCGGGGGCAGGATCAGCGTTGCGCTGTTTTTCTGGAAGACGATCAGCCCCACCCGGTCGCGGCGCTGATAGGCGTCGGTCAGCAGCGACATGATCGCGCCCTTGGTCGCCTGCATCCGCTCGGCCACGGCCATGCTCCACGACGCATCGACCACGAAGATGATGAGGTTCGACACCCGCTTGACCCGCACCTTGCGCATGAAGTCCGGACGTTTGATGTGAAACGCGCGGGGCTTGCCGCCGGGGACGAGGGCCGCCTCTTCCTTGCGCTGGCGCTGATGGGGCGCGGCGGTCCGCATCGTCGCATCAAAGGCCAGGTCCTCGACCCGACCGTGCATGGGCCGCGACTGGATGTAGCGCCCGCGCTTGCGGTCGGTGCGCGTGGTCGAGCGCCGGCCCGCCGCGTTGCGGGTCAGCTTGTCGAGGGGGGTATTCAGTTTTCGCGCTCGAAACTCTTCGCCGAGCGCGGTCTTGTTGCCGCCTTGAAAATCCTGCGCGCTTTGCGGAGCCTGCGGCACGGTCTGTTGCATGGGCTCCGCGGGACTGGACGATGATTCCGGATTCTCGTTCAGCCCCGTTTCACTTTTTTTGAGGCGTCCTGTTGCTTGCCTTGCTGGGATTGTTGATCCTGGGCCTGTTGCTGCTCCATCTGGCTTTCAATCTGCTGGAGCTTGTCGCTGAGGACGCTCATCGCCTGCTCGGTGTCCTGGAAGGGATGCCGCTTGAGGCGATGCGGCAGAGCGAGCTCGGCGGCCAGCAGGATGTCATTCTCGGTGATCGACTCGCGCTTCTGGAAGGCCGCGTGGGCGCGGGCCGCCCGCAGGATGACCAGGTCGGCCCGATGGCCGTCGACGCCCATTTGGGCCATCAGATTGGCGATCGTGGCCAGGTCGCGCCCGGAGTGCTGAACGTTGGGCAGCCGCTCGCGGGCCTCGGCGATCTCGGTGGTGAGCTCAGCCTCGCTCGGCTCCCAGGTCTTCATGAACTGGGCCGAGTCGCCCTCAAAGGCCAGGTTGCGCTCCAAGATACGGACTCGGGCGACGGGATCTTTGATGCTCAGGATGTCGACGCACAGGCCGAAGCGGTCGAGCAACTGCGGGCGCAGGTCGCCCTCTTCCGGGTTCATCGAGCCGATCAGGACGAAGCGGGCCGGATGGCTGAAACTGATGCCTTCGCGCTCGACGACGTTGACCCCCATCGCGGCGACGTCCAGGAGCAGGTCGACCACGTGGTCATCCAGCAGGTTGACCTCGTCGACATACAGCACGCCCCGGTTGGCAGCCGCCAGCACGCCGGCCTCGAAGTGCTTCTCGCCCTTCTGGATGGCTTTCTCGATATCGAGCGTGCCCACCACCCGGTCCTCGGTCGCGCTGACTGGCAGGTTGACAAAACTGGTTTTGCGCTTGAAGATCCGGGGCTTGTCGCCGCGCTCGATGCGGGCGCGCAGAGTCTCGGGAAAGGAGGCCGGGACGCGCGGATCGGAGAAGAACGGATCGCCCTCAAAGACCTCGATCTCCGGGAGCAGGTTGGCCAGGGCGCGGGCGGCCGTCGATTTTGCCGTGCCGCGCTCGCCGCGGATGAGCACGCCGCCGATCTGCGGGTAGATGGCGTTCAGGATGAGGGCGCGCCGCATGCGCTCCTGTCCAACGATCGCGGTAAAGGGAAACAAGTTTGCCATGAATCAGTGTATGACGGACCGGAAGTAGGCGATGGTTTCGCGCAGGCCATCCTCGAGCGGAACTTTGGGCTCCCAGCCCAGGATGGCCCGGGCGCGGGTGATGTCGGGCCGGCGGCGCTGCGGGTCGTCGGCGATGCGTTCCTTGCTGGGCTGGACGTAAACGGCCTGGCTCCTGCATTCGGGACCCGCGGCCTTGAGGACGGCCTCAGCGAACTCGGTCATCGTCATTTCGCGCGGATTGCCCACGTTGACCGGCATGGGCTCATCGGACATGAGCAGGCGCAGCATGCCTTCGACCAGATCGCTGACGTAGGTGAAAGAGCGGGTCGCGGTGCCGTCGCCATAGATCGTCACCGGTTCGTTCTTAACCGCCTGCTTGACGAAGTTGGGGACGACCCGGCCATCGTTGAGATCCATTCGCGGACCATACGTGTTGAAGATGCGGATGATCCGGGTGGGCAGGCCATGCCGGCGGTGATAGGCCATGGTGAGGGCCTCGGCGAAACGCTTGGCCTCGTCGTAGACCGAGCGCACGCCAGTGCAGCTCACGTTGCCCCAGTAGCTTTCTTTCTGCGGATGTTCGAGCGGGTCGCCGTAGACCTCGCTCGTGCTGGCCTGCAGGAAGCGCGCGCCCTTGACTCGCGCCAGCTCGAGCGCGTTGCGGGTGCCGTGCGAGCCGACCAGCATGGTCTCGATCGGGTTGTCGAGATAGCCGACCGGGCTGGCCGGCGAGGCCAGGTTCATCACCGCGTCGAGCGGGCCGGCGTAGTCCAGGCCGGCGATGATGTCGCGTTCGATGAGCTCGAAGTCCGGGTTGGCGGCCAGGTGGGCGACGTTTGCCCGCGAGCCGGTGATGAAGTTATCGACGGCCACGACGCGGTGTCCGTCCTTGAGCAGGCGCTCGGACAGGTGCGAACCGATGAAGCCCGCCCCGCCGGTGATCAGGACATTCATGGCTTGGCCGCCTTGGCCGCTTCCTTGCTGCCGATGCGGATCAATTGGACCTGGCCCTGATAGCCCTTCTCGGCCTCATCGCCGAGCGAGAGCTTGCCGGTGCCGAAGTAGCCCTGGCTGCCGGTGCTGAAGGTCTTGGCATTCAGCAGCATGCTGCCCACTTCCTCGCCGTTGACGACGAACTTGACCAGTACAGTGTTCTTGGTTTCAGGCATAAAAGTCGATGATACCTGAGATGGGCGGCCCAATCAGATGGGCTCCACCTTCGAGGTGGAGCCCATCTGACGGGAAAGGCTGCTGTCTCTCTTCGTTCGGCACCCTCCATGGGTGCCGCTCAGCGAGGATTGAAGTCGCGCATGACGACCATGACAATGGCGTAGTCGATTGCTTGAATCGATATCCAGACTAGCGCTGCAACTCCTGCCAGCTTGGCTGTATGTCCCAGCCGATATCCACGAAAGACTCCTGGCAACGCAACTACCACAACTGCCACAATCACTGACGCTGCGTACCGCCCGAGTTGAACCTGAAGTAATTCAGCGCGATCTGAATGCCCATAAATCAAGCCCAAGAGCATTAACCCTATGGAGGCGGACAAGACCGACAAGAACACCGTGCCTGGCTGCGAACGATCTCTGGTCTTGAGCGGGAACATCGCTGATGAGCATAGTCATACCATCGTCCCGCACAAAACCGAGTAGGCAAGCAGCTTCGCAGTGATGCCGCCAAAGGTGCCCTGCGTTGAGAATATGTCGACCTGCAGCACGAGACTCAGTAATTGCGAGAACAGACACGCTGCTGTGATCAGGAGGATTCCGAGAAACTCCGCCGGTTTCATACCAATGCCCAATTATCGCCGAAACGCGCAAGATATTGTCCAGCTTATTTGTCCAGACCGTGCGTATTCGCGAGCGACGCCATGTTCATCTACCTTTCTTGGTCTGGACGGATTTCCACAGATTTGAGCAGGCAGGCAGCGACCCACCCACTGAAGCGTCGGCCACCGGCAGCCGTACGGGTCTTTGACACTGAAAATGAAACTGCCCGGAGACATGCCATGTCGGCCGAAAGACTTCGCGGGTAGTCGCCATAGGTTTGTCGCGGGCACGCCTCTACGGCGCCTACCCACTACGCGTATCCAAACGCAACCGAAGCGTGCCGGCGGCCGAACGAAGCGACGCCGAAGGGTGAAGGTCGGTCGCCCGCAGATAGCGCATGGGGTAGAGACGCAAGATCTTGCGTCTCTACCCCATGCGTTGCGCGACCGGTTACGCTCGTTGTGCGGCGCGCGGGCTGAAGCCCGCGCCTACAAGCCCGCGCCTACAGCTTACGCCCCTCGCTCGGGATTGCGCAAGGCGATCAGAACAACCCTTCCACCGACAGGTATCGCTCGCCCGTGTCGTAGCAGAAGGTCAGAACCGTGCTGCCGGCCGGGATCTCGGCCAGTTTCTTCGATACGGCGGCCAGCGACGCGCCGGACGACACGCCAACGAAGATGCCTTCCTCTTTCGCCGCGCGCTGGGCCCAGGCGTAAGCCTCGTCCTTGGTTACCTGGATCACGCCGTCGAGAATGGCGGTATGCAGGTTCACCGGCACAAAGCCGGCCCCGATCCCTTGGATCGGGTGCGGGCCGGGCGCGCCGCCGCTGATGACCGGCGAGGCGGCCGGCTCTACCGCGAAGACTTTCAGCTTCGGCATGGCCGGCTTGAGCACTTCGGCCACCCCGGTGATGTGACCGCCGGTGCCGACGCCGGTGATGAGGTAATCCAGCCCCTCCGGAAAGTCAGCCAGGATCTCACGGGCCGTCGTGCGCTGATGGATGTCGATGTTGGCCGGGTTGTCAAACTGGGAGGGCATCCATGCGTTGGGCGTCGATGCCACCAACTCGGTCGCCTTGGCAATCGCCCCCTTCATCCCCTTCTCACGCGGGGTCAGCTCGAAGGTCGCGCCATACGCCGACATCAACTTCCGGCGTTCGATCGTCATCGACTCGGGCATGACCAGGATGAGCTGATAGCCTTTGACCGCGCACACCATCGCCAGACCGATGCCGGTGTTGCCCGATGTCGGCTCGATGACGACGGTCCCCGGCTTGATCGCGCCGCGCTTCTCGGCGTCCTCGATCATCGACAGGGCAATCCGGTCCTTGATGCTGCCGCCCGGGTTGGCCCGCTCGAGCTTCATGTAGACCGTGTGGGCCGATCCAAACAGGCGGTTCAGGCGGACATGCGGAGTATTGCCGATCGTGTCAAGAATGGTATTTACTTTCATGCGTTATTTTTCTCCATCTTCCAGCAGGCTGCGCCGGCGCGCGTCCCCCTGGTGATATACAAGCGAATGGGGCGGCACGCTGTCGATCAACCACACGTTGCCGCCGATGATGCTGTGGTCGCCGATGACTGTCTCGCCGCCCAGGATCGACGCGTTGGCGTAGATGATGACGTGGCTGCCAATCGTCGGATGACGTTTTGAGCAGGCCAGTTCCTTGCTCACGCTCAGCGCGCCCAGGGTCACCCCCTGGTAGAGCTTGACATGCTCGCCGATTTCGGCGGTCTCGCCAATGACGATGCCCGTGCCATGATCGATGCAGAACGCGTCGCCAATCTTCGCCCCTGGATGAATATCGATCCCGGTCCGCTGATGGGCGACCTCGGCGCAAAGCCGGGGCAGGATCGGGACGCCGGCGAGGTAGAACTCGTGAGCGATCCGATGGGTGGCAATGGCCTGTAGCCCGGGATAGGCCATCACGACCTCGGTCAGGCTGCGGGCGGCGGGATCGCCGTCGTAGATCGCCTGGGCGTCGCGCCAAAGGCGTTCAGCCACAACCCCAAGACGCTCCGAAAAAAACGCCTGGGTCACGGTCTCGGCGCGACAGGCGTCAAAGTCCGGCAGGGGCTCCAACAGCTCGCGCAGAAGTCCCATGGCCCGCTCGATGTTGCAGCGCAGGTCATCGGCGGTGCATGGCTCGGTGTTCCCCACCATCTGGGGAAAGACGAGTTCGAGCGTTTCGTCCAGAAAGCGCTCAGTCTGGGCCCGGGACGGCAGGCCACGGGTCGTAATTTGCTGCAGGGCAGCGAGGCGCCCGGTCAAGCGGGCAATTGCATCGTCCATGAGTTCTAAGTGGACAAGTGTCCAGTCCGAAACTGAGACAAAACTTAGGCGGGACTTAGCGGGTTAGTCTAGGCACCTACCCAACTGGCCAGTTCAGGACTGGACACATTACGGATGACGCGTGCCATCGAGGCGCATAGACTTAGGTTGCTTGCTGCCACCGGGAGCGAACGACTCTCCTGGTCGGCGCCAACTTCCATGACGAGGGAGGCAAATGTCAATATTCGCTGCGCCTGAGGCGCCCATTCTCAGAACCCCCGCCCCTGCGCGCGCGCACGGCGACATCCTCGTCGACGAGGATCGCTGCAAAGGCTGTGGCCTGTGCGTCGCCGTATGCCCCAAGCACGTTATCGCGTTGTCGGGGCATTTCACACCCCGCGGTTATCACCCGGCCGCGCTGATTACCTACTCCGCCGCCAATCCCCAGGAACGCTGCACCGGGTGCATGTTGTGTTCCACCATTTGCCCGGACGCCGCCATTACCGTCTATCGGTTGCAGCCGGCCCGGGCCTGAACGCTCACGGAGCTTTCCATGACGAAAGAACTCTGGAAGGGCAACGAGGCCATCGCCGAGGCATGCGTGCGCGGCGGGCTCGAGGCCTATTTCGGCTATCCCATCACCCCCCAGACCGAGCTGCTCGAGTATCTGAGCTGGCGCATGCCCGATCTGGGCCGGGCCTTTCTCCAGGCCGAGAGCGAGCTGGCGGCCATCAACATGGTCTACGGCGCGGCCGCCGCGGGCGCGCGAACGATGACCTCTTCGTCCAGCCCGGGTGTGTCGCTCATGCAGGAAGGCCTGTCCTATATCGCCGCCAGCAACGTGCCTATGGTGATGGTCGACATGATGCGCGGCGGGCCCGGGCTGGGCAACCTTGCCCCGACCCAGGCCGACTACTTTCAGCTCGTCAAAGGCGGCGGGCACGGCGACTATCACCCGATCGTGTTGGCCCCGTCATCGGTGCAGGAAGCGGCCGACATGGCCTATGCCTCATTTGACCTGGCCGACCGCTACCGGACCATCGTCATCATCGCTGCCGATGGCAACATCGGCCAGATGATGGAGCCGGTCGAGATGCCGGTGATGCGCGAGCTGGTCCCGCGCGACCGGGGTTGGGAGCTGACCGGGAACGTTGGACGCCCCCGGCGGGTCATCCACTCGCTGAACCTGTCACCGGTGGAGATGGCCAAGATCAACGCCCTGATCCAGGACAAACAGCGCCTGATCGGGGCCAACGAAGTGCGCTACGCCGAGCGGTTTGCGGAGGGCTGCGATCTGCTCGTGGTCGCCTTTGGCTCGGCCGCCCGGATCGCCCAAACGGCCATTCGGCAGGCCCGCGAAGCCGGGCTGAACGTCGGCCTGTTCCGGCCGATCTCGCTGTATCCCTTCCCCTCCGAGCGGCTGGCCGCCCTCGCCGCGCGCACGCGCAAGATGCTGGTCTTCGAGTTGAACGCGGGCCAGATGCTCGAGGATGTCCGGCTCGCGACGGGATCGTCGGTGCCGATCGAGTTCTTTGGGCGGATGGGCGGGGTAATGCCGCTACCGGATGAGGTCCTCGAGGCGATCCAAAAAGCGATCCCGGCCCCGCGGACCAACGGTGTCTATGCCCCCAAGCGGGTCGCGCCCATCGGGTTGAATTGATGGCACGCTGTGTCACTAAAGACTCCCAACAATACATGCTTCCGGAGGCCATATCCCCCGGCTCCGCCGGGGGATATGGCCTCCGGAGATGGCATTGTTGGGGGCTCCAAGGCAAACTGGCATGACTGAAGAACTGAAGATCGTCTACGAACGCCCGCATGCGTTAACCGAGGCAATCACCCATTACTGCCCGGGTTGCACCCATGGCATCATCCACCGGCTGGTGGCCGAAGTGATGGACGAGATGGGCATCACCGAGCGCACGATCGGAGTGGCCTCGGTGGGCTGTTCGGTGTTCTCTTACAACTACTTCAACTGCGATTTTGCCAGCGCCGCGCACGGGCGCGCGCCGGCAATGGCGACTGGGATCAAGCGGGTGCACCCCGAGCGGATGGTCTTCACTTACCAGGGTGACGGCGATCTGGCCGCGATCGGCACCGCGGAAATCATTCATGCCGCGGCGCGCGGCGAGAACATTACCGTCATCTTTGTCAACAACGCCATCTATGGCATGACCGGCGGTCAGATGGCGCCGACCAGCCTGCCCGGGATGAAGACGACCTCCTCGACCCGCGGGCGCGACACCAAAACCACCGGCTTCCCGCTCAAGATGAGCGAGATGCTGGCCACGATCGAGGGCGCGTCCTACGTTGTGCGGCGCAGCGTCCACGACCCCGGCCACATCAATCGGACACGCAAGGCGATTCGGACTTCCTTTGAGATCCAGCAGAAGGGTCTGGGATTCTCAATTGTCGAGATCCTGTCGGCCTGTCCGGTCAACTGGGGGATGACCCCCACCGACGCGCTGCACTACGTCGAGCACGACATGGTCAACTATTTCCCGCTCGGTGATTTCAAGGTCGCCGACGCGGTCAAAACGCTGTCACGCGGGTGATCGGCCCGTTGACCCGCAGACAAACAACATGGAACATCAAATCGTCATCGCCGGGTTTGGCGGCCAGGGTGTCCTCTTCGCCGGGCAGTTGCTGGCCTACTCGGCACTCGAGGAAGACAAGCATGTCACCTGGATCCCCGCGTATGGGCCGGAAATGCGGGGTGGCACGGCCAATGTCACGGTGATCATTTCGGACGAGGAGATCGGCTCACCCCAAGTGCGCAACCCGACGGATGTCATCGTTCTCAATCCACCGGCCATGACCCGCTACGCGCCGTTGGTCAAACCGGGCGGCTGTCTCATCGTCGACACCACGCTGATCGAGCAGCGCTCGGGACGAAGCGACATCCGGGAGATCGATCTGCCCGCCCGCGAAATCGCCCAGGCGCTTGGCTTTCCGCAGATGGCCAACGTCGTCGCAGTGGGCGCGCTGGCGGCCGCCAGCGGTGTGCTCAAACTGGAGACGCTTGAGCGCGTCCTGGTCGCCAAGACCGCCAAGCGGCCCGAAATGCGCGAGGCGAATATCGCCGCGCTGCGCAAGGGCGCGGCGGCTGTGGTCAGCGCGCAGGCCGTCTGAATCACGGACAATACGGACGCTGCCGATTTTTCCGCCGCGAGCAGAGACTTCGCCGCCTCGACGGTGTCATCTGCAGCTTCCGTGTTTTCCGTGATTCAGACGGGTGGGCCTTACGCTGGGATCGGCGTCA
>Ga0209477_1002581_pt1 | contig 10435 bp, 8 predicted proteins | sample KloWWTupernatant_FD_187180 | JGI IMG/M metagenome (GOLD analysis project Ga0209477, IMG submission 187180) | Active sludge microbial communities from Klosterneuburg, Austria, studying microevolution and ecology of nitrifiers - Klosterneuburg... | ecosystem: Engineered > WWTP > Aerobic digester >...
GAAAGCCGCAAACTCGGCCTGGTTCACCAGCCGGGTGCCCAGGGCGTAGGGTGCAAGGTAGGTGGTGTGGCGCGGCAGCTCGTTGTCGAACGAAAAACCACGCCCCCCATGCCCCATCTCGCACAGCCCCCCCGCAAACTCCTGCCAGTCCAGCGCCTGTGCAGGCGCAGCGACGGGCAGCGGCGCATCGCGGTAGGCCGGGGCCAGGGGGTTGCACGAGAGCAGGTGCAGCACGTCGGTGAGCAGCAGTTCCTGGTGCTGTTGCTCGTGCTGCAGGCCCAGCTCCACCAGCGCCTGCAGCGCGGCGTTGTCCCCTTGCTGCGCCAGCAGGGCCTGCATGCGCTGCTCCACATTGGCACGGTAGGCCAGCACGTCTGAGAGCGCGGGCCGGGTGAGCAGGCCGCGCTGCGGGCGCGGGTGCTTGGCACCCACGCCGTTGTAGTAGGAGTTGAACAGTACCCGAAACGCCGGGTGAAAGGGCTCAAACCCCAGCTCATTCGGCTCCAGCACAAAGGTCTCGAAGAACCAAGTGGTGTGCGCCAGATGCCATTTGACGGGGCTGGCGTCGGGCATGGACTGGGCGCAGCAGTCTTCGGCAGACAGCGGCGCAGCAAGCAACGCCGTGTGCGCACGCACCGCAGAGAAGCGGGAATCCAGGTCGGTCATGGCGGCATCCTTTCTCACGCTTGGGCGTGTACCAGGGCAAACCACTGGCGCGCATCCGTCCACGCATGGGTGCGTGCAAAACCGGCTTGCGCGAGCAGTTCATAAAAACGATCCAACGGGTATTTGTAGCTGTTTTCGGTATGGATGCGCTCGCCTGCGGCAAAGGTTCGCTCTCCACCGGGCCAGCGCACGACCACGGGCGCGCAGGCTTCCAGGTGCATCTCGATGCGCGATTCCTGGGTATTAAAAAAGGCGCGGTGCTGCCAGTCATTGGCCTCGAAGTCGCTGCCGATCAGGCGGTTCAAATGGGCCAGTACGTTGAGGTTGAACTGCGCCGTCACGCCCTGCGCGTCGTCATAGGCGGCTTCGAGCACCGCCACCTCCTTGGGCAGGTCGATGCCGATGAGCAGTCCGCCATCGCCCCCCGCCAGGGCGCGCATCTGGCGCAGCAGCGCGAGGGCACTGGGCGGGTCAAAGTTGCCAATCGACGAGCCGGGGTAGAACACCAGGCGCGGCGCGGCGGGCAAATCGTCCGGCAGATCAATCCCCCGTGTGATGTCGCCCCCCAGCGCGTGGGCGTCCATGCCCGGAAAGCGTGCCCCCAGCCGCTGCACGGCCCCTGCCAGGTAGTCGGCCGAAATATCGACCCCCACAAAGCAGCGCGGTGCAATCAGCCCGCACAGCACGGCCGCCTTGGCACAGCTGCCCGCGCCCGGCTCGATCAGCGTGCAGCCCTGGCCGATGGCACGGGCAATGTCTGCGCCCGACGCCTGCAGGATGGCGTGTTCGGTGCGTGTCGGGTAGTACTCGGGCAGGCGCGTGATGGCTTCGAAAAGCCGGGAGCCGCGCTCGTCGTAAAAGTATTTGGGAGAAATGCAGGCAGGGGTGCGGCGCAGGCCTTCAATGATCTCGGCATGGCGGGGCTCTTGCATGAACGGAGGGGGCTTTCTCGGCGCGTGGCCGCTGGCAGAAAGAAGCACCTGCTACCCGGCGCACGGGGCCGCAGGCTCACCAGCCCATTGTGCCGGGGTGCTGCAATCTGCGCTGTAGGCCAGCGCCCCCCCATAGCACCGCCCTTAAAACGGGCAGCACTTTGGAATCAGGAATGCTTTTTGCTGGAGACATTGCGCGGCGTGCGCAGCCGCTGCACCAGCGTCACGCCCGCCAGCACCAGCCCGCCCGCCACCACACCTGCCAACGCATTGAGCAGATTGGTCGCCAGCGCCTGCCACAGCCCGCCCATGGCACCCTGCGCCACAGCCGCGCCCGCAGCCTCGATGGCGTGGTGTACCAGGGGAATGCCGTGCACCAGAATGCCGCCGCCCACCAGAAACATGGCGGCCGTGCCGGCCACCGACAGAAACTTCATCAGCCACGGCGCCATGGCGAGCAAGCCCCGGCCCAACGCCTGCGCAGCGCCACTGGCCTTGCCACTGAGCCACAAGCCCAGGTCATCGAGCTTGACGATACCGCCGACCAGGCCATAGACGCCCACGGTCATCAAAATGGCAATGCCGACCAGCACCGCCACCTGCTGGGCAAAAGCCGCCGTAGCCACCGTGCCCAGCGCAATCACAATGATTTCGGCCGAAAGAATGAAGTCGGTACGCACCGCGCCCTTGATTTTTTCTTTCTCGAACGCCACCAGGTCCACGGCCGGGTTGGCATTGGCCTGCAGGTGCTGGACAGCGTCCACGGTGTCCTCTTTGGCATGCAGAAACTTGTGGGCCAGCTTCTCGACCCCCTCAAAGCACAGATAGGCGCCACCCAGCATGAGCAAGGGTGTGATGAGCGAGGGCAAAAAGGCGCTGATAGCCAGCGCCGCCGGGACCAAAATCGCCTTGTTCACCAGCGACCCCTTGGCCACGGCCCAGACCACAGGCAGTTCCCGCTCGGCGCGCACACCGGTGACCTGCTGGGCGTTGAGCGCCAAATCGTCGCCCAACACACCCGCCGTCTTCTGCGTGGCCACCTTGGTCATGGTGGCTACATCGTCCATCACAGCCGTGCTTTTATGGGCGGCCACCTTGGTCATGGCGGCCACGTCATCCAGAATCGCGGCAATATCGTCGAGCAAAGTGAGCAAACTGGCTCCGGCCATGGAAAATCCTTCAAGGGGTGATGGGGGATGCGATTATGAAGGCCCCGTTCATCCCTTGAGGAACAGCGTTCAAACCCATTCGCACTCACAAGTGAAATGGCGCAGAAACTGCGGCTGCTTGGTGATTTTTACGCCGCGGATGCTGGATGCCTTCTCTTTCACCTCGGCAATCACCTCGGCCGCATAGTCGAAATGCGACTGGGTGTACATGCGGCGTGGGAACGCCAGGCGCACCAGCTCCATGCTGTGGTACGTCTCCTGGCCATCGGGCAGGCGCTTGCCGAACATCACCGAGCCAATCTCCACGCCGCGAATGCCACCTTCCAGATACAGCGCATTGCACAGCGCCCAGGCCGGATAATGCTCCACCGGCATACCGGGCAACACCGTTTTGGCGTCGATGTAGACCGCGTGGCCGCCGGTGGGCTTGACGAAGCCCACGCCCGCAGCCTCCAGGCGTTCGCCCAGGTACTCGGCAGTGCGCAGGCGGTAGCGCAGGTAATCCTCGTCCATGCCCTCCTCCAAGCCGACGGCCATTGCTTCGAGGTCGCGCCCGGCCAGACCGCCGTAGGTGGGGAAGCCTTCCATCATGATCAGGCCGTTGCGCACGCCGTCCATCCATTCGTCACTGCGCAGCACGATGAAGCCGCCGATGTTCACCATGGCGTCTTTCTTGGCGCTCATGGTGGCGCCATCGCAGTAGGAGAACATCTCTTTCACAATGTCTCGGATGGGGGTGTTCTCGTAGCCCGGCTCGCGCATCTTGATGAACATGGCGTTTTCCGAGAAACGGCACACGTCCATGATGAAGGGCTTGCCGTACTTCTTGAGCAGCTTTGAGTAGGCCCGGATATTGGCCATGGAGACAGGCTGGCCGCCGCCGGTGTTGTTGGTGACGGTGAGCATGCCAAACGGAATGCGTGCGCCCTCTTTCTGCAGCACCGCCTCAACCCGCTCCAGGTCGATATTGCCCTTGAAGGGGTAAATGAGTGCCGGTTGCAAGCCCTCGGGGATGACGAGGTCTACCGCCTCAATGCCGAGGTATTCGAGGTTGGCGCGCGTGGTGTCAAAGTGGCAATTATTGGGCACCAGGTCGCCCTTTTTGCACACCGCCGTGAACAGCACCTTCTCGGCCGCACGGCCCTGGTGCGTGGGCACGAAGTGCTGCATACCGGTGAGATCCTGGAGGACTTTTTCCAGCCGGTAAAAGCTGCGCGCACCGGCATAGCTCTCGTCGCCCTCCATGATGGCGCCCCACTGGCGGCTGGACATGGCGCCCGTGCCCGAATCGGTCAGCCAGTCGATCAGCACGTCTTCCGCGCGCAGCTTGAAAACATTGAGCTTGGCGGCGGCCAGCATGTGTTCGCGGTCGGCGCGGCTGGTCATGCGGATGGGTTCCACACTTTTGATGCGGAAGGGTTCAATCAGGGTTTTGGGCATTGGGGCTCCTTGGTGGTCAAGTCAGGAGCGCAAAGTTATCACCGGGACAAAGGGCGTGGTGTCGGTTAAAAGCAACAATGCCGCCGTGCAAAACTGCGCCAATGAACGATTGAAAAATTAATAACAAATGTGCCTCTAGCGCTTACTGGATAAGCGCCAAAAGCTATCAATACAGTAGCAATCAGAGATAGGGCGAAAGCAACCACACCAGGCGGTTGCGCAAGCGCACGGGCAGGCGCTGGCGAGCAAGCGTGGCGGCATCGAGGCGAGTGGCCTGGGCAATGCGTGCGTCGATCAACGGTTGGAGCGTGCCCACCAAACCTTCGTCATAGCACTCCAGGTTGTATTCAAAATTGAGCCGCAGGCTGCGCGCATCCCAATTGGTCGAGCCGATCAACGCCCAGGCACGATCGACCACGAACAGCTTGCCGTGGTCAAACGGGGCTGGGCTCAGGTGGATACGGCAACCCGCAGCCAATAATTCATCACACTGCGGGCGCATGGCCCAGTCGAGCAGCGGCAAGTTGCTGCGCGCGGGCAGCACGATGTCTACCTCCACGCCGCGCAGCGCGGTGGTCTGTAGTGTGCTCAGCACCACTTCGTCGGGCAGGAAATACGGCGTAACGATGCACACCGTGTGGCGCGCGGCCGCCAGCGCGCCCAGAATCACCTGGCGCATATTGCCAATATCGGCATCGGGCCCGTCGGTCACGCCACGGGCAAGCACCGGGCCGCTGGAGACCGGCGGCGCAAACCAGGGCGTGCCATGCAGGCGTTCGCGCGTGGTAAAGGCCCAGTCGGTGGCAAAAGTGCGCTGCATATCGGTCACCACGGGGCCACGCACCTCAAAATGCAGGCAGTGCGCGGGCGCAACCGGGTGCAGGCCCAGCCAATGGTTGGCGCTGACGTTCATGCCGCCGGTAAAACCGACCACACCATCAACGACCAAGATTTTGCGGTGGTTGCGCAGGTTGATGTGCGAGAGCAGCCGCGTGATGGCCGGCCGCAAAAATGCAGCGCACGGGATACCCAAGACCCGCAGCCTTCTGAGCACCCCGGTAGGCCGGTAGCGCGCACCGACCGCATCCACCAGCACACGCACCTGCACGCCACGCGCATGGGCGCGCGCCAAAGCCTCTACAAAGGCATCGCCCGCTCTGTCGTTGTGGAAGATATAGGTCTGCAGCGTGATGGAGTGCTGCGCTGCATCAATGGCGGCCAGCATGGCTGGGTAGGCGTGGTCGCCATCGGTCAGCGGTTGCACACTGTTGCCCCCCAGCAGGGGTTTGCCCATGATCTGGAGCCCCACGCGCGCCACACCGGCCAGGGGGGCATGCACCGCATCGCAAGGCACAGCAAAGGCTGCAGCCGCATCGCCATCGCCTTGCCAGGCCTTGCGCAGGCCCAGTGCCACACCGGTGCGCCCAATGCGGTTAATGCCCAGCAGCCAGTAGGTGAACGCGCCGCCAAACGGCGCTAGCCAAGCCAGCCCAATCCAGGCCACGGCCGTGTGCACCTCTTCCTTTTTCATCAGTGCGTGCAGGGTGACGGCCAGCGCCAGCCCAATGTGTACGGACGACAGCAGCCACAGCGCAAAACCTTGCAGCCAGGGTATCAATACAACAAACAGGGGCGTGTCCATGGGGACATAGTAGGCCAGTGCGCGCCACAGGGGCTGCAGTCAACCTGGAAAACCGGGCCACAGCGCAACACACCCCGGTGCCGACTGGTGGATACTCTGTGCCACCCCCTCACAGCCGCCCAGATTCCCATGCCCTTCCCTCTTGCACACCCCCAACCACAGGACGGTATCTGCCGTCCGCGCCCCGCACCATGACGACAGCGCAATGGGGCATTTTGGCTATCCTGGGCGCCACCGTGGCGATGTTCATGTGGGGGCGCTGGCGGCACGACATGGTGGCGATGGCTGCGTTGCTGGCGTGTGTGCTAGCCGGGTTGCTGCCCGCAGGCAGCGCTTTTGCCGGGTTTGGGCACCCAGCGGTCATCACGGTGGCCTGTGTGCTGGTGCTCAGCCGGGGGCTGCAGACCTCGGGCGCGGTCGATTTGCTCGCTCGCCACGTTCTGCCTGCCAAAGCGGGCATCGCCATCAGCCTGGCAGCACTGATCGGCTTGGGGGCCCTGCTGTCAGGTTTTATGAACAACGTCGGGGCTATGGCCCTGCTGATGCCCGTGGCCGTGCGCCTGGCCGAGCGCCTGCAACTGGCCCCCGGGCAGGTGCTCATGCCGCTGGCTTTTGGCACCATCCTGGGGGGCATGACCACACTCATCGGCACACCGCCCAACCTGATCGTGGCGGGTTTTCGCCAACAGCAGGGCATGGGCAGCTTTGCCATGTTCGACTTCACTGCCGTAGGCCTGAGCGTGGCGGTGGTTGGTGTACTGTTCATTGCCTTCGTCGGCTGGCGCCTGGTGCCCGTGCGCAAGCAGGCAGGCATGGAGGGTTTTGACACCGGCGCCTACCTGACCGAGGTGCGCGTGCCTGAAGGCAGTGCTTCCGTCGGCCAGACCCTGCACGCGCTGGAGCTGGCGCTCGACAAAGCAGGTGCCCAGGTGGTGGGCCTGGTGCGCAACGACATCCGGGTCACGGCGCCCAGCCCTTACCGCCAGGTCATTGCAGGCGACATCCTGGTGATTGAAGCCGAAGCCGATGCCTTGCCCCAGTTGCTCACCGCCCTGGAGCTGCGGCTGGAAGAATCCCGACGCCCAGAAGAGCCGGAACCCGAAGATGCCCAGCCAGACAACGGCGATGAGAAACCAGCCCCGATCGCCACAGACACGCCCGCCGACACCCCGCCCCCGGCCGAAGAAACGGCTGCAGACTCCTCCGACATCGTACTGATGGAACTGGTCATCCTTCCGAGTTCGGGCCTGGAAGGCCGCTCTGCCAGCGACCTGCTGCTGCGTACCCGCTACGGCCTGAACCTTCTCGCCGTTTCGCGCCAGGGCCACCGCGCACGCACCCGTCTGCGCGCCATGCCCTTGCATGCGGGCGACCTGCTGCTGATGCAGGGCCCATTGGAGACAATTGCCGAATTTGCCTCAGACAACGGCTGCGTACCGCTGGCCGAGCGCCAACTGCACATGCCCAGCCAGCGCAAGGCCTGGCAGGCGGGCATCATCATGCTGCTGTCCGTAGGTGCTGCGGCTTTGGGATGGTTGCCTGCGGCTATTGCATTTGCCCTCGGCGTGCTGGCATCAATGGCCTTGCGCACGGTATCGCCGCGCGCCGTCTATGAAGCCGTCGACTGGCCCGTGGTGGTGCTGCTGGCAGCCCTGTTGCCAGTGGCCGGCGCGATGGAAACGACGGGAACGGCCAATTTGATGGCGCGCTTCATGCTCGAACACCTGGCACAAGGCAATGCCGTGCTGGGCCTGGGCCTGATCCTGGTGGTCACCATGTTTCTGTCGGATCTGATGAACAACGCCGCCACGGCAGCGGTAATGTGCCCCATTGCGCTGGGCACTGCCAACGCACTAGGCGCCAGCGCCGACCCCTTCCTCATGGCGGTGGCCATTGGTGCGTCCTGCGCTTTTCTCACGCCCATCGGGCACCAGAACAATACCCTGATCCTGGGCCCCGGGGGCTTCCGGTTTGGTGATTACTGGCGCCTGGGCCTGCCGTTGGAAGTGCTGGTCGTGGCCATCAGCATGCCCGTGTTGCTGATGGCCTGGCCGCTGTAATGCGCCTCAGGCCAGCGCCTCTGATGCGCCTGTGAGCCGCTGCACCAGCCCCTGGGCCAGCCGATTGGTGATGCCATAGATGGATAGCTGTGGGTTGGCGCCCACGCTGGTGGGGAAGATGGAGCCGTCATGCACAGACAGATTCTCCAGCTGCCAGTGCCCGCCATCGGCGCGCACCACGCCCTGCGCCTCGCTCCCCGCCATGCCACAGCCGCCCATGACATGGGCACTGACCACCTTGGTCAAGAGCGGTTTCATGGGCAGCGCATTGATGGCACTTTGCGCATCACCCCACGACGTATAGGGCTGCGCCCTCTCGTGCACGGGCAGTACCTCCTGCGCACCTGAGGCGAACTGCAGCTCGGCCATGGCCAGCAAGGCACGGCGGGCGCCCTCCATGACGAAGTCGGTCAACGGATAGTCCAGCACGGCAGAGCCATCACTGCGCAGCTTGACGCGGCCACCGGGCGCCTCGGGGTGGAATCCATCGCGCAGCAAGGCCAGCAGCACATGCGTGTGCGGAAACTTGGCCAGCAAGTCGGCATGCGGCTGGCCGTACCCGGGCATCGTGGTGGCCAGGATGACCGGATGCAGGGGCGGCGCCTCCAGTTTGAAACCCATAGGCCCGTCAATGGGCTGGGTGTCCATGTAGTGGTCGGTGTACACGGTCTGCGGCGCACCGGCCCAGCCCTCCACCTTTTGCTCCAGCACGGCAGCCGACATCACCACCGGGTGCAAAAAAGTGCGCGTACCCAGCAACCCGTGCGGGTCTGGCGCCTTGGAGCGCAGCAGCACGGCGGGCGAATTGATGGCGCCACCCGCCAGCACAAAATGCCTGGCCGCGATGGTGGTGGCCGTCTTGCCTTGCACTACGGGTGCGCCATTGGGGTGCACGGCCACACAGCGCAGCGCCTGCACCTTGCCGCCGCCCATCACCAATTGTTCAGCGCGCGTTTCCACCAGCAAGGTGGCGCCCTTGTCTAGCGCTGCTGGAATGGTGGTCACCAGCATCGACTGCTTGGCATTGGTTGGACAGCCCATGCCGCAAGAGCCCAGGCTCCAGCAACCCTTGACGTTGCGCGCAATGGCCGAGGCAGAAATGCCCAGCTTCTGCGCCCCGCGCTTGAGCAAGGCATTGTTCTCGTTGGGCGGTGCCAGCCAGGGCGAAATATGCAGGCGCCGCTCAGCCTGTTCGAAATACGGCGCCAGCGCATCGCGGTCGAAATCCTTCAGCCCAAAACGCTCCTGCCAGAAGCGCAGCGTGGGCTCCGGCGTACGGAAGGAGCTGGTCCAGTTCACCGTGGTCGAGCCCCCCACGCAGCGGCCCTGCAGAATAGAGACGCCCTTGTCCTCGGTCTTGCGACTGCCACTCTCCTGATAGAGCGTGGGGTAAGCGTCGGATTCGCGCTGGCGGAAATCGCTGCTGCTCTTGAGTGGCCCCTCCTCCACGATCACCACCGACAGGCCTGCACGGGTCAGCAGCTCGGCAGTAATGCCCGCACCGGCCCCCGAGCCCACAATGGCCACGTCACAGGTGATTTTTTCAGGCAGCGGGCCATGCGCGCCGCCCAGGACTTTCCAGCCGCGTTGCAGTCCCTCGCGGATGGGATCAGGAAAATTGCTCATGGTGTAACGATCAAATAGCGAGAGGCCCTGGGTAGCCCACAGCCACCCAGGTGCTTTCATCGGACAAATAGGCGCCGCCCACGATTTCGTGCAGGGCCTGGTAGGCCTGCTGACGCAGGGCGAGGCTAGAGAAACGCATGCCTTCCAGGGCGGCCTGCACCTGCGCCTCGCTGGCATCAGCCCAGGCAGGCGACAGGCCCGCCAGACCAAGGCGCCCTGGCGTGGTGCACAGCAAACCCACGAGTTGCGACAGTTCAGCCTGCACGGCGGGCGGCAGATTGGCTGCCAGCCCGTCGATGCGCTCGACCATGCCCTCCAGCGCGCGGCTGCGTGTCTGCGGATCGGTAGGCAGTGTGCCCTGCAGGATGGCGCGGCCCAGGCTGGTAAACAGCTCGCGGGCCGACGCGGTGAGGTGGCCTTGCTCCAGCCCAGGCTGCAGCAGCACCGCCGCCCCACCCGCCACCGCCAGCACGGCGCCCGACACCAAACCCAGCTTCAAAAGGGATCTTCTTTGCATCTTTTAACTATCGCATGCGATGCAGCGCAAGCTCTAGAGGCTGCCGCCTAGAGGGAACGAGGGTTTCCATCCATGCCGAATACTCGTTTTACGTCAACCCGGCGACTCCCAGGAAGGGATACGGAACCCCCTACTTTTTGCCAAAATGCGCCCATGACCCGCGCCCCCCGCTACTGGCTGATGAAATCCGAACCCCAGGAATGCTCTATCGACGACGCCCTGGCCGCCCCCAACCGTACTGTGCCCTGGACCGGCGTGCGCAACTACCAGGCGCGCAACTTTATTGTTGGCGCCGACCGAAAACTGACCCACTAAAGGCTGGAGTGCCGCTCCAAAATTGACCCAGGTGTTTTACTTGCTCTGCCTAATTTTTAGGCAGGGGA
>Ga0209477_1002582_pt1 | contig 10432 bp, 12 predicted proteins | sample KloWWTupernatant_FD_187180 | JGI IMG/M metagenome (GOLD analysis project Ga0209477, IMG submission 187180) | Active sludge microbial communities from Klosterneuburg, Austria, studying microevolution and ecology of nitrifiers - Klosterneuburg... | ecosystem: Engineered > WWTP > Aerobic digester >...
ACGCGGGGGCGCTGCCGGTCTGGCTGGCGCCGGTGCAGGTGGTCGTGATGAACGTGACGGACCGCCAGGAGGCCTATGTCCGGGAGGTCCTGGCCGCCCTGCGCGCCGCCGGCATCCGGGCCGAAGCCGATTTGCGGAACGAGAAAATAACGTATAAAATTCGGGAACATAGCATTCAAAAGCTTCCCTGGCAGCTGATTCTCGGCGACAAGGAAGTGGCAGCCCGGACAGTCTCCGCCCGGACCCGCGCAGGCGAAAACCTCGCGCCCGTCCCGCTCGAGGACTTCATCCGCCGCGTGCAGGAAGAGGCGGCCGGGCGAAAATGAACGCTTTACGGGAGGCGAGGATCGCGAAACGGTCGCCGTTGGGGAATCCTCGCCAGTTGATTGATTTCATTGAGGGTTCTTCGCATCGCTCACGATAACAAGTCGGTTCGCATCAACGGGGAGATCAACGCCCCCGAGGTCCGGCTGGTCGGCGTAGAAGGCGACCAGCTCGGCATCGTTTCCGTCCAGGAGGCCATGCGCCTCGCGGAGGAGGCGGAAGTGGACCTCGTGGAGATCGCCCCGATGGCCGTGCCCCCGGTGTGCCGCCTGATGGACTACGGCAAGTTCAAGTACCGGGAAAGCAAGAAGGCCCACGAGGCGAAGCTCAAGCAGAAGCAGATCCAGGTCAAGGAGATCAAGTTCCGCCCCGGCACGGACGAAGGCGACTACCAGATCAAGCTGCGGAACCTGGTGCGCTTCCTGACCGAGGGCGACAAGACGAAGATCACGCTGCGCTTCCGGGGCCGCGAGATGGCCCACCAGGAGCTGGGCGTGGCCCTCCTCAAGCGGGTCGAGGCGGATCTCGCGCCGCACGGCTCGGTGGAGCAGTGGCCCAAGCTGGAAGGGCGCCAGATGGTGATGATCCTGGCGCCGAAGAAGAAGCACTGAACGGAGCCGGGCCGCAAGGCCGGCGAATCGTTCAGTGCCCCCGAGTCGTCGGGGGCCCAGTTGATGGATCCCCGCCTCCGCGGGGATGACGAAGTGGATCCCCGCCCCCGGCTGAAGCACCCGGGGGCAGGCTCTTCGGGGATGACAGTGGTACCAAGAAGGCGACTTCAGGTCCCAAGCGCGGAAAAGGTTTCCGCCACCTGCTGCGCCAACGTAGCGAAAAGGAGGGCATTCCATGCCCAAGATGAAGACCAAGAGTGGCGCCGCCAAGCGCTTCAAGGTCCGCGCAGGCGGCTCCGTGAAGCGCGGCCAGGCGGGCAAGCGCCACATCCTCACCAAGAAAACCACGAAGTCGAAGCGCCAGCTCCGGGGCACGGCGGGGGTCCACAAGACCAACGTCGACCACGTCAAGGCGATGCTTCCCTACGCCTAAGGAGACTGTCGATGCCTCGCGTAAAACGTGGAGTGACGGCGCGCGCGCGCCACAAGAAGGTCCTCGAGCAGGCCAAGGGCTACCGCGGCCGCCGCAAGAACGTCTACCGCATCGCCAAGGAAGCGGTGATGAAGGCGGGCCAGTACGCCTACCGCGACCGGCGCAACAAGAAGCGCGAATTCCGCGGCCTGTGGATCGCCCGCATCAACGCGGCGGTGCGCGAAGCCGGGATGACCTACAGCAAGTTCATGGCGGGCCTCAAGAAGGCCGCCATCGAGATCGACCGCAAGGTGCTCGCCGACCTCGCCGTGCAGGACAAGCCGGCCTTCAGCCGGATCGTCGAGCAGGCGAAGTCGAGCCTCGGCGCCTGAGCGGAAGCAGACGCGGAAAGGGGGGCTCTCTCGGGAGCCCCTTTTTTCTTCCAGCTCCCGGAAACGGATCCATGCAAGCCATCGACAAGATCATCGCCGACGCGCAGGCCGCGTTCGACGCCGCGCCCACGGTCGCGGAGCTCGAGCAGGCCAAGTCGCGCTTCCTCGGCAAGAGCGGCGCCCTCACCGAGCTGCTGAAGGGCCTGGGCAAGCTCCCGGCCGAGGAGAAGCCGAAGGCGGGCGCGGCCATCAACGAGGCCAAGGTGCGCGTGGAGGGGCTGCTCGCCGCGCGGCGCGACGCGATCCTCGCGGCCGAGCTCGAAGGGCGCCTCGCGGCGGAATCGGTCGACGTGACGCTGCCCGGCCGGCGGCAATCGGGCGGGGGGCTGCACCCCATCTCGCGCGCGCAGGAGCGGATCGAGTTCCTCTTCGCCTCGATGGGGTTCTCGGTGGCCGACGGGCCCGAGATCGAGAACGACTTCTACAACTTCACGGCGCTGCGCATGTTCCCCGACCACCCGTCGCGGAGCATGCAGGACACCTTCTACGTAGCGGACTCCGACAAGGTGCTGCGCACGCACACCTCGCCCGTGCAGATCCGCTACATGCAGTCGCACGAGCCGCCCATCCGCATCATCTGCCCGGGGCGCGTCTACCGCGTCGACCACGACGCCACGCACTCGCCGATGTTCCACCAGATCGAGGGCCTGTGGGTGGACGAGGGCGTGAGCCTCGCGGACCTCAAGGGCACCGTGACGCAGTTCTGCCGCGCCTTCTTCGAGCGCGACGACATCGCCATCCGCTTCCGGCCGTCGTACTTCCCGTTCGTCGAGCCGGGCGTGGAGATCGACATGGAGTGGGAGCGGAAGGACGGCGAGGTGAAGTACCTCGAGATCGGCGGCGCGGGCGTCGTGCACCCCGACGTGCTCCGGAACGGCAACATCGACCCCGAGCGCTACTCCGGCTTCGCCTTCGGCATGGGGCTCGACCGCCTCGCGATGCTCAAGTACGGCGTGAACGACCTGCGCCTCTTCTTCGACAACGATCTCAAGTTCCTGAGGCAGTTCCGATGAAAGTCTCCGTCAAGTGGCTGCGGGAGCTCACCGGCACGGACCTGCCGGTGGAGCGGCTCGCGCACGTGCTCACGATGGGCGGCCTGGAGGTGGAGGAGGTGACCCCCGTCGCCGGCGCCTTCGAGAAGATCGTGGTCGCGCACGTGCGGAGCGTCGCGCCGCACCCCAACGCGGACAAGCTGCGCGTGACGGAGGTGGACGCGGGCACCGGCACGCTGCTGCAGATCGTCTGCGGCGCGCCCAACGTGGCCGCCGGGCAGAAGGTGCCGTGCGCGCTGGTGGGGGCCGCGCTTCCCGGCATCGCCATCAAGCAGGCGAAGCTGCGGGGCGTGGAATCGAACGGCATGCTCTGCTCGGCGCGCGAGCTGGGGATGTCCGACGACCACTCCGGGCTCCTGGTGCTGCCGGAGGATGCCCCGGTGGGGCAGGACATCCGCGCCTACCTCGACCTCGACGACACGATCCTCACGCTGAAGCTCACCCCCAACCGCGGCGACTGCCTGTCGATGTTCGGGATCGCGCGCGACCTCGCGGCCCTCACCGGCAAGGCGCACGCGCTGCCGCCCGCGCCCGCCGTGTCGCCCACCATCGCCGAGACGCGCGAAGTGCGCATCACCGACGGCAACGCCTGCGGCGCGTACTTCGGCCGCGTGATCCGCGGCATCGACCCGAAGGCGGCCACGCCCGACTGGATGGCCCGCCGCCTCGAGCGCGCGGGGCTGCGCCCCAAGAGCCCGCTCGTGGACATCACCAACTTCGTGATGCTCGAGCGCGGCCAGCCGATGCACGCCTTCGACCACGCGAAGCTCGAGGGCGCGATCGACGTGCGCATGGCCCGGCCCGGCGAGGAATTGAAGCTTTTGAACGAGCAGTGGGCCGAGCACCTCCCGAACCTGCTCCTCATCACCGATACCTCCGGGCCCGTGGCGCTGGGCGGCGTGATGGGCGGCTTCGACTCGATGGTGACGGACACGACGACGGAGGTGTTCTTCGAGGCCGCGTATTTCGCGCCCGAGGCGATCCAGGGCCGCGCCAAGGCGCTGCAGCTTGCGAGCGACGCGGCCTACCGCTTCGAGCGCGGCGTCGACTTCGCCGGCACGCGCGCGGCGCTGGAGCGCGCCACCGAGCTCACGCTCGCCATTTGCGGCGGCGAGGCGGGCCCCGTCACCGAGGCGCACGGCACGCTGCCCGCGAGGAAGCCCGTTCGCGTGCGGCCCGCGCGCGTGCGCACGCTGCTGGGCTACGAGGTGGCCGACGACTTCATGGGCGAGGCGTTGCGCCGCCTGCACTGCACGGTCGCGCGCGACGGCCACGATTTCCGGGTCACGGCCCCCAGCTGGCGCTTCGACCTCGCCATCGAGGAGGACTTCGTCGAGGAGGTCGCGCGCGTGCACGGCTACGAGCACGTGCCGGCCCGCTCCCCGCGCTCCAGCCTGCCCATGCTCCCGGCGCAGGAAGGCGCGCGCAGCCGCTTCGACCTCAAGCGCGCCGCGGCGGCGCTGGGCTACCAGGAAGTCATCAACTACAGCTTCGTGCCCTCGCAGTGGGAGGAGGACTTCGCCGGCAACGCCGCCGCCGTGCGCCTCGCCAACCCCATCGCGAGCACGATGGACGTGATGCGCTCGACGCTCGTCGGCGGGCTGGTGGCGGCGGTGAAGGCGAACCTGAACCGCGACGAGCCGCGCGTGCGCCTCTTCGAGATCGGCCGCTGCTTCCTCGGCCAGGGGCCGGAGCCGCACGAGCAGCCCGAGCGGCTGGCGGGCATCACCTACGGCACGCGCTTGCCGGAGCAGTGGGCGGAGAAGTCCCCGGGCGCCGATTTCTTCGACGCCAAGGGCGACCTCGAGGCCATCGCCGGCACGGTGAAGCTCGCCTTCCGGCGCGCGAGCCACCCCGCGTTCCACCCGGGGCGCTGCGCGCGCGTGCTCGTGGGCGACCGCGAGGTGGGCGTGGTGGGCGAGCTGCACCCGCGGTTGCAGCTGAAATACGAGCTCGCGGCCGCGCCCGTGCTTTTCGAGATAGATTGCGGCGTGCTGCTGGCCGGCCGCGCGCCGCGATTCGAGGGCGTCTCGCGCATGCCGACGGTGCGCCGCGACCTCGCCGTGGTGGTCGCCGAAGACCTCTCCGCGGGGGCCATCCTGGAGGCCGTGAGAGCCTCGTTGCCGCCCGTCGTGCGCGAGGTCGAAGTGTTCGACCAATACCGCGGCAAAGGGGTGGAGAATGGGCGAAAAAGCCTTGCGTTTCGGATAGTTATGCAGGATACTGCCAGAACTTTGACAGATGCCGAGGTGGAGGAAATCGTGGGTTCCGTCCGGCATCTTCTGACACAAAAATTTCAAGCGTTGCCGCGCACGTGAAAGACAAGGTCACCCTTACCAAGGCCGAGCTGGCCGACCTCATGTTCGAGAAGGTCGGGCTGAACAAGCGCGAGGCCAAGGACATGGTCGAGTCCTTCTTCGAGGAGATCCGGATCGCCCTGGAAAGGGGCGAAATGGTGAAGCTCTCCGGGTTCGGCAACTTCCAGCTTCGCAAGAAGCCGCAGAGACCCGGCCGAAACCCGAAGACCGGGGAAGAAATACCCATCACTGCCCGGCGCGTGGTGACTTTCCACGCGAGCCAGAAGTTGAAGACCCTCGTGGAGAAGTCCTTCAATGGCCACGGAGAACCTGGCAACGAGTGACCTCCCGGCGATCCCCGCCAAGCGCTATTTCACCATCGGCGAAGTGAGCGAATTGTGCGGGGTGAAGCCCCATGTGCTCCGGTACTGGGAGCAGGAGTTCACCCAGCTCAAGCCCCTGAAGCGCCGGGGCAACCGCCGCTATTACCAGCACCACGAGGTGCTGCTGATCCGCCGCATCCGCGAGCTGCTCTACGAGCACGGCTTCACCATCAACGGCGCGAGGAACCGCCTCGAGGAGCCGCCGCCTTCGCGCACCGGCGCCTACGCCGCGCTGGGCTCGGGCAAGGAGATGACGGTGCCGCAGCCCATCTCGCCGGCCAACATCCGCAAGGAACTCAAGAGCATCCTCAAGATGCTCGACAACGAGTAGCCGGCGGCTGTCATTCCCGCGAAAGCGGGAATCCAGCTCTGCTATAATCTCGCTCTCGGTCGGGGCGTAGCGCAGCCTGGTAGCGCACCTGCATGGGGTGCAGGGGGTCGGAAGTTCGAATCTTCTCGCCCCGACCAATCGAATTCGCAGTCGCGGTAACGAAAAGAGCCGGCATCGCCGGCTCTTTTCATTTCCGGCGCATGGCGCCAGCCTCGTCCTCGACCGCGCGCCCGCGCCCGGCGCGCTCCCCTCATGACCGGGAGCTCGGCGCCGCTTCCCGCGCGGCATCATGCGAGCCGCCTCGAGCCCGTACCGACAACGCCGCTTGCGCGGCGACCGGTGGTGCGGCGTTGCCCCACTGCGCGCGCACGCAGGAGGCGACGGCGGCGGTGGCACAGGATGCGCAGGTGCATGGCATTTCCACGCGCTCGGTGGGCGACCTGGTCCGGGCGCTGGGCATGACGGGCATCTCGACAAGCCGGGTGTCGAGGCTTTGCGAGGAAATCGACGAGTGGGTGAGCCCGCTCCTGCTGCCCCGGACATCGGGGCCCGATTGGCATGCGGCCAAGGCACTACGATGAATTCCAGTTCCGCGATTGGGCATGCGGGCCGGCCTTGTGCCCGTTCCGGAATTCCCTCGGCATCCCGCTTCGGGGATCGGCCCGGGAAGAGCGGATTCGCTATGTCCGGTACGCAACCTATCGATGCGTGGCGTCGGCGCCCTCTCGGGTGAGCGCGACGTGCTCGCCGACCAGGATCGCGGCCGGATAGAGCACTTGCTCTTCCGTACGGGCGTGGAGCACGAGGGCGTCGGCGAAATGCTCGTATTCCGCCACCCCGGCAACATGCGCGGTCGCCCGGAGCTTCCCGAGCGCGCCGACGATCTGCTCGTGCTCGGCCAGCATCTTCGGCAAATCGGCTCTCAAGCGCCGGGTCATGGTGAGCACCTCGGCCATTTCCGGCGTTGCTGCGCCGGCTGCGAGTGCAGAAAGCAGTCCCAGCGGTGGCAGCGCAAACTCCTCTTCGGCTACGAAGTGCGGGTGCAGCAGCCGTGCCACCTCGCGTGCGGCCTCGCCGACCGCGCCCGGTTCCCTTGTCGCCCGGACGAGCGTCGCATGCAACTCCTCGTGTTCGACTTGTAGAGATTTGGGAATCTCGAATTTCATGACTGACCTTTCAATGTGTGTGTGGGCCGGCGCCGCCACGTGCTGCCGGGGCGCCGGCGCCATCGTCAGTGCCCGTGGACGACCTTGGGCGACTCGGCCGCATGGGCGTGCGCGTCACCCGCGGCCGCGCCATGGATCTTCTCCACCGCGTGGATGTACTCGACGTAGGCCTGGACGTACTTCTGGCCGGCGGCCACGTCGTCAGGGCTGTAGTTCTTGAGCGACATCATGCGGTTGTATCGCTGCTCGACGCCGTGATGCACCTGTTCGGTGAGCAGCTTGACCACGGGCTTGAGCGAGCCTGTCTCGACTGCCTTGTCGCCAGCCGGAAGGGCGGGGCCGAGATCGCGGCCTGCGGGCTTGAGGCCCGTGTACGGCGCGCCCTCGCCCGCGCGGTGCACGCGCACCAGCGTCTCGTAGAAGGAGTGGTCGGCGAAGTCCCTCGCCGAAGCGCTCAGCGCGCGCACTTCGCGCGCCTTGCCGAAGGCGTCGCGAATCGCGGATTCGTCGCTGGGCTTCACCCAGACGAGCACGCGGCTCACTTCGCCCGTGTCGAGCGCCTTCTGTGCGGCGGCGACGACCGGGCCGTCGATGCCGTCGCAGTGTGCCGAGGCGGGGGTCGCGACGAACATGAAGGCCGCGGACAGCGCGGCCGCCAGCGGCAGCTTCGCAAACTTGATTCTCGAAATCATGACTGTTCTCCAGGGTGGGTTGCGCTTCGTTTCCAGATTGCCCGGCGGCGCCGGGGTCCGGGCCGTTTGCCGGCCTTGCACTGATAAACGAAGCAGCCCCGGATTTGTTCCCCGCCAGTTCAACGCGCGGGCCGAGCCGGCATGCCGGCACCTTGCGCGATGAGCATTTCGGCCAACGCCGCCCTTTGCTCCGGACGCAGCATTTCGCGCTCCTTCAGCAGCTGGGCAATCACCGCGCGCTGCTGCGCTTCCTGCAGCTTGAAGATGGCCGAGCGCTCGCTTTCGATCACGGCGGCGTCGGGTTGCGCGGACAGGAGTTCGCGCACAAGCCGCTCGCGGTGCGCCTGGATCCGGCCGCCGGAATCGCGCAGTTGCTCGACGAAGCCGGCTTCCAGGAGGTGCCATCGTTCGCGCTGTGAGGCGTCGAGCCCGAGATGCTCCGGCACCTGCTCGTGCCGCATGCCGAAGAGCGCGCCCTCGATCGCGCCGACGGCGCCAATGCGTGGCATCCACACTGCGACAAGCACGCCGGCGTTGACGAGCAGCGATGCGGCGAGGAGGAGCTTGAGGGCGTAGCCCTTCATGGCAGCGGCCTCCCGCAAGCCTTTGACACGGGACACAACGCCCCCGGCGGCAGCGCCGAGAACGCCGCCATCTGCGCCGCGGTTGCACCGGCGGCGGCCGGCATGATCGAGGCGCCGAGCCACAGGCCGGCGGCGACCGCCATGGCGCCGCCCGGGGCGAGCGCGATCCACTGCCACCAACGCCGCCGCGACGAGCGCAGTGGCCGCGGAGCCGGCGGCGATGCGAGGGCGCCGATGCGCCGGTCGACTTCGGCCGCGACATCGAAGTCGGCCCGTGGTACGGGCAAGGCGGCGAAGTCCGCGTGAAGCCGGCGCATGCCGGCGAGCATCGGCGAGCAGATCGCGCAACCCGCCACGTGCGCTTGCAGCGCGACGCGCTGCGTGGCCTCGAGCTCATCATCGATCAGCGCGGACAGTGATTCGATCCGCGGGCAGTCTTCCTGGTCGCTCATGGAGCATCCTTTCCCGTTTCCTCGATCAGCGCCGTGCGCGCCCGCGCAAGACGCGACTTGACCGTGCCCTCCGTGAGGGCCAGCACGCGGCCGATGTCTTCGTACGACATGCCTTCGATTTCCCGCAACAACAGCACCTCCCGGCGCTCTGGCGTAAGCCGCGCGAGCGCCGCCTCCAAACATCGTGGGGGGTGACATCTGCAACGCCATCGATCGGACCTCGGGCTCTTGCGACCATGAGTTCTCGTCACCGCGCAAGTCAGTAGCTGCCTTCCGCACCACGGTCGATGCTCAGGAGTTGGATCAAGTCCTCGTGGAGTTCCATCCAGATGTCGTGGAACGATCCGCACATCACCCCGGTGAACATCTTCGTTTCACCGTTGAGGGCTCGTGCCGATGCTCCGGTGAGACGGTGGCGGTACGCACCGAATCGGGGCACCACGGCCGCGAATCCGTCGAGCACCGGCGCGCACTCGACGTTGAATTGGTTGAGTTCGTCGAGCCGTGCGCCGTCGTAGGCCGCATCGGTGTGATCGTTGGTCTCGCCGTTGCGTGTCTGCCACACGGTGCACAGCTCCTTCAACCGAGTGTTCAACTCGAGGAAGGCGCCGTAGTGCTCTCGGAGACCGGTTCCGTGTCGGGCCGCTGCGTCGACGATCTCGATGGCGTGCAGCTCTTTGCCCTCGGGCGTGAGTTGCCACAGGTCTCGAGCCTCGAAGTACTTGGTCTGACCATCCTCGGCGAGTTGGCCGAGGATGGTCACCGTGCGATCGAGCTCCACCGTCGACAGCTCGGAGAGGGTCGACGCCGCGCTGAAACCCTTGATCCGGAGCGCGTGCAACACGAGGAATCGAGCCTCGTGATCACCCATCTCCGTCGGGGCGACCGACGGCGTGTCCGATTGTGGTGCAGCGTGATTTTCTCCGACGTCGGCGGTGAGCCGCTCGATCTCGGCGTCGGGGACACGACCGGCATCGAGCAGTGCCTGGGCGACGGCCAACCGGGCGATCGGCACTCGATACGGCGAGCAACTCACGTAGTCGACGCCGGCGTCGACCAGGAACCGAGCCGAGGCCGGATCGCCCGCCTGTTCACCGCAGATGCCGATCTTGATCCCGGGCTTCACCGCCCGAGCGTCGTGGCAGGTCATCTCGATCAGCCGGCCGACTCCCTCCCTGTCGAGTCGTTCGAAGGGATTGAACGGGAGCACACCTGCTTCGAGGTAGGCGGGTAGCAACCGCACCTCGACATCGTCGCGACTGAAGGCGAACGTGAGCTGGGTGAGGTCGTTGGTGCCGAACGAGAAGAAGTCGGCATGAGCGCTGAGTTCGGCGGCGACGAGAGCGGCGCGTGGGGTCTCGACCATGGCCCCGATGCTGACTGCACCGAAGTCGGCCACTCCGGCCTCGTCGAGCGCTTCGGTGACCCAGCCTCGCGCCATCTCGAGTTCCGCGGCTCCGATCACCAACGGGATCATGATCTCGACCCTCGGATCGTGCCCCGCTGTCAACGAATCGCCGACAGCGCGGGCCAACGCCCGAACCTGCATCTGGTAGACGCCGGGCTTGATCACGCCGAGGCGGACGCCTCGGGTGCCGATCATCGGATTGGCTTCGCGCAGGCGGCGCACGGCAGCAAGCTCGGCTCGTGATTCGTCGTCGAGCGTGTCGGTCGCC
>Ga0209477_1002584_pt1 | contig 10429 bp, 10 predicted proteins | sample KloWWTupernatant_FD_187180 | JGI IMG/M metagenome (GOLD analysis project Ga0209477, IMG submission 187180) | Active sludge microbial communities from Klosterneuburg, Austria, studying microevolution and ecology of nitrifiers - Klosterneuburg... | ecosystem: Engineered > WWTP > Aerobic digester >...
CACCGCTGCCTGGCGCCCTGCCCGGTGAAGATCGACTTCGGCGACGTCACCATGAACATGCGCAACCTGCTGCGCAAGATGGGCAAGAAGAGCTTCCGGCCCGGCAACGCGGCCGCCATGTTCTTTCTCAACGCCACCGACCCGCGTGTCATCAACACCACGCGCGCCGTCATGACCGGCGTCGCCTTCAAGGCGCAGCGCGCCGCCGTCGACGTGCTGCGCGTGGCCGGTCGCAAGCAGACCGCGCACCCGCCGGCCACCGTCGGCCCGGCGCCGATCCGCGAGCAGGTGATCCACTTCGTCAACAAGAAGCTGCCCGGCGGCCTGCCCACCAGGACGGCGCGCGCGCTGCTGGACATCGAAAACCGCGACTACGTGCCCGTCATCCGCGATCCGCGGGCCACCACGACCGACAGCGAGGCGGTGTTCTACTTCCCCGGCTGCGGCTCCGAGCGCCTGTTCAGCCAGGTCGGCCTGGCCACGCAGGCCATGCTGTGGCATGCCGGCGTGCAGACCGTGCTGCCGCCCGGCTACGTGTGCTGCGGCTATCCGCAGCGCGGCAGCGGCCAGTTCGACAAGGCCGACAAGATGATTGCCGACAACCGCGTGCTGCTGCACCGCGTGGCCACCACGCTGAACTACCTGGACATCAAGACCGTGGTGGTCAGCTGCGGCACCTGCTACGACCAGCTGGCGACCTACCAGTTCGACAAGATCTTTCCCGGCAGCCGCATCGTCGACATCCACGAATACCTGCTGGAAAAGGGCATCACCCTGCCAGCCGCCGACCAGGGCGCCTACCTGTACCACCAGCCCTGCCACGACCCGATGAAGCAGGGCGACTCGATGCAGACGGTGCGCGCCCTGATCGGCGAGCAGGTGATCAAGAGCGAGCGCTGCTGCGGCGAATCGGGCACCCTGGGCGTGACGCGCCCCGACGTGTCGACCCAGGTGCGCTTTCGCAAGGAAGAGGAAATCCGCAAGGGCGAGGCGCAGCTGCGCGCCTCGGGCGCGGTGGGCCCCAAGGCCAACGTCAAGATCCTGACCAGCTGCCCCAGCTGCCTGCAGGGCCTCAAACGCTACGAGGACGATTTAGCCAACGGCCTGCTGGAGGCCGATTACATCGTCATCGAGATGGCGCGCGCCATCCTGGGCGAGAACTGGCTGCCCGACTACGTGGCCAAGGCCAACGCGGGGGGTATCGAGCGGGTGCTGGTCTGACAGCCAACGCCAACAGCCGAACGCAGAGGACGCAAAGGTTTCGCAGAGAACGCAGAAAAGCCCTCTCAGGCTTCGGGCGGCACTGGCGGGGGCGGCGTGGCCTCGGAGGCGTCGTTCTCGGCCACGCTGAACAGTGCCCAGGCGGCCACGAACAGCGCGGCGATCGCCGGGCCGATGACGAAGCCGTTGACGCCGAACACCGAAATGCCGCCAATGGTCGACAGCAGCACCAGGAAGTCCGGCAGCTTGGTTTCCTTGCCCACCAGCAGCGGGCGCAGCAGGTTGTCGACCATGCCCATCACGCCCATGCCCCAGGCCGCCAGGCCGATGCCGGCGCCGGGCGAACCGGTGGCCAGCAGGTAGATCGCCACCGGCGCCCAGATCAGCGCCGCGCCCACCGCCGGCACCAGTGACAGCACCGCCATGGTGACGCCCCACAGCACGGCGCCGTGGATGCCCAGTACCGCGAACGCCAGCCCGCCCAGCAGGCCCTGCACCAGCGCCACCACCACCGTGCCCTTGACGGTGGCGCGCACCACGGTGGCGAACTTGTGCAGCAGGTAGCTGGCGTGCGCGGCCTGCATCGGCACCGCGCTGCGCACCAGCAGCGCCAGCTCGCGTCCGTCGCGCAAGAAGAAGAACAGCAGATACAGCATCAGCCCCAGGTTGACCAGCAGCAGCAGCGTGTTCTGGCCGATCGCCAGCGCGTGCCCGGTGATGGCCTGCCCGCCCTGCACCAGCGCGGCCGACAGCTTGGCCCCCACGTCCTGCATGCTGAGCAGCCCGAAGCGGCTCAGCAGCCCGTGCAGCCAGGTCGGCAGCGCGTCCACCACCTGCTGGAAGTAGGCCGGCAGGTTCAGCTCGCCCGAGCGCACGCGCTGGGTGAAGCTGGCCGCCTCGTCCGCCATGGCGCCGATGATGAAGGCCAGCGGCACCACCACGATCAGCAGGCAGATCAGCAGCGTGGCCACCGCCGCCAGTGTGTCGCGTCCGCGCAGGCGCGCGCGCAGGCGGCGAAACAGCGGCATGAACAGCAGCGTCAGCACCACCGCCCAGAACACGGCGCCGAAGAACGGCGCGATGATCCAGAAGAACGCCAGCGTCACCCCGGCCAGCAGCAGCAGGAAGACGGCGCGTTGCAGGGCGGGGGTGTTCACGGTGGGCGACTGGCGGGGTGGGCGGTGCGCGCAGTATAGGAGCCGGCGCCGGCCCGTGGCCGCTGGCGCACAATCGGCGCTTTCGTATCCGATCCGGCGCGCCGCCCGGCGCCCACCCGCCATGAACGCCACGCCCAAGCCGCCACCCGAATCGCTCACCGTGCACACGCTGTCGCGCGTGCTGGAGCTGCGCTGGCCCGACGGCGCGCATTTCCGCCTGCCGTTCGAGCTGCTGCGGGTGTACTCGCCCTCGGCCGAGGTGCAGGGCCACGGCCCGGGCCAGGAAGTGCCGCAGACCGGCAAGCGCGAGGTCGAGATCACCGCGCTGGCGCCGGTGGGCAACTACGCCGTGCAGCCGCGCTTTTCCGACGGCCACGAAAGCGGCATCTTCACCTGGGGCTACCTGCACGAACTGGGCACGCGGCAGGACGAGCTGTGGCGCCAGTACCTCGACCGCCTGGCCGCCGCCGGCCTGGATCGCGACGCCCCCATGGGCGGCAAGGCGGGTGGCGCGGTGTCGATCACCAAGACCAGGGCGTCCTGACTGCCGACCCAGGCGTTCGCGGGGCGGCCAGACCCGCCGCGGGCGCGCATGGGCGCCAGTGGCGACAGCGGCTGATTCCCGTCACCCCCGCTTTCGCGGGGATGACGGTGGGTTTGCTCGGACATCGGGAGCCCGTGACAGGCAAGGCATAAGCTATTAATTAAATAGCTGCTGGCGCTTGACTGACGCCAGGTGAAGGCCATTTGGCCATGGTCAGCGGTAGCGCTGCTCCAGCGCGTCCCAGCGCGGCTTGCCCACCAGGCGCTGGCGCTCGGCAAAGGGCGTCACCAGGCCGCTGGATTCGAGCACCTGGCCGGTGTCACGCAGCGCCGTCAGCGCCTGCTGCATGCCGGCCAGCGCGCCCTGCAGCGCCGCGTTGGCGTACAGCACCAGGCCGTAGCCGAGCTGCCCCAGCTCGGCGGCGCCGACGATCGGGGTCTTGCCGCCGATCACCATGTTCATCAGCTGGGGCTTGGCCAGGCGCCGCGGCAGCGCGCGGATCTCGTCGGCCTGGGTGACGGCCTCGACGAACAGGATGTCGGCGCCGGCCTCGGCAAAGCGCTGGGCGCGCTCGACCGCCGCCTCGAAGCCCTGGGTGGCGGCGGCGTCGGTGCGCGCCATGATCACCAGGTCGGCATCGCGCCGGGCATCGACCGCCGCCTTGATCTTGCCGACCGCCTCGTCGGTGGAGATGACGTCCTTGCCCGAGAAATGCCCGCAGCGCTTGGGCGCCACCTGGTCTTCCAGCTGGATGCCGTCGGCGCCGGCGCGCTCCAGCGTGCGCACCGTGTGGTAGACGTTCAGCGCGTTGCCGAAGCCGGTGTCGGCATCCACCAGCAGCGGCAGCTCCACCGCGTCGCGGATGCGCGCCGTGTGGTCGGCGATCTCGGCCAGCCCCATGAAACCCTGGTCGGGCAGGCCCAGCCACATGTTGGTGACGCCGGCGCCGGTGATGTAGAGCGCCTCGAAGCCCAGGTCCTCGACCACGCGCGCCGACAGCGCGTTGAAGGCCCCCGGCAGCAGCACGCCGCGCCGGGCCTCGGCCAGGCGGCGCAGTTGTTGTCTGGTCGTCATGGCGCTTCAGTCCAGTGTGATGTTGGCGGCCTTGATGACCGGCGCCCACTTGGCGCGCTCCTGCGCGATGAACTGGCCATACGCCGCCGGCGTGCCGCCGACGACGATGCCGGCGCTGCCCTCGATCATCTGGCGCAGATCGGGCTGCTTGAGCGCCTGGTTGACGGCTTCGTTCAGCCGCGCGATGACGGCATCGGGCGTGCTGGCCGGCGCGATCATGCCCAGCCAGTTGTAGGACTCGAAGCCCTTGACGCCGGCTTCGTCCAGCGTCGGCACATCGGGCAGCACGGCCACGCGCTGGCGGCTGGAGACGGCCAGCGCCTTGATCTTGCCGGCCTGGATGGCGGGCAGGGCCGAGTAGCCCATCTCGAACATGAAGGCCAGGTGGCCACCCATCAGGTCGTTGGCGGCCAGCGCGCCGCCCTTGTAGGGGACATGGGTGGTTTCGGTCTTGGTCTGGTGGGCCAGCAACTCGGCCGACAGATGGTGGGCGCCACCCACGCCGGAGGAGCCGTAGGTCAGCTTGCCGGGGTTGGCGCGGGCGTGGTCGAGCAGTTCCTTCAGCGACTTGAAGCTCTGGTTGGGGGCGGTGGACAGGAACAGCGGCGCGGTTTCGATGAGGATGATGGGCTTGAACGCCTTTTCCGCGTCGTAGGGCATCTTCTTCATCAGCATCGGGTTGGTGACCAGCGGCGCGGGCGAGCCGAAGCCGAAGGTGTGGCCGTCGGTGGCCTTGGCGATGGCATCGGTGCCGGTGACGCCGCCGGCACCCGCCCGGTTGTCGACGATGACCGGCTGGCCCAGGGTCTTGCCCAGCGCGTCGGCGATCTTGCGCGCGCGTGTGTCGGCAAAGCCGCCGGCGGCGTAGGGCACGATCAGGCGCACGGTCTTGGTGGGCCAGCTGTCCTGCGCGGCGGCAGGCAGGGTGGCAGACAGCGCGCCCAGGGCGGCGCAGGCAAGCAGGGTGCGGCGGTGGCAGGTCATGGAGGCGTCCTTCGGATCGAAAAGACCATTATGGGCCGCCGGGACCGGCCTACCTCCAGGGTGATTCAAATTTAATAGCTGCTGGCGCCCACTGGTAAAGCGCTGCAAGCTATTTTTTCTTGCAAGACGGCGGCGCGTCAGGCTCCGGCCCGCAGCACCTCGGCCGGCACGCGCACCCAGCCTTCCATCAGCACGCGGGCGCTGCGGCTCATGCGCACTTCGGTGATGCGCCAGCGGCCGTCGGCCGACTGCGCGGCCTGCGCGCCCACGCGCAGCGTGCCGGAAGGATGGCCAAAGCGCACCGCCTGGCGTGGCGCGCCGCCGCCGGCCGCCGCGTGCACCAGGGTGCCGGCCATGGCGGCGGCGCTGGCGATGGCCACCGCCGCCGTGCCCATCATGGCGTGGTGCAGCCGGCCCATGGACAGGGCGCGCACCAGCAGGTCGATGTCGGCCGCGCGCACCGGCCGGCCGCTGGCGGCGGTGTAGTCGGCTGGCGGCGCGACCAGGGCCAGCTTGGGCGTGTGCTGGCGGCGGGTGGCTTCGTCCAGCGCGCCGATCAGGCCCATCTTCAGGGCGCCGTGGGCGCGGATGGCCTCCAGCCGCGCCAGCGCCGGCGCGTCGCCGTTCAGGTCGGCCTGCCGCTCGGTGCCGCGGCAGCCGACGTCGCTCGCGTTGACGAACACGGTGGGGATGCCGGCGTTGATCAGCGTGGCGGGCAGGCGGCCCAGGCCGGGCACTTCCAGCAGGTCGACCACGTGGCCGGTGGGCAGCAGCGCGGTGGCGCCGCCTTCGCCCTCGTCGGCCGGGTCGACAAAGGTCAGCTCGATCTCGGCGGCGGGAAAGGCCACGCCGTCGAGCTCGAAATCGCCCATCTCCTGCACCTGGCCGCCGGCCACCGGCACCCGCGCGACGATGGTCTTGCCGATATTGGCCTGCCAGATGCGCACTTCGCACAGGCCGTCGTTTGGCACGCGCCCGGGCGGCAGCAGTCCGGCGGCGATGGCGAACGGCCCCACGGCGGCCGACAGGTTGCCGCAGTTGCCCGACCAGTCGACCAGCGGGCTGTCGATGGCGATCTGGGCGAACAGGTAGTCGACGTCGTGGCCGGGCCGGCTGGCGGGCGCGACGATGACGGCCTTGGACGTCGACGAGCTGGCGCCGCCCATGCCGTCGATCTGCTGGCCGTAGGGATCGGGGCTGCCCAGCACGCGCCGCAGCAGCGCGTCGCGCGCCGGGCCGGGCTGCCGGGCGGCGGCCGGCAGGTCGTGCAGGCGGAAGAACACGCCCTTGCTGGTGCCGCCGCGCAGGTAGGTGGCGGGAATGCGCAGCGGCGGGCCGTGGTGGTCGGGCGGGTGCATGGCGCGATGGTACGCGCCGCCGGCACCGCGCGGCTACAGGCCCAGCGCGTCGGCCAGCGCGTGCATGCGGTGCGTCACCTCGGCGTCCATGGCCATCGGGCGGCCCCATTCGCGCTGCGTTTCGCCGGGCCATTTGTGGGTGGCGTCCAGGCCCATCTTGCTGCCCAGGCCGGCCACGGGCGAGGCGAAATCCAGGTAGTCGATGGGCGTGTGCTCGATCAGCATCGTGTCGCGCGCCGGGTCCATGCGGGTGCTCATGGCCCACACCACCTCCTTCCAGTCGCGCACGTCGATGTCCTCATCCACCACGACGACGAACTTGGTGTAGAGGAACTGGCGCAGGTGGCTCCACACGCCCATCATCACGCGCCGCGCGTGGCCGGCGTAGGCCTTGCGGATGCGCACCACCGCCATGCGGTAGCTGCACGCCTCGGGCGGCAGGTAGAAATCGATGATCTCGGGAAAGGCGCGCTGCAACAGCGGCACGAACACCTCGTTGAGCGCCAGCCCCAGCATGGCCGGCTCGTCCGGCGGCTTGCCGGTGTAGGTGCCGTGGTAGATCGCATCCTGGCGCTGGGTGATGCGCTCGACCGTCAGCACGGGGAACTCGGCGCGCTCGTTGTAGTAGCCGGTGTGGTCGCCATACGGCCCTTCCAGCGCGTGCTGCCAGCCGCTGGGGTGCGCGGGGTCGGGGTGGATGTGGCCTTCCAGCACGATCTCGGCCCGCGCCGGCACCTGCAGCGGCACGCCCAGGGCGGGGGCCACCTCGGTGCGGGCGCCGCGCAGCAGGCCGGCGAACTGGTATTCGGACAAGCTGTCCGGCACCGGGGTGACGGCCCCCAGGAGGGTCGCCGGGTCGGCGCCGATGGCCACGGCCACCGGGTAGGGCTGGCCGGGGTTCAGGCGGCCATGCTCGGCGAAGTCCAGCGCGCCGCCGCGGTGCGACAGCCAGCGCACGATGAGCTGGTTCCTGCCGATCACCTGCTGGCGGTAGATGCCCAGGTTCTGCCGCGGCTTGTGCGGCCCGCGCGTGATGGTCAGGCCCCAGGTGATGAGGGGCGCCACGTCGCCCGGCCAGCAGTGCTGGATGGGCAGCCGGCCCAGATCGACCTCGCCGCCTTCCCACACGATCTGCTGGCAGGGCGGGCGGCGCAGCTCGGCCGGCGCCATGCGCCACAGGGTCTTGAGCAGGTCGCGCCGGCCCCACAGGTCCTTCATGCCGCGCGGCGGCTCGGGCTCCTTCAGTTGCGCCAGCACCTCGCCAAAGGCGCGCATCTCGGCCAGGCTGGACAGGCCCAGCGCGCGGGCCACGCGGGCGGGCGTGCCGAACAGGTTGGTGAGCACCGGCATGCGGTGGCCGGCGGGGTTCTCGAACAGCAGCGCCGGGCCGCCGGCGCGCAGCACGCGGTCGGACAGCGCCGTCATCTCCAGCCGTGGCGACACCGGCTCGCGGATGCGGCGCAGCTCGCCCGCGGCCTCCAGCCGGGCCAGGAAGTCGCGCAGGTCGAGGTCGGGCATGTCTGAGTTGAAAGTGCCTTCGGCGCTTGTCTGGTAAGCGCCAGCAGCTATGATTTCAGGAGTTATCGGGCAGGCCCGGCCAGCGCGTCGTCAGCTCGTTGGCGATGTCCAGGGCGTCCAGCGCGCGCGCCACGCTGTGGTCCACGATGTCCTCCACCGTGCGCGGGCGCTTGTAGAACGCCGGCACCGGCGGGCTGACGATGGCGCCCATCTCGGTGGCGGCCACCATGTTGCGCAGGTGGCCCAGGTGCAGCGGTGATTCGCGCGCCAGCAGCACCAGGCGGCGCCGCTCCTTGAGCGTGACGTCGGCCGCGCGCGTCAGCAGGTTATCCCCCAGGCCGTGCGCGATGGCCGCCAGCGTGCGCATGGAACAGGGCGCCACCACCATGCCCTCGGTCAGGAAGGAGCCGCTGGCGATGCGCGCGCCGACGTTGGTCACCTCGTGCACCACGTCGGCCAGCGCCTCGACGGCGGGGCGCGGCAGGTCCAGCTCGTGGCGCAGGTTCTGCCAGCCGGCGCCCGACACCACCAGGTGCGTCTCGATGCCGCCCAGCTCGCGCAGCGCCTGCAGCAGGCGCACGCCGTACACCGCGCCGCTGGCGCCCGAGATGCCGACGACGACGCGGCGCGGCTCAGGCATGGGCGGGTGCCACCGGGTGCTCTTGCAGGTCGGCCTCGATGCGCGCCAGCACCGCGGCCGCCTGCGCCGGGTCGAAGTCCTGGTGCGTGCGCTTCTTGACGCCGTATTCGTTCAGCTGGTAGTGGCGCGCCGGCGCAATGCCGTGGCGCGCCAGCGTGCTCTTCACGCACACCAGCGGGCAGCCGTCCAGCGCCACGATGGGGCGGCCGCTCGTGGCCAGCCGCACCAGCTTGGGCACGTCGCCGCCGACGCCGGCGATGCACGACATCTCGGCCACGCCGCGCCGGTCCAGTTGCAGCGCCACGTGGTTGGCCAGCTGCGCGGCGCTGGAGCAGCCCGAGCAGGAATACACCAGCAGCTGGTCGTTGTCGGCGGGCGTGTTCATCGGCGTGGCGTGAAAAACGGCGGGAAGGGCGGCAGCCGCTCGGCCAGCCCCGGCGCCCAGCGCGACAGCACGGCGCGCGGGCTCCAGGTGGCCGGGTCGAGCACCGGCAGCTCCAGCGCGTCCAGGGCGTTCTTCACCACCAGGCCCAGCTCGGTGTCGCCTTCCATCACCAGGCGGCGGTTGAAGAACAGCGTGTCCGGGTCCTGGCGGCGCTGCGCCAGCAGCAGGAAGTCCTGCGCGTTGGCGCTGATGGCCAGGTCGGGCTGGGCGTGCGGCGCGCTGGGGGCAAAGCGCTGGCCGTTCCAGGTGAAGTCGAAGCCCACGCGCGCGTCGCGCACGCGGATCGACAGGCGCTTGTCCTTCAACAGCGCGGTCACGTCGTCCGGCAGCTGGCGCGCCAGCGCCAGGTTGATGGCGGTCACCAGCAGCACCGAGCCGGGATAGGCCGGCAGGCGCGACAGCACGGCGCCCACGGGGCGCGGCAGGGTGAACGGGGTGGGTGGCGGGGATGTCGTCATGGCAGGTTCCTCTCGGCCTTTCAGGCCAGCGCCGGCGTGACCAGGTCCATGCCGGAGCGACCGTGCCAGTAGCCGTTGCAGGGCTCGGCCGGCATCAGCGGGCGCAGCTGTTGCAGCGCCTCGGGGTCGGGCTCGGGGGCGCGGCGCGCGGCGTCGAAGGCGGCAACGATGTCGGCCATGTGCCGCGACTGCGGCGACAGGCGCAGCACGTCCACGCCCAGGGCGCGCAGCTCGGGCAGGTCGCCGATCAGGTTGTAGACGCGCGCCGACTGGGTCTGGATGCCGTTGAGCACCAGGAAGGCCTCGCTCTCGCGCGTCTTCAGCAGCTGGCCGTCCGGGTGGTGGATGCAGGCAAAGCCGCAGTCGTCCTTGGGCAGGTTGTAGTGGCGCGCGGTGAAGCAGCGCGCCGAATACGCCAGCGGCATGCGGCCGTAGGCAAACACCTCGGTCTCCAGACCGGCCGGCTTGTGGGGCATGATGGCGGCCAGGTCGTCGCGGCGCATCTCCAGCGGCATCACCCAGCGGCTGGCGCCCAGGCCGGCCATCCAGGCCAGCGTGTCGGCGTTGAAGATGTTCAGCTGCGGCCCGGCCACGAACGGCCGCTGGCCGGCCAGGTTGTGCACGGCGCCCATGTCGCCGGCCTCGACCAGAAAGCCTTCCTCGCGCACGATCTTGTGCATGGCGGCAACGTCGGCCGTCGATTCCAGCAGCACCATGGTCGACAGCACGGCCTGCTTGCCGGCATCGCGCAGCATGCGGGCGATGTCCATCCAGTCGCCGTGGCGCAGCTCATGGCGGCGCGAGCACACGGCCTCGCCGACGTAGACGATGTCCACCGGCGTGTCGGCCATGGCCTGGTAGAACTCGAACACCGTCTCGCGTGGCCAGTAGTACAGCAGCGGGCCCAGGGCTAGTTTCATGGGGAAATTCCGGTTGAGCGTTGAGCGTTGAGCGTTGAGCGTTGAGCGTTGAGCGTTGAGCGTTGAGCGTTGAGCGTTGAGCGTTGAGCGTTGAGCGTTGAGCGTTGAGC
>Ga0209477_1002587_pt1 | contig 10423 bp, 8 predicted proteins | sample KloWWTupernatant_FD_187180 | JGI IMG/M metagenome (GOLD analysis project Ga0209477, IMG submission 187180) | Active sludge microbial communities from Klosterneuburg, Austria, studying microevolution and ecology of nitrifiers - Klosterneuburg... | ecosystem: Engineered > WWTP > Aerobic digester >...
CGCGGAGCCAGGGGGCCGGATGATCGAGCTTTCGCTGGTGCGCGTCGCGGCGCGCGAGCCATCGGAGCGGATCGGCGTGCTGCTCGCGAATCCCGGCGGACCGGGGGGATCGGGGAACGACTTCGTACGGGTGTGGGCAAACGCGCTTTCGAACGACATCCGCAACCGCTTCGACATCATTGGATTCGACCCGCGGGGCGTCGGCGAAAGCACGCCGGTGGTCTGTCACGACCACCTGCAGGAGCTGGTCGCAGCTGACCCGGACCCGGATACCGAGGCCGAGTGGGATGCGGCAAAGCGCGTGGCCGAACGCCTGGCGAAGGACTGCGCCGCAAGACATGGCGATCTGCTGCCACACGTTGGCACGCGAAACGTAGCCCGGGATATGGACCGCATCAGGGAGTCGCTGGGCGAGGAGCAGATCACGTACGTGGGCTACTCGTATGGGACGACGATCGGCTCGGTATATGCGGACATGTTCCCATCGCGGGTGCGGGCGATGGTGCTCGACGGTGGAACGGACCTCTCCCTGAGCGTGAATGACGGGATCCGGACGCAGATCATGGGCTTCGAGCGGGCGCTTGAGGCCTACCTGGCAGATTGCCGGGAAGACCGGTGCGCGATTGCGAAAGACGGCGACCCGCGCAAGGTTGTGGAGGAGGTGCTGGCGAAGGCCGAAGCGTCGCCCATCCCAGCGCCACGGGCGGACCGGCCGGCGGGCCCGGGCGAAGCCGAACTGGGGATCATCTCGGCGCTTTATAGCAAGTTCACCTGGGGGGCGCTGACGGCAGCACTCGAGCAGGCGCGCAAGGGCGATGGGAGCGGGCTGGTGGAACTCACCGATGCCTACCTGCAGCGGGAGCCGGACGGTTCGTACCCGAACCTTATCGAGGCAAACATCGCCGTCAATTCGGTGGATGGAGAATGCTCGAAGGACCCGGAGGCAGGGAAGGCGCTGGGCGAGCTGGTGGCGAAGGATGCGCCAACATTCGGGCGATCGGCGGCGACTTCGGGGCTGGTGTGCGCGTACTGGCCGGCGAAGGCAGACCCGCTGACCGCGCCGCGGGCGGCCGGCACGCCGCCGATTGTGGTGATCGCGACGACGAACGACCCGGCGACGCCCTATGAATGGGGCAAGGCACTGAGCGAGCAGCTGGAAAGCGGCGTGCTGGTGACCTACCGGGGCGAGGGGCACACGATTTACGCGCAGGGGAGCGGGTGCATCGACGACCTGGTGGATGCGTACCTGGTGGGGCTGGCAGTCCCCGCCGAGGGATCGGTCTGTGGGCGAGGGGCGCCGCCGCCGGTCAGCGCGGATCAGGAAGACTCAGCAGGGACGCTCTGGTACTGGGTGGTGGGCCTGGCGCTGTTCGCGCTGGCGGTGGTGTTCCTTGCCCTGGCCTTCGTGAAACACCGGCGCCAGGCGGAGGCCCGGGAGCGGGCCATATCCTAGACTTGGAGGGCAGGAGCGGGCCGGGGGAAACGCGCTAGTGGTCGAAGCCAGCACGCCAACAGCCCCGGAGCGCACCGCGCGAGCGCCGCGCGTGTTCTTCGGGTGGTGGGTGATCGCCGCCGGCGGCGGGCTTCAGATGATGCAGGCGATGTTCCTGGGGCAGGCCTACGGGGCCTATGTGGTGTTGCTTCGCGAGGAGTTCGGCTGGAGCAAGACGATGCTTTCGGCGGCATCATCGCTGCGCGAGGCGGAGAGCGGGATCCTCGGGCCGGTGCAGGGCTGGATGCTGGACCGGCTGGGCCCGCGGACGGTGGCGCGCGTGGGCGTGGTGATTATGGGCATCGGCTTCATGCTCTTCAGCCGGATGGATAGCCCGCTGACGTTCTACGGCTCGTTCCTGGTGATGTCGATCGGGGGCAGCCTGGCGGGCTATATGACGGTGACGTTTGCGGCGGTGCACTGGTTCGAGCGGCGGCGGGCGACGGCGATCAGTCTGACTTCGACCGGGTTTGCACTGGGAGGGATGGCTGTGCCGGTGACGGTGCTGCTGCTCGAGTCGCTCGGCTGGCGGGACACGGCGATGCTTTCGGGCGTGGTGATCATCGTGCTGGGGCTGCCACTCACGCAGGTGCTGCGCCACCACCCGCAGGATTACGGGCTGCTGCCAGATGGCGACCGCGAGGAGGCGGCCCGGGAACGGGCGGGGCCGCCGCCACGATCGACGGCGGAGGATTACACGCTGGGCGAGGCTGTGCGCCAGCCGGCGTTCTGGTGGATTTCGCTGGGGCACGCAGCGGCGCTGTTCGTGGTCTCATCGATGGGCGTACACCTGGTTTCGCACCTCCGCGAGAGCCAGAGATACACGCTCGGCCAGGCCTCGACGGTGGTGCTGCTCCTGACTTTCCTGTTCATGGTGGGAAACATCAGCGGGGGATTCCTGGGCGACCGGGTGAACAAGCGGATGTTGCTGGTTGCCTGCATGGGGATGCACTGCGGCGGGCTGCTTATCCTCTCCCACGCGGTGAACGTGTGGATGGTGGTGGCCTTCACGGTGATTCACGGGCTGGCGTGGGGCTGGCGCGGCCCCCAGATGGCGGCGATCCGGGCGGATTACTTCGGGCGGACGGCATTCGGCAAGATCATGGGTGTCTCCAACATGATCATCATTATCGGGACGATCAGCGGGCCGCTCATCGCGGGCTACATGTACGACCGGACGGGCAACTACCGCCTGGGTTTCGATATCCTGGCCGGGATAGCGCTGGCCGGTTCGGTGTTCTTCGTGCTGGCGCGAAAGCCGGGACCGCCGCACCGTGCCCTGGCCCGCGCATGACCATGGCCGGGGGCCGCGCGTGTATGCTTGGGCCGCTGCGATACGTCCCGCCCGGGGGGTGATTGCCCGTGAACATGTTCGCCTGGTTGGTCGTGTTGATGCTGGCGGGAGGGGTGGCGATCACCGCCCAGCTCGCGAGCACGGGCATCACGATGACGGCGAGTGCGGGGCCGCCACATGCCGCGGTGGCGGGCGGTACCACCAACCAGGGCGATGCGGTTGTCGAGTACTTCAAGAACAACCCGGCGGCCTGCACGCGCCTGACCGTCGATCCGGCCCTGACCGAGCGCTTCCCGGAGCTCCCGGCCGTGCTGGCGGCGCTGAAGTTCACGCTTTCGCAGCAGGAGTGGCTGGCTCAGCCGGCCATCGCCCGCGAAAGCAAGTTCACGCTCAGCCGGCCGTCCCTCGCGGACCGGATCGAGCTGCTGAAGATCCTCAATGACCCGAGCCTGAAACTGGACTACGAAGCGCTCACGGGGACGAAGGTCGGGGGCTTCACCCCGAGCTCCACGCGGGTGGGTCTGACGAATCTTGGCGCGATCGACCCGTCGCTGAAGAAGGGGGTCGATTCGCCGTACGGCCTTGCCGCGACGCTGATCCACGAGCTCGCGCACGTGGTCCAGCTGCGGCGGACCGGCAGCGAAGACGGGGCGGCAGCCCATTCCGACCCTATCCTGGAATCAGAAGCGAACAGCTTCGCACTGTTCATGCCGCGATCGCTGTTCGCGGGAGACGCCTGGGAGCGGATCAGGACCGCGGGCATCTGCGGGACCAAGACGCCCGACGGCGCGAAACCGGACGAGCCCGATCCGGCCAAGACGTCGAACGTGACGGCATCGATGATCCTGGTCTTCGATGCCTCGGGGAGCATGGGCGAGAAGCTGCCCACGGGCGAGCGGCGGATTGATGCGGCAAAGACCGCGGTGAAAGGACTCCTGACGAGTGGCGCGTTGGCGCCGACGGTTGAAGTGGGGCTGGTGATCTACTACGACTGTGGCAGCATCGATTGGGAACCTTTCACGACGGACCACAAGTCGCTGTGGGTCCACGTCAACATCGCGGAGCCTTCCGGATCGACGCCGCTGGCGGGAGCGATCACCGAAGCCATCGGCAGGATGAAGACCGAGGCGGCGAAGAACGGCCAGCCGGGCGAGATCGTGGTCGTTTCGGATGGGAAGGAGACGTGCGGCGGCAACCCCTACACCGCCGCGGGTGCGGCGCAGGCGGGCGAAGCGCCTTCTCAGCCGCAGAACCGGGCCCCGGCAGCTGGCGGGCTGGTGCCAGTCTCGTACGCCGTCGAGGCTCCCGCCGGACAAAGCGGGACAGACCCGGCCACGGACGATGGGCCGATCCGGGTGAGCACGATCGGATTCGCCGTGGGCGCCGATACCGGGAAGGAACTGGCCGGCATCGCCCAGGCGGGCGGCGGGGTGTACCTCCCCGCAAGCGGCATGGAGGAGCTGACCACCGCTCTCGGCGAAGTGGCCAGCGCCGTCCCGGCGGACGTGCCGGAGATCCCGAACATCATCCCGGGAGACGACCTGCGCGAGCCCTCTCGCAACCCCTGGCCCTGGTTCGGCGGCGCCCTGGTGGCGGGGGTGGCCACGCTTGGTGTTGGCGTGGTGGCGGCCCGGCGGCTCCAGGTGGTGCCCGGTGCGCAGGTCGAGTTGACCTGTGGCGTGTGCGGCGAGGCGAGCCCGGGGACGACCCGCTTCTGCGCGGCGTGCGGCGCATCGCTGCCCGGCCGCTGTCCCCATTGCGGGCTGGTGGGACGCCACGGCGCGCAGTTCTGCCGCCGCTGCGGGCGGGCCTTCAGGGAGCCGGCGTCTCCTGGACGGTGAGCGTCCCGGTTTCGGGTTCGGGCGATGTATCGGGGCCGAGCGGCAGGAACCAGATGGCGGCCCCGAAGGCGATGGCGGCGGCAACAGCGGCGAGCGCCATCCGGCGATCCCGGGGAGAGGCGGCTTTCCAGCGCGTCGTGATACCGCGAACGAACCCCTGTCTCCCGAGGGCGGCATCGGGATGGCCGGAATGGAATGAATCAGCCGGGGCGGCTTTCCCGCAGGCGGAGCAGAAGCTGGCATCGGCCGGTAATGGTTCGCCGCAGGAGAGACAGGCGAGGGGCGCGCTACCCATGACACGGGATGATAGGGGATCCGGCGGCGGGCGGCGGAAAGCCTCTCCCGTTAGGCCCGGCCGGGGTACATTCTGAATCATGCTTGTTGTCCAAAAGTACGGCGGCACGTCCGTTGCCGATGCCGACCGCATCCGCCATGTGGCCGGTCGCGTGCTGAAGCGGGTACACGCAGGCGACCAGGTGGTCGTGGTGGTCTCGGCGATGGGGAATTCGACCGACGACCTGCTCGACCTGGCGCTCCAGGTGGCGCCAGACCCCGAGCCGCGCGAACTCGACATGCTGCTTTCGACGGGCGAACAGGTCTCCGTCGCGCTGGTGGCGATGGCGCTCAAAACGCTGGGGCAGGACGCGGTCGGTCTGACCGGGCAGCAGGCCGGGATCATCGCCCAGGGGCGGCACTACGAAGGGCGCATTTCGCGCGTGGAAGCCGACCGGGTACGGGCGGAGCTGGCCGCGGGCCGGGTGCCGGTGGTGGCGGGCTACTGGGGCGTGAACGAGGACCAGGAGATCTTCACGCTTGGCCGGGGCGCGAGCGATACCACGGCAGTGGCGCTGGCCATCGCCCTCGGGGCGGATCGCTGCGAGAACTGCAAGGATGTGGAGGGTGTGTACACCGCCGATCCGCGCATTGTGCCGACGGCGAGGAAGCTGAAAGACATCAGCTACGAAGAGATGCTGGAACTGGCAACCCAGGGATCGACGGTGATGCACAACCGGGCGGTGGAGCTGGCATCCGTGTACAACGTGCCCATCCTGGTGACTTCGAGCATGGTCGAGGCGCCGGGCACCCTCATTCGAGGAGAAGCAGACTTGGAAGAACGAAACCGCGTCCGGGGCATTGCCCACGATTCCGATGTCGCGAAGATCACGATCCGGCGGGTGCCCGACCGGCCGGGGATCGCGGCGCATATTTTCGAGCCGCTGGCCGAGGCGGGCATCAGCGTCGATACGATCGTGCAGAACTCGAGCGAGGGGAACCTGACGGACCTGACGTTCACGCTTTCGCGGAGGGATCTGCGGAAGGCGGAGACGGTGATGCCGGGGATCTGCACCGATGTCGGCGCGCCGGCGTTCACTTCGGATGCGAACCTCGGGAAGGTGAGCATCGTCGGAGTGGGGATCCAGACGGCGCACGGCTATGCGGCGCGGATGTTCCGGGCGCTCTTCGATGCGGGGATCAACATCGAGCTGATCTCGACGAGCGAGATCCGGCTGACCTGCATCATCGCGGCGGACCGGGTGCACGATGCGGTGCGGATTCTGCATGCCGCGTTCGAACTGGAGAGCGCCGCGGCGGAATAGCCGTGGGCTCTTACTCGGCTGCCGGATAGGCGGGCAGCGGCTGGCGAACCGCGACACAGAAGTGATCGGCGGAGGCCTGGGGGGCGGTACTGGCGATAGTCATGGCGGCAGTGGCCCCGCCGGGCGCCTCGATGGTCAGGCGGGTGTGGGCGCCTTCGAAGCGCCGGGCCCGGACAGAAACGGAGACGCCGGGAGCCGGGATGAGCCATTCGGGGCGGATGAGCAGGCGGCAGGGGCCATCGAAAGGGCTTGCCAGCGGGACGTCCCCGAACGGTGTCTCCGCGGTCGCGCCACGAGCTGTGGCCTCGATGAACTGCACTTCGCCGCCATAGCCCGCGGCGGCCGGATTTGCAGGATTGAAGTAGAGGCCGGTGGGGGTGGCGAATTCGATCACATGGCCGGCTTCCATGACGGCGATGCGGTCGGCGATGGCCATGGCGTCGGCGCGATCGTGCGTGACGAGGACGGCGGTCATCGATTCGGCGCGGAGGATGGATGCGACTTCTTCGCGCATGGCAAGGCGCAGGCCAGCATCGAGATTGGAAAATGGTTCATCGAGGAGGAGGACGCGGGGGCGCGGCGCGAGGGAGCGGAGGAGGGCGACGCGCTGTTGCTGGCCGCCGGAGAGCTGGTGGGGGTAGCGCCGGGCGAGGCCTTCGAGCTGGCCGGTGCGGAGCAGCTCCTCGACACGGTCATGGCCGGTGCGGCCAAGCCCGTAGGCGAGGTTGCCGGCGACCGTCTTGTTCGGGAAGAGGGCGTATTCCTGGAAGACGAGGCCGACGGAGCGGCGATGGGCGGGAACGGAGTGGGAGGGGCTCTCGATCAGGCTGCCGCCGATGCGGATTTCACCGGCGGTGACGCGTTCGAAGCCGGCGATGGCGCGGAGGAGGGTCGTCTTTCCGCTGCCGCTGCGGCCGAGCAGGGCGACGATTTCGCCGGCGCGGACGGAGAGGTCGGCGCCTGCGACGGCACACAGCGACCCGAAGCGGACTTCGACGCCATCGCAGGACAACGGTTCAGGATTCGAGCGATCCAAGCTCGCCCCTCCAGGTCAGCACCGCCACGGGAATCGCAGCCAGGCCGACGAGGACCAGGGCTGGCAGCGCAGCCCCAGCGTACAGCGCGTCGGTGCTACGGCTCCAGACGAGGCCCGGGAGGGTCTCGTAACCGGGGGGGCTGAGCAAGAGCGTGGCGGGGAGCTCCTTCATGACGGTGAGGAAGACAAGGAGCGAGGCGGAGACCATTCCGGGCCGGGCGAGCGGGATGGTGACGGTGAAGATGACACGCAAGGGCGATCGGCCGAGCGAGGCGCCGGCATCTTCGAGGCGGCGTGGCTGGCGCAGGAGCGATGCGCGCAGGGCGGAGAGCGCATTGGGGAGGAAGAGAATGACGTACGCGAGGAGGAGCATCCAGGTCGTCTGATACAGGTCGCGCGCGTAACCGATGCCGAAGAAGACGAGGGCGAGAGCGACGACCACGCCGGGGAGCGCATGGGTAAGGTAGGCAGCCTGCTCGACGAGGGAGCCCAGGGGGCTGACGTAGCGGGCGGCGAGGATGGCCACGGGGAGGGCGAGCAGAACACTGACCACGGCGCCGCCGATTCCGAGGGCGAGGGAGTGGCGGGCGGCCAGGGTGATATCGGGGAAGGTGGCTTCGGCCTGGATGCCCTTGATGAGCCACCAGGTAAGGACGCCGAGGGGCAGGCCGAGCGAGACTGCCGCGACCAGGCCGAGGAAGGCGAGCGCGGGCCAGGCCCAGCGGCCGAGGGGGACCGGGCGCATGAGCGACTGGCGGCGGGAGGTGCGGCGGCCCATGCGGGAGCGGATGCCGAGTTCGGCGGCAAGGATGACGGCGGCGACCATGGCGAGCATGGAGCCCAGGACGGCGGCGCCGGTGCGATCGAAACTCGTCTGGTATTCGATGAAGATGGAGCGGGTGAAGGTATCGTAGCCGAGGGTTGAAACGGCGCCGAAATCGCTGAGGGTGTAGAGGACGACGAGCAGGACCCCGGCGGCGATGGCCGGCACAAGGCCGGGCAGGACGACCCGGAAGAAGGTCCGGAGCGGACCGGCGCCGAGGGAACGGGAGGCCTCCTCTTCGGAGACATCGGCGGTGGCGAAGGCTGCCCGGAGGACGAGGTAGACGTAGGGGAAGCTGGCGGCAGTGAGTGTGAAGGAAGCACCCCAGAAGCCGTAGATTTCGGGGAGGCGGCCGGCACCAAACGGCTCGAGCCAGCCCTGGAGCGTGCCGCGCGGACCGAGGAAGTCGACGACGGTCATGGCAACGATGTAGGAAGGGATGGCGAGCGGGGCGGCCATGAGAATGGCCCAGATCCTGCGGCCGGGAATGGCCGCACGCGTGGTGAGCCAGGCGGCAGGAACGGCGATGAGGACGGAAGCGGCAGCGACCGTGAGGGCGAGCCCGAGGCTGCGCGACATGAGGGGCACGGCCGAGTTTTCGAGGGCGCGCTGCCAGGGTTCCCAGCCGCGCTCGCTGCTGCGTTTGGCCAGGTACCACGCGGGGATGAAGGTGGCGGCGACGACGAGCAGCCCCGGCAGCCAGATGGCTGCCGGGGCCGGGCGGTGACGGGACCGGAACGCCCGCACCACCATCGCTACTTCAGGGCCCCCGCGGAACGCAGCAGAGCGAGGGTACCCTGAAGATCCTGGAGATCGGCCAGGTCAAGCGCGGGAGGCTTGAGCTCGGCCAGGGGCTTGAGCCGGCTATCGGCGGCGATGCCGCTCACCAGCGGGTACTCGAAGGTTTGATCGGAGAAGTACTTCTGGGCGGATTCGCCGAGGAGGTATTCGACGAGCTTCCCGGCCCCCGCCTTATTCGGGGCGGACTTCAGAATGCCCGCGCCCGCGACGTTGACGAGCGAGCCCGGATCGCCGGCGGCGGTGTAGTGGTTGCGCGCGTTGAAGGCCTCGCCCTGGTCCTGCAGAAAACCGTAAAGGTAGTAGTGGTTGACGAGGCCAAGCTGGATTTCGCCGGCGGCGACGGCGCTGACGATGGCCTTGTTGTCCTGGTAGCTCCGAACGTTATTCTTAAGCATGCCTTCGAGCCAGGCCTTTGCGCCGGCCTCGCCCTCGGTCTCGCGGAGGCCGGTGACGAAGGCCTGGAACGACCCGTTGGTAGGCGCCCAGCCGACCTTGCCCTTCCAGGCCGCGCTGGTGAGGTCGCGGACAGAGGTGGGGAGCTGGCTTTCCTGGACAAGCTTCGGGTTGTAGACGATGACGCGGGCGCGGCCGCTCACGCCCACCCAGGAGCCATCGGTGGCACGGTAGGCCGAGGGAACGCGGGCGGTCACGCTATCGGCGAGCTTTTCGAATGCGCCGGTGGCCTGGAGTGCGCCGAGCGCTCCGGCATCCTGGGCGAAGAAGACATCGGCGGGAGACTTCGAGCCTTCCTCGGCGATGAGGGCGGCGAGCTCCGCGGTATCGCCGTACTTCACCTTCACTTTGATCCCGGTGTCCTTCGTGAACTGCTCGAAGAGGGGCTTCACAAGGGATTCGCTGCGGCCGGAGTAGACGGTGATGGTCTCGCCGCCTTCGCCCGAGGGGGTGGCATCGGTGCTATCGGAGTCATCATCGCCGCAGGCAGAGGCGCCGAAGGCGAGAGCCGCGAGCGCGATGGGAGCGAGGAGCATTCGGAGGAACTTCATCGGAGGAGCAATCCGTGGGGGATAAGGTGGTCGACTGCCAGATATTAGGCATGCCTAACTTATCGCGCAAGTGCCATCTAAGCCAACAAGGATGCGGGCCTCTTCAGCTCGTCATCCCCTGGAGCCCGACGAGGGCGCGGCCGTGCTCAATCTCGCCCATGTGGCGCAGGCCGTGCTGGTAGACGAAGCATTCGAGCACTTCGAGTTTGCGCAACGGGGCGCCCGGGCCGATGACGATGGCGCAGAAGATGTTCTGCATGTTCGGGGGGAGCTGGGGCAGAATGACTTCGGCGAGCATCTCCGCGGTGAGCGTTTCGAGGACGCCAGTGGTGCGCGCAATGACGGCGGCCTGGTAGGCCTTCCAGGCTTCGAAGTCGGCGAAGCGCAGGTGTTGCATCTCCTCGACGGTCTCTTCGCGGCCAAGCACGTCGATGTTGACGCCGACCTTCGCGCCCCAGCCGCCGCTCAGCCAGAGGGGCTGTTCGCGCAGGAACATCACGCTGATGGATTGGTCCTGGGCGCGGATGTAGTGGC
>Ga0209477_1002588_pt1 | contig 10421 bp, 10 predicted proteins | sample KloWWTupernatant_FD_187180 | JGI IMG/M metagenome (GOLD analysis project Ga0209477, IMG submission 187180) | Active sludge microbial communities from Klosterneuburg, Austria, studying microevolution and ecology of nitrifiers - Klosterneuburg... | ecosystem: Engineered > WWTP > Aerobic digester >...
TCATGCTTGCTGCGCACGTGCAGGCCGAGGTTGCGGAAGCGCTTGCGCGCGGTGCGCAGCAGCTCGCCGATGCGCTCCACGGTAAAGACTTCAAGCCCCAGCGCGGCTAGCACCGCGCCCTGGTAGCCGGAACCGGTGCCGATCTCCAGCACCCGCTTCGGCGCGGTCTCCAGCAGGGCTTCGGTCATCTTCGCCACCACCCACGGCTGCGAGATGGTCTGCCCATGGCCGATCGGCAACGCGGTGTCCTCGTACGCGCGGGTAGCCAGCGCCTCGTCGACGAACTGGTGGCGCGGCACCGTGCGGATCGCGTTGAGCACCCGCTCATCGACGATGCCGTTCGCGCGCAGGCGATCGATCAGGCGGTCGCGCACGCGCTGGCTGGTCATGCCCATGCCGACATCGGCCGGCTGCAGGCGCAGGCGCGAGATCATGGCCTGCGCCCCAGCGTCTCGGCCAGGCCACCGACCCAGCTCGCCACCTGCTCCAGCGCCTGGTAGCGGGTCAGGTCGACGTGGATCGGGGTGATCGCGATGTGGCCGCTGCGCACGGCATTGAAATCGGTGCCCGGGCCGGCATCGGCCTCCTGGCCGGCGGCGCCGATCCACCACCACTGGCGGCCACGCGGATCCTTTTGCGGCGTGCACGGTTCGGCGCGATGGCGATGGCCCAGCCGGCTGGTCTCGAAGCCGCGGATCTCGTCCCACGGCAGGTCCGGCACGTTGACGTTGAGGATGGTGTCGGCCGGCAGCGGGTCGGTGCGCAGGCGGGCGATGATCTCCACCGCCGCGCGCGCCGCGGTTTCGTAGTGGCGGCCGTGGTGGTCGGCGGTGACCAGCGACATCGCCACCGCCGGCAGGCCGAGGAAACGGCCCTCCATCGCGGCGGCGACGGTGCCCGAATAGATCACGTCGTCGCCGAGGTTCGCGGTGTTGTTGATGCCGGACACCACGATGTCCGGCTCGACCTCGAACATGCCGGTGATCGCCACGTGCACGCAGTCGGTCGGGGTGCCGTAGACCTTCCACGTCGCCTCGTCGACCTGCACCACCCGGATCGGCGCATCCAGCGTCAGCGAGTTGCTGGCGCCGCTGCGGTCGCGGTCCGGCGCCACCACCAGCACCTCGTGGCCGGCCTCGCGCAGGCCGCTGGCGAGGGCACGTATGCCGGGGGCGTCGACGCCATCGTCGTTGCTGACCAAGACCCGCATGGCGCCCTACGGCATCGGAACATTGTGCATGCGGGCATGATAGCGGAAGGCCGCTGCGTTACCCTGCGCCGGTGCGAAAAAAACCTGCCATCGAAGCGCTTCCGGAAGCCGACGACGCGGCCCTGTTCCGCGCCGCGATCGGCGCCGATCGCGGCAAGGTCCGCGCCCTGCCAGAGGCCCCGCTGCCGCCGGCAGCGCCGAAGCCGAAGCCGTCGGCGAAGATGGCCCGCCGCGACGAGGACGCCGCGCGCGACGAATTCCGGCACGTGCTGGTCGCCGCGCTGGAGGCCGGCGACCTGCTCAGCCATCGGCGCGAGGACGTGCCCCAGCCGGTGCTGCGGCGACTGGCCCGCGGCGAATACGCGGCACAGGAGGAACTGGACCTGCACGGCCTGCCAGCGCGCGCCGCGGAAGCCCTGTTGCGCGAGTTCCTGCGCGATTGCCGCGCGCACGGCGTGGGCTGCGTGCGGATCGTCCATGGCAAGGGCCGCAATTCGGAAGAACGGTTGCCGGTGCTGAAGAACCTGGTGGACCGGGTGCTGCGGCACCGCGCGGATGTGCTCGCCTTCCATTCGCCGCCCGCCGCGCAGGGTGGCAGCGGTGCGGTGCTGGTGCTGCTGGAGAAACGCTGATCGGCGCCTGGACCCGGCCGCATCCTGCAGAGCGGCGCAAGCCGCGACCGGCGTGGAGGTCGCGGCTTGCGCCGTTCCTACAGCGGCGTGGCAGCGTCCGTGATGGTGCCAAGCTCGCGCATGACCGTGGTCGCATAGCAGCCGGGCGGTAGCGCGAAGGCCAGCTCAAGCGCGGCAACATCGAGCCAGCGCCAAGCCAGCTCCCGCGGACGCAGCCGCAGTGCGCGCCGTTCCTGCTTCAGCCCCGCGCGTTCCAGGCCATCGCGCAGGCGCGAGGCGGTGTCGCCGTGCACGGCCACGAGCTCGATCTCGCGCACCGCACCGCTGCTGCGCAGCTCGCCCCCGCCCCACAGCGGACCGCTCGGATGGATGTCGAATGCCGCCAGCCGCGCCTGCAGTTCGTCGGTCAGCGCCTCCGGCCCGAACACGCTGCGGCTGCCATCCAGCATCCACACCTCGCCATCGAGCGCGGCGTCCCAGTTGCCTGCATCGACGCGCGCCGCCAGCACCCGGTTGAACAGCTCCGAACGCGCGGCCGACAGCAGCATGGTGCGTTCCTCGCGCCTGGCACGGCGCCCGGCGAACATCGCCACCGCCTGCTGCACGTTACCGCCGCCGCGCCCGAAACGCTGCTCGCCGAAGTAGTTCGGCACGCCGCGCATCGAGATGGCCTGCAGGCGCTGTTCGATGGCCTCCCGCTCGCCTTCGATGCCACGCAGCACCAGCACGAAGCGGTTGCCCGCCAGCGCGCCGCGCGGCAGCTTGCGCGAATGCCACGCATGCCCGAGCACCTGGAGTTCGTCGGACTGCAGCGCATCGATCGCCGGCGCCACCTTCTTCGGGATCCACACCGAGAACGCTTGCCGGGTCACTGCGTGGCGGTCCTTGATGCCGGCGTAGCCGATCGCCGACTCGGCCACGCCCGCCCATTCGGCGATCCGTTTCGCCGCGAACGCGGTGTTCATGCCGCGCTTCTCGACGGTCAGCAGCAGGTGCTCGCCGGCGCCGCTGGGCTCGAAGCCCGGCAGCTCCTCGACGAAGAAATCTTCGGGCGTGCCGCGGATGCGCGCGGCCAGCACCGGCACGCCATGCGCCCGCGCCAGTTCGGTCATCCGTGCACCAGCAGGCAGGCTGCCTGCGCGGCGATGCCTTCGCCGCGGCCGAGGAAGCCCAGCGCCTCGGTGGTGGTGGCCTTGACGCCGACCGCCTCGACTTCGATGCCGAGGCCGGCGGCAATCGCCTCGCGCATGGCCTGCGCATGCGGGCCGACTTTCGGTTGTTCGCAAAGGATGGTGAGGTCGCAGTTGCCGACGCGCCAGCCGCGCGCGTGGACCAGCGCCACGCACTGGCGCAGCAGGGCGCGGCTGTCCGCATCCTTCCAGCGTGGATCGGTCGGCGGGAAGTGCTGGCCGATGTCGCCCAGCGCCAGTGCACCGAGGATCGCATCGCACAGCGCGTGCAGGGCCACGTCGCCGTCGCTGTGGGCGAGCACGCCGCGCGTGTGCGGCACCCGCACGCCGCCGAGCATCACGTGGTCGCCGTCGCCGAACGCGTGCACGTCGAAGCCCTGCCCGATCCGGATCTTGGTCATGTCGCGTTCGCCAGCAGGACTTCGGCCAACGCAAGGTCGGCGGGGGTGGTGACTTTCAGGTTGTCCTCGCGGCCTTCGACCAGCGCCGGATGCAGGCCGAGCCGCTCGACCGCCATCGCCTCGTCGGTGACGACGAGGCCTTGCGCGCGCGCGTGCCGCAGCGCACGCAACAGCAGGTCGCGGCGGAACGCCTGCGGGGTCAGCGCGCGCCAGAGGCCGTCGCGCGGTTCGGTGCCGGCGATCCGCGCGTCATCGGTGGCGCGCTTCAGGGTGTCGCGCACCGGTGCCGCGAGGATCGCGCCATCGGCGCAGGCCTGCGCGGCTTCGATCAGTGCGGTGATGTCCGCGGCGCGCAGGTTCGGGCGCGCGGCGTCGTGGACCAGCAGCAGGGCGTCTCCGGCGACCGCGTCAGGCAATGCGCACAACGCGGCCAGCACCGAATCGGCGCGCTCGCCGCCGCCCACGCAGGCGATCACCGGCTTGCCATGCAGCCGTGTCCAACCCGGCCAGCGCGCATCGCCTGCCGCCAGCGCCACCACCACGCCATCGACCGCCGGATGCGCCAGCAACGCATCCAGCGCATGTTCGACCAGTGGCTTGCCGGCGGCGGCCAGGTATTGCTTGGGCACCTCGCCACCGAAGCGGCGGCCGCTGCCGGCGGCGGGCAGCAGCGCCCACGCACCGGCCCTGGGCGGGCCCGGGGTCACCGTGGCGCGCCCGGCGCCGGCGCCGCGGGGACTGACGGCGAGCCGGCGCGGTCCTCGATCACCCGGTAGAAGGTTTCGCCGGGCCTGACCATCCCGAGTTCGCTGCGCGCGCGTTCCTCCACCGCGGCTTCGCCGGACTTCAGGTCTTCCACTTCCGCCTTCAGCGCCTCGTTGCGCAACTGCAGGCGCTGGTTTTCGGATTCCTGGCGCGCCACCTGCGCGCGCAGCGCGGCGACCTCGCGCTCGCCGCCGCTGCCCAGCCACAACTTGTACTGCAGCAGCGCAAGCAGCAGCGCCAGCAACAGGATCACGATGTGCAACGGCCGCACGCGCATGGGTTCCTCGCCCGGCCGCCGCGCTCAGCGCGCCAGTGACACGAACGCGCCACGCCCGGCGTAGCGGGCGCCGGCGCCCAGCGCCTGCTCGATGCGCAACAGCTGGTTGTACTTGGCGACGCGGTCGGAACGGCACAGCGAACCGGTCTTGATCTGGGTCGCGGTGGTCGCCACCGCGATGTCGGCGATGGTGGTGTCCTCGGTCTCGCCGGAACGGTGGGAGACGATCGCCGCGTAGTTCGCCGCGTCGGCAATGGCGATGGCTTCCAGGGTTTCGGTCAGGGTCCCGATCTGGTTGACCTTGATCAGGATCGCGTTGGCCACGCCCTGCGCGATGCCGTCGCGGAAGATCCGCGGGTTGGTCACGAACAGGTCGTCGCCGACCAGCTGCACGGTCCTGCCGAGGCGCTCGGTGAGCTGCTTCCAGCCGGCCCAGTCGTGCTCGGCCATGCCGTCCTCGATGGTGACGATCGGGTACTGCGCCGCCCAGTTGGCGAGGAAGTCGACGAACTGCTCCGAGGTCAGGCGCTTGCCTTCGCCGGTGAGGTTGTACTTGCCGTTCTCGAAGAACTCGCTGGAGGCAACGTCGAGGCCCAGCAGCACGTCCTCGCCCGCCTTGTAGCCGGCCTTGCCGATCGCTTCCAGGATCGTGTCCAGCGCTTCCACGTTGCTGCGCAGGTCGGGTGCGAAGCCGCCCTCGTCGCCGACCGCGGTGGACAGGCCGTGGCCCTTCAGCACCGACTTCAGCGCGTGGAAGATCTCGGTGCCAGCGCGCAGCGCTTCCGAGAACGAGTCGAAGCCGACCGGCAGCACCATGAATTCCTGCAGGTCGACGTTGTTGTCCGCGTGCGCGCCGCCGTTGATGATGTTCATCATCGGCACCGGCAGCGAGACCGCGTTGCCGTTCGCCAGGTGCTGCCACAGCGGCATCTTCCTGGAGGCGGCCACCGCATGCGCGTTCGCCATGGAGACCGCCAGCAGTGCGTTGGCGCCGAGCCGCGCCTTGTTCTCGGTGCCGTCGAGGTCGATCAGGCGCTTGTCGAGCCCGGCCTGGTCGGCCGCGTCGAAGCCCGCCAGCATGTCGGCGATCGCGCCGTTGACGTTGGCCACCGCCTTCTGCACGCCCTTGCCGAGGTAGCGGGTCTTGTCGCCGTCGCGCAGCTCCACCGCCTCCTTGGTGCCGGTGGACGCGCCGGACGGCACCATCGCGCGACCGAAGCTGCCATCGGCCAGCGTCACTTCGGCTTCAAGGGTGGGATTGCCGCGGCTGTCGAGGATTTCGCGGGCGTGGACGTGGGTGATCGTGCTCATCGGATGGGGTCTTGTGCGGTCAGAGGGAGGATTCGAGGAAGCCGTTGCGCTTGGTCGCGGCATCGAGTTCCAGCAGTGTTTCCAGCAGCGCTTCCATCCTGCCCAGCGGCCACGCATTGGGACCGTCGGACAGCGCCTTGCCCGGGTCGGGATGGGTTTCCATGAACACGCCGGACACGCCCACGGCGACCGCGGCGCGCGCCAGCACCGGCACGAATTCGCGCTGGCCGCCGGAGCTTGCGCCCTGCCCGCCCGGCAACTGCACCGAGTGGGTGGCGTCGAACACCACCGGGCAGCCGGTTTCGCGCATCACCGACAGGCTGCGCATGTCGCTGACCAGGTTGTTGTAGCCGAACGATGCGCCACGCTCGCAGACCATGATCTGCTGGTTGCCGGTGGACCTTGCCTTCTCCACCACCGGTTTCATGTCCCACGGCGACAGGAACTGGCCCTTCTTGATGTTGACCGGCTTGCCGGCGGCGCAGACCCTGGTGATGAAGTCGGTCTGCCGCACCAGGAACGCCGGCGTCTGCAGCACGTCGACCACCGAGGCCACTTCGTCCATCGGCGTGTATTCGTGCACGTCGGTCAGCAGCGGCACCCCGAGCTGGCGCTTGACCTCCGCCAGCACGCGCAGGCCTTCTTCCATCCCGGGGCCGCGGAAGCTGCCGATCGAGGTGCGGTTGGCCTTGTCGAAGCTCGACTTGAAGATGAAGTTGATCCCCAGCCTGCCGGTGATTTCCTTGAGCTGCCCCGCGACGTCGACCTGCAACTGCTCGCTCTCGACCACGCAGGGGCCGGCGACCAGGAAGAACGGCCGGTCCAGCCCGACCTCGAATCCGCACAGGTTCATGCCGCCGCCTCGCTGAGCCCGCTGTCATTGAGCCCGCTGTCATTGAGCAATCTGCCGCCGGCCTTGTGCTCGCGCGCGGCGCGGATGAAGCCGACGAACAGCGGATGGCCGCTGCGTGGCGTGGACAGGAACTCCGGGTGTGCCTGGCAGGCCAGGAACCACGGATGCTTCGCCTGCGGCAACTCCACCATCTCCACCAGCAGGTCGTCCATCGACTTGGCGGAAATGAGCAGCCCTGCGTCTTCCATCTGCGTGCGGTAGCGGTTGTTGAATTCGTAACGGTGGCGGTGGCGTTCGCCAACCACCTCCCTGCCGTACAACTGGTGCGCCAGGGTGCCGGGCTTGATCCGCTGCTCCTGCAGTCCCAGGCGCATGGTGCCGCCGAGGTCGGAGCCCTCGTCGCGGCGTTCGATCTCGCCGGACTGGGTGCGCCATTCGGTGATCAGTCCGATCACCGGGTGCGGCGTGGCGCGGTCGTTCTCGGTGCTGTTGGCGCCCGCCAGGCCGGCGACGTTGCGGGCGACGTCCACCACCGCCGCCTGCATGCCGTAGCAGATGCCGAAGTACGGCACCTTGTGCTCGCGCGCGTACTGCGCGGTCAGCACCTTGCCCTCGAAACCGCGGTCGCCGAAACCGCCAGGGACCAGGATGCCATCGATGCCCGCCAGCATGGCCGCCGCGCCGTCGCGCTCGATGTCCTCCGATTCCATCCACTTCAGCCGCACCCGCGTGCGCTGGCGGATGCCGCCGTGCTTGAGCGCCTCGCCGACCGACTTGTAGGCATCCTGGTGGTCGACGTACTTGCCGACGACCGCGATCGTGACCTCGTCGATCGGGTTGCTGGACGCATCGACCACCGCGTCCCAGTCCGACAGGTCGGCGGTCGCGCTGGCCTTGTCCTGCAGGTGCAGCTGGTCGACCACCAGCTGGTCCAGCCTCTGGGCGTGCAGCCACTCCGGGATCCGGTAGATGTTGTCGAGGTCGATCGCCGAGATGACCGCCTTCTCCGGCACGTTGGTGAACAGCGCGATCTTGCGGCGCTCGCCATCCGGCAACGGCTGCTCGCTGCGGCACAGCAGCACGTCGGGCTGGATGCCGATGCTGCGCAGCTCCTTCACCGAGTGCTGGGTGGGCTTGGTCTTGAGCTCGCCCGCCGCCGCGATGTACGGGATCAGGGTGAGGTGCATGTACATCGCCTTTTCCGGGCCGCGCTCGATGCGCATCTGCCGGATCGCCTCGAGGAACGGCAGCGATTCGATGTCGCCGACGGTGCCGCCGATCTCGACCAGCGCCACGTCGAAGCCGGCGGTGGCGGCGTCGATGCAGCGCTTGATCTCGTCGGTGACGTGCGGGATGACCTGCACGGTGCCGCCGAGGTAGTCGCCGCGGCGTTCCTTGCGGATCACCGCCTCGTAGATCTTGCCGGTGGTGATCGAGTTCAGGCCGGACAGGCGGGTGTTGACGAAGCGCTCGTAGTGGCCGAGGTCGAGGTCGGTCTCCGCGCCGTCGTCGGTGACGTAGACCTCGCCGTGCTGGAACGGGCTCATCGTGCCCGGATCGACGTTGAGGTACGGGTCCAGCTTCATCATCGTGACCGCCAGGCCACGCGCTTCGAGGATGGCCGCCAGCGACGCGGCGGAGATGCCCTTGCCGAGCGAGGACACCACGCCCCCGGTGACGAAGACGATGGGGGTCTGGGATGCGGGGGAATTCATGTCGGCAGCGCGTCGCTGGAAAGCGGCATTCTACCGGTTGGCGCGCGCGCGTGCACGCGCCCGCCACGGAACCCATTGATCCATAACGGGAATGCCCCGAAGCCCGGATGCCTGCTGCTTGACCGGGCCGCGCCCCGCGGCGATCCTGCCGCGTCCCCATGCAGTGCGCATCATGAGCAGCCGCTACAACGCCGAAGACATCGAGGTCCTGTCCGGGCTGGACCCGGTCAAGCGCCGCCCGGGCATGTACACCGACACCACCCGCCCCAACCACCTGGCGCAGGAGGTGATCGACAACGCGGTGGACGAAGCCCTGGCCGGCCACGCGCGCGGCATCCAGGTCACCCTGCACGACGACGGCAGCTGCGAGGTGGCCGACGACGGCCGCGGGATGCCGGTGGACATCCACCCGGAGGAGAAGATCCCCGGGATCGAACTGATCATGACCCGGCTGCACGCGGGCGGGAAATTCAGCAACAAGAACTACACCTTCAGCGGCGGCCTGCACGGCGTGGGCGTGAGCGTGGTCAACGCGCTGAGCAGGCATGTCGACGTGTTCATCAAGCGCGACGGCAACGAATACCGGATGTCGTTCAAGGACGGCGAGCGCGCCTCGAAGCTGGAGGTCGTGGGCAGCGTCGGCAGGAAGAACACCGGCACCCGCCTGCGCTTCTGGCCGGACCCGAAGTACTTCGACACCCCGAAGTTCAACCTGCGCGCGCTCAAGCACCTGCTGCGCGCAAAGGCGGTGCTGTGCCCCGGGCTGACCGTCGCCCTGTTCGACGAAGCCAGCGGCGAACGCGTCGAATGGCACTACGAGGACGGGCTGAGGGACTACCTGAAGGGCGAGCTGACCGAGCGCGAACTGCTGCCGCCGGAGCTGTTCGTCGGCACCCTGAAGAAGGACACCGAGGTCGTCGACTGGGCGGTGGCCTGGGTGCCGGACGGCGAACTGGTGCAGGAAAGCTACGTCAACCTGATCCCGACCGCGCAGCACGGTACCCACGTCAACGGCCTGCGTACCGGCTTCACCGACGCGCTGCGCGAGTTCTGCGACTTCCGCAACCTGCTGCCGCGCGGCGTGAAGCTTGCGCCGGAAGACGTGTGGGACCGGGTCGCCTTCGTGCTCAGCATCAAGATGACCGACCCGCAGTTCAGCGGGCAGACCAAGGAACGCCTGAGTTCGCGGCAGGCGGCCGGCTTCGTCGAGGGCGCCGCGCACGATGCGTTCAGCCTGTGGCTGAACCAGCACACCGAGTGCGGCGAGAAGATCGCGCAGCTGGCGATCGAGCGCGCGTCGGCGCGCCTGAAGACCGAGAAGCAGATCGTCCGCAAGAAGGTGACCCAGGGCCCGGCCCTGCCCGGCAAGCTGGCCGATTGCATCAGCCAGGACCTGTCGCGCACCGAACTGTTCCTGGTCGAGGGCGACTCCGCCGGCGGCAGCGCGCGGCAGGCCCGCGACAAGGATTTCCAGGCGATCCTGCCGTTGCGCGGCAAGATCCTGAACACCTGGGAAGTCGGCAGCGGGCAGGTGCTGGCCTCGACCGAAGTGCACGACCTCGCGGTGGCGATCGGTTGCGACCCGGGCAAGGACGCCATCGACGGCCTGCGCTACGGCAAGGTCATCATCCTCGCCGACGCCGACTCCGACGGCCTGCACATCGCGACCCTGCTCACCGCGCTGTTCCTCAGGCATTTCCCGGCGCTGGTGGCCGCCGGCAACATCTTCGTGGCGATGCCGCCGCTGTTCCGCGTCGACGTCGGCAAGCAGGTGTTCTACGCCCTGGATGAAGAGGAAAAGCGCCTGCTGCTGGAGAAGATCGCGCGCGAGAAACTCAAGGGCACCGTCAACGTCACCCGCTTCAAGGGCCTGGGCGAGATGAACCCGCAGCAGCTGCGCGAATCCACCATGCACGTCGATACCCGCCGCCTGGTGCAACTGACCGTCGACGACGACACCCAGACCCACGCGCTGATGGACATGTTGCTGGCCAAGAAGCGCGCCGGCGACCGCAAGGCGTGGCTGGAATTGAAGGGCGACCTGGCGACGCTGGAAGTGTGAGCAGG
>Ga0209477_1002589_pt1 | contig 10420 bp, 6 predicted proteins | sample KloWWTupernatant_FD_187180 | JGI IMG/M metagenome (GOLD analysis project Ga0209477, IMG submission 187180) | Active sludge microbial communities from Klosterneuburg, Austria, studying microevolution and ecology of nitrifiers - Klosterneuburg... | ecosystem: Engineered > WWTP > Aerobic digester >...
ATCGTCATCAAGTCGCCGGGCATCAGTGCCTATCGGGCGGAGTTGCTTGAAGCGCAGCGCAACGGCACGCGCTTCACCTCGGCGACGGCGCTGTGGTTTGCCGAACATGCGCACTCTCGCGTGATCGCAGTCACCGGCACCAAGGGCAAGAGCACCACCAGTGCGCTGATTGCCCACCTGATGCGCAGTCTTGGCCGGCGCACGGCGCTGGCCGGGAATATCGGCTTGCCGGTGCTGGAGTTGCTCGATCCGCCGCAGGAACCCGACTGGTGGGTGATCGAGCTGTCGAGTTTCCAGACCCGCGAAGCGGATCGTCTGCAGCTTGCGGTGATCACCAATATCGAGGAAGAACACCTGGACTGGCATGGCAGTCGCGAGCGCTATGTCGGGGACAAGCTCGCGCTGGCCTCGGTGGCGGAAACGCTGTTGATCAATGCCACGCAGACGGAGTTGCTGCGCCATACGGCCGGCCATCCGCAGCGCCGGTATTTCGGGACGACCGAGGGTTGGCATGTCGATGGCGGGTACATCATGCGGGGCGCGCAGCATGTCCTTGATCGATCGCAACTGCATTTGCCGGGATTGCACAACGCCTTGAATGCCTGCGCGGCACTCGCCGCACTCGAGGCCGTGGGCGAAGATGCGCTCGCTGCGGTGGCAAGCCTGGCCACGTTCCGCGCCTTGCCACATCGCTTGCAGACGCTTGGCGAACGCGATGGCCTGCGCTGGATCGACGACAGCATCGCGACAACTCCGCAAGCGACCATCGAAGCCCTGCGCAGCGTGCAGGGAAGCGAGGTCAGCCTGATTGTCGGTGGCCATGATCGCGGCCTCGACTGGCGCGTGTTTGCCGAGCATGTGCGCCAGCAGCCGCCGCACTCGATCATCGCCAACGGGGCCAATGGCAAGCGCATCCATGCCTTGCTCGATGCTGCGTATGGCGGACCACATGACTGCGTGGCAAACCTCGCCGAAGCCGTGGCGCTGGCCCGCAAGCAGACGCCGGTCGGCGGAACCATCCTGCTTTCACCCGGCGCACCCAGCTTCGACCAGTTCCGCGATTACGCCGCCCGCGGGCGCGCATTTGCGGAGCTGGCCGGATACGATGCCGGCTTGATCGGACAGATCGAGGGTCTCGGCATCGCCTGAGGTCGCGCCCGCTGGCGCGGCAACTCCTCTCAGCGTTCGATGCGCTCGAGGATAGCCAGGGTTGGCCTGGCCCGGTTCAATGTGTAGAAATGCAGGCCTGGCGCACCGCCGGCGAGCAGCTTGCGGCACAGCTCGGCCACGACATCGCTGCTGAACTCGCGGATCGCCGCGGCATCGTCGCCGAATGCACCGAGGCGCTTGGCCAGCCAGCGCGGAATTTCGGCACCGCACATCTCCGAGAAGCGACGCAACTGGCTGAAGTTGGCGATCGGCATGATGCCTGGCACGATCGGCACTTCGACACCCAGCGCGCGTACCGCGTCGACGAAGCGGAAATAGCCGTCGGCATTGTAGAAATACTGGGTGATCGCGCCGTTCGCACCGGCATCGATCTTGCGCTTGAAGTGGCTCAGGTCGGCGAGGGCATCGCTGGCCTGCGGATGGACTTCCGGATAGCAGGCCACCTCGATATGGAAATGCTCGCCGCTTTCGGCGCGAATGAACTCGACCAGTTCGCTGGCATAGCGCAGATCGCCGATGCTGGCCATGCCCGAGGGCAGGTCGCCGCGCAGGGCAACGATGCGGCGGATGCCGAGTGCCCGGTATTCCGCGATCAGGGCGCGGATCTCCGCGCGCGAGCCGCCCATGCAGGAAAGGTGCGGTGCGGCATCGAGGCCGTGCTGTTCGCGCAGGTTCCTGACCGCCTCGACCGTGTAATTCAGTGTCGAGCCGCCCGCACCAAAAGTGACCGATACATAGTCCGGCGCCACGCTTTTCAATTGGCGGACGGCGTTCTCCAGGCCCTGGCGCTGCTCGTCGGTCTTGGGCGGAAAGAATTCAAGGCTGATCGACATCGTTGCGCAATCCTGGTCGACAAGGCAGTCAGTTTATCGCTTCATCGCGATGGATGTATATGATCACGGCTGATCCGACGTACCGGACGATCACGACCGTGGCATGCAGCGGCGGCACTCGTGCGCTTCATGGCCCGACGCACCAGACAAGACGGGCGCCTCGCGGCGCCCGTCCTGTTTCCAGCAATGTCCAACTCGAAGATCAGTAGCGGTAGTGCTCCGGCTTGTACGGCCCTTCCACCGGCACGCCGAGGTATGCGGCTTGTTCGGCGGTGAGCGTGGTCAGCTTCACGCCGATCTTTTCCAGATGCAGGCGGGCGACTTCCTCGTCGAGCTTCTTCGGCAGGATGTAGACCTTGGCTTCGTAGGTGTCCTTGTTCGCCCACAGGTCGATCTGGGCGAGGGTCTGGTTGGAGAACGAGTTCGACATGACGAAGCTCGGGTGGCCGGTGGCGCAACCGAGATTGACCAGGCGGCCCTCGGCCAGCAGGAACAGCGCATGACCATCGGCGAAGACGTACTTGTCGACCTGCGGCTTGATGTTGACCTTCTTCACGCCGGCCAGCTTGTTCAGCGCATCGACCTGGATCTCGTTGTCGAAGTGGCCGATGTTGCAGACGATGGCCTGATCCTTCATCGCCTTGAGGTGCTCGATGGTCAGCACGTCCTTGTTGCCGGTGGTGGTGACGTAGATGTCGGCGCGACCGAGGGTCGATTCGACGGTGTTGACCTCGAAACCCTCCATCGACGCCTGCAGCGCGTTGATCGGATCGATCTCGGTGACGACGACACGCGCGCCGTACGCACGCAAGCTGTGCGCCGAACCCTTGCCGACATCGCCGTAGCCGCAGACGACCGCGACCTTGCCGGCCAGCATCACGTCCATCGCGCGCTTGAGGCCATCGGCCAGTGACTCGCGGCAGCCATAGAGGTTGTCGAACTTCGACTTGGTCACCGAATCGTTGACGTTGATCGCCGGCACCAGCAGCTTGCCGGCCTCCAGCATCTGGTAGAGGCGATGCACGCCGGTGGTGGTTTCCTCGGAAACACCCTTCCAGTCCTTGACCACCTCGTGCCAGAAGCCCGGGCGCTCCTTGGCGACGCGCTTGAGCAGGTTCTTGATGACCTGCTCCTCGTGCGAGGAAGCGGCCTCGTCGACCCACTTCGAACCGTTCTCCAGCTCGAAGCCCTTGTGGATCAGCAAGGTGACATCGCCACCATCATCGACCACCAGCTGTGGACCCTTGCCGCCCGGGAAAGTCAGCGCATCGAGCGTGCAGTCCCAGTATTCCTCGAGGGTTTCGCCTTTCCACGCGAACACCGGCGTGCCGGTCGCGGCGATCGCGGCAGCGGCGTGGTCCTGGGTCGAGAAGATATTGCACGACGCCCAGCGCACGTCGGCGCCGATGTCCTTCAGCGTCTCGATGAGCACCGCGGTCTGAATCGTCATGTGCAGCGATCCGGTGACGCGCACGCCCTTCAGCGGAAGATTGGCGGCGTGTTTCTTGCGGATCGACATCAGGCCGGGCATCTCGTGCTCGGCAATGTCGATTTCCTTGCGGCCAAAGTCGGCCAGCTTGATATCGGCGATCTTGTAATCGGTGTTCGGTGAGTTCTTGACGACGGCATTCATGCGGTTCGCTCCGTTGCATTGGGGCGGGCGCGGTTGGAAGGAATTCACCTGCCGAGCCTGTGTCCGGTTCCGTTGCGGAACTGACCTGCAGCGCCCCTCGGCAGCAAAAAGGTCGCGCAGTATATCGCTTATTCGCGATGAAGGGATATATGGCCGCACCGCACGCACCGGTGGCAGCCAGCCAGACCCATTGCCTGCGCAGGATGCTCAGTCGGCGCGGACTCGCCAGGCCTCGGCCAGCGAAATCACGCCACTGCGGGCGAGGGCAAGGGCCGCCTGGGTGATCGGCACCATGCCTTCGGTGATTGCCGCCGCATGCAGGGCCTCCGCGTCGGCACCGGGCACGACGAGCCGACGCAGGCGCGGCGACATCACCAGCAGTTCATACACCGCCTGGCGCCGGAACACGCCCAGGCCCTCGCAGTGATGGCAGCCGCGGCCGACGTGGAACACCTCGTCGGCAGCAATGCCGAGTTCCTCGCGCATGTGCGTCGGAACGTCCTCTTCGTGCTTGCAGTATTGGCAGGTCAGGCGCACCAGGCGCTGCGAGATCACCGCGAGCAGCGAAGTGCGCAACAGATAGGGTTCCACGCCGAGGTCAAGCAAGCGGGTCACCGTGGTCGCGGCGGTGTTGGTGTGCAGCGTGCTCAGCATCAGGTGACCGGTGAGGGCGCTTTCAACGGCGATGTCGGCAGTCTCGCGGTCGCGGATCTCGCCGACCATGACCACGTCGGGATCATGGCGCAGGAAATTGCGCATCGCGCTGGCGAAGGTGAAGCCGGCCGCGCGATTGACCTGCATCTGCTGGATGTCGGCGATATGAAACTCGACCGGATCCTCGATGGTGAGGATGTTGATGCGTTGCTTGCGCAGCTCCAGCAGCATCGCGTACAGCGTCGTCGACTTGCCGCAACCGGTCGGCCCGGTGGCGAGGAACATGCCGTGGCTGCGTGCCATGACATCCTCGATGCGCTGCCGATCGGCGGCGCTGAGGCCGAGCTGGTCCAGATTCCACAGGCTTTGCGAGGTATCCAGCAGGCGGATGACGATGCTTTCGCCATGCACGGAAGGCAGCAGCGAGATGCGCAGGTCGACGCTCTGATCGCCATTGATGCGGAATGTCGTGCGCCCATCCTGCGGCTTGCGGTGTTCGGCGAGGTTCATGCCGGCAAGCACCTTGATGCGGCTGACCACGGCCGGGTTCAATGCACGCGCCAGGCGGCGCACCGGTACGAGTTCGTCATCGATTCGATAGAGCACGTCGGTGGCGTCCTCGCCCGGACGCAAGTGGATATCCGACGCACGTCGCGCCACCGCTTCGGCAATAAGGGTGTGCACCATGCTGACCACCGGCATTTCCAGGGCGAGGCGCTGTGCTTCCTGCTCGCTGGGGGACTGCTCGTCGGTGATGCTGGTGTCGAGGCCGAGCTGGCGCGCCATTGCCCGATCCTCGGCCTGATCGTAGTGGCGACCGATCGCCATGCGGATCTGCAGCGGCGAGGCAACCATGGGCAATACCCGCTCCCGGCTGAGGAAGTCGAGCAGGCGCTGCGCATCCGGACCACCCGGTTCTTCCATGGCCACGGCGACCATGCCCTTGCGCACGCGCAGCGGCACCGCGCGCAGACGACGAGCCAGATTTGGCGGGATCAGCCCGAGCGCGTCGGCATCCGCCGAAATCCGATCGAGTCGCACGAGCGGCAAGCCCAGGCTGCGCGCGGTCGCATAGGCCGGCTCGCCCGCATCCTCGCCGAGGGCACGCCAGGCGTCCAGGCTGATCGCCGGATAACCTTGCTCGACAAACACGTTCGGATAACTGCCGAGATAGGACTCCAGGGCAGCGGCATCAGCCAGCAGGGGCGGATCAAGGGTGAGAATGTCGCGACTCATGAAGGTCTCTTGGCATGTGGTTGCAGAGATTGCGTGGCCGCCGTTCCGCCATGGCTTGACCGGCATCCTTGTCGCCACCGCATTCGGCCAAGGCAGATTTCGCCGTATTCGGGTCAAACAGCCACGCCGGTTCGAGCACTTTGCCGATCAAAGCAAGAACGAGGCCAAACTCGGTATGCGAATGCGTCACTTCGCCCGGATGCGACACCGATCAAAAGCATCCTTGTACGTGCAGGCACTGACTGCGACGGTTTGCCTCACCCTGCCCGTCGCAGCGTAGGTGTGCGCGGGACGCCTGAAGGCGACGAATCTTGCCGGTTGCGGGCTTGGATCAGGCCTTCCGCGTAGTGCCCGGACCAGGGTCAACAGCCCTGAGCGGACTGCTCGCATCATGGGCCTTGCGCAGCAGTTCGCTGCTTTCGCGCAGCAGGGCCGGGGCGAGCTCGCCGAAGTAGTCGCGGGCCTGGTTGAAATCCTCGATCAATTCGGCGCGCTGATGGTTGCGCACGCGCTTGAGGAGACCATCAAGGACGCTGCGATATTGATCGAGCAGGGCGGGCAGGCCGTCCGCGGCCATGATGATGTCGGCATAGAGTTCCGGCGATTGCGCAAACAGGCGCCCGACCATGGCCAGTTCGAGGCGATAGATCGGTGAACTCAGGCGCATCAGTTCATCGAGATCGGCGTTCTCGCGCTGCAGGAAGATCCCGTAGACCATGCTGGTGAAGTGGCGCATGGCCTGGATCATCTCCATGGCCCGATCATGGCGGTCGGGCAATTCCTCGCGCACGACTGCGCCCCAGATGCCGAACTGGTCGATCAGCCACTGGCAGCGCTGCGCGTCGCGGCCTGCGCAAACCACGACCACCTGCTTGGCAAGACTCTTGATGTCGGGGCCGAACATCGGGTGCAGGCCCAGCACAGGGCCGCCGTGCACATCCAGCATGGCTTTCAGCGGGGCCTGCTTGATGCTGGTGATGTCGGCGAGGATGCAGTCATCCGGCAGCTGCGGCAGCTTCGCGATCACCGCCAAGGTGTGTTCGATCGGCACGGCAACGAGGACCAGGCCGGCGTCGGCAAGCAGGGTCGGAGCCTGCCCCCAGTCGTCTTTCTCGAGGATGCGCACGGTGTAACCGGAACGCCTGAAGAACGAAGCCAGGCAGCGACCAAGGGCACCGCCGCCGCCGACCACGACCACGGCACGGCTGCAGTCACCCGCCGCCGGGAAATCGGTTCCTTGCGCGCTGTAACTCTCGCGCATGACCCGGCGCAGGATGTCCTCGATCAAATCCGCATCGACACCAGCGGCCGTTGCTTTTTCACGACGGGCGGCAAGCAACTGCGCTTCGCGCTCTGGGACATACAGGGGCAGACCGTGCCGGGATTTCAAGGCACCCACTTCGGCGGTGAGGCGGATCCGCCGCGCCAGCACGGCCACCAGCTCGTCATCGGCCTGATCGATTCCGGCGCGCAGTTCGGCGAGAGGGGAGGTCACGGTTGACTGGCCTGCAAGCAACGGATCGGACAGGCATTGTGCGAGGCACATGCTCGCCAGGCAATCGACTTCGCCGGCTGCGGCGAAGTACCGCAATGCCCGTCACCATGCAGTGACGGGCATTGTCAGAACGCTTATTTCAGCTTGGCATCGCCGCGCAGGACATCGGCCTTGTCGGTTTTTTCCCACGAGAACGTGGTGAACGACGAGCCATCGGCGAGCTTGACCACTTCCGGCGTGCGACCAAAGTGGCCGTAGCTGGCGGTGCGCTGGTACATCGGATGCACCAGATCGAGCATCTTGATGATGCCGTACGGACGCAGGTCGAAATGCCGGCGGATCAATTTCTCGATTTTCTCGTCGCTGATCTTGCCGGTGCCAAAGGTGGTCACCGAGATGGAAGTCGGCTCGGCCACGCCGATCGCGTAACTGACCTGGACTTCGCAACGGTCGGCAATGCCGGCAGCCACGATGTTCTTGGCCACATAGCGAGCGGCGTAGGCAGCCGAACGATCGACCTTGGACGGATCCTTGCCCGAGAACGCGCCACCGCCATGGCGAGCCCAGCCGCCATACGTGTCGACGATGATCTTGCGCCCGGTCAGACCGCAATCGCCGACCGGGCCGCCGATGACGAACTTGCCGGTCGGGTTGATGTGGTATTGCGTGCCCTTGTGCAGCCACTTGGCCGGCAGCACGGGCTTGAGGATGTGCTCGCGCACGGCTTCGATCAGATCCTTCTGCTTGACCGAAGGATCGTGCTGGGTGGAAAGCACCACGGCATCGATGGCGACCGCCTTGTCGTTTTCGTAACGCAGGGTGACCTGCGATTTGGCATCCGGACGCAGCCACGGCAGCGGTGAGTTCTTCTTCTTGCGCACCTTGGCCTGCTGCTCGACGAGGCGATGCGAGTAGTAGATCGCCGCCGGCATGAAATCCTTGGTTTCGTTGGTCGCATAGCCGAACATCAGGCCCTGATCGCCGGCACCTTGCTCTTCCGGCTTCTTGCGATCGACGCCCTGATTGATGTCGGGCGACTGCTTGCCGATCAGATTGAGCACACCGCACGTCTCGCCATCGAAGCCGACCTGCGAGCTGTCGTAGCCGATGTCGAGAATGACCTTGCGCGTCAGCGTTTCCAGGTCGATCCAGGCACTCGTGGTCACCTCGCCGGCGACGATCGCGACGCCGGTCTTGACCATGGTTTCGCAGGCGACGCGGGCGCGCTTGTCCTGCATCAGGATGGCGTCAAGCACGGCATCGGAAATCTGGTCGGCGACCTTGTCGGGATGGCCTTCGGAAACCGATTCGGAGGTGAACAGGGTGCTGCTCATTGCGTCATATATCCTTCAATGCGGATGGATGGATGAATGGGGCGCGAATCATACACGCCTGCGCGGGGTTTTGCAGGGTAGCAAAGCTGGCCCGGGCGAGTATTGCGCACAACAACATGAGGGCCGATCGACCGTGGTTCCGCCTCGGGAATGAGCGGATCCCGGCCATCCGGTGGCAGAATCCACGCACTGCGGAGCAATCCCGATTCCCGGCAGCGCTTGAACTCCACCGTCGCGCACCGGGGTGTGCCGACTGATCAACGAGGATTCCATGAGCAAACCATCCATCATCCTGCTTGCTTCAATCACCATCGCACTGGGCGGAGTCTGCGGCTCGGCACTCTCCGCGCAGCCCGTCGGACGCGCATTGCAGAACAAGCCGGCATTCAATGCCACTGCGGCACTGGAAACGGCCGAAGGCCGGTTCGCCGCCGACGGTCGCGCGACCGCCCTGTACCAGCCTGATTTTCGCGCCAGCGTGCGCGGCAGCGCCGAATCGATGGCGCGTGAATTCATGGCGGAACGCGCCGCCCAGCTAGGCATTGCCAACAGTCCGGCGACGCTGGCAACTGCCTATCAACGCAACGACGGCGGGTTTTCGGTGGTGCGCTTCCGGCAAATGCTGGGTGGCGTGCCGGTCTATGGCAGCGACATCGCCGTTTCGGTCAAAGCCGATGGCGAGGTGATCTTCGTCAGCAGCGAGGCAAGGCCATCGATCGAGGCCATCCCGCTGCAGCCGGCGCGCGATGCCGACGATGTGCGCAAGCAGGTCGTGCAGGTATTCGGCACGCCGTCCGCAGCTGATGTGCTGGCGCCCAGGTTGATGGTCTATGCCGACACGCAGCCGACCCGACTGGCTTGGGTATACGTGATCCGCGATGCGCAAAAGGCCGGCGAGTGGGAGATCGTCGCCGATGCCGGCAGCGGCGAGATTCTCGACTACCGCAACACCGAGTATTACGTCGATGGAACCGCCACGGTGTTCGATCCTGATCCGCTGACCACCGCCACGGCAACCTATGGAACTGGCGGACTGACCGACGCCAACGACGCCGATTCGGCCGGACTGACCGCGCAGCTGATCAGCGTGACCTTGCGCGACATTACCCAGAGCGCAGGCGTTTACAAGCTCGAAGGCCCATGGGCACGCTGTCAGGACTGGGCCGCGCCGAGCGGCGGCGTGAATGACTGCCCGACGCCGACCACGCCGGATTTCAGCGTGACTCGTGCCGACCAGAAGTTCGAGGGCCCGAACGTCTATTTCCTGATCGACAAGCAGATGCGTTACCTGAACCAGACACTTGGAGTCACGGTGGTGCCGAACTCGGTGGCCGGCGGCGTGCGCTTCGATCCGCACGGGTTCAATGGCGATGACAATTCATCGTTCTCGTCGGGCAGCGACCAGTTGCAGTTTGGCGAAGGCGGTGTCGACGATGCCGAAGATGCCGACGTAATCCTGCATGAGCTTGGCCACGGCCTGCATGACTGGATCACCAATGGCGGCCTGTCGCAAGTCGAAGGACTCTCCGAAGGCGTCGGTGACTATTTCGCCAGTTCCTACAACCGCTCGACAGGACACTGGACGCCGGCAGATCCGCAATGGTTCTGGATGTTCCACTGGGATGGCCACAACCAATATTGGGGTGGTCGCGTGACCAACTGGAACATCGGCCACACCTACCCGGGCAACATCGGATCTTCGATCCACACCCAGGGTCAATACTGGGCCTCGTGCAACCTGATCGCCTGGGTTGCAGTCGGTCGCGACGCGATGGACAAGGCCATGTTGTTGGGTCTGGCCATGACCAGCGGCAGCTCATCACAAAAGGCTGCCGCGCAGGCAATCATCAACGCCGCCGCCGCATCGGGCTACACCGCCTCCCAGATCAATGGGCTGGCGTCGGCCTATAACACGAGTTGCGGCTACAACGTGACCGTGCCGGCCTTGCCTGACTTGATCTTCAAGCACGGTTTCGAAAATCCCTGATCCGCACGCCAGGGTCGACGCAGCCTCCGCTGCGTCGCCCCGATCCGCGCGGTGAACCGGTCGCAAAGATTCCGCAAC
>Ga0209477_1002590_pt1 | contig 10419 bp, 14 predicted proteins | sample KloWWTupernatant_FD_187180 | JGI IMG/M metagenome (GOLD analysis project Ga0209477, IMG submission 187180) | Active sludge microbial communities from Klosterneuburg, Austria, studying microevolution and ecology of nitrifiers - Klosterneuburg... | ecosystem: Engineered > WWTP > Aerobic digester >...
GCTTGAATCCGCAAAGAAGCAGCGGATCAGGAAACCCGAGAAGTAAACGACCGAGGCGCCACCCTCATCCCAACCCTCTCCCGCCAGCGGGAGAGGGAGCAAAGCGAGCATACCCATGAGCTTCAAACCCCTACTCCATGCGCCTCAATTGAAGATCCCCGCCACATTCATGCGTGGCGGCACCTCCAAGGGCGTGTTCTTCCGGCTTGAGGACCTGCCGGAAGACGCGCGCGTGCCCGGCCCGGCACGCGACGCCTTGCTGCTGCGGGTGATCGGCTCGCCGGATCCGTATGGCAAGCACACCGACGGCATGGGTGGGGCCACATCGAGCACCAGCAAGTGCGTGATCATTTCGAAGTCCGGTGTCCCCGGCCACGATGTCGATTACCTGTACGGGCAGGTCGGGATCGACAGCGCGTTCGTCGACTGGAGCGGCAACTGCGGCAACCTGAGCTCGGCGGTGGGGCCGTTCGCGATTGCCAATGGCCTGATCGATCCGTCGCGGGTGCCGGTCAATGGCAACTGCACGGTGCGGATCTGGCAGGCCAACATCGGCAAGACCATCCTTGCGCATGTGCCGGTGGGCAACGGCGAGGTGCAGGAAACCGGCGACTTCGAGCTGGACGGGGTGACCTTCCCCGCCGCCGAGATCGTGCTGGAATTCCTCGACCCGTCGGATGACGAGGGCGAGGGCGGCTCGATGTTCCCCACCGGCAACGTGCTGGACACACTGGACGTGCCGGGCGTGGGCGCGCTGCCGGCGACGATGATCACCGCCGGCATCCCCACCGTGTTCGTCAACGCCGCCGACATCGGCTTCAACGGCACCGAACTGCAGCCGGCGATCAACGAAGACAAGGCCACGCTGGCCAGGATGGAAGCCATCCGCGTCGCCGGCGCGCTGCGCATGGGCTTGATCGGTACAGCGCAAGAAGCCGCGACGCGCCAGCACACGCCGAAGGTGGCCTTCGTCGCCCCGCCGGCGACCTACGCGGCATCCAGCGGCAAGCGGATCGACGCGGCCGACATCGACCTCAATGTGCGCGCGCTGTCGATGGGCAAGTTGCATCACGCGATGATGGGCACCGCCTCGGTTGCGATCGCCACCGCGGCCGCGGTGCCGGGCACCGTGGTCAACCTCGCGGCCGGCGGCGGCACCCGCGGGGCGGTGCGCTTCGGCCATCCCTCCGGCACCTTGCGGGTGGGTGCGGACGTGCAGCAGGCCGATGGCCAGTGGGTCGTGACCAAGGCGGTGATGTCGCGTTCGGCGCGGGTGCTGATGGAAGGCACGGTGCGGGTGCCGCGGGAGTGATCAGGCGTCGGTGAGGTGCGCCACCGCCGCGGTTGCGGCGTCGCGGTCGGTGTCGTCGAACGGGGTGATGTGGAAGAACGACACCGTGCCCGCATCCAGGCAACGCGCGTTGACGCTGAAGCCGTCCGGGTGGCTGCGCGGCACGTAGAAGCTCTTGATCCCGCAATGGCGGCAGAACAGGTGCTTCGCCGTGCCGGTGTTGAAGCTGTATTCGGCCAGGTCGCTTTCGCCCGACAGCAGGCGGAAGCGCGAGGCCGGCACGATCAGGTGCAGGAAGCCGGTCATCGTGCAGATCGAGCAATTGCATTCCAGCACTTCGGGCGACGCCGGGGCATCGACCTCGAAGCGCACGCGGCGGCAATGGCAGCCGCCGCGGTGGGTCACGAATCCGGATGCGGCGAGCGTTGTCATCCGCGCATTCCCGGGATCACGGCTTGCCCTTGCCTTTCCCGTTGCCTTTCCCGTTGCCTTTCCCGTTGCCGTTTCCCTTTTCGTTGCCCTGGGCCTTGTCCGGCTTGCCGCCCTGGCCGTGGTTCGGGTACGCGCGCTTGAGGTCGGCGTCCAGTTCGATCGGGCGGCCCCAGCGGTCGTAGCTCGGCACGAAGCCCTTCTTCAGGCGATGGAACTCGGCCGAACCCGGCTTGATGCCCAGGCGCTTGGCGACCACGCCCCAGCCCTGGCCGTGGTCGCGTTCCCACTCGTCCGCCACCTGGCGGCAGGGGCGACCGATGACCTGGGCGATGGCGCAGGCGAAGTAGATGTCGCCCGGCGCCCAGCGGCGATTGACCAGCAGGTCGGTGACGAGGTCGCGCGGGGCTGCGTGGTAGCGCACCATCTCGTCGATGAAGGGGTCGCGGTAGCGGGCGCCGTACTGGTTCATGTCGGCCAGCTGGGCGTCGACCCAGACGTCGCCGCTGCGCGGATTCCAGTCCAGGCTGAAGGTCTGCGCGTGCGCGCTGCCCAGGCCCATCGCGAACAGGCCGGCGAGGACGAACGGTTGCAGGAAACGGGGCGTGCGCATCGGGTGCTCCTCGGCGCGGGCGGTGCCCGCAGGGGTGTCGCCAAACTGCGGCGAGTGTCGGCCGCGGTGGCTGACCACGACGTGAAAAACGCGGGCGCCGAACCATCCGCTCAGCGCACGGTTGCGAAGTTGACCGGCATCATCACGTCGTCCGCGGCCGCCGGCAGCGGCTGCCCGCGTGAATCCCGCGCCTGCAGCGAGCCCTCGGCCAGGCGCGCATACACGCGCTCGCCGCCGTCGGCATTGCGCAGGCGCAGCAGGTCGCCATCCGCGATCCACTCGCCGGCTTCCTCGAAACGACGCCCGTTGCCGGCACCTCGGTAGTGCTCGACCAGGCGGTAGCGGCGGCGGCCGCCGTCATGCTCAAGTTGCAGCCACGCGTCGATGCCGAGGCAATCCACGCATGGCCGGCCGCCCTCGAATTCCATCGTGCTGCTCACCGCCGGCGCGGCTGCCACGCGACCGCCAGGCGCGTCCATGTCGCACGCCGCCAGCAACACGGCGACGACCGCAAGTACGGCTTTCCGGGATCGATGCATGCCGCCGATTGTGGCGCGCCCGGGGTACCTGCGGGCGCACGGACGGCGCCGCACAGGCACCGTTCGTCGCATTGCCCTGCGGCGGCCCGGGCCGCGTTACGCCTCAGCTGCGCGCCAGGGCGGCCAGCTCGCGCAGCGCCGGTGGCAGCCGGTCGAGGCCCTCGATGCTGCGCATGCGCTCGCCCCCCGTGCGCACCTCGGCTTCGGCCTCGTGCGCCCAGGTCAGGTGGTAGGGCACGTGCACCCCCCAGCCACCGAGTTCCAGCACCGGCGCGATGTCCGAGCGCAGCGAATTGCCGACCATCGCGAACTGCGATGGGGCGACGCCGAACTCCGCGAACAGCCGCGCGTAGGTCCCTGCGTCCTTTTCGCTGACGATCTCGATCCGCCGGAACAGGTCGGACAGGCCGCTGTCGCGCACCTTCGCTTCCTGGTGGAACAGGTCGCCCTTGGTGATCAGCACCACCGGCCAGTCGCGGGCGACGCTTCCCACCGCTTCGCGCACGCCGGGCAGCAGCTCCACCGGATGCCGCAGCAGCGCCTTGCCGAGCTCGACGATGCGGTGCAGGTCGGCGGCACTGATGCGCGCGCCGGTGATCTCCACCGCGGCCTCGATCATCGACAGCACCATGCCCTTCACGCCGTAGCCGAACAGGGCCAGGTTGCGCTTCTCGACCGCATACAGGCGTTCCCCGGCATCGGCGAGGTCGACGTAGGCGCTGACGATGCGCTCGAACTGCAGCTGCGCATCGTCGAAGTAATCCTGGCTCTTCCACAGGGTGTCGTCGGCATCGAAACCGACCAGGGCAATGCCGCCGCGCGTGTCGTCCATGCGCGAAGTGTAAGCGCCGGGCGCGCTACTGCGCCGCGCGCAGTGGCGGGTCCAGTGGCTTGAGCCCCATCGCGCTGCGGTAGCGGGCGTGCAACGCACGCACCTTGCCGACATAGGCCCGGGTCTCCGCGTAAGGCGGCACCCCGCCGAACTTCGCGACTGCGCCCATGCCGGCGTTATACGCCGCGGCAGCGAGGACGAAGTCGCCCTTGTAGCGCCGCAGCAGCACGCGCAGGAACCTGGCGCCGCCGTCGATGGATTGCCTGGAGGCGAACGGATCGACCACACCGTACTCGCGCTGGACATCGGGCATCAGCTGCATCACGCCCTGCGCACCCTTGGGCGAGACCGCGTTCGGATCGAAACCGCTTTCCGCATGCGCGATCGCGCGCAGGAAGGCATCGTCCACCCTGTGCGCCTTCGCCGCCGCACGGAACTCCTTCGCGTGCGCATCCAGCCGCGGTGGGCCAAGCGCGCCCAGGCCTTCGTGCGCGGGCGAGGCTTCCGGCGTGGCCACGGTGAACTTCAGGTAGGGCACCGCGCCCGGCAGGCGCCGGGTGGTGTACATCACGCTGCCATCGGGCGCGCGCCATTCGTACAGGGTGCCGCTGAACACGCCGAGGTCGCCCCACAGGTTGGGCAACATCGCCGCGTCGTCGTCGATGGTCTTCGCCGTGCACTTGCTGCCAGGCTCCGGCGCGGTGGCCAGGCTGATGGTCTCGCCGCGCACGCAGCGGTAAACCGTGCGTGCTTCCGCCACGCCCACCCACGCGAACGCGAGCAGGAAGATCGCGGTGATGGCGGGGCAGCGATGCATCGGCGCGATTGTAGGCAGTGGCCTGCGCTACACCGGCAGCGCGGTGGTCTTCTTCACCGTGCGCAACGCGAGCGTGGACTGCACGCGCACCACGCCGGGCAGCTGGGTGAGGATCTCGGTGTGGATGCGCTCGAAGTCGGCGGCATCGGCGTAGGCCACGCGCACCATGTAGTCGGCGGTGCCGGCCAGCAGGCAGCACTCGGTGACTTCGGGGTGGCGCTTGATCTCGGCTTCGAAGGCGTCGAGCGCGGCGCGGCCCTGCTGGTCCAGGGTGACCAGCACGAAGGCGGTGCCGGGCAGGCCGGCCAGGGTCTCGTCGAGCAGCATCACGTAGCGCGCGATCAGCCCGGATTCCTCCAGCAGCTTGACCCGGCGCAGGCAGGCCGAGGGCGACAGGTTGATGCGTTGCGCCAGCTCCAGGTTGGTCAGCCGGCCGTCCGCCTGCAGCAGGCGGAGGATCGCGCGGTCGCGGTCATCGAGGGGCAGCTTGTTGGCACGCATATGATTCGATGATCCGGCTTGTAATTCGCCAACAATGCGACATCCGCGCATTAATCGCAACGAATTCGGCGACTAAGTGCGCGATCCGGCGCGCATACTGCCGGGCTTCTGGCGGCGGAGGGGCCGGCGCCAGCCACTCAGGAGGCTGCCATGCGCGTCGGTGTACCCAAGGAAATCAAGAACCACGAATACCGCGTCGGCCTGGTCCCGTCGTCGGTGCTGGAACTGGTCCACCACGGCCACGAGGTGGTCGTGCAGAAGGGCGCGGGCCTCGGCGCCGGCCTGACCGACGAAGACTACATCGCCGCCGGCGCGACCATGATCGAGACCGCCGACGAAATCTTCGCCAGCGCCGACATGATCGTGAAGGTCAAGGAGCCGCTGGCCGAGGAGCGCAAGAAGCTGCGCCCGGGGCAGATCCTGTTCACCTACCTGCACCTGGCGCCTGACGCGCCGCAGACCCGCGACCTGATCGATTCCGGCGCGATCTGCATCGCCTATGAAACCGTCACCGCGGCGAACGGCTCGCTGCCGCTGCTGACCCCGATGTCCGAAGTCGCCGGTCGGCTCGCGCCGCAGGTTGGCGCGCATGCGCTGGAGAAGGCGCAGGGTGGCCGCGGCGTGCTGCTCGGCGGCGTGCCCGGCGTGCCGGCGGCGGAAGTGGTGATCCTCGGCGGCGGCGTGTCCGGCACCCACGCGGCGACGATCGCGGTGGGCATGGGCGCGCAGGTCACCGTGGTCGACCGCTCGGCGGATGCGCTGAAGCGCCTCGCCAGCCAGTTCGGCACTTCGATCTCCACCGTGTTCTCCACCCGCTCGGCGATCGAGGAGCTGGTGCGTCGCGCCGACCTGCTGATCGGCACCGTGCTGGTCCCGGGCGCCGCCGCGCCGAAGCTGGTCACCCGCGACATGCTGAAGACGATGAAGCCGGGTTCGGTGATCGTGGACGTCGCCATCGACCAGGGCGGCTGCGTGGAAACCTCGCACGCGACGACCCACGCCGACCCGACCTACGTCGTCGATGGCGTCGTCCACTACTGCGTGGCGAACATGCCGGGCGCGGTTGCGCGCACCTCCACCTTCGCGCTCAACAGCGTGACCCTGCCGTTCACCCTCGCACTGGCCGACAAGGGCTGGCGCAAGGCACTGGAGCAGGATCCGCACCTGCGCGAGGGCCTGAACGTGTGCGAAGGCAAGCTCACCTGCGAACCGGTGGCCCAGGCGCACGGCCTGCCCTACACCAGCGCGGAGAGCGTGCTCGGCCTGTAAACGGCCACCGCGATGCAGGGCGAAAAGGGACGCCATGCCGTCCCTTTTCTTTTATGCACATGCCGCGACGGGGCATGATGCGACTTTGCCGAAGGACGCCTGCCGATGACCGACTGGACCCGACCGATCCGCGACGTGGCCGATTTCCCGAAGCCGGGCATCGTGTTCAAGGACATCATGCCGATGCTGGCCGACCCGGTGGCGTTCGCCGGTGCGATCGAGGCGATGGCGGCGCCGTGGCGCGATACCGAGATCGACGCGGTGCTGGCGATCGAGGCGCGCGGCTTCCTGTTCGGCGCACCGCTGGCGCGCGTGCTCGGCGCCGGCATCGTGCCGGTGCGCAAGCCGGGCAAGCTGCCGGGGCGGGTGCTGGAACAGCGTTACGCGCTGGAGTACGGCGAGGATGCGCTGCAGGTGCAGGCCGATGCGGTATCGCCGGGTACCCGCGTGCTGCTGGTGGATGACGTGCTGGCCACCGGCGGCACCCTGGCGGCGACGCGGCTGCTGGCCGAACGGCTGGAGGCCGAGGTGGTCGGTGCCGAGGTCCTGATCGAACTCGGCTTCCTCAATGGCCGCGCGCGCTGGAACGGCAGCGCGCCGCTGCATGCGGCGCTGCTGGTCTGAGCAGGAACCGGAGCAGGCTCAGGCCTTCTTCACGAATTCCGATTTCAGGCCCATCTGGCCGATGCCGTCGACCTTGCAGTCGATGTCGTGGTCGCCATCCACCAGGCGGATGTTGCGCACCTTGGTGCCCACCTTGACCACCAGCGACGAGCCCTTGAGCTTGAGGTCCTTGATCACGGTGACGGTGTCGCCGTCCTGCAACACGTTGCCGACCGCGTCGCGGACCACCTTCGCGTCATCGACGGCGTCGGCCTGCAGCGGCGACCACTCATGTCCGCACTCCGGGCAGACCAGCATCGCGCCGTCCTCGTAGGCGTAGGCGGAGGCGCATTGCGGGCAGGGCGGCAGGGTGCTCATCGTGGCAGTCTTCGCGGAGACGGAGGTGGCGCCATTTTACGCCGCGCCCGCGGCGGTTCAGGGCACCGCGGGCCACGATGTCGATGCAAGCAGGCAGGCCGCATCGTCGACAATGGCCCCGGACCCCTGCGGCCGTTCCCTGGAGCGAACCATGCACGTGATCGACCTGCGCAGCGACACGGTGACCCAACCCACCCGCGCGATGCGCGCGGCGATGCTCGAGGCGCGGGTCGGCGACGACGTCTACGGCGAGGACCCCACCGTCAACGCACTGCAGGAGCGGCTGGCCGCGGAGCTGGGGTTCGACGCCGGGCTGTTCGTGCCCACCGGCACCCAGTCCAACCTGCTGGCCCTGCTGGCGCATTGCGAACGCGGCGACGAATACCTGGTCGGCATGGAAGCGCATACCTACAAGTACGAGGGCGGCGGCGCGGCGGTGCTGGGGTCGATCCAGCCGCAACCGATCGTCCAGGCCACGGATGGCTCGCTGCCGCTGGACAGCATCGCCGCCGCCATCAAGCCGGTGGATCCGCACTTCGCCCGCACCCGCCTGCTGGCGCTCGAGAACACCTGGCATGGCCGCGCGCTGCCGCTGGACTACCTGCGCAGCGCGCATGCGCTGGCGCGCGCGCATGGCCTGGGGATGCACCTGGACGGCGCACGCCTGTTCAACGCCGCGCTGGCATGCCAGGTGCCGCCGCGCGAGATCGCGCGCCACTTCGACACGGTGTCGGTCTGCCTGTCCAAGGGGCTGGGCGCGCCGGTCGGTTCGGTGCTGGTGGGCTCACGGGCGCTGATCGACAAGGCGCGCCGCTGGCGCAAGGTCTGCGGCGGTGGCTGGCGGCAGGCCGGCCTGCTGGCCGCGGCGGCACTGCATGCGCTGGACCACCACGTGGCACGCCTGGCCGAGGACCATGCACGCGCGGCCATGCTCGCGGAGCGCCTGCGCGGGATCGGCGGCATCGACCTGCTTGGCCAGCACACCAACATGGTCTTCATCGACGTGCCGGCGGAGCGCCTGCAGGCACTGGATGCGCACCTGCGCACGGCAGGCATCCGCGCCAGCATCGGCTACCTGCCGACCCTGCGGCTGGTGACCCACCTCGACATCGACGACGACGGCATCGAACGCACCGCGGCGGCGTTCGCACGGTTCTTCGCCCGCGATTGAATCCAGGCAGACCGGCCCGGCGGCAGGCTGGCCGCCGCCCCGGCGTGCTCCAGGCATCCTCCAGGCGGGCGTGCCGCGCGGCTCGGCTGCCGCTACTGCGCTTGCAGGGGCGGAAGCAGGCCTTGGACCGGTCAGTCCAGCGTGCCGCGCGGCAGCACCAACTCGCCGACCGGATAACCGCGCCGGGCGGCGCGTGCGCGGATCCCGTCGTACTGCGCGCGGTCCATGCTGGGCGTGCGCGAGAGGATCCACAGGTACTTGCGGCTGGGTCCGCCGACCACCGCCCAGCGGTAGTCGGGGTCGAGGTCGACCACCCAGTAGTCCGCCCACGCCATCGGTGCCCAGGCCAGCCAGTCGGGCGCGAAGCGCACCTGCAGCCGCCCCGGGTGCCCGGCCACCGGTCGCGCCGTGCCCTCGGACAGCATCCGGCCGCCGTCCTTGTCGTCGCAGGCGTTGCGCACGCCCACCAGGCCATCGGCGCGCAGCGTGTAGGTGGCGGTGATGTTCGCAACGCAGTTGCGCTGGAAGAACATCGGCAGGCGTGCGATCTCGTGCCACTCGCCGCTGTAGCGCTGCAGGTCCATCGCCGGCACCGACGCGTTGGGCAGCGCCGCGTCCCGGGCATCGGCGGTACCGCCGGCAAGGGCTATTGCGAGCAGCAGGGATCGAATCATGTTCGGCGCTTCATGGGTCCGGGCACGCAGTGTCTCCAACTTTGCGTTCGCCCATGGTGAATGCGCTCCGCGGGTGCATCCGGAAGCCGGCCCGCCGCGTATCGCCATGACCACGCCGCGGATCGATCCGTGAACGCGTGAGCCCCCAACACGAACCGGAGCGTCCCCATGAAGTCCACCCTGCCCCTCGCCATTGCCAGCGCCCTCGCCCTCGTCGCCTGCGGCGCATCCGAACCCGCGGCCGCCGATCCTGCACCGGCCCCGATGGAAACCGCCGCCGAACCGACGCCGGCCGAGCCGGCCGCGGCCACCGCCAGCACCGCCCCGGATGCCGCCAATGACATCGTCACCACTGCCTCCGCCACGCCCAGCCTGAGCACCCTGGTGGCTGCGGTGAAGGCCGCCGAGCTGGTCGCCACCCTGCAGGGCGCCGGCCCGTTCACCGTGTTCGCCCCCACCAACGATGCCTTCGGCAAGCTGCCGGCAGGCGCGGTGGATGGCCTGCTGAAGCCGGAAATGAAGGCCGACCTGGCCGGCGTGCTGACCTACCACGTGGTGTCCGGCAACGTCGATGCGGCCACCCTGTTGGGCCAGATCGAAGCCGGCGGCGGCACCGCCACCCTGACCACCGTCCAGGGCGGCACCCTGACCGCCACCCCGGACGGCGCCGGCGGCATCACCCTGACCGACGCCAAGGGCGGTACCGCGAAGGTCACCACTGCCGACCTCCGCCAGAGCAACGGCATCGTGCATGTCATCGACAGCGTGCTGATGCCGAAGTAATCGCGCGATTCGACCGCAACGCGAAAAAGGCGCCGCAGGGCGCCTTTTTCATGAGCTACGACACAGCGGATGCCGTCAGGCATCGTCCTCGGCTTGCACGCGAACCACCGCGTCGCCGTCGGCATCGACGTCCATGTCCACCGTGATCGGGCGGCAGCAGACCTGGCAATCCTCGATGTAGCGCTGCGCACCGGCACTGGTATCCAGCACCAGGTAGATCAGCTCGCCGCAGTACGGGCATTCGACATCGAAGCTGGGCAACATGCGCGCGCCCTCAGCCTCAGGACAGCGAGCGTTCGATGTCGTGCACCGACGAATTGGTCAGGGTCTTGGCCAGCTCACCGTGCATGCGCTGCAGGGTTTCCTTGTGCAGCTGCGGGCGCATCTGGCCCAGCGTCTGCGGATCCGCGACCAGCACCAGGTGCGCATAGGCATTGGTCAATGCGCCATGGTTGAGGCGATGGGCCAGTTGCTTGGCGAAGGTGGCTTCGTCGGTCTGCTGCGGCGATTGCTCGGTGG
>Ga0209477_1002591_pt1 | contig 10419 bp, 5 predicted proteins | sample KloWWTupernatant_FD_187180 | JGI IMG/M metagenome (GOLD analysis project Ga0209477, IMG submission 187180) | Active sludge microbial communities from Klosterneuburg, Austria, studying microevolution and ecology of nitrifiers - Klosterneuburg... | ecosystem: Engineered > WWTP > Aerobic digester >...
CCAAAAGTAGGATGAATTGTAAAACTTACTTCGTCGGATTTACTAATAAAATTTTTTATTACTTCATGAAGTGTATCAAGATCACTTTTAAAATCCATCGGTTCTGTACCTTTAAATTCCCTGTTAAACTCAGGAGAAGTTGGAGAATCTTTCGGCCATTCCAGTTCATAAATTATCTTATGACGCAGTCCGGGTTCAGAATATTCTGTCTTAAAAAATTCCGCCTGCTTTTCACCTATCGCAACCCTCAGCGGGTCAGTGAGATGAACCATCATTTCGTTGACATTCATTTTACCCCAGACAGCTTTTGAATTTTCATTTAACTTAGAAATTCTTTCGAGTATTAATTCTCTGTCTTTTGTATTAAATAAATTTTCCAATACTTTATTCTTTTTAAATTATTTTATTACATTAAGTTCTTTACCCACTTTGACAAACGCTGTTATACATTTATCCAGATCCTCTCTTGAATGGGCAGCTGAAAGCTGAACTCTGATCCTCGCTTTATCTTTTGCAACTACAGGGTAGAAAAATCCGATGACGTAAATTCCTTCATCAAGTAATTTTGCTGCCATATCCTGCGAGAGCTTTGCATCATACAGCATGATCGGAACTATCGGATGAATACCCGGCTTAATATCAAATCCGGCTTCTGTCATTTTTTCTCGGAAATAATTTGTATTCTCTTCGAGCTTATCTCTTAATTCTGTAGTCTCACTAAGGAGTTCGAGCACTTTCAGCGAAGCACCGACAATAGCAGGAGCAAGTGAATTTGAAAACAAATAAGGACGGCTTCTTTGTCTGAGCATTTCAATGATCTCTTTTCTGCCGCTTGTAAATCCTCCCATTGCTCCGCCAAGTGCTTTGCCGAGTGTACCTGTAATTATATCAATTCTTCCCATCACGTCGTTTACTTCAATGGATCCTCTGCCTGTCTTTCCGAGAAAACCCGTACAGTGACATTCATCCGTCATTACCATTGCTTCATATTTATCAGCAAGGTCACATATTCCTTTCAGGTTTGCGATAACGCCGTCCATAGAAAATGCACCGTCAGTACATATCAGAATTTGTTTTGCACCTTTTTCCTTTGCATCTTTTAATTTTTCCTCAAGGTCAGCCATGTCATTATTTTTATAACGGAATCTCATTGCCTTGCATAATCGAACTCCGTCGATAATGCTTGCATGATTTAATTCATCAGAAATAATTGCATCAGCATCACCGAGCAACGGCTCAAATACACCGCCGTTTGCATCGAAGCACGCTGCATAAAGAATAGTATCTTCTGTTCCGAGAAATTCACTTATCTTTTTTTCGAGTTCTTTATGAATGGTCTGTGTACCGCAGATAAATCTTACTGACGACATTCCATAACCATATTTATCGAGAGTTTCGTGTGCAGCTTTGATGACTTCGGGATGTGATGAAAGTCCGAGATAATTATTTGCGCAGAAGTTCAGAACTTCTTTGCCGTTTGCATTGATCTCTGCACCCTGTGGTGTTTCTATTATTCTTTCCTTTTTAAAAAGTCCCTGTTCCTTAATTGAATCTAATTCTTTCTGAAGTTCGGGTTGAAATTGTTTGAACATAAAAGTAGATTATTTTGAGTAAAATATTTTTAAATTTTTGATTTCTATAAAATAAGACTTTTTTAGAAAGAGTTTGATTCAATAATTAGAGTTGAGTTTTAAAATAGTCAGAAGTTTCTGACTGGTAGTTTTGGCGTTAGTGACCAAAAAGTTTCAGCGAAAGGAATCGCAAAATTCTAATGAGATTGTAAAACTTTTTGGAATACCAACTACGGTTCGAATTATCCGTTTTTACTGCTATAACACAGTTACATTAATCATGACTCAATGCGAACCTCTTCTTCAGTAACTATAACGCTTGACTTTAGAGATTGAAAAGCATAGCTTGTTAAAGTGATAGTTGTGAATTAAAAAATCCGATCATTAACTAAATTTCTTTTAGTAGAAGAAAATCAAAAAGAGACAAGTCCAATAATTTATACAACTGATTTAGCTTTCTTGTCATCAAATGTTTTGCTTCTAATTAAGATTAATACTCTTCCCCAAAAAAGTATTTCCGGTAAAGTAAATAAGCGCTGAGATTGGCAAATCACTGCTTAATAAAAAAGAGCTTATTCATTAGGTTAAAATCCTAAAGGAAGATACTTAAACAAACATATCTTAAAAAATCTTTCTAAATTATTTTAGAAGACTGCCATATCCTTAAATTAATTTTTTTTTGATGCAATTTAATCAAAGTAAAAATTTGTCTTCTGAAATTTCAATCTAAAATTTCATGACAAAATTAATTTCAATAATTTTTGTAATTCAAATTCTGTGTTTCAATGCTAGTGTTTTTGCACAGGTTTCTCTTTATTCATTTACACAAAATAACGGGTCTTATAATGAGATTACCGGAGATACAACAGTTGCATTTTCTACTTCGACGATCACAAATCCAATGAATCTTGATGATGTAACATATCCTTCAAACAGCATTCCTTTCTCTTTCAGATTCAACGGAGCAGCTTACACTACTTTTGCAATAAACTCAAACGGCTTTATAACTTTCGGAACAACTCCCCCTGTAGCAGCCAATTACGGACCAATAGCAGCAACTGAAACTTATGACGGATCTGTCAGCTCATTCGGAGCAAATCTGATCGGAATATTCGGAACAAATGCAGACAGAGTAGCAGGTAGTCCGGTACTTTCAAATGTTGTAAGTTTTGCAGGCATTGTAGCCGGCAGACTTATAACGGGAACTGGGATTGCCGCATCGGCAACTATCATTTCTTTTAATCAAAGTCTTGGTACAATTTTATTGTCAGCCGCTGCTACATCCACCGGCTCTGGTGAAATTATTCAGACAGCGTCAGCAAGTATAGTTCGTGGAACTACAGGCGCAGCAGGTAACAGAGTTCATACTATTCAATTCAAAAATTTCAAAAGAAACATAACGACAGGAACTGTGGACAATCTGAATTTTCAGATCAAACTTTACGAAGCTGCCGGAAAAATTGAAGTTGTATATGGAAATATAGATCAGGGTCCGATCTCAGTTTCAGGACAGGTTGGATTAAGAGGAATTCTTGCTTCTGATTTTAATAACAGAACCACTTCTTCAAACTGGTTAACTACAACAGCCGGAGCAACCAATGATGTGCAGTGCCTGATAAGCAGTACAGTATTTCCCTCGTCAGGACTGACTTTAATCTGGGGTCCTCCCACAGCAAATGCAAACATAAAAGTAATCCCGGAAGGATTTTATAATCCGGGTTCCGAAAAATTAAATATGAGAGATACAGCAAGAGTTTATCTGCATAACATTACTTCGCCTTATGCAATTATAGATTCCGCAAAATCAATAATTGACTCTGTTACATTTTCAGGATCATATATTTTTTCCAATGTGTCAAACGGCACATACTATCTTGCGGTAAAGCACAGGAACACGATCGAAACCTGGAGTAAAGCCGGTGGAGAAAGTTTAACCAACGGAGGTACTTTGAATTATGATTTCACGAATTTAATTACAAAAGCGTTTGGAAATAATTTGATACTGGTTGACCCGTCACCGGTCAGATTTGCCATATACAGCGGTGATGTAAATCAGGACGGAACGGTTGACCTTACGGACGGAAGCATGATAGATAACGATGCGTTCAACTTTGCATCGGGATATCTGCCGACAGATGTTAACGGCGATGGAATAATTGACTTGGCTGATGCGGTGTTTGCTGATAATAACGGATTTAATTTTGTAACTAAAATAACTCCTTAAGAGCAATTACAAATTACAAATTTCAAATTTCGAATTTGAAATGAATTTGAAATGAATTTTCAAAATTAAAAAAATTCAATTACAAAATTGAAAACAGTAAAGCCGCAGGATCAAGGATCCTGCGGCTTTTTTATTTATTGTTTAGACTCGCTGATTTCTCTTGCAAAATAAATCGTTTGTTCAGAGAATAAGTAAATCGGAAGACAAAGCTGTTAATGGATGAGATATTACATGCTCAATAGTTCATCTGACACAGTAAAAAATTATTAATGATAAACAGAATATTCCAGACAAAAATCTGAATTTCAGACAAAAAATAAAGTATTTAATTGAAATGAACTTAGAAAATTTTTAAGAATGGGAATATTTTCATTTTGAATAATTTAAAATCTCAATTAATTTTGTATCAATTGAATTACATCATCCCTAAGTCAGACTTCTTTCATTTCATACACTCCACTGCATCAATACAGGGATGATGTCAGGATACTGCGGTTTCGATTGTTTGAAGCCGCTTAGACCGGTGATTCTTTTATATAAAGATTTTTTTTAAATTTTAACAAAATAAATCAAACCATGAAAAAATTTATCATTCTTGCAAATGTTGTCGGAGTTATAATATTTGGCAGCACGTATTTATCCGCACAAATTTACTGGAATCAGAATGCTCTCTTCAGCGGTAGCTCTACAAGCTACATGTCTGTACCAAATTCATCATCGCTTGACATAACAGGCAGTATTACTATTGAAGCATGGATAAATCCGGGTTCGCTATCCGGCGGATCAAAAGGTATCATATCAAAAGGTGGTGCTCTTGGCACTTCATTAAGATATGGAATAAGATTAATCAACGCAGGCAGAATCGGATTCTATACAAACGGAGCAAACAGAATTACGAGCAGCTCATCTTCCGTGCTTCAGGTCGGCAAGTGGACGCATGTGGCATGTAGTTTTAGTTCTGTTTCGGATTCATTTAAAATTTATATTAACGGAGTATTGGATACTGCGGCAATTATAGTCGGTGCAGAGCCGCAGACCAATCCGGATTCTGTATTCATAGGTATCAGCGGAAACTCAACTCCTTTTGCGGGAAGATTGGATGAAGTAAGAATCTGGAACAAAGAAGTTTCGGCAGAACAAATTTCAAAAAATATGAGATCGTCACTCGGCACTTCAAGCGGAATTTATTTGGGTTTGGTTTTATCGTCAGCATTTCAGAGAGAATTTCCTTCTGCTCTTTCGGCAAGAGATCTTTCGGATTTCGGAAATCATGGTCAATTTAGAAATGTTAGCAGCTCACCTGCTCCCGAATCCGATGCTGCTATGCTTCCTTTCAGTCCCGATCAAAATCTTACACTAAATAATTGTATATTCTTTAACGGAGATGATTCTTATCTGGCAGGTACAGATACTCCATCTCTGAATCCGGTAAACGCAGTTACGCTTGAATGCTGGTTTTATCCAATCGAAAATAATCAGGGTAGAATTATTACAAAAGGAAATTCTTACGCTTTTATTTATACCTCAGGCAGTATCAATGCTTTAATAAACGGAGCATTGATAACATCAGGTCATTCAATTCCGCTGAAGAAGTGGTCTCACATTGCATTTACATATACTTCGACAGGTCAGTATAAATTTGTATTTAACGGAATTCAGGTGACAGCAGGATTTAATAATCTGGGTCCGGTAACTGTAAATTCGGATTCACTTTTTATAGGAGGGGGTCTGGGTACAATACTGGACATTGACGGATATATAGATGAATTAAGAATCACAAACAAAAGCAAAACAATTTCGGAAATTCAAAACTCAATTTATGCATCATTCAATAAAAGCTCAGATCCTAATATTTTAGACAATAACGTTAATTACGGATTTGACGGTAATACCTTTGATAATAATGATAACGGCGGACCAAAATTACTATTCAGAAATAATACAACATTCAGCAATCCGGGCACTGTGGAAAGTCAGCCGGTATCACCTGTAAATCAGGATAACATAAATATTTTTCACAGAGGATATTATATACAACAGACAAGAAAGTTGATACCTCAATCCGGAACATTAAGAGATTCGCAAACCGTAAATAAAAGCGTCAACCTTCAGGATATAAATTTATTTGTATCGTTAAATCACACAAAACTTTCCGATCTTGAAATTTCCCTTATCTCCCCGCATGGAGATTCGATTGTGGTATTTAATAACAGATCTACAAATTGTTCTGATAATAATCTCATTACAATCTTTGATGATGATGCCGACAGCTCTTTATCAAGCAACAGCTTTTCTTCCTTCCATGCAAAAATTAAACCCGAAAACAATTTGGGAAATGTATTGATGAATAAAAATATACAAGGCAGCTGGAAGCTTGTTATCCGGGATGAAGTGTCTCTTGACTCAGGTTTTTTATATGCCTGGGGATTAAATTTTAATGAAGAAGGTCTAAGAGGTTACGATCTGCAGGTATATAGTCTCATTCAGGGATTTTATGATCCTGCTGCTAATTTGCAGCAGCCCGATACAATAACTGCCATATTAAGAAATTCTTCTTTTCCGTATACTGCTGTTCAATCGGTAAAGACAATTTTGAAAACTGACGGCGAAGGTCTGTTTAATTTTACTCCTGCTACTGCAATTCAAAACGGAATAAGCTTTATACTTGAATTGTCACATAGAAATTCGATAAACACAATCAGCACAGGTATGACATTCAATTTTAATGATCTGAAACTAAACATCAGGGATTCAGGAACTCTTGTAGTCGGATCAAATGTAATTCAGGTGGATACTTCACCTGTTAGATTTGCAATTTACGGTGGAGACGTAAATAAGGACGGCATTGTAGATGTGACCGATGCCCTGATAGTAGATAATAATTCTTTTAATTTTGCAACAGGTTATCTGGCATCAGACGTAACAGGCGATAACTTTACCGATGCGAGCGATGCATCAATTGTAGAAAACAATGCGGCTGATTTTGTTTCAGTAATTTTTCCGTAGAGACAAAATCAATTTTTATTTTAGCAGCGTTCAAAATATTAATGATATAAAACTGTTAGTTTGAATATTCTTCTAAAAAGCATTTTATTGCTTTGAGCAACTGTTTGTATTCCAAAGGTTTGCGAATATAATATTTGAATTCGAATAAACTTATCAGTGGTCATACTTTAATCAATTTAATTATTATTAAAGATCAGAATTTCTGACCGGAAGTTATTTTTCTTGTTGGCTAAAAAGTTTAATCAAATGACATAATAAATTCAGGAGAAACTTTGGAACATATAGGAACAGCAACAAAAGCCTGGATTAAACACTAAATCATAAATACAATATCAAATCCCCGTCTCACTTTAACTTTATAAAATTCAATCCAACCGGTGCAGATCATTGCAGTTAAGAAAGATATAATTATCTGCATTAAACTTAATTCAGTCAATTGAAATAAGGCAACTGCCGGCGGGAAAAAAAGAGCTCCTGTAAGTACAATAAGTGAGATTCCTATTATCAGAAATATCAGATTGTTTTTATACTTTAAAGTTGTAAATACAGAATAGTAAAATGATCTGTTCACCAATGTGAGAAAAAGGTTACTGAATATCAGTGTCGAAAATACTATCGTCCTTCCAAGATCCTCATCACCGCTTATGTCAAAAAAATATTTACCTGCTGCAAGACAACCTGCAGTGATCACTATTCCCTGTATTGTGCTGATAAGTAATTCTTTTTTGGAAAGGAAATTGCCGGACATTTTCCTTGGCGGCCGCTTCATTGAATTTGCTTCTATTGGTTCATTCTCATAAATGATCGAGCATGTCGGTCCCATGATAAGCTCAAGAAAGATCACATGAACCGGTGAAAAAATATTTCTAAAATCCCAAAAAAATATCAGCGGTAAAGTCACAATAAGAATGATAGGGATATGTATAGAAATAATATACTGAACTGCTTTTTTAAAATTTTCATATATCCTTCTACCAATTGCAACAGCTGTAACCATGCTGCTCAGATCATCATCGATCAGGATCATTGATGCAGTTTTTTTTGTTATCTCACTTCCCCTGTCTCCCATAGCAATACCGATATGCGCAGCTTTAATGGCAGGAGCATCATTCACACCGTCACCGGTCATTGCAACAATTTCACCATTTGCCTTAAGCGCATTTACAACTTTCAATTTAGCTTCGGGAAACATTCTTGCAAAGATATTTTTCTTTTCGGAAATAACTTTAAGCTCATCTTCACTTAGTTCAAGTATTTCCTTTCCCGTAATTATATCTTCATAACCTTTGAATCCTATTTGTTTAGCTATTGCCATTGCTGTCTCAGAATAATCACCCGTGATCATTTTTACTTTAATCCCAGCCTTATAAAAATCATTAAGAATATTTTTAATGTTACTTTTAGGCGGGTCATAAAATGCTGTCAATCCTAAAAATTCAAATTCAAAATCACTTTGAGATTCAGGAAAATTCAGATCCTGATAATTAGATTTTGCGACTGCTAAAACTCTGTAACCTTTCTTTGCAAATTCATCTGATTTAGAAATGATCTTATTTTTTTCAATGTCGGTTAAATTACAATTAGCTAGTATCGACTCAGCTCCACCCTTTGCTGCTACGATAATTTCTTTATCCTTACCCTGAAAAATATGAGTCATCATTGGCGGACTACCTGACAAGGGATATTCGTGAATAAATTTATGATCTGCCTTTTTATTATTAGCTGCCAATTTATCATAATACTGATGTATCGAAATTTCCATCGGATCAAACGGCTGTGGCTCTGAAGACCACATTGCATATTCCAATACTTCGTTCACAGGCATTTGATCATTCTGCAGATCATATGAAATGTCTTTTGAATAATCATAGACAGCGACGAGTTTCATTTTATTTTCTGTGATGGTACCGGTTTTATCAATGCATATAACAGTAGCAGTACCAAGGGTTTCAACAGTCTGTGGAAATTTTGTGATCACTCTTTCCCTGTAAAGCTTATAAGCGCCGAGAGCCATGAACGTACTGAATGCAACAGGTATCTCTTCCGGGAGAACAGACATTGCAAGTGTAAGACCCTGAAGCAGACTTTGCATTATATCTCCTGTGAGAATAAAATTTATTCCCCAGACAATAATAAAAGCTATAGATCCCAAAATCACCATTATCTTTACAAACTTATTTATCTGTATCTGAAGAGGAGTTTTTTCGGTGGTTATATCTGATAATGATGTTCCGATCTTTCCGTAAACTGTATTCGATCCGATCTCTGTGACTTCAGCGATCGAGGAACCTGACATTACCATTGTACCTTTATAAATTCTGTTTCCTTTTTTGGTAAGATCTTTAAATACCGGAAGTGACTCCCCTGTTATCATGCTTTCGCTGACAGAATAGTCATGAACTTCAATGATCCTCGCATCAGCCGGAACCTTACTTCCCTCTTCCGTAATAATGAGATCTCCAATGACAATATCTTCTGAGGGGATTTCAATAATATTATTATCCCGGATAACTTTTGCGGAGGACTCAGATATTTTTTTCAAGGTATCAATAGCATTCCGGCTTCTGTTTTCCTGAAAGAGAGAGATTCCCGCTACAATAGTTAATGCAGCCAGCATAATAATACCTTCACTTGTTTCCCCGAGTAAGAAATAAATTAAAGCAGCAGCTACAAGCAATATAAACATTGGCTCAAAAACAATATCTTTAATTGTTTGCAGTAATATATTTTTGCTTTGAGTTTCCGGAATGTTTTTACCGAACTTCTTTGCAGATTCTATAACTTCTTTTTGTGTGAGACCTTTGTAGGAAATAGATGACATTAGAAAATTTAAATATTTAAACAGGAAAGACTGATTTTAATAATGGAAATTAGACTCAGATAAATTAAACAAATACAAATGCTATAGTAAGCTATAAAGAAATATGATGCATTCAGAAGAAAATAAATATTTTGTATACAATAAAATAAAAAAATTTTTAAAAATTCATTTTAATTTATTTTGTATTATTTTAATTTATACAAACTAATAAACGAAAGGATCAGAAATGAGAAAATTTACAAATGCAATTTTATTTTTATTTATTTTTACGGCTTGTAATATATTTGCTCAGTCAGCTGAAGAGCAAAAAGCATGGATGGATTATATGACACCGGGAAGTGTCCACGAAATGCTTGCACAAAGTAATGGAACATGGATCGGAGAGAATACTTTCTGGATGGCACCTGGAGCGCCACCTATCACCACTACTAGTGAAGCATCAAACAGCATGATCATGGGCGGAAGATATCAGCAGGGTCTGCATGTCGGAGATATGATGGGAATGCCTTTTGAAGGAATGAGTCTGATCGGATATGACAATGCAAAAAAACAAATTCAGTCCATCTGGATAGACAATTTTGGTACCGGAATGATGTATCTGACCGGAACCTGGGATGAAAGTTCACAGACAGTAACAATGACAGGAACTTCAGTAGATCCTTCAACAGGTAAAGATGTAAAGGTCAGAGAGATTTTTTCAATATTAAGTCCGACAAGCCAGCTGCTGGAAATGTTTATGGAAAAAGACGGTACTGAGTTTAAGACAATGGAAATAAAATATACCAAGAAATAGTAAG
>Ga0209477_1002592_pt1 | contig 10416 bp, 8 predicted proteins | sample KloWWTupernatant_FD_187180 | JGI IMG/M metagenome (GOLD analysis project Ga0209477, IMG submission 187180) | Active sludge microbial communities from Klosterneuburg, Austria, studying microevolution and ecology of nitrifiers - Klosterneuburg... | ecosystem: Engineered > WWTP > Aerobic digester >...
CGTCCTCGAGACGGGGCGCAGCCGCGCCGGACGTTCCATCAAGCGCGTGGTGCTGGCTGGTCGGGTTAACCCGACCGTGGCCGAGCTAATGAGTCGGGCGTTCCCAAACGCACTCCAGATCGAGCGCTACTCGCTCTCGGAGGTGCTGGGCGGTGCCTCGCGCGTAGCTTCCGGCACTTGCCTGAGACTGGACGGGCATGTGGTCGGCGAGGTGCTTGACGCCGACGGAACGCCGACCCTGGCAGGGGAGCCGGGCGAGCTCACGCTCACCGAGCTCTACCCGCTGGTCCAGCTCCAGCCGCTGGTCCGCTACCGCACCGGCGACGTCGTTGAGGCCGTGGGAAACGGCGACCTCCACGTCGACGGGTTCCGCTGGTTGGGTCGGCAAGACTCCTGCATGCCGGGCCCAGACGGTTGGATGCTACGAAGAAGCCTTCTGCTGGACTGGCTGTGCGGTCGTCCTTCGGTCACACGATCCGCGCACCGAGCGCAGTTGCGTGGAGTGGGCAGCGCTGACCTCTCCGAGCCACTGCTGCTCGCCCGCTGGCATCACGACATGACCGAACTGGTGGTCGGCCTGCGGGTCAACCCCTGGCTGAGTGAGCCGGAGCATCTCCGCTTGGTCGCGGACCTCTGGGGAGCGTTGCCCGACATGCTGCTGGGCCCGGCATCAGTCGGTCCGGTCCGCATCGGGCTGGTGCACCAAGAATCGACTGGGACCGAGCATTTTGGACCTGCAGACAGGCGCGCGACCCGGTGGCTCGAGGGCGCCTCGCTCGACCAGGCGGCGCCGTGCTTCGCCGATCGCTGAGCGACCGTTCGCGGCTCACAGCTCGACCCTGTCGTGCGGGTGGAGGCGGGCGATCTTCCACCATGCAGAGAACATCGGCCGCCACCCCGTGCGCACGCGCTCACCCGTAACGAGATGCCAGACGTTGTCGTTCGGACGTGCACCGGATCGCGAGGCGACGTACAACACCGACAGCAGGGCCAGACGCACCAACGCCAAGCCGGCGATGCCTACCTTGAGCACGGTGAGACGGAGAGGGGAGTAGTGCTTGTCGTAGAACTTCAACTGGCCTAGATAGAGCAGCACGATCCGTCGCGCGCTCGCGGCATCCATCGCCTGCCCGCCGAGATGGATCACCTCAGCCTCCGGCGTGAAGACGACCTTCCAACCTCCCTGCCATATCCGGTAGCACCAGTCCAGCTCCTCGCCGTAGATGAAGAAGCTCTCGTCGAGCATCCCGATCGTCTCGACTACCTCGCGGCGCACCATCAGGCAGGCGCCGTTGACCCACCCGACCTCGCGCTCGACCCCGTGGTCGCCCCACCAGGGGTAGTGCCGGCGGAGATAGCGCTCCACCCAAGGCAGCCGGTAAGCCTCGCTATAGGACAGCAGATCGCTAACTAGAGTCGGGAACCGGTCCATCGAGCGCTGCAGCGTGCGGTCGACGTTCAGGTGCCGGGCGCCGGCACATCCGACCTCGGGGCGGCGGTCGAGGCACTTGCTCAAACCGAGAACGGTGCTCTCAAGCACGATCACGTCGCTGTTAAGCAGCATGATCTTGCGACCCTGCGCTAGCCGGATGCCTTCATTGTTGCCAGCGGCGAAGCCCACGTTTCGCGGTAGGGGGACAAGGACGACCTCGGGCCAGTCCCGACGCACCATCTCGACGCTGCCATCAGTTGACCCGTTGTCGACCACGATGGTTTCGACTAGCATCCCCGCGATGGCCGGCTGGAGCGTGGCCAATGCCTGGTGCAGGAGGTCGCGGGTGTTCCAGTTGATGACGACGACCGAGACGTCGATTGTCCGGTGCGTTTCGACGATGCCCTGTCGAGCCTTCTTGTCCACCCTTCCTCCATTCGCCCGGCCGACGTTCCCTACGAAGCGTATAGAGAGGATCCCAGATGCTTGGATAGGGTAAAACCATGCCCATCGTCCACGAGTTGCTGCTCGTCGCAATTGCAGCGGTGGAGGCCGCGGACCGCGTATCGCTCGGACACTTCAGCAGCGGCGGCCTGTTGGCGTCCCACAAGACCGACGGCTCAGCGGTGACCGAGGGCGACCTCGCCGTGGAGGACGTGATTCGGACAACGCTGGAGCGCCTAGCGCCAGGCGTACCGGTGTTGGCGGAGGAGGCGACCACCGGCGGCGGCCAACCGCCGATCTCGGCGGACTGCTGGGTGGTCGACCCCATCGATGGCACCGAAAACTTCTCGCGGGGCACCCCGGTCTGGGCCACCCTGCTCGCGCTGCGCAGTAGCGGCGTTGCCGCACTAGCCGTAGTGTCGGCCCCCGCGTTGCAACGCCGCTGGACGGCCGCGGTCGGGCAGGGCGCCTACGCCGGCGAGCAGCGCCTGTCCGTCTCGGCGCTGACTACGCGCGAGAGCGCTACGCTGGCGTACGGCGGTCTCCACGAAATGCCGTCGCCGGAGTCACGGACCTCCCTACTCGCCGCCGCGTCGCAGTTCCGTTGCGCCTGGGGTTGGGGGAACTTCTGGGGTCACATACTGGTGGCCGAGGGCGCGGTCGACGCGGCTCTATCCCATGGAACCGAGGTTTGGGACACGATGGCTCCGGCGCTGCTGGTGAGCGAGGCAGGTGGCAGGTGGAGTGACCTCGGGGGGCGCCCACTCTACGACAGCGGTTCGCTGCTCACGAGCAACGGCGTATTGCACGACCGGCTGGTGGGCGACCTGCGCGAGCCGGCGGTCGTTTGCGAGGGTGCCTCATGACGGCTGCAGACGTCACCGCTGTCCTGCTGTGGGCCGCCGGGTCCGACCGTGCCCCATCCGACGACGCCCGTCCCGACGAGCTCGACCTCCTCGCGTTGGTGGACATGCACGCACTCACCGCCAGGCTGGCGCACCGGCTAGAAAGTGCTGCGCCGTCCTGGGCGACGGATCGGCTCCGCCGTGGGCTCGCCGGGCTGGACGACGCCAACCGGCGAAAGGCGGAGGCACATACGGCGGCCGCGGCCGAGATCACAGCCATCGGGGCGGTGGGAAAACCCGTCCTCGTGAAGGGCGTCTCCACCAACCTCGCCACAGGTCTGGCCAACACGCTGAGGTGCGGCGACATCGACATGGTGGTCCCCGACGCTGCCGCGGCCACCGACGTCGTCCTCGGACTCGGCTACGAACGCACGCGCGAGCCGTTCATGCACGAAGTCGGCGAGTTCACCCGGGGGACCACCGAGATAGATCTGCACGCCTACTTCCCCGTGCACAGCTATACAGGCATGGACCCCGACATCTTGGACGCGACGGCGCACCCAGGGGTATGGGTACAACCCGGATTCCGCCTGTCGATGCGTCCGATCAGCTGGGCCATGCTTGACGCCTACCGGGTCGACCGCGCGGTTGCAGGCGGCCGGGTCTCCGTACCCGGGGCGGACCTCCTGGCGATCATCCTGAGCGCGCACGGCTTCATGAATTTCACCAATGTCTGGTCAATCTCACACCGGGAAAAGCCCTACGTCCGGCTGGGGGAACTCGCCGACTTGCGCGACCTCGTAGCGGACGCCCGCTTCGACCCCGACCGTTTTGCCCGCCTAGTACACGACCTCGACGCCACAGATGCCGTTGAGTGGGCGTCGTGGGCCTACGAGACCCTCATCGGCCCGAGCCCGCTCCCCCGAACGACGCGAGCGACATACCCCCGATGCCTCTGGTGGGGGTGGTGGGCCAACCTGCCCCTCGCAACAGGCTCTTGGTTGCGGCCCGATTGGTACGACATGGCCCAGGTGACGCGCGATCTGGGTGCGAATCTGGTGCCCCTGACCGGCGGTCAGTCCGCGCTGTTGCGGCTCGACGATGCGGACGCGCTGCCCCGCCAACTGCGGCTCACCCAAAATGCTGCGCTCGGCCCGGTGGCGCTCCGCTTCAGTGACGGCGGCAGCACGGTGATCGTCGTCCTCCCCGAGCGGCCGGCCGCCCACATTGAGCGGGTGCGCGTCGACTTCGGGTCCGTCGCGTCGGAGTGCCGGCTGACCCGCGACCGCCCTGATTGGAGCGCTACCGGCTCGCATCTCGATGCGGACTTGGCGACCGTCGACGGCCACCGCGAGTTGACGTTGCGGTTCTGCGACAAGGTGGGAGGGCACGTCCTCGTAGGTCTCGCCGACGAGGACGCCGAGGGCCGGCACCCAGCCGGGGTCTTGGTGCCCGTTGCGCTCTACAACGTTGGGTCGGAGGTAGATTCACTTCCTCTGTGACTCCTTCGTCCCAAGAGAGGCCAATTGATGAGCCAGTCGCACACCCCGGCCACGGTCGTCCTAGGTATCAACAGCGCTCACGACGCCTCGGCGTGCGTTCTGGTCGACGGCCGGCTTGTGGTCGCCGTCGGCGAAGAGCGGCTCACCCGCGTCAAGCACCACGAGGGCTACCCGCACCGAGCCGTCGCCTACTGCCTGGAGGGGGCAGGCGTGACGCTGGCTGATGTAAACTGCGTAGTGATAAACGAGTACCCGCAGACCGACCACGCGCTCGAACTAGTTGGCACCGCGTTTCGCGGCGAAATGGTGGTGAACCCCTCCCACCATTTGCTGCACGCTTATTACGCTTGGGTCGCTTCTGGCTTCGATGACACCGCCATCCTAGTCGTCGACGGGAGCGGGTACTCCTACGGGGATTATGCGAGAAGGGGCTGTGAGCTGCTCGGTGACGACGTCCCCGACGGCGACATGGACGAGGCCGAGACGTGGTTCGTCGCACGCGACGGGAAAATCGAACTAATCCGCAAAGTGTGGGGCGCTTGGAAGGCGACCTCGCCGATGTACCGGTTTCCGAGCCTCGGACATATGTATTCCGCGGCATCGCAGTACATCTTCGGGCACTTCCAGCACGCCGGCAAGACGATGGGCCTGGCGCCGTTCGGCGACGCCTCCCGGCACCCGGGGGACTTCGTCCACCTGACCGATGACGGGGTCCTTGTCGACACGGACTGGATGAATGGCCTCCCCCGCCGCTCTGACAAGCCGGCCAATCTCGACGACGACTGCTTGAACCTTGCTGCAAAGGTGCAGGCCGAGTTAGAGCGGGCGGTACTGCACATCTGCGGCAAGCTACACGACGCCACCGGCTCGCCGAACTTGGCCATCAGCGGTGGCGTCGGCCTCAACAGCGTGGTGAACGGCCGGGTGCTGCGGGAGTCAGCGTTCGACCGGCTTTTCATCACCCCGGCCGCGGGCGACGCTGGAGTCGCGATCGGTGCAGCACTGTACGGCCACCACCGGCTCACTGGCGAACTGCCCCAGTGGGAGTACTGCGACGACTACCACGGCCGTCCGTATGACCACGCTGAGATCCGGCAGGCCGCGGCGGAGCGGTCGCATTTGGTGCGCATCGAGCCGGTCGACGACCCAGCGGTCGCCGCGGCCGCCGACATCGCGGCCGGCCAGGTGGTCGGCTGGTTCGAGGGCGGCAGCGAGTTCGGTCCACGCTCGCTAGGCCACCGCAGCATCCTGTGCGACCCGCGGACCCCGGGGATGCGCGATCGGTTGAATAAACACGTCAAGTTCCGCGAGCCATTCCGGCCCTACGCCGCCTCGGTGCTGGCCGCGCACGTGCCGACGTATTTCGACCTCGACATCGACGACCCCTTCATGCTCATCGTCGCCGATGTCCGGTCCGAGCATTGGGACACGATCCCCAGCGTCGTCCATGTCGACCGTACCTGCCGGATCCAGAGCGTCCCGCCCGGACGCCCGGACGGCTTCGAGCGTCTGATTCGCGAGTTCCATGCGGCCACAGGCATGCCGATGGTCCTCAACACCTCGTTCAACATCCGCGGCGAGCCCATCGTCGAAACACCGGGCGACGCCATTGACTGCTTCCTGCTGTGCAACGTTGACACCTTGTATATCGAGGGCTACCGAGCGGTGAAGACCACTCTGGCCCGCGCCGATGCACCCGCGTCTCTCGTGCCCCGTCTCGGGGCCAATTTATCGGTCGCGATGTCGGTGGGGTCGACCGCGGGTGTGGCCGACCCGCCCGAATACTTTGCGCAGTCCCGCACTGGTCATCGACGCCCGATCAGCCGGGACCAGTTCGACCTACTGCGCGCCGTCGACGGCAGGTCGCCGGTGGCCGCGATCGCCGCGGCCGCGGGTCGCGGCAGCGCCGAGGTGGTGGCGAACTTCGTCGCACTGCAGGCGATGGGACTGGTGGCCGTCGAAATGCCCTCCGCCTGATGCTGCACGCACAGCACACCGGGGCGACCCAGCGAAGCCTCACGCCGCTCTTTGGGTGGGACCCGACCGGCGAGGTCGCAGCCCGCGTCGGACACGAAATCGAGAGGCGCTTGGCGAGCCTGCCACCGGGGGCGAACCGCACGGTCGAGAGGTTGGTGGCAGTCGCAGGCGACGTGCGGCTCGTCGCCGAGTACCTGCGCGCGGCCATGTCCGGCGACGCCTCCGTCGTCGACCTCCTCGAGCAGGTTGCGCAGGAGCCCGACTGCGTGCGTCGCGGACGGCTGCGCTATGAGGTCGGCCGTACCCTGTTCGGCGAGCCAGGCGCCGCGACACCCGCGGTCACCGGCACTCGGGCCGAGATCCTCACGGGCTCCCACGTCACGCTCTGCGCCGAAGGGGAAGATGTGCGCCCCGTGCTCCAGCAACTGCTAGCCGACCTGGGCCCGGGCCTGCGGTCCTTCGTGGAGAACCAGCACGAAGTTTCTAGCCCGAACGCCCGAGTAAGGCAGGGGGTCGTCAAGGCGTGGCACCTCCCCGACGGCACCCGCGTCGCGAGCAAGCGCCGAAATCCCCTCAAGCCTGAGCGGTTCGCACGCGAGCAGGAGAGCTGGTCGGCCGTGGCGGCCCGGATCGGCTCCGAGGGCGGCCGCCCGACGCCGTTCGGCGAGCGGCGCTACGTCGCCGTGGTCCCACGGCTCGGACTGGTACGCGACCAGAGGACCGACGAGGTCTACGCGATCTCCCGTTGGGTCGACGGCGTCAGCATAGAGACGCTGCTACACGAACTGCCCGCGGGTCCAGGGCGCCGCACGGTGCTCGAGGGCTACCGGGCATTGCTCGACTTCCTGCTTGACTACGGAGTCCTATGGGGGGACCTAAGCCCCCGCAACGTGCTGGTCGAGGGAAGCGGCGGACAGACGACGTACTGGCTGGTCGACTTCGAGAAGACAACCGTCGTTGACGCGCCGGTGCCTTCCGCGGCGCGCGTCGAGTTCTGCCGCGGCCAGGTCGGGGTGGAAGAGCTAGGCGTGCTGTGCTCGCGGGCAGAGCTTGAGGCGGTGCTGGCTGGCTACTTCGCGCCGAGCTCGTGGAATGTCGCGTCCACCGCTCCGCCGTCCTTCCCCGCCAGACCGGAGGTCGCCGCGACACTGCTCGCCCGCTCGGTCATCAACCCCACCGAGGGCCAGTACCACGTCGCCGACCTGGAGATCCTCGACGTTCGCTCGCCCGATCACGACCCGATAACCGGGAAAAGGCGCCTAGTTGGGCTCGTCGGCTTTCGCGTCGAGCACTACCTGTCCTGTGCACACGTGGAGACCGCCGACGACTACGACTACCGCACCACCGAGATCCTGATCGCCGCCCGTCGAGCGAACTGTTTCGATGCGGTCTGGCGAGTGCTCGATGAGGCCGCTGGCCGCCTCGAGAGGGAGTTCGTCGTCAGCGAGTTTCTGAGCGCCCTCACTCGCCGCGGCTCCGAGTCCCTCACCGAGGTACCGGTGCCCGAGGTGCGTGCGCTGACTAGCGTGATCGACACCCTCTACGCACAACGTAACGACCCGGCGACCCTGCGTTCTCTGGCCGAGGACTTATCATCCGGGTTCAGCTCGTGAGCCCGGAAGGCGAGGTCGACCCGACCGGCTTGGCGGCCTGGGCGACAGATGTGCTCGTCGACGTCGGGCCACTCGCCTTGCGGATCGTCAGCGACGTGCCGGATTTCCCAGCCACGAACTACTTCAGCAGCGCGGTGCGCACGGCCGTGCTGGCCGGCGGCCCACCACGGGAGCCAGACGCCGAGGTGTGGTGCGTCTCTACGCGCGACGCCCCGGCGCACTGGCCTTCCGACCGGTCGACACGGGCTCTCGGCTTCCTCAAGGGCTACTACGTGACCGATCACGCCGGGCCACCTGTACGGATGGTGTCGTCGGGTCGGCAGATCGTCCTCTTCGGCCCCCAGCTGGAGCGAATCGTCTGGTCATACGTTGTCAAGTGGTTGCTGACCCAGCACGCCGTCGCCAGCGGGGCGCTCTTCCTCAAGGCTGCCGCGGTCGCCATCGACGGCCAGGGGGTGCTGGTCATCGGGCGCGGCGGCGCCGGCAAGACCGTGATGATCAGCGAGCTGTGCCGCCAGGGCGCTCGCTTCGTTACCAACTCCCACGCGGTCGTCACCGGAACCAGCGTGCAGGGGGTCGCCACGTCCATGCGGATGCGACCCGGACCGTGGGTGGACCAGCTCGGCGTTCGACCGAGGCGGGCGCTGGACCCACGCGAGGTCGTGGTGGACCCAGCCGAAGCCTTTGGGGGTCTGACGAGCGATCCGGTGCCACTGCGGCACGTCGCCTTGGTCGACTTTCAGGGCCAGGGCCAGCACCGGGTTGAGCGGCTAACGCCTCCCGAGGCGCTCAGCGTTCTCGAGCAGTTCGCGCTTGGGCTCAACGTTTACCGTCTGGAGGAGGACCTCCTCGAGGCTGCCGGCGGTGACTACCGCTCGTTCGCGGCCTCGTACGCCGCGATGCAGGAACGCCTGCGCGAGCTGGTCGAGGCCTGTCCGTGCCATTCGGTGGTCACCGATGTGCAGCGGCCGGAGAGCGTGACAGCGCTGCGGAAACTATGGTGTGCCCCATGATTGTCGCCTGTACATCCCTCCGAGACCCAACCCTGCCGGAGCCGCACAGGACGCGGCTGCGGCCTTCGTGAGGGTCAACCCGCCCACCCCGCGCTCGCTCGACGCGATCCGGAACGACCTCGTCGGCGAGAGTCGCCGAGTCGTGCTCGGCACCGGGTGCTTTGACATTATGCACGTCGGGCACGTGTATTTCCTCGAGCGGGCGAGCGAGCAGGGCGACGTGCTGGTAATCGGCGTCAACAGCGACACTTCCGTTCGCAAGCTGAAGGGCCCCACCCGCCCCGTCGTGAGCGAGCACGACCGGGCGACCATGGTGGCCGCCCTGCGCTACGTCGACCACGTCTTCGTGTACCACGAGACCGTCGCCGACCAGCAGATCCGCGCGCTGGCACCCGACGTCTACGTGACCGGCGCCGATAGCGTAGACGCCTACCCGACCGAGCTGGCGGCGGCCCGTGACGTCGGTGCGGTTATCTGCGTCATCGACAGGGTGCCGAACCGCTCGACGAGCCTTATGGTCGGGGACGTATTGCGCCGCGGCGGCGACGGCAATGGGCAGACGCCGTGAGTGTTTTCCCGCAGGTGCTGACGACGGGTCAGGCCCCCTGGATTGACGCGCGACACAAGATGGAGCTGGTGCTCACGGACCAGTACCCGCCGCAGGCCGACCTTGTCACCGCGGCGTTCGTCCTTGCCTTCGACGCCGACCAGCGGCTCCTCCTCACTAGGGTCGACCTCCCAGGCCGGGGCTGGGACATCCCCGGCGGCCACATCGACGCAGGCGAGCATCCGGAAGTCGCCGCAGTGCGCGAACTCGCGGAGGAGACCGGTTTCGAGGCAAACCCCGCCCGGCTCTCACTGGTCGGCTGGCAGCGCTTCACGCTGTTCGAGCATCCGGCTGCCTTGTACCAGTACCCTTACCCGCTTTCGTACCTTGTATTCTTCGTGCTGCACCACGATGGGCCCGGCCCGCCGGTGTGGCCGCAAGCCGGGACCGAGTGCGTAGCGGCACAGTGGTGCGACACTGCGCTCACCGAGCGTCTTTGCGGGGAACTCAGCTGGTTCGCGATCCTCGCACCCGTGCGAGCCGCAATATTCGCGGATGGCCGCTGTTGAGCGCGCGGTCAGGGCGGGATCCGGCTAGTCGAGGTAATGCCGCTCCATGGTCGCGCGCAAGGTCGGGCTGCAGGTGCACCCGAGACGACCGTGGCCCCAGCAGGCCTCCGGGTTGCCAAGGAAAAAGGTCATCAAGCTGCGCCGTCTACCGCCCGGGCCCACCGCATGAGTCGCGGGTGAGATCGTCGACCCGGAGTAGCGCCCCAGCAGGTTTCCTGCGACTAGGACCGTTGCCGGGCCGCGCGGACCCTCGCCGACCTCGAACTCTAGTCCCCCGTCCGGGGACACGACGAAGCTGAGGAGCTCCCAATCGGCATGCATCGGTAGGCGCTGCGCTTCGCTTGCGTCCCACCGCGCGACGATCGACGACCAAGACACCTCCTGTTGCAGGAGGTCGGCTGGTATCAACCCAGAATCCGCGAGCCGCTGCGCCACCTGCTGCAGCTCCCCGGCTAGCGCGTCGACGACCCGGCG
>Ga0209477_1002597_pt1 | contig 10406 bp, 8 predicted proteins | sample KloWWTupernatant_FD_187180 | JGI IMG/M metagenome (GOLD analysis project Ga0209477, IMG submission 187180) | Active sludge microbial communities from Klosterneuburg, Austria, studying microevolution and ecology of nitrifiers - Klosterneuburg... | ecosystem: Engineered > WWTP > Aerobic digester >...
TTGGCCAGGTCGATCGGCAGCAGACCCCGCTTGGCGTCCGACGGCTTGGGTGCGTAGGTCAGGAGCCACATCTTGGCCATGGCGGTGTCGGTCGGCTCGTGGATGCCCAGGATCACGCAGCCGCCGTGGGCGAAGAACGGCTTCATCAGCTCGAGCCGTTCCGGCGTCTCCAGCTGGCGGAGGTGGCGGTCGGTCGGGTCGAACACACACTTGAACCGGAAGTCGTCACCGGCCGGCGGCTTCTCGTCCGCGATCAGCGGCAGCGGCCGGGCGTAGATGATGCATTCGGTGATCCGCGGCTTGGACCGCTCGACCTTCGACTTGATCCGGTCGGTCAACGACACGTTGCGCCCCCTGGTTCTCGATGGCGGGACCCGCCCCGCCGTCCCGTCTCCCCGGACGGTGCCGGTCACGGTACCCGGCGCGAGCGGGCCCGGTTGACAGGATCGGACCCCTGGCGACACCCTACGGTCGTGTCCCGAACGACCGTAGGACGAACGACCGACGATCCGGTGGGTGAACCGGAGGACCGACCGGGAACTGCGCCGGTGACCGACACCGCGGTTCCGACCCGCCTCATGGTCCTGGGCCTGGCCCACCGCGACGGTTCGGTGCACGGATCGGAGCTCTACCCGGTCGCCGCCGCATGCGGGATCTCCGACGAGACGGTCCGCTCCTGCATGCGCCGCCTGATCGCCGACGACCTCTTCGTCCGCGACGGAGAGGGCCGCGATGCGGTGTTCCGGCCCACCGACGCCGGACGGGCCTCACTCGAAGTCACCCACCAGCGGCATCTGATGGCGTACGCGCAGGACGCGGCGGGCCGGGGTTGGGACCGACGTTGGCGACTGGTCGCCTTCGCCATCCCCGAATCCCGACGCGCCGCCCGCGACGCCTTCCGGGACCACCTCCGCACCCTCGGCGGCGCCGCGGTGCAACCGGGCCTCTACGTCTCGCCGCACCGCTGGCACGGAGAGGTCGTCGAGGAGGCCGCCCGCCTCGGCATCGCCGAGCACGTCAGCACGTTGAGCACCGAAGACCTCGACGTGGGCGGCGAGACCAACCCCCGGGTGCTGGTGGACCGTCTGTGGCCGCTGGCCGAGGTCGCCCGCAGCTACGAGGCGTTCATCTCCACCTACCGCGACGTCCCCGACCAGCTCGAGGCCATGCGTCAGCGCCACGAGCGCATCTCCGAGCAGGACTTCCTGCCCGGCGCGCTGCACATCGCCATCCGCTTCAGCGAGTGCTTCGACGCGGATCCGCTGCTGCCACCGGAGCTGCTGCCGCGGCCGTGGCCGGGTCGTGAGGCCCGTGAGGTTCTGGCCCGCTGCCGACGCATCGGGGTGCTGGCCCGTGAGGACAAGGCCGGACCGGGCCTGTTCCGGGTCTTCGACGACGCCATCGCCCACCTCCCCTGACCCTCCCCGTTCTGTTCGTTGGATCACACCCCTGAGGGTGTGATCCAACGAACAGAACGGTGGTCGGACCGGGTCGAGCGCTAGACGAGGTGGTCGACGAACCGCTCGAGCTGGCGCAGGTTGCGGCACTCGAACGCCCCGTCGCAGTGCACGGCGTACTCTCCGACGATCGAGTCGCCGGTGTCCCAGTAGGCCCGGGGCTCGGGGTTGAGCCAGTAGACGTGACGGGCCTTCTGGCGCATCTCCTTGATCACCCAGGACTGCGACGCGTGGTAGTTGTTGCGGGCGTCACCCAGGATGATCACCGTCGTCTTGGGCCCGATCTCCCGACCCCAGCGGTTCCAGAACACCTCGAAGGCGTGGCCGTAGTCCGAGTGGCCGTCCACCCAGACCACGTCGGCCTCGGTGTTGACCCGGTGGATCGCCTGGACGATGTCCTCCTCGCCCTCGAAGAAACGGGTGACCTCGTCGATGCCGTCGATGAACACGAAGCTGCGCACCCGTGAGAACTGGCTCGCGATCGCGTGCACCAGGTGCAGGGTGAAGCGGGCGAACGCAGCCACCGACCCGGAGATGTCGGCGACGACGAAGATCTCGGGCTTGGCCGGCCGCGGATAGCGGAACTTCGGCTCCGCCGGAACGCCGCCGTAGCTGAGCGAGTGGCGCACCGTGTTGCGGAAGTCGAGCGCCCCCTTGCGGCCGTGACGCCGCTTGCGGGCCAGACGCACCGCCAGGCGCCGGGTCAGCGGCTGCAGCGCCTTGCGCAGCGCCACCATCTCCTCGCGGCTGGCGTGCATGAAGTCGATGTCCTCGGGCAGCGGCTTGCGCAGCGTCTTGGCCATGGCGTCGACGCCGCGGTCGGCGACCAGCCGGCGACGGATCTCGGCCTCGATCTCCTGCTTGAGCTGCTCGATGCGGTGCTCGTACTCGTCATGCTCGAGGCGCTCCTCGAGCGGGGTCAGCTCCTCGGGCGCGTCGGAGCGGGACTGCTCCATCAGCCGCTCGAGCATCCCGTCGAGGTCCAGGTTCCGCATGGTGCGGTACAGGTAGTACGTGCCGCCGACCGGACGGCCGGGCTCCATGCCGGCGTAGCGCTTGACCGCCTGACGGGCCATGGCCCGCATCCGGGCCTGGTCGCCCTTCAACAGCGCCTGGTACAGCGCTTCGGCCAGCTCCTCGGGGGTCATCCCATCGGCGTGGCCACCACCGCCGTCGCCCTTGCCGGCGCCCTCGGGCTGCTCGCCGTCGAGGTCCTCGTCGAGCTCGACCTCCGGGCCGCTGCCGTCGCCGTCCTCGTCGATCGAGTACTCCGAGCCGCGCAGCGAGAAGTACACCTCGAACACGGTCTCGAACGCCCGCCAGTGGGCGTGGTTCTTGACCAGCGTCGCCGCGAGCGCGTACTTGAACGCGTTGCGGTCGTCGAGCGGGATGTGGCGTACCGCCTCCATCGCGTCGAGGTTCTCGGTCAGGCTCACCGGCAGCCCCGCGGTGCGCAGCTCGGCGATGAAGCCGTTGAGCAGGTCGAGCAGCGCCTCGCCCGCCAACCGCTCCTCGCCGCCGGCCACCGCGACCGTGCCGTCGGTGCTCACCGCTTGAAGGCCTGTGGTTCGGCGGCGATCTCCTTGACCGCCTTGGCGATGTCGGACTGGTACTTGAGCAGGATGTTGACGGTGCCGACCGCGGTGTCGGCATCGACGTGGTCCTTGCCCAACAGCACCAGCGTGCGGGCCCAGTCGATCGTCTCGGACACCGACGGCGCCTTCTTCAGCTCGATCTGGCGGATGGAGCGGACGATGCGGGCGATCTCGTCGGCCAGGGTCTCGGTCACGCCCGGGACCTTGGTCAACACGATCTCCTTCTCACGCTCCATGTCGGGGTAGTCGACGTGCAGGTACAGGCAACGACGCTTGAGCGCCTCGGACAGCTCCCGGGTGTTGTTGGAGGTCAGGAACACCATCGGGATCTGACGGGCGGTGATCGTGCCGAGCTCGGGGATCGACACCTGGTAGTCGGAGAGGATCTCGAGCAGGAGGGCCTCGGTCTCGACCTCGACGCGGTCGACCTCGTCGATCAGCAGCACGACGGGGTCCTCGGCGCGGATCGCCTCGAGCAGCGGACGGGTGAGGAGGAAGTCGTCGGAGAAGATGTCCTCCTCGATCTGGTCCCAGCCGGCGGTCTCGCTCTCGCCCCGCGACGCCTGGATGCGCAGGAGCTGCTTCTTGTAGTTCCACTCGTAGAGCGCCTTGGACTCGTCGAGGCCCTCGTAGCACTGGAGGCGGATGAGCCGGGCCCCGCAGATCTCGGCGACGGACTTGGCCAGCTGGGTCTTGCCGGTTCCGGCCGGGCCCTCGACCAGGATGGGCTTGCCCAGGCGGTCGGCCAGGTAGACGATCCCGGCGATCGACTCGTCGGAGAGGTAGTCGACCTTGCGGAGGCGGTCCCGGACGTCGTCGACGCTGTCGAACCGGGGATCGGCGGTCTCGGTGCTCATCTCGGCAGACTACCGACTGCCGCGCCACCCTCCCGATCCCGTTCTGTTCGGCAGATCACACCTGAAACGTTGTGATCCGCCGAACAGAACGGTGCGTAGGGTGGGTCGCTGTGAGTGCGCAGCTGGTGGCCCACGGCCTGAGCGCCGAGTTCGGCCCCCGCGTCGTGTTCGACGGAGTCGACCTGGTCGTCGCGCCCGGGTCGGTGACCGGCCTGGTCGGCGCCAACGGCGCCGGCAAGTCCACCCTCCTACGACTGCTCGCCGGCCTCGACCGACCCGCGTCCGGCACCGTCGCCCTCCAACCACCCGGCGCGACCGTCGGCCTGCTCCCCCAGGAGGTCGAACGCCGCGCCGGCGAGTCGGTCGGGGCCTACCTCGCCCGCCGCACCGGCGTGGCCGACGCGACCGTCGAGATGGACGCGGCCACCGCCGGCCTGGCCGACGGCGACGACGGAGCGGCCGACCGCTACTCCGACGCGCTGGAGCGCTGGCTGGCACTGGGCGGAGCCGACCTGGACTCACGCATCGGACCGGTGGCCTCGGACGTGGGCCTGGACGTCGCCCTCGACCAACCGATGACCACGCTGTCGGGCGGCCAGGCCGCCCGAGTCGGCCTGGCTGCGCTCCTGCTGAGCCGCTTCGACGTCCTCCTGCTCGACGAGCCGACCAACGACCTGGACCTGGCCGGCCTCGATCGCCTGGAGCGGTTCGTCACCGACACCGACACCGGCATCGTCGTGGTCAGCCACGACCGCGAGTTCCTGACCCGCACCGCCACCCAGATCCTCGAGCTCGACCGCCACCAGAACAGCTGGCACCTCTACGGCGGCGGCTACGACGCCTACCTCCGCGAACGCGAGCGTGCACGCGCGCAGGCCCGCGAGCGCTACGAGGAGTACGCCGAGACCGTCGGCGCCCTGACCGAACGGGCCCGCACGCAGCGGGCCTGGGCCGACAAGGGCGCCCGGACCGCCCGTCGGGACCGCTCCGAGCGCGACAAGTTCATCCGCCACCACGACATCGCCACCTCCGAGCAGCTGGCGGCCAAGGCACGGCGCACCGACAGGATGATCGAACGACTCGTTGAGGTCCCCGAGCCCCGCAAGGAGTGGGAGCTGCGCTTCTCGATCGCCGGCGCGCCACCGTCGGGTCAGGTCGTCTCCTCGCTGAGCTCAGCGGTCGTGCGCCGCGGCTCGTTCACCCTGGGCCCGGTGACGTTGCAGGTCGACCGGGGTGACCGCATCGCCATCACCGGCCCCAACGGGGCGGGAAAGTCCACCCTGCTCGCCCTGCTCACCGGCGAGCTGGCGCCCGACGAGGGCACCTCGACGGTGGGCGCCTCGGTCCGGGTCGGCCGCGTCGATCAGGCCCGAGCCGCCTTCGACGGCGACCGCAGCCTGCTCGACGCGTTCCTCGACCACGTCGCCGGCTCCCCTGCCGACACGCCGGCCCCGACCACCTCCGAGGCCCGCACGCTGCTGGCCAAGTTCGGCCTGGGTGGCGATGCCGCGGCTCGACGCAGCGGCGACCTGTCGCCCGGCGAGCGCACCCGGGCCGCGCTGGCGCTGCTGCAGGCCCGGGGCACCAACCTGCTGGTGCTCGACGAGCCGACCAACCACCTGGACCTACCCGCCATCGAGCAGCTCGAGGGAGCGCTCGAGGTGTTCGACGGCACCCTGCTGCTGGTCAGCCACGACCGCCAGCTGCTCGACGCGGTCCGCGTCGACCGACGACTCGAGGTGCTCGCCGGTCAGGTGAGCGAACGCTGACCCTCGCCGACCCGTCGGTCCCCGGAGGCGCAGCACCGGCCCGGTCACCGCAGGGACCGGACGAACACGACCGATCCGCCGGAGCCCCGACCCCACTCGTCGAAGCCGAGGTGGTGGTAGAAGGCGACGGCGCGGATGTTGGCCGGACTCGTGCCCAGGTGCACGCCGGGGCTGCCCCGATCGGTCAGCTGGCCGAGCAGGCGGTCGATCATCGCCCGGCCCAGACCCCGGCCCTGCACCTCGGGGAGCAGGTCGATGTGCAGGTGCGACGGGTACCGGGTCACCAGCTCGGGGTCGGGGGCGCCGCGGTGGTGGAGGAGGTGGACGAGCAGCCCGTCGAGCGAGTCGGCCGGGGCCACGTCGAGCGGATACCGGGCCCGGGCCTCGGGCCACCAACCGCTCTCCGCCGCGACGTCGAACGCCACCGTGTCGAGGGCACCGAGCACGTAGCCCACCCCGATCCCGTCGCCGCGGTCGACCACCGACGCCAGCTCCGGCGCCAGGCGCAGGTACGGCAGCAGCCACAGGTACGAGATCAGGTCCGGGTTCTCGAGGAGGTCGCTGGCGTCGCCACCTGCGTCACCGGTCCGCAGACAGACCTCCATCAGAGCCGGTTCGTCGCCCGGCTGGAACGGCCGGATCCGCACCGCCTCGCTCACGAGGTCAGCGAGGCCGCGACCTGTCGGGCCACCGTCTCCACCATCGGGATCCCCTGCTCCATCGACGCCCACCCGTCGGAGAGGATCGCGATCGAGTAGCCGCCGCCGGCGGGATCGGCGACGTAGCCGACCGAGTTCACCCGCCAGCCGCAGCACGCGGAGCCGGCGAAGCCGTTCTTGTGGCCGACCTCCCAACCGGCCGGGACGCCAGCGCGGACCCCCCAGCGCTGATCCGCGCGGATGTCACGCAGGTACAGCCACGCCAGGCCCCGTCGATCGTGATCGAGCGGGACCCCACCCTGCATGAGCCGTTCGACGAACACGGCCTGGTCCTCGGCGGTGGTCGAGGTGAGCCCCCAGTAGGGCTCGGTCTCGTCGGTCTGGGTGAGTCCGAGGCGGTCCCCGTAGGACTGCATGGCGCGGACGCCGCCGAGGTCGCGCCACAGCGACGTGGTGGCGGCGTTGTCCGACGTCCTGATCATCGCCCCGATCCGGTCGCCCTCCGAACGGGTCAGGGGGCGTCCCTGGTCCTGGGCCCGCAGCAGGGTCGCGGCCATCACCTCGATCTTGACCACCGACGCGGTGCTCACCCGCTGCCCGCGGCGCAGGTGGTACCAGCAGCCGGTCCGGTCGTCGTGGACCGCCGCGGTCACGTGGTGGACCGCGGCGCCGTAGCCGTCGATGTACTGCGGGAACCACCCGCCGAACGGATCGGCCCGGCAGGCGTAGGTGGGCGGCGACGGCGGCGGCCTGGGCGGATCGCAGGCCAACGCCCCCAGCAGGGCGACGACGAGCACCGCCAGCCCGGCGGCCCGTCGGGCACGGCCGCCGGAACCCACTGCTCAGCCCCGGGTCTGGCCGTCGCCGCGGACGACGTACTTGGCGGTGGTGAGCTGCTGCAGGCCCATCGGACCGCGGGCGTGCAGCTTCTGGGTCGAGATGCCGATCTCGGCGCCGAAGCCGAACTCCTCGCCGTCGACGAACCGGGTCGACGCGTTGAGCAGGACCGCGGCGGCGTCCACCTCGTTCAGGAATCGCTCCGCCGCGGTGACGTCGGCGGTGACGATCGCCTCGGAGTGCCCGGTCGAGTGACGGTTCACGTGCTCGATCGCCTCGTCGAGGGTGTCGACGACCCGGACCGACATCCGCATGTCGAGGAACTCGCGGGCGTAGTCCTCGTCGGTGGCCTCACCCATCCGCGGCACCAGGGCCCGGGCCCGGGCGTCACCAACCAGGTCCACGTCGGCCAGGGCCGTGTCGAGCCGGGGAAGGATCTGCGCCGCGACCTGGGCGTGGACGACCAGCGACTCCGCGGCGTTGCACACCGACGGACGCTGCGTCTTGGCGTTGAGCACGATGGTCTCGGCCATGTCGAGGTCCGCGGCGGCGTCGACGTAGACGTGGCAGTTGCCGTCGCCGTCGATCACGAACGGGACGGTCGCGTGCTGCTTGATCGACGCGATGAGCGACGCCCCACCCCGGGGGATCAGGCAGTCGACCAGTCCCTCCTGCTGCATGAACTCGACCGCGGCGTCCCGGGAGGTGTCCTCGACGACGATCACCGAGTCCTCGGGCAGCCCGGCTTTGGCCACCGCCTCGCGCAGGACCGCGGCGACGGCCAGGTTGGAGTTCACCGCGGTCGACGAACCCCGCAGGAACGCGGCGTTGCCGGACTTGAGGCACAGCCCGGCGGCATCGGAGGTCACGTTGGGACGGCTCTCGTAGATGATCGCCACGACGCCCAGCGGAACCCGGACCCGGCTGATCCGCAGACCGTTGGGTCGCACCCAGCCGTCGAGCACCTCGCCGACCGGATCGGCGAAGCCGGCCACCTGACGCAGACCCGAGGACATGGCGGCGACCCGGTCCTCGGTCAGACGCAACCGGTCGACGAGACCGGCCGGTATCCCCGCCCCCTCGGCCCCGGCGACGTCGAGTGCGTTGGCGGCGAGCACGTCGGCGGAGCGGGCCTCGAGCAGATCCGCCGCGGTCAGCAACGCCTCGTCCTTGACCGCGGTGGAGGCGGTGGCCAGCCGGCGCGAGGCCGCCTTGGCGCGGCGGGCCAGCTCGGGGATGGGTGTGACGGGCATTCCCGAAGGCTACCGATAGCCTCCACCGCCGTGGGAGCCGGACCCCTCGACGCCGTCGTCAGCGCCTTCATCGCCGACGTCGGCGATGCCCTCGCCGACGCGGCGGGCGACCTCGACGGGGTCGACCCGGACCGCTTCCACGACGACGTCACCGTCGAGGCGTTCAACCTGACCGTCGCCATGGTCGACGCCGACCAACGCCACACCGACGAGGAGCTCGACGCCCTCATCGACGCGTTCGGTCCCCGGTTGACCGACTCGCAGCTGATCCACGCCACCCCGGAGACGCTGCGCGGCTCGTCGCTGGTGGCGGATCACCGCCGGTGGCTGGAGGTCGACTCCGAGCTGTTCACGATCCTGGTCGAGTCCGACAGCCGTCGCGGCACCACCGGCGCGGACCGCTACTACGAACGGGCGCTCGACATCGCCCACGTGGTCGCCAGCCTGGACGTCATCCCGGCCCGGGAGGAGCTCGAGGCCATCTCGGCGCTGCGATCCCGCCTCCTCGACGGACTGCGCCGACGCGACCCCGACCGTCCGACCGTCGCGGTCGCCGGACCCACCCCGAGCGGGGACGCCACCCCGACGGTCGCGGATCCGCCGCCCCGGCCCCTCGAGGAGCTGCTCGCCGAGCTCGACGAACTGGTCGGCCTCACCGAGGTCAAGGCCCGGGTCCGGCTGGTGGCTGACTTCCTGCGGGTCCAGCAGCTGCGCGCCGAGCGGGACCTCCCCACCGTGGAGACCTCGCACCACCTGGTGTTCACCGGCAACCCCGGCACCGGCAAGACGACCGTCGCCCGCCTGCTGGCCCAGATCTACAGAACGCTCGGGGTCGTGGCCCGGGGCCACCTGGTCGAGACCGACCGATCGGGTCTGGTCGCCGGCTACGTCGGCCAGACCGCTCCGCTGGTCACCCGACGCTTCGACGAGGCCGACGAGGGGATGCTGTTCATCGACGAGGCCTACACCCTGGTCCGCGGCGGTGAGAACGACTTCGGCCGCGAGGCGATCGACCAGATCGTGAAGCTGATGGAGGACCGGCGCGACCGCATCGTGGTCGTGGTCGCCGGATACACCGACGAGATGGACCATCTGCTGTCGTCCAACCCGGGGCTGCGGTCGCGGTTCCCCACCGTCATCGTCTTCCCCGACTACTCGGACGACGAGTTGGTCGCCATCGTCGACTCGATCGGGGAACGCCAGCGCTACGAGCTGACCGACGACGCCCGGATCAAGCTGCGCAAGGTGCTGGCCGCCACTCCGAGGGGACACGGCTTCGGCAACGCGCGCCTGGCCCGCAACCTGTTCGAGGCGGCGATCAACAACCACGCCCGACGCATCATGGCCGACAGCGACGCGCCGACCGAGGCCGACCTCACCACCCTGGTCGCCGAGGACCTCCCCGACCGTGCCGATCCCGACGACGCCGGGACCGACGCCGGGACCGACGCCGGGTCCGACCCTGGTGACCGATCGAGCGGGGTGCCGTCGTGAAGCGGCTCGGGGCCATCCTGGTGGCGGTGGCGATGATCGGCGCGGCGTGGTGGGTCCGCACATCGTTCATCGACGACGACTCCGGCGGCGGGAACGCCGGGGGCGAGCGCCTGGACCTGCTCTGCGGATCGGAGCTCACCGACGTGTGCGAACGCCTGGCCGCCGAGGACGACTCGTTGAACGTCACCATCGCCGACGACGGCGTCACCGCCGACCGGTTGTCGACCAAGCACGGCGCCGCCGACTTCGACGCCTGGCTGTCCGCGGGTCCGTGGCCGGCGATCGTCGCCGACAACCGGGCCGCCGCCGGGTTGAGGACCGACCCCCTCGGCGGAACCAGCCGCGTGCTCGGCCGGTCACCGGTCACCCTCGTCGGCCCCACCGACCGCGTCGAGGCGCTCGAGCAGCACTGCGGCGGGACGATCAGCTGGTCCTGTGTCGGCGACGTGTCCGGCCAGCCCTGGTCGTCGCTCGGCGGGGCGCCG
>Ga0209477_1002600_pt1 | contig 10399 bp, 13 predicted proteins | sample KloWWTupernatant_FD_187180 | JGI IMG/M metagenome (GOLD analysis project Ga0209477, IMG submission 187180) | Active sludge microbial communities from Klosterneuburg, Austria, studying microevolution and ecology of nitrifiers - Klosterneuburg... | ecosystem: Engineered > WWTP > Aerobic digester >...
AAAGATCGACAAGCGGGTGTCCATGCATACCTTGCGCCACAGTTTCGCCACCCACCTGCTGGAACAGAAGGTAGACATTCGGGTGATCCAGGTTTTACTGGGGCACCAGCGACTGGACACCACGGCGCACTACGTTCAGGTCGCCACCGACGTCCTGCGCGAAGTGATCAGTCCGCTGGAAACCTTGCAGCCTTCATAGGCCCCATCCATGGGGCCAAGTGCCCTGGAGGTCGCGGACATCTTCCGCGCCCATGGGCCAACCTGGCGGCAGACCCACGCCTCGCACCTGAGCCTGGGTCAGCTCAAGGTCATGTCAGCCATCGAGCAGTGCCGCACCGCGGCGCTGGGGGGACACGTTTTGCACTGCCCGGACTGCCAACACGATCAGGTGTCCTACAACTCCTGTCGCAACCGCCATTGCCCCAAGTGCCAGGCTGCTGCGGCCAAGCGCTGGCTGGAGGCCAGACAAGCCGACCTCTTGCCGGTGGACTACTACCACGTGGTCTTCACATTACCGGCGCCCATCAGTGACATTGCCTATTACAACAAGGCCGTGGTCTACGGCTTGCTGTTTGAGATCGCCGCTGAAACACTGGCCACCATCGGCGCAGACCCCAAGCACTTGGGCGCGCAGGTAGGGGTGACGCTGGTGCTGCATACCTGGGGCTCGGCACTGACACACCACCCGCATGTGCATGGAATTGTTCCGGGCGGAGGACTCTCGCCCGATGGCAAGCGCTGGGTATCTTGCAAGCCGGGCTTCTTCTTGTCGGTGCGGGTACTGTCGCGCCTGTTTCGGCGCCGGTTTCTGGAGGCGCTGCAAGAGGCCTACCGTGCGGGTACGCTGCAGTTCTTTGGTGAACACGCTAACCTGAGCGACCCCAAGGTATTTGCCAAGTGGCTGGCGCCACTGGGCCAATGCGAATGGGTGGTGTATGCCAAACGCCCGTTTGCGGGGCCGCAGGCTGTATTGGCCTACCTGTCGCGCTACACGCACCGGGTGGCCATTGCCAACTCCAGGCTGGTTGCACTGGACGAGCGCGGTGTTACCTTCCGCTGGAAGGACTACCGGGACAAGGGTAACCCGGAGAAACCACGGCACAAGACCATGACGCTCACGGCCGATGAGTTCATGCGTCGGTTTCTGCTTCACGTCTTGCCTGCTGGGTTTCATCGCATCCGTCACTTTGGTCTGATCGCCAACAATGGGCGCAAGGAGAAGCTCGCTACAGCCCGAGAACTGCTCAACGTGGCAACGCTTGTCGCCGTCACCGCCCAAATTGCTGTTGACGCTGCGGCGGACCTGGTGCGGCCAACCTTTGTTTGTGCCCACTGCGGTGCAGCGATGATCATTACCCAGACCATTCTGCGGGGGCATGCCATCCGCGCTCCACCGCCACTGCAGGAGCGACGATGACGCAAGGCCCAACGATTCTTTGGCCATATTGCCAGCCGACTCTGCATGGGGCGCAGTTGGCAGGGGTGGGGCTTGTCAGGCGGTACAAAAATGATCCGGATGAGCTGATGACAATCTGCAGTTTCAGGTCCATCCACAGCAAATTTGGTCAGTCTGCACCGGATCATCGCGTGATTGCCCCCATCTGTGCCGCTTCAAACAGCGATGCATCGCATCCAATCGCCATAGGCTTGTAGCTGCCTCGCGCAGTGCGGGCTCTGGCCGCGGTTTCCTCCCTCGAGGCTTGTACGACGCCCACCCTTTACGGTGATCGGGTGGTCATTGGCATGCCAACGCGGGCGGGCATCCTACAAACCTAAACGGGAGCGGGTATTGGCGACCGACAGCTTTCTGACCGTCCAATGTATTGCCGGTCAGGAGTCGTTCGTATACTCTGCGTTCACCACGACTACGATCGTTTGAAGTTTCGTCCCCTGAAAGAGCCAAGTAAATTACATGAGATGGGATGCTGTTCCGCCTGAATATGCAGCCAAGGCGATCAAGGCCAAGACATTGGCGCGCAGGAATCGCTCGCGCGACAATTGGTACTTACTCGGAGGCCTTTTGTCAGCAATCGTAGTGTTGGCTGCCGTTCTGTTCTTCTTCCCAGCTACTTTTGATGACACAAAGAAGTGGCTCATTCCGTTTCTGATAGCGTTGGGCATGGGTCTTGGTCTAATTTTTCGGCAGCTTAATCCCGCTACAAATTCGCCAAAGTGCCCATCCTGCGCACAGGATTGGACAATCCGCGAAGGGAAATCGGTGCCGCTGGCACAGCAAATGTTGACTTGGGATAAATGTCCGGGCTGTGGCGCACTCATGAATGACGGGCTGCTTCAAATCGCTGTGGATAAACATACTCGTGATAACGAGACTCCAAAGTAGTCAGATTCCAGACCGTGGCTGGTGCTCGCATTAACGAAATGCTGGTTGCAAAGCTGCCTGTCGCCCCCGGTTGCCAATGACCGGTCTTGAGCAGGCAATTCGCAAACCGCTGCACCCGCTTTTGGCCTTTATGTAGAGATGTACATAAAGGCCATTATGTACAGTTCCCAGTTATGAACAGTTTGAAGGCAACGATTGCCGTTTGCGCCTGTAGGGTGTGAATCTAGCCTGGTGTTGAGCTTTACATAATTTCAGTGATGGCGCATGGGTAGAGTTCCGACCATATGCAACAACCATGGTCTCGGTCGGCTGCAAAATTGCCACCGTCTTGACTCTTGAGTCGCTGATCTACCAGGTATGTTGGGTGCCACAGTTCAAAGGGGTTGGTGAGATTTGGAAGTCAAGGGAGTTCAAAAATTATGTACAGAACTTCTAACGCTCCAACCGCTCTCTACGCCTGTGAATTCCAAGTGCGAGCCGTTCAACTGTTCATAACTGGGAACTGTACATAATGGCCTGATGCCGACCGCCAATGACGTGGTTCAGTTCGACATTTGACGGGCATACCTGGCGTAAATTGGATGGCATCGCTGGAGCGCGCAACAGGTAGCCTGTACTGCATACGCTTGGGTCTTATGTTGAGTTGTTTGTACTTTCCACATAGTGTTTTTCACCAGATTCTATTATTTTGGTAAAATAGTCCTATTGACTCACGACTGGAAAACGTAAAAATGGCTACAACCGCTGACACCATCGACCGGACTACCTTGGAGCATTTAGTAGAAGCTGGCGCTATTCGTGGGGCCAGCATCGTGGGCCAGCCAGGTGGTTGGGGCGTTGTCTTTCAATACGGCTTGACCGAGCGCGTCCTTGCGGCCAGGCGCGGCGCGATCCGCAACTACCGCAGGTTTGAAACCCTGGTGGATTACCTCAAGAGCATAGGCATTGCCAAGTACCAGGTGGACGCCACCGGTTACGCGCCGGTGGTTCCGGCATCCGACCGCAAGCGCACCGATGCCGCCCAGCGCATGAAGGACGCGCACGCGGCCGTAGCCTACCGTGACTGGCTGGAAGACAAGGTTAAAACGGCCAGGGCTGGTCTGGCTGACGGCAGCAACAAGCCCATTTCGGATGCTGAATGGGCTGCTGAGCGCGCCCAGTGGGAGCGTGAGGCAAGCGGCGCGTGAAAAAGGTCGTTCGCCTAACGTCCTATCGCCAAAGTCTGCGGGATCTGTCCGCCCAAGTGGCCAAAGACAATCCCAGGGCCGCAGCCAGGCTGCGCATCAACATCGATGACCAGGTGAGTCAGCTTTCTGACCCCAACTTTCCGCGCAAGATTGGCCGCGTTAAGGGCACGTTCGAGCTGGTCGCGCACCCGAATTACATTGTGATTCTGGAAGAGAGCGCAAAGACGGTGACGGTGTTGCTTGTCGTGCATGCGCGCCAGCAATGGCCTTGATGAACGAATTACGCCCTGCACTGACTTTGATAAATGGCGACTACAACGCCCGCCTGGAGGCAGACGTTGCGCACATGCTTGAAGATATTCCAGCCGATGACGCTATGCAGCAGTTGAGGGTGTTACGACGCCGGATTCAGCCTGCGGCCAATTCTTTGATCGCAACAGTTGTACCGGCGACATCTGAGTGACGACGCCAGTCGCGGACGCTGAGCGTTTGACTATCTCGTGTTGCTAGAAGGCATCGTCATGAGCAACTTAGCGAGAAAAGATGCACTCGCTACGCCTAGCGCAATCGCCATTTCGCGTGGCGTATGTGCCACCGCCAGGCCCAAAGCAAGGGCCACACCGAACGCGAGCATATCGACGCTTTTCATGTTCATTTCCCCTGTGCAGTACGGCGTATTGCCATGCGATTTGATACTACCAAACCCTGGGTAAAGAGTAGCCGCATGACGCTTTATCGCCCCTAAAAATTGGAAAAAATTGTGTGCTTGTTTGTGTTATTTATACATCGAAATAGACGCGTTATGAACTAATATCAACCTTTTTTAATATTAAAAAAGGTTGATTATGATTGTTACGGTAGGGAACACTAAAGGTGGTGTTGGCAAGACGACTATTGCCGTCAATCTGGCAATCGCCCGCGCCTTAGCTGGACGTGACGTGTGGTTGATCGACGGCGACCGACAGGGAACCGCCCAGACATCTATCAGCCTCCGGGCCGAAGCGGGGCACTCACCAGGCATTGCTTGCGCGACCTATCCGGACGGGCCGACCTTGCGGGCACAAGTGCAGCAGCAGGGCGGTAAGTTCGACGACATCATCATCGACGCAGGTGGTCGCGACTCGACTGCACTTCGGGCCGCACTCGTGTTGACTGATGTGTTGTTGGTGCCATTCCAGCCGCGCAGCTATGACGTGTGGGCGCTCAACGATATTGCCGCGCTGGTGGATGAAGCCCGCAGCGTGCGAGACGGCCTACGGGTCTTTGCGGTTCTGAATTGCGCCGATGCAGGAGAGCACTCGACCGACAACACCGAGGCCGCCGCCGCCGTGGCCGATGTGCCTCAGTTTGAGTACCTTCCAACACCACTACGCCGCCGTAAGGCGTTTGCCAATGCTGCGGGGGCGGGGCTGTCCGTGCTCGAAATAAAACCCCAAGACGTCAAGGCAAGCGATGAACTTAAAAAGCTTGTTTCAGCGCTGTTTTAATATTAAAATAAATCTAAATTAGATTAGGATAGCGGCAATGACAATTACAAAACCAATCAAAAAACAGAGCGCTGCCGATGACTTTATTGCTGCCGCGCCGGATGCCGCCGCCGATACACCGCAGGCCAGACAGCCAAAGTACGTCAAGAAGGGTAAGAAGCTGCAAATCACGCTGACCATCGCACAGCCCATGCTTGAGCGTGTGGACGAACTCGCCGCTAGGCTGGGGCAGAGTCGCGCAGCCGTCATCAATTTGGCCGTATTTCAGTCGCTGGAAAACGGCTTGCGCATAGATGGCGAGCGCAGTTAATGACAAAAGTACAACCACAAACAGAGCTTTTTGAAGCTCAGACTACATGGTTTCACGTATTTAAAAACATGATCGACAACGGTGATGTAGCAAAGATGGGGCCGCATGCATGCACTGTGTACCTAGTCATCAAAGCCCACACAAATTATTCGACTGGGATGTCATTTCCAGCTATTGAAACAATAGCGGTAAAGAGCGGCATCAGCGTCGCTCAAGTTAAGCGAGAGCTTGTAAAACTTGAGTCGATGCAGTACATCACAAAAGAAAAAAAAGGGCGATCGAATCATTACACGCTGCGCGAAAAAGTTGACATCAAAGACGATGCAGGACGGCCATCGGCAGTAGCAACTTGGGACTACTTGCCAAGCTCAGTGACCGCAGCGGTCGCGGATCTAAAAAATGTGCTTGTGACAGGTAAAGCAGAAAACGCGCGCATCGTCCACATTGAGCGTTTAACAGTCAACATTGCAAATTCGGGCGGCATTGTTTTGAACATGGAAAACGCTGGGTTACCGCCTGAGATAAGAGCTGAAATAGAAGCAATTTTGAAGCGTGGAACGCTCAAAAAAGACTGACTTATGCACACTGTGGAAGTACTTATAAACAGCTCAGGCAGACACGTATCACACTGAGCCCTGTTGACTGCCGATAGGGCTCCAGCTGAGCCCTATCGGGCTTTAATACAGCTCAGTGTGAGCTACTAAAAAGACTTTATAGATTTATATTAAAAAGATGGAACAGGCCCCCAAAGGGGCAGAACCAGAACCCCCAATACGGCACTTCGTGTCCGTCAGGGCTTCGCCCGGCCCACAAGGGGCCTCCCAACACCCGGTTTTTCAGAAAGAAGGCAAAACAGCCGCTTCCGCTTCGCTGTCATGGGCTTCGCCCATACCCAACAGCCGCCGTTGGTGAGATGGGTGAGGTGTCATCGCGTGACCAAGCGCCAAATTTCGTTTCTGTAACGACCCCAGGCAGAAAAACGGCAACCCCTTTATTATTTGTGACGCATCACGTATAATTGCAGTTGCAAAGGAGGGTAAAAATGGAACCAACACGCGGGCGTGGGCGGCCAAAAAAAGAAGATGCTATGAGTGCGGCGGAACGGGCACGTCGCTATCGGAAAAACCAAAAAGCAGCCGGCCTGATTAAACGTTACGTCACGGAAAATACCGACACCAGCGCAACAGAAGACATCAGCTTTTGGATTGCCGACAACAAGCGGATGGGGGAATTGCTGCGAGAAGCGATCTCCCAACGGGACTACCTCAAGTCTCAGGTCGAACGGCTACACCAAGAAAACGACGACCTTCTGAATCGCGCAAAAAACGCGGAGTACGCGAACACAGTCAGCCTGAAGGATTTAATTGTGATGCGTCACAAATTAAAGGAGAACTAATTGCAATTAGCGATCCTGGCTGGTCCCTTTCCAACAGCCGCCAATGCGCCACAAAAGGCATAATTGCAAATAGTTGCAACCTTTGGAGCATTCGATGACCGTAAGCGCCCCTACTGTCGGTGTGAAGATCGATCCGTTGATGAAACAACGGCTGCAACGCTTGGCCAAGGCGCGTCACAGAACGCCCCATTGGGTGATGCGTGAGGCCATCGAACAGTACGTGAATCGTGAAGAAAAACGCGAGGCGTTGCGCCAGGACGTTTTGCAGTCGTGGCAGGAGTACGAGGAAACCGGCCTGCACGTGACCGGCGATGAGGCCGTTGCGTGGCTGGAGACATGGGGCACCGAGGGAGAGAAAGACGCACCGCAATGCCACGTGTGACTCTGTCGCCTGGCGCGCTTCGGGATCTCCAGCGACTCCGGGAATTCCTGAGACCCAAAAGCCCAGAAGCAGCACAACGCTCGGCAAAAGTGATCATCAAGGCCATCCAGGTGCTGGGCCTGCAGCCTGGCATTGGTCGACCCGCTGAGGACTTGGGGCCAGAGTGCCGTGAGCTTCCGATTGACTTCGGCAGTAGCGGCTACCTGGCGCTTTACCGATGCAGAGGCGATGAAGTCATCATCCTGGCCATACGTCACCAGCTCGAAGACGAGTACAAATAGTCCCCCAGGATGGGGGGGGGACGCATTCATCCATCGTGCTTACGCGCCGACCTGCGACCTTTTATCCCTTGGAAGGCGTTAAACGGGCCAGGAGGCTCTTGTAGTCGCTGACCTCATGGATTGCCTTGTCCAAGACGGTTTGAAGCGTCTGGAGCTTGATTTGGGCCTCTCGCTGGGCCAATTCAGCGGCTGCTGCTGCTTCGCGGGTCACTCGCTCCAGTTCCCCGGTCAGGCGCGCAATCTCGGCCTGGTGGTTCTCAACGGTAGTTTCGAGCTGCTGTTTTGCAGATAAGGCGGCAGTCACGGTCTCCGCACCGGCGTCCACCTCCGCCGCCAGGCTGGCCACGTCCTGGGCCTGCGCGGCGACTTGGGCGCGCGCTGCGTCGCGCTCGGCGGTGACTGTTTCCAACCTTCCAAGCGTTAGCACCTGGGCTGCTGCGTAGGCTGCGCCCCAGATCGCGGCCACGGCATCAGCGGGCGGCGCGGGCGTGGCCCCTGGTGCAACGGGCACAACCGGCGCGCGTTCCTGGCGGATGGCATCGAGGTGTTTTTGGATCGTCGCATAGCTGCCGCGCCCCATGACTTTGCGCAAGGCCCCGGCGTTGGTGCTCGATGGGTCGGTGTCGGCCAGTGCCTGGCGAACGTCGGCCAGGCTGATCGGGCCGCTTGGGGGCGTGGTGTTTGTCATGGTGGTGATCCTTTTTTGTGTATTTACATGCGTAAATGTAATGCTGTAATTTACATCAATTGCATTGTAAATTATTTTCTACTTGTTGTGTAATTTACATGCATCACGCGGGCAATTGGGTATGGGCGAAGCCCATGGCAGCGAAGCGGAAACGGCCACTTTTTAGCTGCCAAACGGGAAGTTGGGGGCGACCTTGTGTCGCGGGCGAAGCCCTTCATCCGACACGCAGTGCGGATGGGAGCGCAGCGCCGGGGGTGTTGGTAGCCACCACCAGGGGGCGTTTTGTCTTCCTGCCTGTCACTGGCCCTGTCCAGTGACAGGCAGCTGATCCAGGTGGGGGTTTTGCAGAACCTGGCGTGATGCTATTATTTGGGCGTGACTTGCCCTTTGTGGCACCACGCGACACGTCAACCTTTGAAACGTGTCCAGAAAATGCCCCCAAGGCTTTTCTCAAGGTTCCTGTAATTTCTTAACCCCGACAGGGATATCGCATTCCTGTCGCAGCCATTGGCTGGGGTTGGTGTGCGCTGTCTCTTTTTCCAAGCATTGGAGATTGAAACGATAGTTGCCACACATCCTTAATCCCGTGCACTCATTGCGGTGCATTCATGTTCTTCGGGCTTGGCCCATTTCACCCACGCCCGTTCGGTTTACACCCATGCCGCTCCTGTAGCGGCCAGTGGGTTTTGAACCATCAGGCTTTCAACTTACATGTGCGCTCGTCCAGAGCGTGACCATGTTTTTCGGGCTTCGCCCGTGCCTGGTCAAGGACCGGCGATGCCCATTTTGGGGCCATCCAGCACCTTGATCCCCACAGGGATCGGTTCTGGTTGACCAGTCGCTCCCCGTTTTTTGCGGGCATTGAGTTGCCCGCAAAGGGCATCCGTCACCTTCCGGGTGACATCTCCCAAGCCTTGCGGGGCTTGGGTTGTCTTGGACTTTGGTCCTGGACTATGAACACTTAACTTCGATTTGGCCGTTTGAAGGTGGAGCTGCTGCATGGGACATCGGTTTGATATTGCCGTCGAGTTGGCGCGTTTGTGCGCCAGAAACAAGGATGGGTCGTTTGCGACGCAAGATGATCGCGCGCAGATCCTGCACCAGGCGGCCAGGACGCTGCAAAAGGCAGGTTTTCAGAATCTGGCTGCTACCAGCCTGAAACCCAAGCATGTGGATCTGCTGGTGAAGTCGTGGCAGGCCGATGGGCTGTCTGCGGGGACCATGAAAAACCGGATGTCTTGTCTGCGTTGGTGGGCTGAAAAGGTGGGGAAGCAAACTTGTGTGCCGCGTACCAATGATGCATTGGGGATTGAGCGGCGCGCGTATGTGGCCACGGTGTCCAAGGCGCAGACCCTGGATGCCGTGGCCATTGATAAGCTGGGCCATGATCGGCTGAAAGTGTCGCTGGAATTGCAGGAGGCGTTTGGACTGCGGCGCGAGGAGTCCTTGAAGTTTCAGCCGGTTTTTGCCACTAAGGGTCTAAATGATTCGATTCGCTTGAAGTCTTCCTGGTGCAAAGGGGGGCGTACCCGCGTCATTCCGATTACGTCGGATCATCAGCGCACGGTGTTGGCCAAGGCCCATGCGCTGGCGGGTTCGGGCTCCATGATTCCGCCGGATAAAAAGTATGTCACCTGGTTGAGCACTTACAAGGAGGCAACCAGGGTCATCGGTGCCCGAAAACTGCATGGACTGCGGCATGGTTATGCCCAGCAGCGCTTTGAGACGCTGGCTGGATTCAAGGCGCCTGCTGCAGGGGGACCCACTCGGGGTGAACTTACGCCGGAGCAAAAACAAGCTGACTACAGGGCGCGCATGAAAATATCTGCAGAGCTGGGTCATGGGCGGGAGGAAATTACGGCGGTTTATCTGGGGCGTTAACTCGTGTCGGCTACGGTCTGGTATGGAGCGAAACCTAGACCGGCAAAGCAGCGTTGGACTAAACCGCTCGCGCGGTACCCTTCGACGTAAGGTCGTATTTGGCGGAGATGGTGTGTGTGCCTATGTTGTGAATCGAGGCAATTGGCCTCGTTCACAACAGGAGCACAGCCATGCAAGCATCCAAACAAACCGTCTCCCCACTGCGTCAACGCATGGAGGAGGACTTGCGAATGCGCAAACTTGCACCCAAAACGCGACAAGCCTACATCCGGGCAGTTCGCAAGTTCGCCAAGTTTCTGGGCAGATCGCCTGACACCGCCACCGATGAAGACCTGCGCCGCTTCCAACTGCATCTGATCGACCAGGGCACATCGCCCATCACACTCAATGCCACCATCGTAGGTTTGAACTTTCTCTTTGAAGTGACCTTGGGCCGCCCTGAAGCC
>Ga0209477_1002603_pt1 | contig 10397 bp, 14 predicted proteins | sample KloWWTupernatant_FD_187180 | JGI IMG/M metagenome (GOLD analysis project Ga0209477, IMG submission 187180) | Active sludge microbial communities from Klosterneuburg, Austria, studying microevolution and ecology of nitrifiers - Klosterneuburg... | ecosystem: Engineered > WWTP > Aerobic digester >...
GGTGGCCAACCTTCAACGCGGCCGACATCGCCATCACGACCGGTGTCGTCCTGCTTGTGCTCGCCCAGCTCAGGCCTGCGGCACATCCCGCCGCCACTGAATCGGCGGCCGATGGATGACGAGCAACCCTGCCGCCCCGGCGGGCACCTCGAACTGGTGCGACGACATGATCACGTGGATGCGCCAACAGATTGGTGGCGACTGGGAGGGTTGGATGATGAACGGCTCGATCATGGGACGCTGACGCTGAGGCGCGCGCAGCGGCGTGACGCATCGACTCGGCATTTGGTGCAACCTGTTCTGCGTGCCGCATCATCGATGGCGCACGGCTGCGATGGGGCGTTGCAGACTAGAACCCATGAGCGCCACCCTCACTGCAGCGAAGCTCGTTGCAGCACCTGTCGTCGCCGCCTCCGCAGGGTCAGTCTTCGCGGCGCGACGCCGCCCGTCGGCCAAGTCCACGAGCGTGCTGCAACACCTCGCCGCCGGCATCGTCATCGCTGCCGTCGCCGGCGAGGTGCTGCCAGACCTGCGCGACCGCCACTCGCTCGCCGCGACTCTGGCCGGTTTCGTCGTCGGAGTCGTCGCTCTGCTGGCCCTCTCGCAGTTCGAGGCCCGGTCCGAACGCGGCGGTCCATCGACCGGGATCCCCGCAGCGATGGTCGTGGCCTTGTGCATCGACTTGTCCATCGACGGCATCCTGGTCGGCACCGGTGCTGCGCTTGGCGAAGGTCAGGGCCGGACACTCACGATCGCGCTCACGTTCGAGATCCTGTTCCTTGCGCTCTCGCTCACCGGCGAGCTCACCGAACGTGGTCTCACCGCCCGCAGGGCAGCATTGGTCCCGATCGCTGCGTCGATGACCACGGTCGTCGGGGCGTTAGCCGGCGCGGCGCTGCTCAGCCGTGCGAACAACTCGACCCAAGCGGCCGTACTCGCCTTCGGCTCAGCGGCGCTGCTGTATCTCGTCACCGAGGAGCTCCTTGTCGAGGCCCACGACACCCCCGACGGCCCGATCCACGTCACCATGTTCTTCGTTGGCTTCATCGCCCTATTCACCCTCGAGGGTCTGCTCTGAGCGCTTCGCCGGCGCGCGGGGCGACGTTGACGTTCTGACGCGCAACGTGCGGAAGTCGCGATGGAACTTTCTGTGGGGCCGACGACACCCGTGCGCGTATGAGTGACCGTCGTCTTGATCCGTCCCCCGTACTGCTGAGTCGCAGGGTCCTCCTTGCCGGCGCCGCGGGGACGGTGGTGCTCGCGGCGTGCGGTTCGGACTCGGCGTCGACCAGCTCCACGGGCGGACCGGAGCCGAGCGCGGCGGATCCGTCGGCCGGGTTGGCGCTGGTGCGGTTCTTCGACGACCCGAGCGTGACGACTGGATCGAGTCGACGGCTCGTCTTCGGGCTGGCGGATCTTGACGGCACCCTGCGGGCCGCGGGTCCGGCAGAGGTCTCGGCTGTGCTGTTGGACGCGTCGGGTGCCGAGGTCGCGTCGACGACCGGTCGTCGTCGGGACGTCAACCTGCCGCGGGCTTACTACGAGTTCCGGGTCGATGTACCCCGAGCCGAGGTCTACACGCTTCGTGTCACCGCTGACGGAGAAACTGGGGACGGTTCGTTCACCGTGGCGACGCCCGGAAGCTTGTCGTTCCCCGGGCCGGGTGACAGTCTGGCGCCGTTCGACACGCCGACGATCGTTGACGCTCGGGGTGTTGACCCTGTGTGCACGCGGCAGCCCGCGTGTCCGTTTCACGATGTGACGCTGACCGATGCGCTTGCGGCGGGAACACCGGTGGTCTATCTGGTGGGCACGCCTGCGTTCTGCCAGACCGGCATCTGTGGTCCGGTACTGGACGTGATGATGGCTGTCGCTCAGGACTATCCGAGCTTGAAGTTCCTTCACGCCGAGGTCTACACCGACAACACCGCGACCGAGGCTGCGCCGGCGGTCGGTGCTGCCGGGCTGTCGTTCGAGCCGGTGATCTTCTTGACCGACGCAGCGGGACAGATCGTCGAGCGCCTCGATGTGATCATCGACGAGAGCGAGCTCCGGGAGCACCTGACCAACCTCGCCTGACAACGCGCGACGGCGGGGTGCAACGACGTTGGTTGCGCGCCCACCCGGGTCAGCGTTCGCCGGTTCCGGTGCGTGCGTCGTAGAGGGCCTCGGCGAGCGAGTCGCGGCCGCGGGCGACTCGTGACCGGATGGTGCCGATCGGGCAGCCGATCACTTCGGCTGCCTGCGCGTAGGGAAGTCCGATGAGCTGGGTGAGCACGATCGCCTCGCGCTGGTCCAGAGGTAGTGCGGCGAGCAGTTGTGCTGTCTCGACGGCACCATGAGTGTCGGGAGCGGCGCGTGTCGGGAAGTCGGCCACCGGGTCGGTGCGTCGGCGGGTGCGTTTGCGGAGGTGTTCGAAGCAGACGTTGCGGCTGACACCGAGGACCCACGTCATCACGGGTCCTCGTTCCCAGCGCTGCAGGTGGGTCACGATTCTGACCAGCGATTCCTGGGCGAGGTCGTCGGCTTCGGCTGGGCGGGTGAGGTGTGCGCAGAACCTCCACACGTCGGCCTGGATGGAGCGGATGAACCGATCGAGTGCGACTCGGTCGCCAGCGGCGGCCGCGGTCGCGAGGCGGTCCAGATCGTGCATCGGGCAATTCTGCCTGGGCGGTAGGGAACTTTGCCAGTTGCCCGCGACACACGTCAGCCATGGAGTGTGCAGCGATACGTGAGCTGTTGTCGGCGCAGCTCGATCAGGAGTCGACCACCGAGGAAGAGGCCATCGCCAATGCGCATCTCGGGCGTTGCGCGAAATGCCAGGCGTGGTGGACCGAGATCGGGCAGGTGAACCGCGTCCTTCGGGTGCGTCTCGCCGAGGCCGTTCCGGATTTGGCCACCGGTGTGCTGGCCCGCGCTCACCCGCCGACCGTGGGCCGTCGTCAATGGGTTCGGCTGTCGCTCGCTGCGGTGGCAGCAACCGAGTTGGTGCTGGCCACACCGGGGCTGCTGCTCGGCGAGGGTGCCGCGTCGGTGCACGATGCACGTCACCTCGGCTCGTTCGGCGTCGCAATGTCGATCGGCCTGTTGTACGTCGCATGGCGACCAGCGAGGGCGTTCGGGATTCTGCCGATCGTCGTCGCGCTGGCGCTGACGATGCTCGTGTCTGCAGTGGTCGACGTCACCAATGGTCGGACCACCTCGATCAGCGAGGCACATCACGTGCTCGAAGTCGCCGGCCTCGTGTTGGTGTGGATGCTCGCCGGCCGGCCGGTCCCCCGAAGGTTTCGACCGCTGATCCACCATCCCGGCAGCCGACGCCACTTCCGTCACGCCTGAACCCCACCCCATTATCCGAAGGACTCGCTTGTGTTTCTCCGTCGCTCGTTGCTCGCACTCACCTCCGCCGCCGTGGTGCTGTCGGTCGCCTCTCCGGCGTGGGCGCACGTCGATCCGGACCCGGAGGAGGCCCAGGCCGGCAGCCAGTTGTCCGTCGGCTTCACGGTGCAGCACGGATGTGACGGCTCACCGACCGTGCAGCTCGACATGCGGCTCCCGGACGGGATCGCCAGCGCGGAACCCGAACCACCCGACGGATGGACCGGCTCTGTCGAGTCGAACGTGATCACCTTCGTCGGCGGTCCGCTGCCCGATGACCAGGAATTGACGTTCCGGGTGCTGATGACGCTGCCTCCGACACCTGACACGACGATCTACTTTCCGTTCGTCCAGCGCTGCGAGGTGGGAGAGATCCGCTGGATCGCCATCCCGTCGGACGGGTCCGGCACGGAGCTCGACGAGCCTGCACCGGCGATGCGTCTCGTCGGACCGGTCGTGACCACGACCACGGAAGCCACCACCACGACCCAGGCACCAGAGACCACCGTCGCGACAACGGTGGCGTCGACGACTGCTCCGTCGACGGTCGCGCCGGCAACGACGGACTCGACCGAAGTGGCCGCCTCGACCACGACGCTCGGCGAGGACACCGGGAAGGACTCATCAGCCGGCACGTTCGTGTTCATCGGCGCGATTGCGGCTATCGCTGCGGTCGCGACCGTGCTCGCGGTTCGAGCTCGGCGGCAGCGCCCATGACGCGTGCCAAATGGTGGGCCGGCGCTGCGATCGTGCTGCTGGTCATCGGTGGATCGGCGTCGGTCGCGAGTGCCCACGCCGAACTGTCGGCGTCGACGCCGGCGGCCAACTCGGTGCTCCCCACGGCACCGACCGAGATCGTGCTGACCTTCACCGAGGACGTCACACCCACGGTCGACGCGATTCGGTTGGTGGACAGCGACGGGAGAGCGCTCGCCGTCGGTGACGTGACGCAGTCAGGCGGCAACGACACGCTGTCGGTCGCAATCCAAGCCACGCTCGACGACGGCACGTATGTCGTTGCCTGGAGGGCCGTGTCGGTGGACTCGCATCCCATCAGTGGAGCGTTCTTGTTCTCGGTAGGAGAGGCCGAAGCAACGGACCCGAACCTGATCGAGGACACCCTCAACAACACCGGCACACAAGCACCGAACGGTGAATGGATCCGAATCGGTCGTGTGCTCAGCTATCTAGGCCTCGCTCTCGGCCTCGGGTCGGCGAGCGTGATCATGCTCTGTGCTCGCGATCTGCTCACCTCGCGCCGCGTCGCGACCGTGCTGTGGGCGGGTATGGGTTTCGTCATCGTCGGCACAATTCTGATGATCTCGGCCCAGGCGGCCACGATCGGGGCGTCATGGTCTGACTGGGGGGTCGTCATCGACAGCCCGTCCGGCCGATGGTGGCTCATCCGCGCGCTCGCTGCTGCGCTGAGTGGAGTCGCGATCGTGTTTCGTCGGTTCCTGCTCACCATCCGGCCGATCCGGTGGTGTGCCGCGCTCGCGGCGCTTGCGCTGCTGGGCGTCACCGCCGCCGGCGGTCATGCGATCTCGGGTCGAGCCACCTCGCTCGGCGTTGCCGCGTCGATCGGGCACTTGGCCGCGATGTCGATGTGGGTGGGCGGCCTGGCCGTGTTGCTCCTCGTCACGCCGCTGCGCAGGTTCTGGTCGACCGCGACGAAGTTCTCGCCGGTCGCGCTGGGCTCGATGGCCCTGTTGGCAGTGACGGGCGTCGCCAACGGCTGGCGGCAGATGGGCACGCTGTCCGGGTTCACCGACAGCACCTACGGCCGAGCGCTGCTGACCAAATTGGTCGTCGTCATCGTCGTGGTCGCGATCGCATCGGTCAGCCGATGGTTGCTCCGCCACGACAACGACGCCGACGACAGCAACGTGGGTGCCCCCGCAGGCGATGATGATGGAGTTCAGCGTGGGTCACGGCATCTCACGAGAACCGTGACAGCCGAGGCAGTGGGCGCGCTGATCATCCTCGGTATCACCAGCGTGCTCGTCGGGTCGCCTCCGCCGGTCGACGCAGTGGTCGGTGGTGCCCCGGCCACGGCGTCGGTGTCGGTGGTGCAGGGGGAACGCATCGCCCAGATCGATTTGGAACCGGCCGTCACCGGCGGCACGACCATGCACGTCACCATCACCTCACCCGGTGGCGGGCTCAGCGACCGCGCCGACGAGATCACCGTCACCGCCGTCATGCCGGCTCAGGGCGTCGGGCCGATCGACATCGACACCACGGTCGCCGGACCCAACCATGTCACGACCAACGACGCCGACTTCCCCATCCCCGGCGTCTGGGAGGTCACCGTCACCGCCCGCTACGGCGAGTTCGACCAGGTCGTGTTCACCGGTGAGCTCGAGGTCCGCCAACGATGACCCGCTCGACGTGGCGCGTCGCGGTCGCGCTCACCGCTATCGCCTTCGCCGTCGTCCCCGCCACACCGGCCGCCGCCCACGGCGGCGCCGCCGACGCCAACGTCACCTCCAACTACCGCACCAGCCTGGCCGAGGTGCCCCAGATCGACGGCTTGAGCGTCGACGTCGTCGACATCGACGGCACCATCGAGCTCACCTGGACAGGGGCCGGCACCCTGATCGTCGACGGATACGAGAACGAGCCATACCTGCGTTTCGACAGCTCCGGCGTGTACCAGAACCAGCGATCACCAGCGACGTACCTCAATCAGAACAGGTACGCCAACGTCGATCCCACCGCCACCGCCGACGCCGACGCCGACCCGGAGTGGACCCAACTATCGGCCGGCCGGACGGCACGCTGGCACGACCACCGCACCCACTGGATGAGCACGACACCCCCGGTCCAGGTCCAACAACAACCCAACCAACGCCACGTGATCATCGAACGGTGGGAGATCCCGCTGACGATCGCCGGTCAACCCGACGTGGTCGCCGGCACGCTGACATGGACCCCTCCACCATCGCTCGTCCCATGGATCGCCGCCGCGGCGCTCATCGCGGTCGTAACCGCAGGACTGCTGTGGAGCAGATGGTCCCGCATCGCCGCTGCCGCGGCGGCATCCATCGGCACCATCGCGTTCACCATCGACACCGCCGGATACGTCGCCCTGTCCTCCGACACTCTCGCCAACCGGATATGGGAGTTCGCCTACCCAGCCGCCGCCGCATGGGCCACCGTGCGCCTCATCATGCACGCCCGGCGCCGCACACCCGACCCGACGCTCGCGATGTTCGTCGCCGGACTCATACTCGCCGTCATGGGTGGAATCGACCGATTCGACGTCATCACCCGCAGCGAAGTCTTCAGCGACCTGCCGGCGGCGTGGACACGGATCGCGACCGTGCTGTGCCTGGGCATCGGCACCGCGCTGACCGTCCGGTTCCTCGTGTTCCTCGCCCAACTCTCCACCGCCCGCACACCTGCCCGATCACCACACCCGGAGCCCGAAACCACATGACACGTCCATCGATCCTCGCCACCACCGTCGCAGCGCTCCTGGTCGCCTCCTGCGGCGGAAACGACAACACCACCGAACCGGCCGGGTCCGCTCCGGTCAGCACCATCGCAATCACCAGCAGAAACCACGTCGACCAGGACATCGACTACCCCCAATCCCCTCCGATCGGTGGCGACCACAACCCCGTCTGGCAGAACTGCGGTGTCTACCGCGACCCCGTGCTCGACGAGATGGCCGTGCACTCGCTCGAACACGGCGCAGTGTGGATCACCTACCGACCCGACCTCTCCCCCGGCGACATCGAACGACTCGAGATGCTCACGAACGGACAGACCCACATCCTGCTCAGCCCATACCCGGATCTGCAGTCCCCGATCGTCGCCAGCGCATGGGGCGCGCAACAGCGCTTCGAAACCGCCGATGACGCCGGCATCGGCACCTTCATCGAAGCCTTCCAGCAAGGCCCTCAAACACCCGAGCCCGGAGCGACCTGCAGCCGAGGGTACGGCGAACCCGCATGACCACCTCCCGGCGAGGTCGTGCCATACGCTCCGGCATCGTGCTGCTCGCGGCGACAGCACTCGGTATCGGCATCGGTGCGGTGGCCACCCGATCCGCCGATGACCCGTCGGCCACGCCGGCGAACGACTCGGCTGAAGCAGGTTTCGTTCGGGACATGTCGACACACCACGGCCAGGCCGTCTCGATGGCCGACGCCATTCGGTCACGCACCCAGGACCCGCTGCTCGCCGCGCTCGCTACCGACATCGTGCTCACCCAGCAATCACAGATTGGCAGGTTCAGCGGCTGGCTCGACCAATGGGGGCTACCCATGACCTCGCTCGATGCTCCCATGTCGTGGGCGCAGGGACACACGGCCACGTCCACATCCATGGACATGGAGGCAATGCCCGGCATGGCGACCAATGACGAGATCCGCCAACTCGACTCCCTGCCGCTGGATCAGGCCGAAGTCTTGTTCCTGAACCTGATGATCCGTCACCACCGAGGCGGCGTCGAGATGGCCGAGACCGTGCTGACCATCACCGGGCGCGACGAGGTTCGTCGAATCGCCCAATCGATCGTCACCAGTCAGCAGAGCGAGATCGACGCCATGCAATCCATGCTCGACGAACGCGCCAGTACGTGACCGTCGCACGACCCGGGCTCGCCCCACTGCGTGCCGACAGTCTGCGACCGAGCAACCAGACCCGCTGGGGGATCCCACACGCCATCGTCGCGTACCTCACCGGACTGCTGCTCGGGAACGTTCTCTTCGCCCTCGCCGGAGGCGACCCGGCGGCCTCGACCACCACCGTCACCATCCACGTGGCGTCGGCCATCGGCCTTTGGATCGGCTTCATCGGCGGACCCATCGCCGCCACCCGCTGGTTCGGATCTCGTTCGCTGCGCGACGACTTCGGGCTCACAATGAAGGGCCGCGACGTCCCGGTCGGCCTCCTCGCCGGGGCACTCACGCAACTCGTCCTCGTCCCCATCGTTTCCTGGCCGGTCGAGCAGCTCTGGTCGATCGACGTCGACGAACCCACTCGGCAGCTCCTCGACAACACCATCGGATCGCGCGCCGTGCTGTATCTGGTGATCGTCGTTGGAGCACCGATCGCCGAAGAACTGTTCTTCCGCGGGCTGCTGCTCAGGTCGCTCGCTCGCCGCTTCGACGACACCGCTGCCATCGCCGTGTCGGCGTTGGTGTTCTCGCTGTCGCACTTCAAACCCGCGCAGATCCCCGGGCTGTTCGTGGTCGGCACCGTCTTCGCGGTGCTCACCCGGCGCACAGGCCGCCTCGGCCCGGCGATCGTCGCGCACATGGCGTTCAACGCGACCGCACTGTTGCTCGTCTGAGCCGGCGGCTCACAGACCCAGGGCGCATCCGATCTCACCGCGGTTACCCGTACCGATCGTCGACGCGATCGCCGCAACGTCCGTCGCATCCAGCGGTGGCTCCACGCCTGCAACGTCGGTCCGAGGGTCGTACTCCCAGACGAACCCGAACGAGTCTTCACCATCCGACGGCAGACGCGCCCCGATCGAGGCAATCCGCCCATCGACGACGGTGAACTGCAGGTCCGGGATCGGCCCAACATCCAGTCCCTTCACGTCTCCAACGGATTCGTCAACCTCGACCGACACCGTCACGTCGCCAGACGAGGACACGGTTTCGCTGATGTCGCTCGCCACCGCCAGGGCACTCCTCGCCACAGTCATTGGGTCGGGTGCGATCCGCTCAGCGAACACCCAACCCGACAGTGACGATCCGACCGCTGCCTCGACCTCGGCCCTCGTCGGCCCGGCGAGATCGCGGCCAACGCGGACCCATCCGACTCCTGAGGTCAAGAGCGATGCATCGACGAACGACGCGTCGGCGGTCCAGACGACGACCGGGTTGGTCTCGTCCTCACGTCGCACAGCCATCGCGTTTCGTTCGGTGTCCACCGTGACGACAAGTGTTTCAGCAGCGCCGAGACACTCCATCAGACTCGCCGCGTCCGGCCGATCGACGAACACGAAGCGCGCTGGATGATCCGCCGACGCGGCCCGCTCGAGCGCTGTCCGCCCCGACGCCACCCCACATCCCACGACCAGCAGCGCCGCAACGGCGAAGGCCACAGCCGCTGGGGCTCGTCGAGCACCTCGCATCAGTCCGACAGCGAGCGGATGTACGCCACGATCTCGCGGATCTCGTCGTCGGTCAGCGAGTTCCCGGGCATCTGCACACTGAAGCCCGCGACCGTCTTCGTGCTCGGACTGCGAATAGATTCGAACAAGTACGCGTCGTCGGCGGCGACGACCGAACCATCCGTCAACTCGACCTCTGATCCGGCCAGCCCGACCCAGCTCGGCCCGACGGCCCCCTGGAACGAGCCCCCATGACAGCTCGCGCAGCCAGCGTCGCGGGCGATCGCCTCACCACGCCCCGACCCGCCCGACGCCGTCGAGGTCGGCAGGTCGTCGCCAGCGCAAGCAGCGAGCAACACCGCAGTCATCGAGGCCACCACGAAGAGTCGAACCATGACCCACCGGTTGCCTCACACACCAGCCGAGTTCCCTGCGACAACCGAAACGAATCCGATGGAACTCGCCGACGACCATCGGTCACCCATACGACATGACCGATCAACCCGTCGACTCGAACCCGACCGATGAGCCCGGCGCGCCGCCACCGACAACGCCGCCCACGGCCGACGAGCCCACGACCGAGCCGGGCGCGGAGGCGACGGCGTCAACCGCCCCGCCCGTCCCGACATCGCGACGACCGGCAGATCGCATGCAACAGATCCTCACCGCCTCGGTCCTGCTGCTCATCGCCGCATCAGCCGTACTGCTGGCCATCAGCATCGCGAACCAGTGACAGTGCGGACGTCAGTAGGAAAACGCGGTGAGTGAACCGTCGCGTTGCACGAGCACGACCGGTTGGCCGATCCAACTCGACGCATCGCCACCCATCCCTGGGGCGTCCCCGGGCATGCCGGGAAGGGCGAGTCCGACGGCGTCGGGGCGGTTCGTGACGAGCCGGTGGATCGCTTCCGCCGGTACGTGTCCCTCGATCGCATATCCG
>Ga0209477_1002605_pt1 | contig 10395 bp, 11 predicted proteins | sample KloWWTupernatant_FD_187180 | JGI IMG/M metagenome (GOLD analysis project Ga0209477, IMG submission 187180) | Active sludge microbial communities from Klosterneuburg, Austria, studying microevolution and ecology of nitrifiers - Klosterneuburg... | ecosystem: Engineered > WWTP > Aerobic digester >...
CGGCCCCGACGTCACCGAGCTGCTGCCCGTGCTGACCCTGGCCCAGAAGTGGGACCTCACCGCTGACGAGGTCGCCCGCAACGTCTTCGCCCACCCGACCCTGTCCGAGGCGGTCAAGGAGGCCGTCGAGGGCATCGTCGGCCACATGATCAACTTCTGACCGGCGTTTCTCCCGCACGAAATCGGGGTGATCACCCCGATGTGGTGAACGCAGCATCCGTGGGTGCTCTACGGCCAAGCCTTCAACAAAGACGGCCCCCGTCGGGGGCCGTCGGGCCAGATGCCCGGAGGCGCCTGGCGGGGTGTACTTGTACGGTAACTCATCAGGAGGGGCCGCCTCAACCGGGTCGGCTCCTCGGTCGAATGAGTCGAGGGGGACATCATGAGGGATCGCCTCATCGTGTACGTCGATGGATTCAACCTCTACCACGGCCTTCACGACAAGTGGCGCCACACGTACCTGTGGCTCGACCTCGTCGCCCTCGCCCATCGCGTCAGGCCGCGATCCGATCTCGTTGGGGTTCAGTACTTCACCGCGCCGGTTCTGAACGAACCTGAGGCCGCGTCTCGCCAGAGCGACTACTGCGCTGCGTTGAAGGCGCACGGGCAGGGACTCGTCTCCGTCATCGACGGGCGGTACCAATCCAAAACGGTCCGATGCCGCGCGTGCGGCAGCACCTACGTCCGCTACGAGGAGAAGGAAACCGATGTCAACATCGCCGTATCTCTCGTGGCCGATGCCGCCGAGCGCCGCATGGACACGGCACTGCTTATCTCCGCAGACAGCGACCTCTCGCCAGCTGTCCGCGCGGCAAGGCGGGTGTTCCCAGCACTGACAGTCGTCGCTGCGTTCCCGCCGAAGCGCTACTCGTCTGAGCTCAAGGCCGTAATGCCGCGATCGTTCCACCTGGGGCATAGTCACATCCGCCAGTCGCTGTTGCCCGAGACAGTGCGGGGGGAAGGGACGTTGCGTTGGTCGCGACCCCTGAAGTGGGGCGGACCGAGGAGACAACCCTGACAGCAACGCTTGGAACCACCTGGGGCGGATCTTCAAGAGAGCGGCGGCACCATCGCGGGCGATCGGCGGCGGTCACCCATGCGGGACTGCTCAGGTCGCCAGCAGCAGTCGGATGTCGCGGCCACCCAGCGTGATGGCGTCCGCGCGCAGTTCGCGGACAAGGCGGTCATCGCGGGCAGCCGCGGCTGCAAGGTCATCCCGGGACAGCTCGAGAACCTCACAGGCGTTCCCTGACCAGGCCTGAACCTGCTCGGTGAGCCGGTCGACCTGATGCTGCCACTCGGACTCCCGTCGCGCGTCGTGGAGGTCCGTCACCAGGAGGATGTCGAGGTCGCTATCGAGCTGTGCCGAGCCCCGTGCCGCGGAGCCGAACAGGCACGCCGAGACGGGCGGCACCTGCCAGCCGACGAGCTCGTCGCGGATGCGGCCGAGCAGCGCTTCGCACTGGTTCGCAAGGGCGATGATGCCCTCCGCGGCGACGTGCTCGCGGTTGAGCACGTACAGCTTGGCGGGTGGGTGGCGCTCGCACCGCACGATGCCGGCATCGGCCAGCTCTCCGAGCACGTCGTTGACTCGGCGCTGGCCGACCCGGCCGTCGGTCAGGGCCGCGACGCGGCGTCCGCTCAGCGGTTCGTGGGTGCGGGCAAGCACGGCCAGCACAGCGCCGTGTGCGCTGGGGATGACCGAGCTGATGGGGCTGGACAGGTCCACGGGAGCACCTCCGAGAGCACTTCAGCACTCGAATGAGCAGTAAATGCCTCAATAGATGGGGCATTCATGCGCCCGTCGTGTGCGTCACTGGGTCGCGGACGCATGAGCGGTCGGGGGGCGTACCGTCGGTGGTGTGACCGAGCAGCAGCCGTACGAGGTGCTCGAGCAGTTCGACGGGTTTGCGCTGCGGCGCTACCCACCCCACCTCGTGGCCGAGGTCGAGCTCGACGGGTCCTTCGAGGATGCCGGCAACCGCGCGTTCCGCAGGCTGTTCGGCTACATCACCGGGCAGAACGAGGCGCGCCGCTCGGTCGCGATGACGGCCCCGGTCGTCCAAGCGGCGGCGTCCGAGAAGGTCGCCACGACGGCGCCGGTCGTCCAGACCGAAGGGGCAGGGGGCGGCTACGTCGTCGCGTTCGTGCTGCCGGCATCCATGACGCTCGAGACCGCGCCGGTCCCGACCAACCCTGACGTGCGCCTCCGGGCCGTTCCTGAGCGGGTGGCGGCCGCGATGGCCTACTCGGGCCGCTGGACCCGCTCCGCCTACGAGCGGCGCCTGGCCGAACTGCAGGATGCCGTGCTCGCCGCCGGGTTCGTCCCGGTCGGGCCGCCGCGGTTCGCCCGGTTCGACCCGCCGTTCAAGCCGTGGTTCCTCCGGCGCAACGAGGTCGTCCAGGACGTGACTCGCGCTCCCCGGCAGGGTCAGGGCGGGTAGGCCTCACGCGACCGTCACGGACTCGCCTCGTGCCGCCTCCCGGCCCTTGCGTGCGCGACGGTCGTGCAGCCACCCGCCGAGGACGACGAGGCCGACCCCCACCGTGGTGAGGACGAGGTTGACGGCCGCGTACCCGAAGAGCTCAACGGAGTCGTGGACGGCCGGGAACGCCGACGGGAACGGGCCGAAGGCCGACCGCCCTTCGTGGGCCAGCCAGGACAACACCAGGCTCGTGGACTGGAACGTGAAGATCCAGGAGCCGACGGCGAGGTAGGTGAGGATCGCCGTGGGTCGGCGGTGGACGAGCAGACCGATGGGGAGTGCGAGGAGCACGGTGTAGACGAGGATCATGACGGCCTCCGGTGGGCTGGTAGTGCGGACCTGACGACCATCGCGCCGGCGGGTGGGCGACGGCATCCGCGCAGCCGCGAAGCGTCGGTCCGGATGTGCCGTACGTGCTGACCCTGATCCGCTCTGCACTGGTGCGTGCCACCATGTCCAGATGCGGGCCCGAACCGTGCGGGTGTGCACGGCCTTGGCAGCCGTCGTCGTTCTGGCGACGGTCGTCGTCGGCGTGGCGACGGGATCGACGGCCGACGGCCTCGCCGGTGTTCTCTCCCTCGCGGCGGTCGGGGTCGGATTCGTGGTGGTGCGGGAGCAGCCGACGTCCGCTGTCGGCCCGGCCATGGCATGGTGCGCTGCGGCCCCGCTCACGGTCGTGCTCGTCGAGGCGCTCGCGCAGTCGGCTGAGGGCGCTTCGCCGCCACCGGGGGCTTCTCTCGCGCAGGCGATCTCCGTCGGCATCTGGCCGCTCAACGTCGCGGGTCTGGTCGCCCTCCTGCTCGTCTTCCCGGACGGCCGACGCCCCGGGTGGCCGTGGAGGGCCGTCCCGGTACTCCTCCTTTCGGCGACGGGGGCCACCGTGTTCGCCCTGTGGGGCAGCCGCCAGGTCGGGGGAGAGGTGGTCGGCGCCCCGTCAGGGCCGGCTCGTGTCGTCGCGGTCATCGTGGGCCTTGCCCTCGTGGCCACGTGCGTCGGCCTCGGGGTCGCGTCGGTTGTGCAGACCTATCGCCACGGTGACGAAAGGCGCCGTCTGCAGGTCAGGTGGCTGGCCCTTGCAGGCGTCGTGGCTGCCGCCCTCCTGGTCGCGGGCTGGGTCGCGGAAGGCCTCGGGGCGCCGCTGGCGCTCGCGTACACACCCCACCTCGTCGCCATCGTCGTGCTGGTGCCGGCAGCCGTCGGCGTGGCGATCCTGCGACACGACCTGTTCGACGTCGACCGCCTGCTGGGCGACACCGTGTCTGCTCTTGTCACCGCGTTCGCGTCGGCTGCGCTGTTCGGTGCGGTCGTGCTCGTCACGAGCCGGGCCGTGGGTGCCACCAGCGAGGTGACGACGGTGACGGCCGCGTTCGTCACCGCCTTGTTCCTGCTGCCCGTGCACCGCTGGATCTCGTCGGTCGTCGGCGCGGTGGTGGACCATGACCGTCACGTCGCCGTGGCCGGGGTCGAGCGCTTCGCGGCTGACGTGCGGGCAGGCCACCGAGAGCCCGAAGAGGTGCAGGCGGTGCTACGGACGGCCCAGCGCGACCCGGGCCTGACCCTGGCGCTCGTGAGGGTCGACGGCGCCTGGGTCGACCCGCAGGGCGTCGAGGTTCCCGAGCCGGATGGGGTGACAGTCGCCTCGGGTGGTGTCCCCATCGCCCGAATCCACCTCGACCACGACACCGCCCGGGCTCGGCGTCGGGTCGCCGACCTCGCGACCGCCGCCTGGGTGCCCATCGAGGTCAGCCGGCTGCGCCTCGGGCTCCGTGGCGCCGTGGCCGAGGCGGAGGCCAGCCGGGCCCGCCTCGTCGAAGGCGTTGCCGAGGAGCGGGTGCGTCTCGAGAGGGACCTCCACGACGGCGCCCAGCAGCAGATCGTCGCGACGGGGATGCGGCTGCGTCGGCTGCAGCGTGATCTGGACCCCGTTCTGGCGGCGGAGGTGGACACGGTCGTCGCGGACCTCGAGGAGACCGTCCGAGAGCTGCGGCGCCTGGCTCACGGGGTGCGACCGGCGCGCCTGGACGACGGACTCGGGCCGGCACTGGAGGCCGTGCGGGCCGCGAGCCCGGTGCCCGTCGACCTGGTCGTCGGTGATCTTCCACCAGCCGACGAGACGCGCACCGTCACCGCCTACCTCGTCGTCTCCGAGGCCGTCGCGAACGCCTTGAAGCACGCCCGCGCACGCCGCATCGACGTCGAGGTCGGGTCATCGGGGGACCGCATCGCGGTCGAGGTGCGTGACGACGGTGTCGGAGGCGCGCCCGTGGACGGACCGGCCTCCCTTCGCGACCGCGTGGCATCCGTGGGTGGCCAGCTCTCGGTCGAGAGCGTCGCGGGCCGGGGCACGACCGTGCGGGCGGTGATCTGACATGCGGGGCCTGCGCATCGTGGTGGCAGATGACTCGGTCCTGTTCCGAGAGGGGTTGGTGCGACTGCTCGAGGACGCCGGCCACGACGTCGTCGCAGCCGTCGGCGATGCGGTGCTGTTGCGTTCTGCCGTTGCCGAGCACGAGCCCGACCTCGCCGTCGTCGACGTGCGGATGCCGCCCGGTGGCACCGACGACGGCGCCCTGGCGGCAGTCGAGCTCAGGTCGGCGTGGCCCGGTACCGGCATGCTCCTGCTCTCCCAGCACGTGGAGCTGCGGCACTGCCTGCCCCTGCTCGGGAGGCCGGGATTCGGATACCTGCTCAAGGAGAGCGTCCTGCACCTCGACGACTTCGACCGCGCCCTGCGCCGCGTGGCCGACGGGGGAGTGGCCCTGGACCCCGTCGTCGTCCAGGCGCTCGTGAGCGGCCAGACCGCACCGTCGGTCGTCGGGCTGAGCGTGCGCGAGCGTGAGGTGCTCGCCCTCGTGGCCCAAGGGCTGTCCAACGCCCGCATCGCCGACCAGCTCCGGGTGTCCGATCGGACGGTCGAGGCCCACATGCGGGCCGTGTTCACCAAGTTCGGCCTCCCCGACGACGGGGACACCAACCGTCGTGTGCTCGCAGTCCTGGCTTTTCTGGAGGCCAACTCCCGGCCATGACACGGATGTGCGTGCCTCCCCCGACGGCACCTGGGAGGGGGCCGCCTTGCCCGGCCCGGCACGCGGTGTCTACCGTCGCCGCATGGCTGACTCCGCGACCTCGACCCCGCGGCTCGACGTACTCGTCATCGGGGGCGGTCCCGCCGGCCGTGCCGTCGCGGGGGAATGTGCCGGTCGGGGACTACGCACCGCGCTGGTCGACCCGCAGCCCGACCGGCCCTTCACGGCCACCTACGGGTGCTGGGCGGCCGAGCTTCCCGCGGACCTCCCGGCGTCGGTGGTCGCGGCGCGCGCCCGGGGCCGGGCGGTGGCCCACCGCACCCATGCCCTCGGCTGGCAGTACGTGGTCTTCGACGTGCCCGCGCTGCGGACCCACCTCGACGAGCGCCTCGCCGACGTCGTCGTCCACGCCGCCCGCGCCACCCATTCGCCCGGTCCTGGGCGCGTGGCGCTGGAGGGCGGCGGCGACCTCACGGCATCCGTCGTCATCGACGCGGCCGGTCGCTGGCAGCCACTCGGCGGCCGCCGGCCGGGGCGCCCCGGCCGGCCCGCGCGGGCCGAGGCCGAGCAGACGGCCTATGGCGTCGTCGTGCCTGCCGAGGTGGCGGCACCGCTCGTCCCCCCGGGTGAGGCGCTCTTCATGGACTGGCGGCCCGACCACGGCGAGGGCGGCTGGCCGACGTTCCTGTACGGCATCCCCGTCGGCGGTGGAGAGGTGCTGCTCGAGGAGACCTCGCTCGCGCGCCGCCCCGGCCTGCCGGTGCCGGTCCTGAGGCGGCGCCTGCTCGCGCGCCTGGCGCGCCATGGCATCCGAGTCCCTCCCGACGCGCGCACCGAGACCGTGCGCTTCCCGGTCGACCACCCGCGGCACGACAGCCCCGGGGTGCTCGGGTTCGGTGCCGCCGCCCCGCTCGTGCACCCGGCGACGGGCTTCAGCCTCGCCGCGGCGTTGGAGCTGGCCGGGCCAGTGGCGGATGCCGTCGCGGCCCACCTCCCAGCCGGGCCGGAGGCCGCCCTCGCCGCGGCGCGCGAGATCGTGTGGCCCCGCACGGCCAGGGCGGTGCACGGGTTCCGCCGGATCGGCCTCGAGGCGCTGCTGCGGATGCCGCCGGACGAGGTGCCCGGGTTCTTCGACGTCTTCTTCGACCTGCCCGAGCGCCAGCGCTGGGCCTACCTCACCGGCCGCGACGACCTGTCCGGCACGGTCGCCACGATGGGGGGGCTGTTCGCGTCGTCGGGGTGGCGGCTGCGCCGGCGGCTCGTCGTGCCGGCGGTGCTGCCCCCCCTGCGCGCCAACGACGAGCCGGCCGGGCCGTCGTGACCTACACGCCGGTCTCGAGGTTGAGGACGTTTCCGTCCGGGTCCTCGAACCACGCGCTCTTGAAGTCGTCGTAGGAGGCGACCCCGTCGACCCAGGTGAGCCCCTCGGCCTCGAAGGTGCTGAAGGTGACCCCGCGCTCGCGCAGGGCCTGCACCTCGGCGTCGAACTGGTCCCCGGGGATCTGGAAGGACATCGCCGTGGCCCGGTTCGTCCCGGCGAACGACGACGGGTACACGAGGAAGACGCTGGAGCCGGCCGTGTAGAGCACCCCTTCAGGCGCCTCCCGTGGGCTGGTGAGGCCGAGAACCTCCTCGTAGAACGTCCGGGCGCGGTCCAGGTCCGTCACCGCGAGGACGGCGATGCTGTCGTGGTCGCCGAGCATGGGTTCCTCCACGGGCGGGCCGGGCGACCGTCGTCCGGTCGGCCCTCATCGAGGGTACGGACGGGTGGCACGGGACGTCCATGGCCCCAAATGACCATGGCCGCCCCGTGGCCGGCTACGCGAGGAACGCGTCGATCTGGTTGATCGCCGATGTCGCACCCTCGACCATGCCCATGTCGAGGACGGTCTGCAGCCCCTCGGCGGTCTCATAGGTGCCCGTGAACACCGCCCGGGTGGCACCCTCGACCTCCTCGAACGCGTAGACGTTCGAGGAGACGGGCAGGGCCGGGTTGGGGACGAGGTCGTCGCCGGCGAACCCGTCGAGGAACGCGAAGCGCTGGGGCTCCACGACCTCGGTGATGTCCCAGTAGCCCGCGAACTTCTCGCCCTCGGGGGAGGTCATGTAGTAGGTCGTGCGTGTGCCGGGGCGCAGGTCGTGGTCGACGAAGGTCGCGGGGTACTGCGGCGGTCCCCAGACCTGCTCGAGCTGGCGGGGGTCGGCGTACATCGCCCATACCCGTGTGACGGGGGCGGCGAACTCGGCCGTGATGGTCAGCGTGCGGGTGTCGACGTCGGTGGTGATGCCGGTGACGGGCATGTCAGGTCTCCTTGTTGAGTAGGTCGTCGATGCGGGCGATGCGTCCCCGCCAGACGTCCTGGAGCTCGTCGAGCATCGAGGCGACGGAGCGGACCGTCACCACGTCGCCGCTGGCCAGCTGTTCGCGACCGTGGCGTCGCTTGGTGAGCAGCCCGGCCCGTTCGAGGACGGCGACGTGCTTCTGGACGGCGGCGAAGCTCATGTCATAGCTCGCCGCCAGGGTCGTGATCGAGCGCTCCCCGGCCAGGACGCGGCGCAGGATGTCGCGCCGGTGCGGTCGGAGAGCGCGTGGAACAGGGCGTCCGCCCGGTCCTCGTCGCTTTCGCTCACGAGATTGATGTACAACCGAACGGTTGCATGTTGTCAAGTGTGGCGGATCTGACATCAGCCGTTCGTCTGGTTCGAACGGTCTCGCGGGTCGCTACGATGGGGGCTTCGCTGGTCGCTAGCAGGGGGAGAGGTCAGGTGTCGTCCGTCGTCGTCAAACGTGTCGCTGTCGTGGGTTGGGATGCCTTGTCGTGGGTCTTGGCTGCGCTGGTGTACTTCCTCCTCCGCTTCGACCTGACGCTCTCCGAACGCGTGTGGCAGGGAGTCATCCTCTACACCGGGCTGGCGATCGCGCTCCAAGTCGCCGCGGGTTTCAAGTTCCACCTGTACCTCGGCCGAAGCCGACTCGGGAGCTTTGACGAGGTCACCCTCCTGGGCGTCATCGTCGGCGGGGTCAGTGCGCTGTCGGCAGCCATCTTCATCCTGACCCAGCCGGTGTTCTCCCGTGGGGCGGCGCTGGTCATACCGACGCTGGCGCTGCTCATCATGGCGGCAGGCCGTTGGGTGTTCCGCACGGCGGTCGCGGACTCGCACCACGGGAACGTCGTCGGCTCGGTTCCGGCCCTCATCTACGGGGCGGGGGACGCGGGCCACCAGGTGGCACGGCTCCTCGCGACCTCCGATCAGGCCTCCTACTCCGTCGTCGGGTTCATCGACGACGACCCGAACAAGCGGTACCTCCGGGTCCACGGGCAGCGTGTCATGGGTCGTGGCCCGGACCTCGTCGACGTCGCGAGGAAGACCGACGCCGAGGTCGTGGTCCTCGCCATCACCCAGGCCGAGCCCAAGTTCATCCAGGAGCTGGCCGACAGGTGTGCCCGGGCGGGCCTGAAGCTTGTTGTCGTCCCCCCGGTTCGCGAGATGATCGACGGGCGCGTCGAGCTCGACAAGCTGCGCGGGTTCAACGTTGCAGACCTCCTCGGTCGCAGACCAGTGGAGACCGACCTGTCCGAGATCGCCGACCTCGTCAACGGCAAGGTCGTGCTTGTCACCGGGGCCGGTGGGTCGATCGGCTCCGAGCTGGCACGGCAGGTGCGGCTGCTCGGGCCGTCTCGCCTCGTCCTCCTCGACCGCGACGAGTCGGCGCTGCACGCGGTCCAGCTGCTGCTCTACGGCTCCGGTCTGCTCGACCGCGACGACCTCGTGCTCTGCGACATTCGCGACGATGCGGCACTCTGTCGCGTCTTCGCCCGGCACCGGCCCGAGGTCGTCTTCCATGCCGCCGCCCTCAAGCACCTGCCGATGCTCGAGCGGTACCCGGAGGAGGGCTGGAAGACCAACGTCGTCGGCTCCCTCAACGTGCTCCGGTGCGCGAGGCAGAGCGGCGTGGGTCACTTCGTCAACATCTCCACCGACAAGGCCGCCGACGCGACGAGCGTGCTGGGCCAGACCAAGCGTCTCGCCGAGCGTCTCACCGCCTGGTACGCCCTCGAGACCGGCCTGCCCTTCCTCTCGGTTCGTTTCGGAAACGTCCTCGGCTCCCGCGGGTCGGTGCTCGACGCCTTCCGTGCCCAGATCGACCGCGGCGGCCCGGTGACCGTCACCCACCCTGACGTCACGCGCTTCTTCATGACCATTCCCGAGGCGTGCGAGCTCGTGCTCCAGGCCGGCGCGATCGGCCAGCCGGGCGATGTCCTCGTGCTCGACATGGGGGAGCCGGTGCGCATCGTCGACGTCGCCCGTCGGCTCATCTCCGAGTCCCAGCGCGACATCGCCATCCAGTACACGGGGCTGCGACAGGGCGAGAAGCTGCACGAGGTGCTGCTCAGCGGCAACGAGCGGGGCACTCCGAGCGAGCACCCCCTGATCACCCAGGTCTCGGTGCCGTCGCTGGACCCTGTCGAGGTCCTCGTCGACGACGCCGCACACGACCACCTCGGCGACCTGCTCCGGCAGCAGATGACGGACAACGCCGTCCCCCAGCGCGCCGACGCCGGGCCCGCGGACGGGTCGCCGTGAGTACGCCGCTCGGTGCCGTGGGGGATGCCGTCGTCGCGGTCGTCGGGCTGGGGTACGTCGGGCTTCCGCTCGCCGTCGAGTTCGGCAGGCACCGTGAGGTGATCGGCCACGACATCGACAGCGCCCGGGTCAAGGAGCTGCGCGACGGCCACGACCACACCCTCGAGGTCCCACCGAACGAGCTGGCGGAGGCGTCTCGCCTGCGCTTCACCGACGACCCGGCCGACATGGCGCCGGCGAACGTCTACATCGTCACGACGCCGACGCCCATCGACGAGCACAAGCAGCCCGACCTC
>Ga0209477_1002607_pt1 | contig 10389 bp, 9 predicted proteins | sample KloWWTupernatant_FD_187180 | JGI IMG/M metagenome (GOLD analysis project Ga0209477, IMG submission 187180) | Active sludge microbial communities from Klosterneuburg, Austria, studying microevolution and ecology of nitrifiers - Klosterneuburg... | ecosystem: Engineered > WWTP > Aerobic digester >...
CGGCCGACAGGAGGTACGGATGAAACCGGCCGACAACCCCGCCTTGGAGAACTTGCACCAGCGCACCGCGCAGATGCTCACCGCGATCGACGACACCCCCATCCCGCAGATGGATGTGGCGTTCTACCAGCACTACTACGAAGAGCTCCGGCTCCTGGCGCAGGAATGGCTCACCGCGACCACGAGCCCCTCCCCGACCCTGCCAGACCAGACATGGGTCATCTCCCGCGACGGACTCCCGGTCGGGCTGTGCACGACCACCACCGCAACCGCCCTGACCGCCGGCATCCCCGACCTCACGTTCACGCCCTACGCCGTGTGGCCCTCGGCCATCGACGACCTGCGCACGCGCTGGACGGCCGAGCCGTGCCCACCCCGTACCTCACCGGAGCCGTGATGAGAGGCATCAGTCGGGAGGTCCTCGCCCGAGACGCCGCCTGGACCCTGGACGACGGCAACTGCAAAGACCTCACCCAGCGGTGGGCCGCCTGGGAGAACACCTACCTCGCAGCCCAGGCCATCACCGACCGAGCCCGCCAGCTCGTCGAACCTGCCGCCGTGTGTGCCATGTGTCCCATCACCGCCGAGTGCGCCGACCTCGCGCAGCTGTCTGGGTACACCGGCATCGCCGCCGGGATCGGGTACCGCAACGGCGCCCCCGACACCTACCGCACCCGCGACCCGTTCACCCGCGCCAAGAAGCCAGCGTGAACGCACCCCTGCCCGTCAGCCTCGCTCCACGCCCGGGCGAGTCCATCGAGTCCTGGCTCGAGCACCTCGCCGACGCCAACGGCCTGACCACCGCCCAACTCCTCACCCTCGCCCGCGGCCCGGGGGTCAGCACGCGCTACCTCACCCTCGCACCCGCCCCCGTCACGATCACCCACCTCGCGGCCCTGGCCCGTGTAGACGCGGATGCCGTCACCGCGTCCACGCTCGCCGCGTACGACGGCACCGCGCTGGACCTGGTCGGTCTCGACGTCGACGACCGGCACTCCTACCGGCAGGTCGCCGCCCGCGGCTGGGCACCGGCCCACGGCACTCAGATCTGCCCGGCCTGCCTCGCCGACACCAGTACCTGGCACAGCGCGTGGCGGCTCGTCATCGTCACCGCCTGCACCCACCACCAATGCCTGCTTGTGGCTCAGTGCCCGTCCTGCCAGCGGCCGTTCCGGGACCAACGCCACTCCCACCTGCGCCGCGTCGGCGCCGTCCCCATCTGCGGGAATCCCCTCGGCGCCGGACCGGTCAAGCAGTGCCAGCACGACCTCACCACGATCAGGCAGGAGTTCGCGGACCCGGCTGTCCTCGCGATGCAGACCCGCGTCGACACCGCACTGGGCAGAGCGACCGTGCCGGTGCTGGGACAGCGGACGGATGCCGCGGCGTACCTGGGCAACCTGCGGCACATGACCACCCTGCTGCTTCACCTCGCACGTCAACCTGGCGCGGACGAGGTCGCTGACTGGGCTGCCGGCCTCCCCGCATCCACCGGCAGGCGGCGGTGGGGGATCCGCCCACCCGACGACCCCGGCATCCGAGGCCACGCTCTCGCCACAGCCGACGAGATCCTCGCCGCACCTGATCTCGACACCGCCGTAATCATGTTCATCCCGTGGGTCACGCTGACCCCGACCACGCCGGAAGGGCCGCTCGGATGGCTCGCCGACCGCACCGTCATGACCGCCACCCTCACCCGGCTCGTCATGGCCGCCCGCGCACCGCACCGGCGCCTGTCCCACCACCTCGACACTCGAGAGCACCCGATGCTGGTTGACACTCGAGGCATCCCCCAGGTCATCCCCCACGAGCAGTACCTCGAGCACCTCGACGGCACGTCGATCTCGAGCGAAGCCACGTTGCGGCTCTTCGCCTCCCTCTGCCTGGCGCGAATGCACCCCGACGTGACGTCCTGGGCGGCCTCCGCCGAAGTCCTGGGCATGCCCGGACCGATGGGCGTGCGCTGCGCACGAGCGTCCTCGGCAACCATGCTCGTCACCGCAGTCGAATGGGAAGCCCGGATCTGGCGGGCACTCGAGGACACACCCCGACGCGACTATCGGACCATCGAGGCGAAGGTCTGGCATCGGCTCGGCATGAGTGGTTGGTTCGACGAATGGGCCCGCCGCTGCCGCCCGTCAACCCGCGACAGCAGCCAGCCTCACGCCCTGACCTGGCAGTGGGTCCACGTCGCCCACGGACATCTGGACCTCTCACCCGCCTGGCGAGGCAAGTGCCCCAGTGCGAAGGACCGCGCCCACTACCGCCAGTTCGCTGTCTCCCTCGACGAACTCCAGCAGTTCGAACTCGCCTACGCACTCCGCGACCGGGCGTGACGATGACGAGTGTCACCCGTCGGCGATGCGGGGAGCCGCCTTGGGCCCAACCGCTTGGCGGCTTCACGACGTGTCCGCATCCACGGTGCTGCCGCTGACCCGCGATCGGCGACAACGTTATGCACCGAGGCCAGCATCGACCAGGCCAAGGACGTTCAACACGCCACCACCAAGACGTCCCTACTCAGTCTGACCCCGTCTCTAGGATGGGTCTGTGGCCGGCCGACACCTGAAGGAGATTTTCCGCGCGTTCCATGCGCGCGACGAGTTGGCCTTCCGTCGTGCCGCGATGGAGATTATTGAGGAAGAGCAGGCCAAGCACCACAACGCGCTCGCCCGGGACCTTCAGAAGCTCCTCGTTGCTGGCGGTGGCTCCTTCGACTCCGGCTCGACGGTCATGGTCCCGGCACCACCGAAGGACCGCGAAGGCGAGTGGGACCTGGCTGAGGTCCGCGAACCGCACCGCCTCTTGGAAGACCTCATCTTGAACAAGGGCGTCTGCTTGGCTTTGGAGAACGTCGTCGAAGAGATTCGCCAGTGGCCAGCCTTGGATGCTGCCGGCCTGCCGCGGCGCCAGCGCCTTCTCCTTCAAGGGCCACCCGGATGTGGGAAGACAACATCGGCGGAGGCCATCGCCGCGGAGTTGGGTCGACCGCTTCTGATAGTCAGGTTGGATGCAGTCGTCTCCTCGTACTTGGGGGAGACTGCGAGTAACCTCCGCCGAATCTTCGAGTACGCAGATCAAGCGCCCTTCGTGGTCCTGTTCGATGAGTTCGATGCGTTGGGCCGATCGCGCGACGACGCGTCAGAGCACGGCGAAATGAAGCGGGTGGTCACGGCCTTTCTTCAAATGACGGATCGGTACCAGGGTCCGAGCCTGCTGCTCGCCGCCACCAACCACCCAGGGCTGCTCGACGAGGCCCTATGGCGACGTTTCGATGAGGTGCTCACATTTGGGCTGCCAACGGTGCACCAACTCCGGCAGGTCCTCAGGTTGCGCCTGAAGGGCGTCGCGCACTCCGGACTTGAGATCGACCGGTATGCCAGCGCACTGAAGGGTCGACCGCACGCCGCCGCAGAGAAGCTTGTAGTGGATGCCCGGCGCAATGCGCTCTTGCGAGACTCAGCCGTCGTGACGGCCCAAGACGTTCATCGTGCGCTCCCAGGCATCACCGCGCGGCCCTGGTGACGCGATGGCCGAACACCTCCTACTGCCGAACCCTCGTCCACTGCAGTCGCGACGCGCAAGTCCCGCGGGCGGGGGTTCACCGAACCGACAGCGTGGCCCGCACGGTGCGCACCTGCGGCAGCAGCTGCGCACAGCCCGTGCCCCACGCCAGCTGAACGCCGGCGTGGACCCCGACCTCGTATTCAAGATCAAGGCCGGTGCACGACCAGACGATTCCTCGTTCGAGGGCCGTGGACTGCAGGTCCTGGGTGAGACAGTGGACTACACCTACTTTGTGCTCGCGGGTGATCAGGGCTCCTTGCTCGAGCAGGCAATTGAGCGGTACGTCCGAACCGGGGAACTGCGGTCCTTTTTCAACCAGATCGACGACATCGAACCGTATGGCCCTGCCGACCGTACCGGCCCCGGTATCCCTGACCTCGACGGAAGTCCCAGTGGCCAGCACACGCTCGACGTCATAATTTGGCCCAGCGGCACGTACAGCGAAGCTGAACGGCGGACCCGCAGCGTTGAGCAGATCGTGGGTCACAATGGCGGCCGGATCTTGCTCCGATCAGTGTCCTCGAGGCGCAGCTATCTGAGGGTAAGTGTCTCTTCCGCCGGGCTCGACGACCTCCTGAACACCTCGGTAGTCGAGCTCTTGCGTACACCTCCAGTCCCGTTCCTCGACTTCCGGGACTGGAGGAACCTCGACATCTCAACAACCTCTCGGGCGGAGGTAGTCAGCGAGGTGGTCGGGGTCCTCGACGATTCGCCCGAGTCAGCACACCCGCTGCTGAGCGGACTCGTTGCGTCGGACGAGTCTTTAGCGCCGCCTGCCTACCAGTGGCAGCAGCGAGGGACGCATGGCACGGAAGTAGTCGGGCGCGTTCTCTTCCCCGCCCTGCACGAAGAGCTCCGGGATGCCCTGCCCCTCTCGGCTGTCGGGAGTGTCCGGGTCGTTCGCATACTTGAACCCGACCCCTCGCGTCCAGACCGCGCGCCGCGGTTTGCGACGTACGCACCACCGCACGTCTTGGTCGAGGAAGCCATCCGTCACCTTCACGGCACTCATGGGGTGAGGATCTTCAACCTCTCCATCGGCTACTCGGAGCCGTTCAACGACCTCCATCTCGGGCCACTCACCGAGACCATTGACGATCTGATTCGTGAGCTGGGAATCGTCGTCGTTCTTCCCACTGGGAACGCTCCTGCGGACCTTTCGGCCCGAACTCCAAGCGGGCACCATGTCATCGACGACAAGCCAGAGTTCTTCTTCGCCCCCGAGCATCGTTTGTCGGAGCCCGGTCCAGCTGCCTTGGCCGTGACCGTCGGAGCGCTCGCTTTGAGTGGTGCGCCGGCTGAACTTCCTGGACGTAGCGGCTGGCAGGCAGCTGCTGATGCCGACGAGGCTGCACCTTTCAGCAGGACCGGGCCTGGCCTAGGAACCAATGCGAGACGTGCCAACAAGCCGGATGTAACGCATTACGGTGGCAACCTCGTGGTGTCCGACACCGGCAACATCGTGCAGAACGATCTGGGGGCCTCTCTCATCAGCACCTCCACGCGTGGCTCCGGTGGCCAGATTTTCGCGACGGTGAACGGGACCAGTTATGCCGCGCCAGCGGTGGCAAGGGTGGCGGCCGACATCGCCTACGCCTATCCTGACGCGTCGGGGAACTTGGTCAGAGCCCTGCTGGCGGCGGGCTCCACGCAGACGTCTCCGGCGGCGAGGCTGTCCGACCTGCATCGCCGAAACCGTGTGTACGGATTGGGATTACCGGACGTCGACAGAGCCACATCAAGCGACGCCAGACGAGTCACGATGACGTACGACGGTGCAATGCCGGTCGACACTGTTCAGATCCACCCCACGCCGATCCCCGAGGCCTTCCGCCAAGGGAGCCGGCGCGATCGCGTGATCAGCGTTGCCCTTGCATTCGACCCACCTGTCCGGCGCCAGCGGCGGGAGTATCTCGCCGGGACCATGAAGTTCAACGTGTATCGGGACATCGATCCTGATGAGCTTGCCGAGATTCTGCAGCGACAAGACCCCGACGATCCGAATGATCTCATCAACGATCGCCGAAGGCTGAACCTCCAACCTGGCGTGAACACCTTCACGCACAGCACCTTGCAACTCCGCGCATGGGTCGGGCGGAACTCGTTCATGAACGACAATGAGACCTTTCTCATCGCCGTGACTCACAAGGCTCAGACTTGGGCTCGGGATGACGCCACCTATGAGCAACAGGGCTATGCCCTCGCGGCAACGCTAGAAGACCGTGAACTGGCGACCGCGGATCTGCACCAGTTATTGCGGCAACAACTACGCTTGCCGACCCGGGTGCGCCTCCGCGCCTGAGCCGGTCGCAATGCGCGCCTTGCACACATGCCAAGGCGCGCATCCTTCACTGACTCTCCCGCGCAGTCGCGTTGTGCAAAGTGCTCCGCACGGAGTCGCGCGGTCTTCGCTGCATCTCGACAATTGCGCGCCCGTGTGCGGGGTACTTTGCACGGTCGGCCTAGTCTCGCGCCGTTGCGCAGAATGCGGTGACTACACGGGTGCAGGTCCTGGGACCCAGTTTGGTTCCGCCCGCCCGCCGGCGAGGTCACGGCACACCGACCTCGTCCCAGGAAGCGACATCACATTGCCCGTCGTCGTCGCACCCGGTCGCGACCACCGTGCCGTCCATGCGCAGACCCAAGGTGTGCCGGGATCCCGCCGCCACGGCCAGGATGCCGTTCCACCAGCTCACTGAGGCCTGGCCGTCGCGGTTCTTGCCCGTAGCGAGAACTTGACCATCAGAGGTGAGGCCGACCGTGTGGTCACTACCCGCAGCCACAGCCACTACATCGCGCCAGTGGCGCACGTCGAAGGTGGCCGAAGGGTCCCCGGTAGCCACCACTCGACCGTCGGCGGTTACCCCGACGGTGTGCATGTACCCGGCGGCGATGCCTACCAGGCCGGTCCAGTCGCTCACCTCGCACTGACCTCGACGGTTGACCCCCGTGGACACCGCCGTCCCGTCGGCACGCAGGCCGACGGAATGCCAGTCACCGCAGGAAACCGCGACAATCTCGCGCCAAGCCTCGACATCGCAGGCTCCCTCCACGGTCCTGCCAGCGGCGAGCACCGTGCCGTCGCCCCGCCAGCCCAACGTTCGCCGCCACCCGGCAGCAATGCCCCCAACTTCAGTCCAGCCAGTCAGGTCGCACTGGCCGTCGCCGTTCCATCCCGTGGCAATGACGGTTCCGCCGCGTGTCAGGCCGACAGTGTGCGAGCGGCCGGTGTTGCTGAAGCTATGCACGTTGCCGGCTGCTACGGCCACGATGTCAGTCCAAGCCGCGACGTGGCACTCCCCGGCCATCCCGTTCCCGGTGGCAAGGACTCTGCCGTCGCGTCGCAGGCCAAGCGAGTGGCGTCGACCTGCGGCCAGGCTCGAGCCGCCTCGGAAGTTGGTCACGCTCCGATGATGCCAGCGACCTCCCAAACGTAACTCTCTCGGCCGCCGGATACGTTCCACCACGCTGCCACCCGACAGTGTCCGCTGCTCTCGCGATGCAGCCTCGCTCGCACACCAGTTCCGGCGAACCTGCACGGTGAGGGCTGTGGCGGAGGGCTCCACGAAGTCCTCGCCAGCGCGGATGCGCGCAACGCACGACCTGCGACAGAAGAAGTGCGCTCCCGCTCAGCCCAGATCGATCCCGTGTGTGCCGAGTCGCTCCCGGCGCCGCGTCGTCCCGTCACGGTGGGTCCAGCGTCCGGCGTTCAAGCCTGCGGCCGAAGCTCCCGCGACGTTGGCGGGCTGGTCGTCGACGAAGAGGAGTTGCTCGGGCGCGAGCCCAAGGTCTGCAGCAGGGGCAAGGACATCAGCAGGTCCGAGGCTATCCGGGCTGCACTGGCCAGCTTCGCCGCGTGAACCCGGGTCAGCTCACAGCAGGCTGGTTCAGGAACCAGCGGTGACCGAAAGGATCCACGAAGACAGCCACCCGCCCGGAGGGCGGACTGTCCTCAGGGCCTCGTGCCATTGGCGTTCCTTCGCGGATGACGCGGGCGGCGGCCGCGTTGACGTCGGCGACCGTGAGATGCAGCGAAACCGCCGCCCCACGGGTCGGGTCGGGTGCGGCCACTCCGGCGGAGTCGAACTGGTCGGACATCATCCAGCGCGCCTCGCCGATCGCCAGTTCGCAGTGCCCGACCCGGCCGTCGTCCATGACGATCGGTTCGTAGGTGACCTCGGCGCCCAGCGCGGCGACGTACCACCCGATAGCGGCTCTGGCGTCGGCGACGCAGAGGTAGGGAGTCAGCTGGTTCATGGGTTCTCCTGTTCGTCGGGCTCGGTGAGCGGCGTTTGGAACGACCAGAGGTGGCCCTCGGGGTCGCGCACGCTGTACTCGCGCATGCCGTAGGGCATGTCGGTTGGTGCGCAGTCGATCGCGGCCCCGGTCGCCGCCACGCGGTCGTGGTGCGCGTCCACGTCATCGACGAGGACGGCTAGCGAGGCGGTGACCGTGCCGGTGGCCAGCGGTGAGACCATCCGGTGCTCGGGGGCCTCCCGGTGCAGCCAGACCTCTCCGTCGCCGGCGTGGACCTCGCCGTGCACCGCCCGATCGCCGTCGAAGCTGATCGGTCCCGGGGCGAGACCCAGGACATCGACGAGATAGGCGTGCCCCGCCGCGATATCGCGGTACACCAGCAAAGAGATCCGCCGCCGCAACGCAGGCTCATCGGCCGGCAGACCCGACAGCAGGTCGAGCAAGGCCTCGTCACTGGGCCGGTCGCCCTCCAAAAGGCGGACCTCGACGGCCCGGACTCGTTCCCGCGCCCGAGCGAGGTCGGCCAGTCTGGCATCAAGGTCGACCAGGTGCCGCCGAGTAAGACCCGGTAGGTCGTCTGCATCGAGGTTGAGGTCGGCCACGGACGTGCCCAGCTCCCGCAGCAGCCGGATCCGGTAGAGCCGATCGAGAGTGGCGCCGTCGTACTGGCGCCGGCCACCGCCATCGCGGGCCGGGGCCAGCAGCCCGAGCTCCTCGTAGTAGCGCAGCGTGCGTTCTGTGACACCTGTACGTCGCGCGACATCGCCGATGCCCCACTGGCGGGGGCTGGTGCTGGTCATGCCGTCACGCTAGGACCTCACGTCACGTCAGGAGCAAGGGGGACGTGCAACTGCTCAGCATGGGTAGGCGTCGCTGGCCACTGTGAAACATGGTCAGCACCGACTCGCCCGAAGCTCCGGTCACGCAGGAGGTAGCGGCCGGCGATCGTTCCGTCCTTCCCAGGCCCCCGCGGGCTCCGTGTCCTCACATCGGCATTATGTGAGTGAAGAACAGCGCAGCCATCCAGAGTGGGTTCCAGGCGGAGCACTTCCTTGCCCGCGCCTCTCGGGCAAGGGTCCACAAAGCCGATGCCCTGCTCGAGCGGTTCAGCCCCGTGGCCCCTGGGCCGAGTACCGGTGACCACCTTGTCGGCTCGCCGGCGAGCGAGCACAGGATCCAAGTGGTGCTCGGGTCACCCGCTGGTCGGGCACGGGGGAGGACCAAACACCGTGATGCGAGACGCACGAAGTGCATAACGTCGGGCGAGTCCGCGCGTGGGGTTATGGGGTCAGGGAACGGTGTGCTGATCCCATTGACTCGCGATGCGACTTCGGAGAACTTCACGGCAATCAGTCTGACGGACGGCAGGGGCGAGGCGCGAAATCTTCGCCACGGCGTCGACATCTGCCTGACCATCTCCGGGGCTAGGGTCCTGACCATGTCGACGCCGTGGCGCGCAAGCTACCTCCCAGACGTCCGCGACGAGTTGATCGCTGAGCAAAACAGTCTCGAAGCGAGGACCGGCCTCGATCCCGCGCTCACCCGCGCTCTCGAGGAGCACGTGATGCGCAACGGACCCGAGGTGACCGAGCGCGAGCGGCGGATCGTTGCTGGTCTGCAGCAAGGCCGTGACTTCCAGACGAAGATCCAGTTGGGAGAGCTCTACTGGGTCACCGGGCCGATGACCAGTCTTGCCCAGGAAGCATCCGTCACCATGCCACCGTTCGTCGTTGACCACGAGATGCCTTGCCCAAGCGGCCTCATCGCCTATGCCGACGGACTGCCACCGCTCCCCCACCCTGGCGGGCAAGACGGCACGACCCGAGTACGACTCATGACGTGGGTGCGGACGGGTGACAGGGTTGCCGTCCAGACCTACGCCGACGGCACCGATGCACCAGTCGATGCCCGGCGACGGTGGCAGTCCGTCGGCATCGGCGCGCTGCGTTGGTACACGGTCGCCACAACCGACCTCACAGTTGGGCAGGAGGTCGACGAGGAGCACCTCACACCCACTGAGCGAGCCTGCGTCTTCCTCCTCGCGGCCACCTGGCACTTGATGCAGATGCCTACGCTGGCGGAAGTGCGAACGCGTCAGGCGGGGTCGGACAAAAAGGGACGCAGACCTCGAGGCAGGACCCCCGTGCAGCTCGTCGACCTCCGGAGACTTGCAGAGCGCAATGTTGAAGCGGACGAGTCCGGCCGTCACTACACCCACCGCTTCGTCGTCCGTGGCCACTGGCGACGGCAACCCCACGGACCCGGGCGCAACCAGATCCGCCTCCAGTTCATCGAGCCGCACATCAAGGGGCCATCTGGCGCCCCCCTCCTTACGACCCGCGAGCACGTCAACGTCTGGCGACGCTGAACAGGCCGGACGCACCCCAGCGGATCTTGCACCAAGTCGCCCGGGTCGACCGATCGCGCGAAGTAACCCGGCTCTTCGAACTTGACCGGGCACGGGTGCCCTGCGTGGTGACGCGGTAGGGCCCGTGACCTCGGTGATCATGGCTGTTGTCAAGGCAGTTCATGGTCACGAAGGTGAGGTCACGGGCTTGGTTCAGC
>Ga0209477_1002610_pt1 | contig 10369 bp, 7 predicted proteins | sample KloWWTupernatant_FD_187180 | JGI IMG/M metagenome (GOLD analysis project Ga0209477, IMG submission 187180) | Active sludge microbial communities from Klosterneuburg, Austria, studying microevolution and ecology of nitrifiers - Klosterneuburg... | ecosystem: Engineered > WWTP > Aerobic digester >...
TGATCGCCCCGTTCTGGAAAACGCTGGCCGTCGCCGCGGTGTTGCTCGCCCTCTCCAGCGCGGTCACCCTCGCCCTTCCGGCGGCGGTGCGCTGGCTGATCGATGGCGTCTTTGTCACCGGCAGCGCCGTCCAGCTTGACCAGATCGCCCTCGGCCTGCTCGGCCTGTTCGTCATCCAAAGCCTGCTCTCGGTCGGCCACTCGTATCTCATGGCCGGGGTGAGCCAGCGCCTGATCGCCAACCTGCGCCTGGACATCCATGAGCGGGTGCAGACCCTGCCCCTGCGCTTCTTCGCCGAGCGCCGCACCGGCGAGATCGTGTCGCGGATCAGCAACGACGTCACCGTCACCCAGGAGGCCCTGACCGACACCCCGCTCAGCCTGCTGCGCCAGACCATCAGCCTGGCCGGCGGGATCGTCCTCATGCTGGTGATGAATGCCCAACTGACATTGGTCATCTTCGCCCTGATTCCACCGGTGATGCTGGCGGGCTTGTTTTTTGGCCGCCGCCTGCAGGGTCTGTCGACCGCGTTTCAGGACCGCCTGGCGGAGTCCGTAGTCGCCCTCGAGGAGATGCTGTCGGGGATCCGGGTGGTCAAGTCGTTCGCCCGCGAGGCCTTCGAGCGGGCGCGTTTTGGATCGCGAGTCGAGGCTGCCTACGGCACGGCCATGCAGCGGGCCCGGGTGCGGGCGGTCTTCGTCCCGCTGATCAGTTTTCTGGGCTTTGGCGCGCTAACCTTCATGCTCTGGTTTGGCGGGCGCCAGGTTGCGCGGGGCGAGCTCACCCCGGGCGAGCTGGTCGCTTTTCTTTTCTACATGTTCATGGTGGCCGGGCCACTGGGCGAATTCGCCGGGCTGTATGCCAGGGTGCGCGAGGCGCTTGGCGCCGCGCGGCGGATCTTTGAGATGCTCGACACTGCGCCCGAGCCTTTCGCCGCGCCGGGCGCGGTGATGCCGGGCCCGCTCCGAGGCGAGGTCGTCTTCGAGGACGTTGCCTTTGGCTATGACGGCGGGCAGCCGGTATTGAGCGGGATCGCGCTGCGGGCCGGTCCGGGCGAGGCCATCGCCATCGTCGGTCCGAGCGGAGTGGGCAAGACCACCCTGGTCAACCTGATTCCGCGCTTCTACGAGCCCACGGCCGGGCGGATTCTCATCGATGGCCGGGACTCGCGCGGCTTTGACCTGCGCGGGTTGCGCGAACAGATCGGACTGGTGCCGCAGGAGGCCTTTCTGTTTGGCGGGACCATCTGCGAGAACATCGCCTATGGCCGGCTCGAGGCCAGCACGGAGGCCATCGAAGAGGCTGCCCGGGCGGCCAACGCCCACGACTTCATCGTCGGCCTGCCGGGCGGGTATGACACGGTCGTGGGCGAGAAGGGGGTCAAGCTGTCGATGGGCCAGCGCCAGCGGGTCACCATCGCCCGGATGCTGCTCAAGGATCCGCGCATCCTGATCCTGGATGAGGCCACCTCGTCGCTTGACTCGGAGTCCGAGCGCCTGGTCCAGGAAGCCCTTGAGCGGCTCATGCGCGGGCGAACGAGCTTTGTCATCGCCCATCGCCTGTCGACGATTCAGCGGGCGGACCGGATCGTCGTGCTGCAGGCCGGCGGCATCGTCGAGCAGGGGACGCACAACGAACTCCTGGCCTCGGGCGGGCTGTATCAGCATCTGTGGTCGCTGCAATTTGCTGATCTCGACGAAATTGGGCGGAGTTGATTGTCCCCGGCGGAGCCGGGGACAATCAACTCCGAAAATACACGATGAACCCTTCTACAAACTCCCTCACCGAGCGCCCCGCCTGGGGCGCGCTCACCTCCCACGCTGCCGCGCAAGCAGGCGTCCATCTGCGCCAGTTGTTCGCCCAGGATCCCGCCCGCGGCACGCGCTTTGTCCGCGAGGCCGAAGGGCTGTATCTCGACTTCTCCAAGAACCGGGTCACTGAGGAGACGTTACGCCTATTGATCGCGCTGGCCGAGCAGAGCGGGTTGCGCGAGCGCATCGATGCGATGTTCCGGGGCGACAAGATTAACCTCACCGAGGGCCGGGCAGCGTTGCATGTCGCCCTGCGCGCGCCGCGGGATGCCGACATCCGGGTCGATGGCCGCAACGTCGTCCCCGACGTCCATGCCGTGCTCGATCGGATGGCCGCCTTCTGTGAGCGTGTGCGTTCAGGGGCGTGGACGGGCCACACCGGCAAGCGCATTCGAACGGTCGTCAACATCGGCATCGGCGGATCGGACCTCGGCCCGGTGATGGCCTACGAAGCGTTGCGCCACTACGCCGCCCGCGACCTGGCCTGCCGTTTCGTGTCCAACGTTGACGGCACAGACTTTGCTGAGGCTGTTCGTGACCTCGACCCGGCCGAGACGCTCTTTATCGTCGCGTCAAAGACCTTCACCACCCAGGAGACGATGACCAACGCCCGGACAGCCCGGGCCTGGGCGCTCGCGACGTTGGGCGATCCGGCCGCGGTGGCCAGACACTTTGTGGCGGTTTCGACCAACGCGGCCAGGGTCGCCGAGTTTGGGATTGACACGGCCAACATGTTTGGTTTCTGGGACTGGGTGGGCGGGCGCTACTCGATGGACTCGGCCATCGGGCTGTCGACGATGCTGGCGATCATACCTGAGCAATTCAGGGAGATGCTGGCCGGTTTTCACGGCATGGACGCGCATTTCCGGACCGCGCCCTACGGACATAACCTGCCCGTGTTGATGGGGCTGCTCGGCATCTGGAACGCCAACTTTCTGGGCGCGCACACGGTGGCGGTGCTGCCCTACGACCAATATCTCAAGCGCTTCCCGGCCTATCTGCAACAGCTCACGATGGAGAGCAATGGCAAACATGTGACGCTGGCCGGGCGGGTCGTCGACTACGCCACCGGCCCGATCTACTGGGGCGAGCCCGGCACCAATGGCCAGCACTCGTTCTACCAGTTGATCCACCAGGGCACCCGGCTGATCCCGTGCGATTTCATCGCCTTCGCCCGCTCGCTCAATCCGCTCGGCGCCCATCATGATCTGCTGATGTCCAACGTGCTGGCCCAGGCCGAAGCGCTGGCCTTTGGCAAGACCGAGGCCGAGGTTCGGGCGGAAGGAACGCCCGAGGCGCTCGTCGCGCACAAGACCTTCGAGGGCAATCGGCCTTCGAACCTGATCCTGGCCGAGCGGCTGACCCCGCGCATTCTGGGCGCGCTGGTTGCGCTGTACGAGCACATCGTCTTCACTCAGGGCGCGATCTGGGACATCGGCTCGTTTGACCAGTGGGGGGTCGAGCTGGGCAAGGCCCTGGCCACCCGCATCCTGCCGGAGTTGGCGGGCGATGGCGAGCTCGGCCATGACAGCTCGACCAACGCCTTGATCCGGCGCTATCGGGCGATGCGGGGGTGAGTGGCGGGCGGCTGGCCGACGCCGAGCGCCGTTTGCGCGGCTTGGATCGATAGCGGGTCACGCGATATGTGTAGGGGCGAAGCACCCGCCTTCGAATCCATGCCCGCCCTGACGTGCGAGCGGGTGCTTCGCCCGCACCCCGGCCGTGTCGCCCGCACCGATGCCATCGGACCCACGTGGTCGGGGTCCGCGATATCGCCCGCACCGCGGTATGGGTCCCGCGCTCTCGCCCTGAGCCTGTCGAAGGGATCGCGCGGGATGACGGTGTTGGGTTGGGGGTATGGATCCCGCGATTGCGCTGAATTCGCCGTCGAACGTCATCGGCAAGAGGGAGACCTTTGTCTTTTCAGCCGGGGCCTCGAAGGCCCCGGTCGGTCGGCCCCGTGAGTGTATACTCAGTGTGTATCCGCTGTCTACACTTTGAGCGAAATCATGCAACGCCTGAACTTCACCCTCGATGACGCCACTGTCGAATTGCTGGAAACGCTTTCCAGCACCTACTACGCCGGCAACAAGTCGCAGACCGTGCGGGCCGCGTTGGAGAGCCTGGCGGCCCACACCCGCCACATGGGCTGGGTGATTACCGGTTACACCACTTTTGTGCTGGATAAACCCGAGGCCTGTCATACCTGCGGCGAGCGCCATCGCAAAGGCGAGGTGCTCTATCGCCCTGTCTTTGAGCGCGGGGCTGGGGCAAAAGCGCTGCCCGTTCTGCCGCGCGAGATGTGGCTGGAATGTTCGAACTGCGCCGAGGCTGGGCAATGAGCGTTGGCCGCCTGTTTCTGGTGATCACTGCTTTGGCGCTTTCCGCCTGCGGCGCCGCGCCGGCAGCGCCACCGGCCGCTCAAACGCTGCGGCTTGTGGCGAGCACGCCGCTGGTTCGTGATCTGGTCGCAAACCTCGTTGTCGGCATCCCGAATGCCAGCGTCGTCTCGATCGTCGCCCCGGGCAGCGATCCGCACGAATACGAGCCGACCCCCACCGACGCGAGAACTGTGGCTGGGGCTGGCGCCATCATCGTCGTGGGCGCGCAGTACGAGGACGCCTGGTTGACCCGACTGATCCAGAACGCGGGCGGACAACGCCCTATCATCGTCGCGGCCGAAGGTATCCCGCTCAATGCCATCGATCAGGCCTTTGCATCGGAATTTGACAGGGACCCGCACGTGTGGATGGATCCTGCGCGCTGGCAACAGGCCGCCCGTAACGTCGCGAAGGGCCTCGCCGCGCTCGATCCTTCCATCGCCACTGCGGTGAACGCGAACGCCGATGCCTATGTCGCCAAACTCAAAGACCTCGACGCCTATGTCAAGGCTGAAACAGGCAAGATCCCCGAAGCCCAGCGGGTGCTGGTCACCACCCACGACGCGATGGGCTACTACGCCGAACGCTATGGCTTCAAGGTCGTGGGGGCCGTCATCGCCAGCAGCAGCAGCGCCGCGGCCGAGCCGTCGGCCCAGAGCGTCAAGCGCCTGGTGGACCTGATCAAGGCCAACAAGGTCAAGGCGGTCTTCTCCGAGGCTGGACTGAATCCCAAGCTGACCGAGGCCGTGGCCAAGGAGGCCGGCGTGGCGTTTGTCGGCGCGCTCTATATCGACACGCTCAGCGACGCGACGGGCCCGGCTGCGACCTACATTGACATGATTCGCTACAACACAGTGACGATCGTGGGGGCGCCAAGATGATGGCCAGATGGCACACGCATTCCAGGGCGAACACCCTAAGGGTTGGCCCGCATGGGTTCGCGGCGGGGAAAAGCGGAAGGGGGCCAACCCTTAGGGTGTTCGCGCCTCGGGATTGATCCACGCCATGTCCCGCCTCTACTACACCCGCCACATTCACACCGACGACATGTCGGCGATCGCCCATGCAGTATGTCTGACTAACCTGACCTACCGCTACCCCGGCCGGACGCGCGCCGCGTTGGAGGGCGTCAGCCTCTGCATCCGCCAGGGCGAGCGGGTGGCCCTGCTGGGGCCGAACGGGGCAGGCAAGAGCAGCCTGCTCAAGATCATCGCCGGCCTGCTCCATCCGCCCAACCCGGATATGGCCCAGGTCTTCGAGACGAACATCGACACCTGCCACCCCCACACCTCGTTTCTTGCCCAACGCACGGATGTGGATTGGCGCTTCCCGGTCACCGTCCGGGATGTGGTGATGATGGGCCGCTACTCGCACCTGGGTTGGTTCGCCCGGCCCGGGCGCGACGATGACAGCGCGGTGGATGCCGCCCTGGAGCAGGTCGGGCTGTCCGGACTGGCCCGCCGCTCGATCGGCGACCTGTCCGGCGGGCAACAACAGCGCGCCTTCCTGGCCCGCTCGCTGGCCCAGCACGCGAGGCTGCTCCTGCTCGATGAGCCCTTCGCCGGCCTTGACGCGCCTTCGCAGCGCAGCATCATGGATCTCATCCGCGAGCTGCAGCAGCAGGGCATGACTGTGATCTCATCCACCCACGACCTGGGCAGCGTCGTGACCGGCGATGTTGCCGACCGGGTGATCCTGCTCAATCGCAATGTCGTCGCGGATGGCACCCCAGCCGAGGTCATGCAGCCCGACGTGCTGCGCCAAGCCTATGGCTAACTTTCTGCTCGAACCCCTGGCCAACGGCTTTATGCAACGTGGACTGGCGGCCGGTCTGCTGGTCGCGATCGTGTGCGGCCTGCTGGGCTGTTTTGTCGTCTTGCGCGGGATGGAATACATCGGCGACGCGATCTCGCACAGCGTGCTGCCGGGTGTCGTCATCGCCTATATCGCCCAGGGCAATCTCTTTCTCGGTGGCCTGGTCTCCGCTCTGGTCACGGCCGCCATCATCAGCGCGCTCAGCCGCGAGGGCAAGCTGCGCGACAGCACCGCCATTGGGGTGGTCTTCACCGCCGCGCTTGCCCTGGGGGTGCTGCTCATCAGCACCGCCCGCAGCTACGCCCGCGACCTGTCACATTTTCTGTTCGGCAACATCCTGGGCGTCACCGGGGGCGATCTGGTCTTCACCGGGCTGCTGGTGCTCTTTGTCGCCGCGGCCATCTTCCTGTTCTTCAAGGAGCTGCTGGTCACCTCCTTCGACCCGACCCACGCCCGCAAGATCGGCATCCCGGTGAATGCAATTCGAACCGGGCTGTTGATCACGCTGGCGCTGACGATCGTGGCCGGAGCGCAGACGGTGGGCGTGCTGATGGTGACGGCCCTGCTCATTACGCCGGCGGCCGCGGCCAGCCTGCTGACCAAACGGCTGCCCCGGATGATCGTGTATGCGACGGCCTTCGCGGTCGCCAGCGTCTTCGCCGGGCTGTACGCCTCGTACTACCTCGAGGTGTCCAGCGGGGCCGCAATCGTGCTGGCCGCCTCGCTGTTCTTCGCCGTCGCGTGGGTCGTCAACTGGGCGCGCCAGCGCCGGATGGCTCTCCCGGCCACCTAAACCATTTCAGAAACGACATGCCCCCGCTTCGCGGGGGCATGTCGTTTCTGAACTTGAATTGCTATACTCGCTCAGATGCGGCTCAACGCCCACAACCTCGCCAAATACTTCGGCCCCGTCGCCGCGCTGGCAGACACCAGCTTCGACATCGGGCCGGGCGAGATCCTGGGTGTGGTGGGGCAACGCGGCTCGGGCAAGACCACCCTTTTTCAGGTGCTGAGCGGCGCCCAGACGCCGACGAGCGGCCTCATCCAAATCGACGGACGGCAAACCGCGCTGAAGTCCCCCGCCCACGCCCACCGGCTCGGGATCGAGATCGCCCATCAGCAGCCGCAATTGGCCGGCAACCTCAGCGTGCTGCAAAACATCTTTCTCGGCCGCGAGGCCAGCCGCATCATGCGCCTTGGGATTCTGCCGGACGAGATGGCGATGGTCACCCAGGCGCGCGGGCTGCTGGCCGCCTTCGACATGCCCGCGTCGCTGCTGGGCGAACGCGCCCAAACCCTCTCGGGCGAGCAGCGCCATGTCGTTGGCCTGGCCCGCGCGCTATGCCGCCCGCTGAAGCTGCTCTTGCTCGACAACGCGCTCGAGGCGCTGAGTTATGACCGGCAGCGCGCGCTGCTCGAGCGCGTCCGCGCGCTCGCCGAGCAGGGGACCGCCATCATCCTCGGCAGTGACGACCTCAAACAGGTCTTTGAGGTGACTCAGCGCATCCTGGTCCTCCATCCCGGCCGAACTGCGACGCTCCGCACAACCGCCGAATGCACGCCGCGTGAGATCGTTGAGCTGATCGTCGGCGCAAATCGCAAGGACCAGATCACCCCCGTTATCTGGGCAATCGAGAACTATCACATCGCCCAGCGCCAGGCCGAACAACTGCGGGAGACGCAGCGCGAACTCGAGCAGAGCCTTGAGGCGCGGGATGAGCAGAATCGCGCGCTCATTGCGCGCATGCGGGTGCAGTTGGATGCCCTCGACAGCCTGAACGTGGCGCTGCAGGACGCCCACCACCGCCTGATGACCGAGCGTGAGGCGGAGCGCAAGCGCCTGGCCCGCGAATTGCACGATCAGGTCATCCAGGATCTGCTGAGCTTCGCCTATCAACTGGAAGAGGTCGAGGATGAGGCCGCCGATGTCGAGCAGCGGGCTGAGTTGCTGAAGATCCGGAGCGGGCTGCGCCAGGCCGTGTCCAACGTGCGGGATATGTGCAGCGACCTGCGCCCGCCCACCATCGACCGGCATGGGCTGCCCTCGGCGATCCGCTCGCTCGCCCAGCAGTGGTCGGCGGCGAACAGCATCGAGGTCAAGCTTGAAATCGATCCCGACCTGGGCCGCCTGCCCGAGGCCATCGAGTTATCGGTCTATCGCATCGTGCAGGAGGGCTTGAGCAACGTGCGCAAACACGCCCGGGCCACCCAGGTTCGGATTGCCCTCAGCCGCACGCCAACCGCCAGCCTGACGATGCGGCTGATCGACAACGGTCAGGGCTTGTCCGGCAAGCTCGATCTGGCATCCTTTTCGCAACGCAAGAGTTTTGGGCTGGTCGGCATCGGGGAGCGGGTGTCGCTGTTGCGCGGCACGATGGACATCTCGCGATCAGAGGGCGGCGGGCTCGATATGACAATCGAGATTCCCAGCCCCTATCCTTCGATCACGAACTGATCCGGCTGCCCTGGGCGTCCTCGGCGATCTGGCGCATGGTGGCCGCGTCGATGTCCTTCTTGTCGATGAAGGCGACCGCGCCGGCGCTCATTCCCAGCCGGCGGAATTCGCGGTCGGGGTAGGCGCTCATCAGCACCAGGCGGGTGTTCTGGCTGACCGCCTTGATTCTGCGGGCGCACAGGATGCCGTCCTCGTCCGAGAGCACCACATCGATCAGCGCCAGGCGCGGCTTGACCTGGACGGCCAAACGGAGGGCCTGGGCGGTGTCCCCGGCTTCATATAGCCGCGAGCCAGGGCAGGCCTTGCCGATCATCCGGGCGAGCTGTTGTCGATAACGGGGATTGTCATCCACCAACAAGAGCGAGAGCGCGTTGTCTCGCGTGTCGCGCGGGTCGCCCGCCTCCAGCCCATGGGTGGCCAGCAGCCCCGGGTGCTTGCCCGCGTATTCGGTCGCCCCATGCCGGCTGGCCACGCCCAGGGCCCGATACAGCGAAGTCAGATGGTTTTCGACCGTCTTCACGCTGACATCCATCGTTTGGGCAATCGCCCGGTTGTCGTACTCGTAGGTAATGAGGCGCAACAGTTCGCGCTGCCGGCGGGTCAGGGCGGGTGTCTCGCGCAACGGGGGGTGGCCATCTGCGGCCGCTGAAGCCGACGGGCGGTGGAGCAGTTGATCGACCAGCGGGCGCGAAATCCAACGTTCACCCTTCAGGACGCGCTGGGCAGCCAGAACCAGATCCGCGAGCGGCTGATCCTTCATGTGATAGCCATCCGCCCCGGCATTCAGCAGCCCGGCCGGATCGACTTCGTCGGCATAGGCGCTGACGATGAGGATGCGCATGCCGGGCTGCTCGCGTTTCATGGCCTGGATGGCGGCTACCGGCTCAAAATCGGGCATGGCTACGTCCATTACCAGCAGGTCGGGGGTTAGGTCAGCCAGGGCGGCCCGCAACGCGGTTCCATCGCCGACTTCGGCCGTGACCGTCATCCCGTCCACCCCGTCCAGCGCTTTGCGCAGACCGGCGCGCACGACAGCATGGTCGTCGGCCAGGAGGATCGTGGGCACGCTGAGATTATAGCGGCCGGAGCCTGGCTCGGCGACGCGCGCCCGTTGCCGGCCTCGTATCCCTGAGTATCAACAAATCCGGGGGGTGATTGGGGGCGTTTCTGGGGGGTGAACGGCTTGCGGGGCTCCCGGACTTCACTTACTGTTAACCGAACGGGCGCTGCGGTATTCATTCACATCCGCCCGACATTGAGTTCGTCCGGTCCGGATTGACGCGCTAACGCCGCCAAGAAGAGGAGGAGGTGCACCGACCCAAGAATCGCCCACGCCGAATACCCCATTTGATTTCACGCGGCGCCATTTCTGGCGCCAGCGACAAGAAGAGGATTCCCAGATGAATAAGCAATACAAGTTTATGGCCGTGATCGCCGCCGCCGGCATGCTGTTGTCAGCCTGCACGGCCGCCGCCACGCCGACCGCGGTTCCCCCCAAGCCCGCTGATACGCCCAAACCCGCGGCCCCCGCCGCGACCGCCGTGCCCGCCGCAACAATCGCGGTACCCGCCGGCAAGCTGGCCGTTGGCATCGTGCTCCCGACCAAGGACGAGCCGCGCTGGATTCAGGACCAGACCCGCTTCCAGGACGCCTTCAAGGCGGCCGGGGCCGAAGTTGAGATTCTGTTCAGCCAGGGCGACAGCGCCAAGGAAAAGGCCAACGTTGAATCCCTGATCACCAAGGGCATCAAGGTCCTGATCCTGACCCCGCAGGACGGCAACGCCGCCGGCGCGGCCGCTGACGCCGCCCGCAAGGCCGGCGTGAAGGTCATCTCGTATGACCGCCTGATCCGCGGCACCGCCGCCGTCGACTACTATGTGACATTCGACAGCGTCGCGGTCGGCGAG
>Ga0209477_1002616_pt1 | contig 10345 bp, 8 predicted proteins | sample KloWWTupernatant_FD_187180 | JGI IMG/M metagenome (GOLD analysis project Ga0209477, IMG submission 187180) | Active sludge microbial communities from Klosterneuburg, Austria, studying microevolution and ecology of nitrifiers - Klosterneuburg... | ecosystem: Engineered > WWTP > Aerobic digester >...
CCGGATATCCTCCACTGGCTGGTGCGGTTCTGCACCGGTATCTGTTGCCCGGAGGACGGCGCGGGGGCAGGAGCGTTGGGCAGCGGCTGCGCTGTGACTTCGGGGAACTAGCCCGGAAGGCGGCCTGAGCGAAGGGCCTGCCGGGCGAGAGAGAAGATGAGATGACTGTGTACCAGCCGGAAGACCTCGCGCCACTTGAGGTGGCGCTCCTCGGCGTGTTGTCAGTGGGCCTGCCCCCGTCTCGGGCCGCCGGGAGCGACACCTTCCGGGTGGACCATGTGACGGCGGTGGTCCACGGGCTCGCGCTACACGGTGAGCGGGGCCGATACCTGGCGGAGGATGGCACGAAAGTGACCCCCGGTTTCAGGGCTGAGCTTCGGGGCGCGATCTCATCTCTGACCGAAAAGGGGATCGTCGCGTCGCAGGCGCCAGGGATGCCGGCGGCCGCGGGTGGCTATGAGGCAGGGTTGCTGCTCGACCTGGTGGACCCCGACGAGCAGCCGGTCGTACTCGACCGGTACCTCTCGCAGCTGTGCATGGAGCAGCTGTTCAATGTGCCCGCGGTGTACCCCTACCTGATGGAGCGGTACGCATCGAGCGGCGAGGTGTGGCGGCGTTTGCGCGAGGGTGGCTACGCGCGAGACTAACTGTTCCGCGTGCCGAGGAGCCGTTCGAAAACCGCTGCTCGCGTACCGGGACCGAAGGTAACGGTCACCACATCGCCCGGCAGCACCGTGGTTGCGCCATCGGGTACGAAGGTGTGCCCATCGCGGCCCAGGGCGACGACACGAGCCCCGGGCGGGAATGCGGCATCGGCGAGGCGGCCGTGGGCGATTGGAGCATCAGCCGTGATCGTGATCTCGATGGTCTCCATTTCCTCGGCAAGCGGTGCAAGCTGGCGCATCTGCGTCGAAGCGGCCCGGCGGTAGGAGCGCAGGAGCGTCCGGGTATCGATGATGCCCAACACTTCCCCACCGGGACCATCAACCACGGGAAGCCATCGGCGGTCGTTCTCGTTGAGCAGGTCGAGGGCGCGGTCAAGTGGCCAATCGGCCTGGACCGATACCGGGAGCGGCCTGCTGAGTGATTCCGCCGTACTCGCCGTACTGGCTTCGCGAAGGTCGGCGGCGAGGACTTCACCGAGCGAGCCATCTTCGCGCCGGACGATTGCCTGCTGCGCGCGGGCCGCGTCGAGGGCCTGGCGGATTTCGTCGGCGGTGGCCGCGGGATCGACCATCGGCACGGGGACGGCCGCACGGCCGGCGGGGAGCGCCGTGAGCAAGGGGAAGGCGAAGCGATGGCGGTGGGCCGGGGAATCAGCGCGCGTGGCGACCTGGCTGCGGTAGATGCTTTCATCGCCGACGAGGAGTGTGGCAACGGCGACGGCGATCATGGCCGGGCCGAGGAGCGAGAGGTTTCCCGTCATCTCCGCGACCATGAGCAGCATCGCGAGAGGCGCATGGGCAATGCTGCCGAACATCGCGGTCATCCCAATGATGACGACCGGGCCGGGCTCCTGGGGAAACCCGGGAAGTTCGTGAGCGACGCGCCAGTAGGCAGCGCCGATGAGTCCGCCGATGACCATTCCGGGGCCGAAGATGCCCCCGGAGCCGCCCGAGCCAACGGTGAGCGAAGTGGTAACGATGCGGAGGGCGGGCAGGAGCAGGAGAAGCCAGGGCGAGAACTCCATAACACCCTCACGAGTGAAGGCCTGCTGCACCCAGCCATAGCCAACGTGAATCGCCTCAGGGGCGGCCATACCGATGAGCCCGACCAGGAGGCCGCCCAGTGCGGGTTTGAACCACACCGGCGCTGGAACTCGCTTGAAGAGGCCGGTCACTCCGTAGAACGCCCGAGCATAGGCAAGGCCGAAGATGCCGCAGGCGACGCCGAGGACTGCGTAATAGGGCAACTCCTGCGGGTGAGTGAAGGAGAATGAGCCCGCCCCGCCAAACACAGGCGTGTAGTCGGTGTAAGCGCCGAAAACGGAGTAAGCCACGATCGACGAGATAAGGCCGAGGAGGATGACATCGGCTTCGAAGTCGTGCTTGTACAGGACTTCGGCGGCCATCATCGCGCCGCCGAGGGGCGCCCGAAAGATGGCGCCGATCCCAGCCCCCATACCCGCGGCAAGGGCGCGGCGGCGTTCCGCGGGTTCGAGGTGGACGCGGTCCGCGATGAAGGAGCCGAAACCCGCGCCTATCTGCGCGGTGGGGCCTTCACGTCCGGCCGCGCCGCCGGAGCCGATCGTGATGGCCGAGGCGAGAAGCTTTACCGGGACAACCCGCAAGCGGACCCGGCCGCCCTTGTGGTGAAACGCATCGATTGCGGCGTCGGTGCCGTGGCCTTCTGCCTCCGGGGCGAGCAGCCAGACGATGAGCCCTGACGCGAGCCCGCCGAGAGCGAGGACGAGCGGGAGCGCCCAGGAGCGCGATGGACCGCTCCAATCCTGGGTGCCTTCCCCGAGGGGCGCCGGTGGATGGTATCCGGCGAGGTTGCCGAGCAGCTGCTCCGTCGCGAAGTCGATGCCTTCGTAGAACGCGATGGCGCCAGCGCCAGCCACCGCGCCAATGAGCACTCCCAACCATGCCGACCGGAATAATCGTTGCCGGGTAAGGAGTCCCAGCCGATCAGCGGAAGCCAGTCGAGGTGAACGGCGAAGCATACTCAGATGCTACGCCTCCAGTGCTGTGAGGCCATTCCCGGCGCGACGCTCCGGCCCGGGAATACCTCGCGGCCCCACCGATGGTGGGGCCGCGAGGAAGTTGTGCCACGAGGGTACTGGCAGAGCTAGAAGCCCTGGCACTCCGGGCGGGTCTGGAAGAGCTGGTCCAGCTCGCCGGGATCGTACAGGTCGAGCTTGTCAAAGGACTCGCCGACCTCATCGAACGAGCTCTCGACGCGCCCGACGAAGACGTCGAGCTGGTCGGCGACCTTCTGGAGCGAGCTGGTATCGAGTTTCTCGGCGTCCGTGACGAGGCCGTCGAAGACCTTCACAAGGTCGTCCGAGACATCGACGAAGACCTTGTGGATTGCTGCGCCGTCCTTCACGTCGGGCGCCTTCAGGGCAGCAATTTCCTTGCGCATGTTGACCGTCTCGGCCCGGCCATCTTTAAGGAAATCGACCAGAAGCGCTTTGAGATCCTTGGCCGAAGCTGCCTTTTCGGTGTCTGACTGGAGGGCGGTGTTGGCGTCCTCAAGGTCGCCGACCCAGCCGGTCAGGGCGGTGCAGATGCCCGCGACCCACTTCTCGTTGGTGGTCTTCGCCGGTGCTGTGGTGATGGGCGTGCGGGTGGTTGGCGGCGTATCCGTGTTGGAGGCAGCCTCGTCTTCATCGAAGATGATGGCCGCGCAATCGGGGTCATCATCGATCAGGGCGATGAGGTCCTCGACCTCGTCGTGGTCATCGGCGACGTCTTCGAGCTTCGAACGGAAGTCCGGCTCGCCGATGTCGTCGGCGATCTCCATGAAGGCTTCCATGAAGTCGGCGTCTTCGTCGATATCGGCGACGCGGTCGCTCATCTCGCCGATGCGGTCGTCGTTTTCCTTGAACTGGTCCTCGAAAGCATCGATAACCTTCGCGCCGCCATCGATATCGGGCTGGCCGATCTTGCCGAAGTCCGCGCGGAAGTCCTTCGCGGCGTCCTTCTGCTCCTTCAGCAGGTCGGCGGTGTCGTCCTTGGCGGCCGCGGTGTCGTCGAGGCTCACCTCGGCGAACTTGTCGCCGATCTCGTCGGTGGCTTCATCGAAGTCGGCCGCAGCCTCGCAGAGTGCCTCGACCCATTCTTCCGCTTCGACTTTCTTTGTGTCACTGCCACAGGCAGTGCTGAAGGCGGCCACCGGCAGTGCCGCCAGGAGCAGCACCAGCCGTAGCGCACCGGACATCTGTCGCATGATTCTCTCCCCCGTTTTCTCTAGCGAAATCGAAACATTGTGGGCAGCCGCCGGTTCCCGGGCAAAGCGCTCACTTATCCAAGGTCGGCAGGATGGCGACAACCGTGGAGGGCCCCGGGATCAGGGGTGGAGCATTTCGCGGAGGGCGGCGCAGACGTCATCCACCTCGGCATCCGTGAGGCCGGGGTACATGGGGAGGCTGACTTCGCCAGAGAAGAAGCGCTCGGCGACGGGGAAATCGCCCGGGTTCCAGCGCCCGAGGTTCTTGTAGGCGGTGTGGTAGTGGAGCGGGATGAAGTGGACCGACGTCCCGATCCCGCGTTCGGCGAGGCCGCGGATCACGTCATCGCGGGAGACCGGGGAGGTTTCGCGGACGCGGACCATGAAGAGGTGCCAGGGAAGGCGGTGTTCCTCGCTGAAGGCGGGGAGGACCAGGTGCTCTTCATCGCGCAGGTTGGCGTAGTAGCGCTGCGCGACGCGGGTGCGCTCATCGATGAACGATTCGAGGCGGGCGAGCTGGGTCCGCCCCAGGGCTGCGGCGATATCGGTGAGGTTGTCCTTGAAGCCAAACTCCTGGATGTCGTAGCGCCAGCTCCCGCCGGCGTCGTAGCGGTTCCACGCATCGCGCGACATGCCGTGCAGGGTGAGGCGGCGGACTCGCGCGCTGAGCTCTTCGTCATCGGTCGCAAGCGCGCCGCCTTCGCCCGTCGTCATGGTCTTGTTCGCGTAGAAGCTGAAGGCAGCGGCATCGCTCACGCTGCCGACGGGGCGGCCGCGGTAGAGCGTGCCGATGGCGTGGGCGGCATCTTCGAGCACCTTGAGGTTGCGGCGCCGCGCGATATCCATGATTCGGTCCATGTCGCAGGGGGCCCCAGCGATGTGGACGGGCAGGATGACCTTTGTGCGCGGTGTGATGGCGCGCTCGATGAGCTCCGGGTCGATGTTCGCATCGTCGTCGCGGACATCGACGAGGACGGGCTCGGCGCCGCAATGGATGACCACATTGGCGGTGGCGGTGAAGGTGTAGGGCGTGGTGATCACTTCATCGCCGGGGCCGAGATCCCAGGCGGCGAGCGCGAGGTGCATGGCGGCGGTCGCGGAGTTTACGGCGTTGACGAAGCGGGCGCCGGTGTAGGCGGCGAGCTCATCCTCGAGGGCCTTGACCTGGCTGGCGGTTGTCAGCCAGCCGCTGCGGAGGACCCCTTCGACGGCGGCGATATCGGATTCGTCCAGTTCGACGCGGACGAAAGGGATGCGCTGTTCGGCCATGGATCGAAGGGTAGAGCGGGCGGCGGATAGCGGGTAGCGGGAGCCGGCGCCCTACCAGCGCGGCGGCTCGCGGCGGCTGCGGGCCGACTCGCCCAGGAGCAGCGCAACGAGCGCACCGAAGAGGAACCCGCCGATGTGGGCGAACCAGGCGACGCCACCGGAGACGTCGGCGGCATCAGCGATGGTGGCGTACCCGGAAAGCAGGTTCTGCAGGAACCAGAGGCCGATCATGATGTAGGCGGGGATCGGGATCGGGATGAAGATGAGGATGAAGAACGGGATGACGACGTTCACGGTGGCGCGCGGGTAGCGCACGATATAGGCGCCAAGCACGCCGGCGACCGCGCCGCTCGCGCCAAGGACCGGGACGGCACTGGAAGGCTCGATGGCCCCCTGGATGAGCGAGGCAACGACCCCCGCGGCAAGGAAGAAGAGCAGGTAGCCCAGGTGGCCGAGGCGGTCTTCGATGTTATCGCCGAAGACCCAGAGGAAGAGCATGTTCCCGAGGATGTGGAGCCAGCCGCCGTGCATGAACATGGCGGCGAGGATCGAGGCCAGGACCTGCCAGCGCGCCTCGCCAGTCAGGCCGGAATCGCCGCTCACCGTGTCAAAGAACTCCTTCGGCTGGAACGCCCAGGTACAAACGAAACGGTCGGCATCGGTGGGGGCGGTCTCGAAGCCGTAGCAGACACCGCTGGTCTGTTCGACAAACTCGCGGTAGGCGACAGCATCGGGCCGTGCGATGGCCGTCGAGCGGCTGACCATGAAGAAGAAGACCACCAGGTTGAGTGCGATGAGGGCGTAGTTCACCCACGGGGTCCGCCCGGCCCGTGGGCTATCGCCGACGGGGATCACGGGCGCGCTCCGGCCATTGGCGGGGCACCGACAGGCAGCGTCACGCGATCCCCGCGAGGTGGGCGGTGTCGTTGAGCCTGACCACGTACATGCGTCCCCGGCGCTCCTCGATCTCGGTGAGGGCGCAGTTTGCCACATCAAGACGGAAGACGTGGGTCTCGGCCATCCCAAGCACCGCGGAAAGCAGGCAGTTGATGGCCGTCCCGTGGGAGATGACCAGCAGCTGCTGCCCGCGGTGGCCGGCGGTAATCCGGTCGAGCGCGGCCGCGGTGCGCGCGCGGACCTCGGCGACGGTCTCGCCCCCCGGGGGACACCAGGCGGGGTCCTCCGCCTCCATCAGGCCGTACAGGGCGGGGTCGCGCTTCCGGATAACGGACTCGCGTTCGAGCTCCCACTCGCCGTAATGGAGCTCACGCAGGTCCGGGTCGGGCCGCACGGGGACGCGGCGTTCGCCGAGGGCGAGGGTCGCGGTCTCGATCGCGCGGCTGTAGTCGGAGGTGTAGCAGGCAGTGATGGGCACTCCGCTGAGGCGGCGGCCGAGGGCGCGGGCCTGCTCGATCCCGCGCGGCGTGAGCGCAGTTTCGGCGTGGCCGCAGAAGCGGCCCTCGCGGTTGGTCACGGTCTGACCATGGCGTGCGAGGTAGATCCGGGTCGGGCTGGCCACGAGGCAAGGGTACAGGGGGAAAGACGCGCAGGGGAGGGCTAATCAGGAGCACAACAGGAGCCGATGATCCGGGCGGGAGGGGACGCATGCACGCATTGCAGACCCCGGCGATGAATGATGGATACCGCCCGGCCCTGGTGCTGGGGGGAGGCGGCGCCTACGGAGTGATCCAGGCCGCGTACGTGCTGGCGGCGCACGATTTCGGGTTCCGGCCCCAACTGGTGGTCGGCACAAGTGTGGGAGCGCTGAACGGGGCATGGGTGGCGCTCAACCCCGACCGTCCGGCGGAACTCCTGCGGATCTGGCTCGGCCTGGACCAGCTCTCGCTGGTGCGCTGGCACCCGTTCCGGATCGCCTCGCGGCTGGTGCACCACCCCCTGAGCCTCGCCTCGAACCAGATCGTCCCGCAGCTCATCCGGGACCACCTCGGCGAGTCGACGTTCGACGACGTGAAGATCGAGCTGGGCGTGGTCGCCACCAACCTGACACGAGGCCAGAAGCACGTGTTCCGTTCGGGGAGCCTCCCGTCGGCGATCCTTGCATCGACCGCTATCCCCGGCGTCTTCGAGCCCGTGGAGATCGGCGGTGACCAGTTCGTCGATGGCTGCGTGACGGCAACGGTGGATATGGCCACAGCACTCGAGATGGGCGCGACGGAGATCCTGGCGATTGACCTGACTCCACCACCGCCCCGGGCGCGGCCACGGACGGCACTGGGCGTGCTCAAGCAGTCATTCAGCATCCTTTCGACCGCTACCACGCGAGCGGTGGAATCGTGCCTGGCGCAGCAGATGCCGGTCCGGGTGATCAGGCCGGACCTGTCGGGGCATTCGCCCTGGAAGCTGGAAGACAGCGCCGGTGCGATCGCCCACAACCTGCGGCTCGCGCGGGAAGAGCTCATGGGGATGTTCGACGCAGACGGGCGGCTGGCGCCCGTGGGCACCTGCTGGATCGAGGGACAGCCGGGCGGGCCAGCAGAAGGCGGCAAGGGCCGGGGAGAGCTTCGCTACTTCCCGGAACGGGCTCTGCGCCGGGCGGGATGAGGCGGAAACCGGGCCGTAAATTGTCCGTAAACCGTCGCGGAGGCGCGCGCCGTGGGGTTCACAGTTAGCGGAATGCGGGCTAGGGTGACCATAACGCGGTGCTGAGCGGGGGATATCCGGAGCCGCAGGTGGGTGCATGATCCGACGGGTGCTATTGCTGGCGACGCTGGGAATCGCGGTAGCGGGCGCATCAAGCATGGCGTGGAGTATCCACCCGCGGACGGCGGGGGCCCTGACGAATTGCGATACGAGCACGGCGGTGCTCGACGCCCCGGAACTCAAGGTCATTGCGGACATCAACGCGTTCCGAGCGGAAAACGGGCTGCCACCGCTCAAGATTTCCCCCAACCTCTCGCGAGCTGCAGCGTTCATGGTCGATGACATGCTGGCGAAGAACTACTTCAGCCACACGGACTCTCTCGGCCGTTCCGCCTTCGCTCGTGCGAAGCAGTGTGGTTACACAATTGGCAACGTTGGTGAGAATCTCGCCATGGGCTTCGGGGCGCCGGCCAGTGGCGGCGAGTCACCGGTGGTATCAGCCTGGAGAGAGTCCAAGAAGGGCCATCGAGAGGCCATGCTAAGCCCGACATGGACCGTTATTGGTGTCGGATTTGCCGGCGGCTATTGGGCGGCCGACTTCGGCTCGTTTGACGATTCCGCTAGCGGAGGGACGGCTCCCCCAACCGCTACTCAGCCCGTGGCAACGACCACCGCAGGTCAGGCATACCCGACGGCGACGGCGACCGCCACCAAGCCCGCGCCGACTGCTACGCCGACGGTTTCGCCGACTCCGATCCCAACTCCACCGCCAATCCAGCGGCGGGCAGCCGTGCCGATGATCGCGGCCGAATAGCGGCCCGCCCAAGCACTCCCGGCGAATCTGTGTATTCCCACAGGATGTTGGGGAAACCCCTTATTCCGTTGGCGTGACGCGCCGCCTACGATGCCCTCGAAAATCCCCGGATTCTGTGCCTGCCGGTGCTGGCCCACCGGGTGCTGCGGCAGCTTCCGGCGAGGGGGACTGATGGGCTATCCCATCCCGGCCGACCCCGACACTCGTGGTGCCGCCACCGGCCCACGTGACGCCCGAAACGCACTGGTTGCGGCGGGCGCCTTTGGTGATCTCGACGCATCGCTCCAGGAGACGGTCAGCGTCCTTGCGCAGAGATTCGCGGCGGATCTCGCACTGATCGGCGTGTATCGCCATTCACCCATGCTGCATTCGTGGCCAGCGGAAGGTCCGCTTTCGGCCGCCGAGATGCTCCCCCATGCCGGTCCGGGCAGCGACCCGGACTACCGGGCAGTCGTCGAAGAGCCGGGACCGGGTGTCGATGACGACCTCACCCTCAAGCCGAACCTGACACTCTCCCAGCGGGCAGCAGTCGCCCGCGGTATGCGCTCATCGATGCGGATCGCGATGTTCGACGAACGCGGTGAGCCGCTGGGCTTCATCGTGGTGATGTCCAATCGGACCGCAGCGTTCACTCCGGCCATGGTTGATGAGTTTTCGGACCTGGCCGGGCTCGCGGCGACGTTCATCCGCCCCGCAATACTGGTCGCGGCGATCAACCGGGAGCGAGAGCTCCTGGCGGAAGAGGCGCGCCTGCTGACCCTCGCCGCCTCAGCGCAGGACGAAACCGAGCTTCTCGAGGGCATCGTGGATGGTGTCCGGCGCGCGCTCGCTTGCGACATGGCGCTGCTGCTGGTCCGCGGGGTCGAGCCCGGGGAAACGACCTTGCTGGTGTCTCCTGAGGGAGGGCTGACGGCCGGGCAGGTGGCGGACATGCGGCCGGTAATCGGCGGGCCGGGCAACAGCGCCCTCCTGCGCGTTGACCAGGACGGATGCCGCGTGAACCGCGACCTCGCCACGCAGGCGGAGACGCCGATCGAGGCGTTCCTCTTTCAGACGACAGGGCTTCGGGGGCTGGCGGCGGCGGTGCGCCGGGGGCATGGATCGACACCCGGACAGGGCATTGCCGTACTCAAAGCGGCGCCGGGCGGTTGGCGGCGGGACCAGCGTTCGTTCCTGGACCGCGTTTCCCGGGTTGTCGAAATCGCCGTCGAGCGGATGCGGCGCGGTGAGCAGGCCATCGAACAGGCGGCCAGCCTCGAGCGGCAGGCCGGGCTGATCCGGATGGAGGCGGTGATCTTCGAATCGCTGGCTCATGCCGATGGACCGGATGCGGCGTTCGAGACGATGGCACGGAAGCTGCGGGAGTTCTTCGGAGCAGAACACCTCCTTTTCGGGGTGTTCGATGTGGACCGCGGCACCCGGGACATCCTGGGGTTCAGCTCGGACGTGGTCGGGCGCGACGGGCTGTTGCAGCAGTTCGGCCAGACTGAGGCCGCAGATTACATGGCGGCGCACCGCGCGGGGACCCAAACCGTGCCGGACTTGATGCGAATCCCCGATCTCCCGGAGGGGCCGAGCCTCCTTCGGGATGCGGGAGTGCGTTCCCTGGTGCGCATCCCGTTCCGGCTTTCCGATGGGACTCCCGGGATTATCACCCTGGGCCATCGCCAGCCAGAGCGGTTCGACGCGGAGGTTGAGCGTGCGCTCCTGGACCTCCTTGGTCCACTTGTCCTCGCGATCGAGCGGCTCCAGCTGGTCGCCCGCCTG
>Ga0209477_1002620_pt1 | contig 10333 bp, 10 predicted proteins | sample KloWWTupernatant_FD_187180 | JGI IMG/M metagenome (GOLD analysis project Ga0209477, IMG submission 187180) | Active sludge microbial communities from Klosterneuburg, Austria, studying microevolution and ecology of nitrifiers - Klosterneuburg... | ecosystem: Engineered > WWTP > Aerobic digester >...
AGCTCTTCAGGGCTTATGCTCAATATCTTCAATATCTCTAGTGATAGGTTTCGCAATATCTTTTGTTCAATGTCTGTTTTTCTTTCCATCATACTCTCCCATTAAAACTTAATTTTTCACAATATTCATACTAGCGGCGCAGTATACTCTATTTTCGGCATAAACTTAAAACCATTTTATATTTAAACCAGGGCAATTGCACTATAATTAAGTAACTCAAATAAGTTTTGGCCATTATAGTGTTATGTTGGTATCAATCAATGCTGGTTTTGCCGCAGTTACTTAACAAATGGATTGTATCCCTAAAACACAACCTCATTATTCGAATAGGTTTTTTGGCGAACCTATAGAGAAGGCCATGCCTTAAAAAAGGCTATAAGCTGATTAATAGACATTGGCTTTGCAAAATAATAGCCTTGAAATAAATGACAGCCGTGATCACGCAACCATTGTACTTGCTCCATTGTCTCTGTGCCTTCAGCTAAAACTTTTTTATTGAGATTTTTGGCTAAATCGATGATCGTTAAGGCGATACTCTTAGCGTTATTTTCCAGCGGCAATCCTTCAACAAACTCTTTATCGATTTTTAGAGTATCTATAGGTAATTTAGACAGTATATTAAGACTTGAAAAACCTTTACCAAAATCATCTAACGCAATCGAAAAACCTAAGCTTTTAAGCTGCGTTATTACAGAAGTAAAAAAAGTAATATTTGTTATGAATAAGCCTTCCGTAATTTCGAGCGTGATATTATGTGTGGGAATATCAAACTGTTGAGATTGTTCAAATAGATATTTAACGAGATCCAACTTTTCAAAATTAATCGCAGATAAATTGATCGACATTTTTTCAATGACTATGCCTGCTGCACGTAATATATTGAAATCCCTAAAGCTGTGATATACAGTCAATTCTAATAATTTATGGATCTGTTCATTTTTTTCTGCCAAGCCAATAAATTCGTCGGGGCTAATAAAACCTGCCGTTGGGTGTTGCCAACGCATTAAAGACTCAACGCCAATTATTGTATTAGTAATAACGTCAATTTGTGGCTGATAATACATTTCTAAGCTCTTTTCTTTTATTGCTATAGTCAGCTCATTATTCAGCCATATCTTACGGCGTGAATGTTCGCTCAGTTCTTCGTCATAGAATCTATAACTGTTTATTTTGTCTTTTCTTGCTGCAAGCATAGCAATGTTTGAAAATCCTAAAAGCTCACTCGTGGTTAGAGCATCTTGTGGGTATTGGGCGATGCCAATGTTCGCGCTAATTGTGAAGTAACGTTTTCCTATAATGAAAGGCAGCGATAATGCGTTTATAATAATACTTGCTATCGCGGCTATTTCATCTTGTGAACTTGAACCACGAATGACTTCAAGAAATAGATTCCCCTCAAATCTTGCTAAAGCGATCGTGTTTGAAGTATATTCTTTTAATCGCAGTGCAAGCATTTGTAACAACTCATCGACGCCATCATATCCTAAGGCTTCGTTAATAACACCAAGATCGTTTATTTTAATAAAAAATATGGCAAATGTGGCGTCGGTTTTTGAGACAGCAGCGTCGAGCATTTTATCGATCTCAGCACACACAAAACGTCTGTTTGGAAGCCCGGTTAATACATCGTGTTCCGATAAAAATTGTGTTTCTAGATTCGTTTTTGCTAAAGAGTAGATTGTTTCCTTTAATGTATCCGACAAAAGTTCTATTTCAGGTGAATTATTAATGATACAAGTTTCTAAACTCTTGCTTTCTTTATATTTTTGTATTGCCTGCGTTAATCGTGAGATAGGTTCGGTTATGGATGTTGCGATTAAATACATTATCAGATATAAAACAGTACAAAAAACGATTAATCCAAACAGTAATGACCAAAACAAATAATGAAGTCTTTGAAACGCTTCAGATTTTTCTATATAGGTTATTATAGTCCAATTAAACCCTGGAATAGTTTGAATGGTTCCTAGACTATCATTTCCTTTATAGTTAACAAATGAGTTTGATAATCCTGCTATCAACCCTTTAATGCTCTGATAACTTATATCAGATGCATTAATTTCGTTTTGCTTCGTCTCTATAAGACCATTAGCGGATTGTACAAAATGAATAAAAATAAATTGATCTTTTGATACATTTTGTCTAACTAAAATAGTTTCTCCACTGTTACCCAAACCAGGGTGAACCAATAATTTATTCGAAAAATTGTCTTGATTTAAATCCAAATTTAAAATGCCAATTACTTTTCCATCTGAAATAATTGGACCGCTAATATTTGTCAATACAGTTTTGTTTTCTAGGTTAAATAAAGAGACGTTAATTGAAGTATCCGCTATATTTATCGGTATTTTCGCATGTCCTTTATTAAAGGCATTTTTGTCTGTAGATGCAATGATTTTTCCTGTTAAATCAATAAGCGTTATGTTTTTTATTACACTCGATTTTTGTAATTTATTTTGCATCATACTAACAAGATCTTTTAAATCACTTGAACCATTATTTTTATTATACTGAGATATATTGGCTATTATATTATTGTTTTCCGAGAAAAACTCGAACATTATTTTATTATCATCTATAATTTGTGAAAGTATATTTTTTTGTGAAACACATATGTCATCTAAATCATCATAGATTAAATCACTGATGTATCTTTCAAAAAAGAAGAAAAAACAACTGCTAAAAATTATAAAACTTACAATCGCTATTGGCAGCAAGTAGACGACAATTTTTGTTTTGATACGCAATTGGTTATTCCTAATTAAATAATATCGATTATTTAATCCGAAAGTGTATTATCTGTAAGCTCTCCTATATTTTCAAATGGTTTTTCTAAACCACCAATCTCTTCTTCTATGTCGGTCAACGGTTTCGCTAGCGGCTTTTCTATTGGTTTCTGCACATCTTTTACGGAATCTTCTGCATTACCTGTTGCTTTTTGAGTGGCTTTTTCTATGGTTTTCTTCAGATCATCAGAGTTTTTAGATGGGTTTTCATAAAACTTCAGTAAGTCTTCAGGTAATTGTGCTTTAATCCAAAGCGAAGCCGGTTCGAATTGGGATACTAATACAGATGATTTCCAGATTTCTTTTTTTGAAATGATAGAGGGTTGAACCATAAGAATGACAATAGCAATAACGAAAACACCTCTGGCTAATCCAAATAAGATGCCAATAATCCGATCAGTAATGCTAAATTTAGTTGATTTGATCAATTTTGAAAGCAAGTGACTCACAATGCCACCTACGATCAAAGTCGTCAATACAATCAAAATAAATGCCAACAATAGTCTAACACCTACAATGGAAATGCTCGTAAACCAAGCTCCCACTTCATCGCAATACAAAGTACCCAATATACCTGCAACAATCCAAGTCATTAAAGACATAGATTCACGCACAAAGCCTCTTAAAAAACCAAAAATAACCGAAACTGTAATAATCCCGATAATTCCGTAATCAATTTCATTTAATCCATGCATGATTTATGCTCCCTTTTCTGTTTGATGTGTCAGTTTGGCCAAAAGCGATGCAACAGTATCTCGAAGATGTCGACGGTCGACAACCATATCGATTGCACCTGTTTCTAATAAAAATTCACTGCGCTGAAAACCTTCCGGTAAAATTTCACGAACTGTTTGCTCAATCACTTTAGGTCCTGCGAAACCAATTAAAGCCTTCGGTTCTGCAATATTAATATCCCCTAACATCGCAAGACTCGCAGAAACACCACCCATGCAGGGATCAACCATGACCGAAATATAGGGTATTGCCATTTTGTCCATCATCCCCAATGCTGCGCTCGTTTTTGCCATTTGCATTAATGATATGAGAGACTCCTGCATGCGTGCGCCACCGCTGCAAGAAAAGCATATCAAGGGAATTTTATTTTTTAAAGCGCATTCTACCCCACGCACAAAACGCTCTCCTACCGCAGCACCCATCGAGCCACCGATAAAAGAAAATTCAAAAGCAGCTGCAACCAAAGGCATTCCTTTTAGTTGACCCCGCATCACAATAAGCGCATCTTTTTCACCTGTATCTTTTTGTGCTGCCAACAAACGATCTTTATATTTTTTAGTATCACGAAATTTTAAGCGATCATCCGCAACAACTTCTGTCGCAAGCTCTTCTCTAAAGGCAGTGTCTAAAAAATAATCGAGACGCTGTCTCGCCTTTAGTCGCAAATGAAAAGAACACTTAGGACATACTTCCAAGTTTCTTTCTAATTCAGAACGAAACAAAAAGGCTAAGCACTCTGGACACTTTGTCCACAATCCTTCTGGCATCTCCTTTTTTTTAATGCCATCGGTTCGAATTTTCGAAGGTAATAATTTGGAAAACCAGCTCATTTTAAAGGTCACCCATGTTGAGATTTAAAAACCAAGGCCCTAGTTCTATTTTAGGCAAACTAAAACACTCCGGGTATTGTACCTCAACCAAATATAATCCCATAGGAGGAGCGGTTACTCCGGCTGTCTTTCGATCTTGATTCTCTAATACCGTGTGTGCCCATCGTGGCGGTTCAGTCCTCCTCCCTACTTTGAATAGTACCCCCATCATATTGCGTACCATATGGTGTAAAAAAGCATCGGCTATGAATTCGACGATAACATGATCGTTGAGTCTTTTTATCTTAATAGACTGGATATTGCGAATAGGAGAAAGACTTTGGCATCGAGATCCGCGAAAAGATGAAAAATCATGTTCCCCTAGCCAATATTGACTCGCTTCAATCATATATTGGATATCTAACTTTGTATATTCCCAGGTGACATACTGCGACAGTAAACTGGGTCTAATCGGGTGATTATAAATAACATAACGATATCGGCGAGCAACGGCAGAACGACGAGCATTAAAGGTATCTGATACAGGTTTTGCCCACAGTACGCGAATGCCCTCTTCTTTGCGAGAGAAAATGGTATTGGCCCCATATACCCATGCGCGTTCACTTCTTTCCGCGGTTGAATCAAAATGAACCACTTGTGCACAGGCGTGAACGCCCGTATCGGTCCTGCCTGCGCAAAAAGTCCCAATGGGTTGGTCGGCAACCTCGCTTAAAGCAAGTTCTAGCGCTGCTTGCACAGAGTGCCCCGTTTTTTGACGTTGCCAACCACAAAATTGGCTACCGTCGTATTCTAATCCTAACGCAATTCGTTTTTTCACAATTGTTGCTCGAACCTTACACGCAATTAATTTTTTTTAATATTTCCTTGGCTAATTTTATTTCTTCGCTATTCCCGCGAACAATAATCTCATCTAAAATAGCTTCTGCATTTTTAATGTCTTGATAAGCAAGATACTGCTTTGCCAGTTCTAATTTCAATTTAATTTCCTCATCAAATATCACAATTTCTTCCACAATGCCAAAGTTATTTACAGAAGGGACTTTAACGCGAAAGCGTGCGCGCCTTACAAACCAAGTGGTGACAATGGTAAACAGCAAAGCTAAGCCACTCCCCAGTAAAATCTGCTTGCCTGAAAGTGTTGATTTAGATTCGGATGATGCTTTGGGTTCTATTGTTAACGTGGGTTGCAGTTGATCTATTACGGGCTGAACCGCTGGAACAATGGAAGGCACAATAACATTTGCAAGCGAATTTTCAGCAGAATTTGAAAGAGATTCCGTCTGCTTTTGTTTATCGACAATAATACCGGCAGGGACATCATTGATACCCACTGTACTTTTAGCTTCTGCTATCTCTGTGAGCGGAATCGTATTTTTTTCTTGAGTACTTTTTTCTTGGAGTGCAAGTATTGCTACGGGATCTTGAAACGGCGTCACAGACTCTGAAGCAACTGAAGGTACAGCAAAAACACCTTCTTCTAAATTGGGTTTATTTAGCATCTGAAGTGCCTGTTCATTGGCCACACGCTTAGACACTCCACCAAAAGGTGCAGGATCTAATAAGAGCGTATAGTCGCGTACCACACGACCGTCTGGCCATGTGAGCAGTACCAAAAATTCTAAATAGGGTTGCTTCACTGCATCTTCGCTGGTGACTTTCAATATTGCCTGTTTATTTTGTTGTACGATCTCAAATCGCAACTTAGATAAAAAATAAGGCCGAGCGAGTTCAATACGCTTAAAATCTTCCACAGAAGCAAGACTAACGATTAAATGGCTTGGATCAATATCCTCAGCACCTTGTAATTCTATTTCTGCATCTAGGGGTTCATTTAAATAAGAATACAATTTAATTTGACCAAAGCCGAGCGAAAACCCAACTTCAGGTAGTAGACTAAGCATAAATGCACAGAACATAAAGACGATGTACTTTTGTTTTAAACTATGCATTTTCCCTCTCTTGTGCCGCTCGAGTCTTGCGATTCCATCCTAAACATAACTTGTCAAACAATTATCCGAAAAGCCATATCTTTACCAGATCATTATAGATTACAAATAATCACTGACCAAAATTTCCGCAATTTGAACTGCATTTAAAGCGGCACCCTTTCGAATATTGTCAGAAACAACCCATAAATTTAAGCCAAGAGGATAAGAAATATCTTCTCTGATCCGTCCAACATAAACGGCATCTGTGCCGGAAGCTTCTGGAATTGGCGTCGGATATCCACCTGACTGATTTTCATCCATCACGATAACACCCGGCGCTTCTGATAAAATTTCTTTGGCGTCGTTTGCCGATATTTTTCGAGCCGTTTCTAAATGAATCGCCATTGAATGGCCATAAAAAACAGGTACACGAACCGCTGTTGCGTTCACTTGAATATCAGGATCTTTAAAAATTTTTTGTGTCTCCCAAAACATTTTCATTTCTTCTCGTGTGTAACCGTTATCTAAAAAATCATCGATTTGAGGCAACACATTAAAGGCAATTTGCTTAGGGTAAACAACAGATTCAATAGGACGACCGCTCAAGAGATCAGAGACCTGTGTAACGAGTTCGTTAATAGCAGCTTTTCCACTACCGGATACCGATTGATAGGTTGCAACATTAATACGGGTAATGCCAACCGCATCGTATAAGGGCTTTAAAGCCACCAGCATTTGCATCGTTGAGCAATTGGGATTAGCAATAATACCGCGATTTCTAAACTCAGCGATATCTTCTGAATTCACCTCTGTAATAACCAAAGGAACATCATCCATCTGTCTGAAATAAGAGGTATTATCGATAACAATACAACCTGCTTCCGCCGCTTTTTCTGCGTAAATGGCAGAAATTTTTGAACCCGCTGAAAAAAGTGCAATCTGGACTTTTGAAAAATCAAATTGTTCTACATCTTCCACAAGATAGGATTTTTTTTTAAAAAGAACCGTTTCACCCGCAGATCGATGACTGGCTAAAGGATAAAGTTTTAGCACAGGAAACAGTCGTTCCTCTAAAATCGAAATCATGGCTTCACCCACCGTGCCGGTGGCGCCTAGAACTGCCACATTAAATTTTTTCGAATCGCTCATGATTTATGATCCTTGCCTTACCGCTCTGTATAAAAATAACATTCTCTTTTTTCAGTCGCCCAACTCGCCCTACTCAGACAACGATGCTTTCAAAAGAAAATATTATTTTTATCCAGACCTTAATATAAAAATTGCTATGCCGACTACCACAATCAGAATTAAAGCCAGGAATCCAACAGTTGTAAAGCTACGACTTAAATTTGCTTTTGAGAATGCTTCAGGATTGCCTTTAATCGTACGATACATCATCCATATTAAAAAACCAAACCCACAAATGGTTAAAAACCCTGCCAACATGACTTGTCCTCCGCATACAATAAGAATACACCCTGACCACCATTTTCAAATTCTAACCACGTACCGAGGAAATCCGGATATTGGTTTTTAAGCGCTTCTTCTGTATTACCCACTTCCACAAACAAAAGTCCCTTTTCGGTGAGATAACGAGGTGCTTCTCTCAGGATCTGTTTTACAATCGCTAAACCATCTGATCCAGCGGCTAATGCCAAACGTGGCTCCCAGTGATACTCGGGTGGTAAATTCCGCATTTCCGCGCTATCGACATAGGGTGGGTTAGAGATGATAATATCATAACGTTTTCCTGCACATCCCGAAAAGAGATCAGCGTGGATCAGATTAACACGTGATTCACAATTCTGTAATACACAATTTTTACGCGCGACATCTAAGGCATCTTCAGAAATATCAATCGCATCGACAATCGCGTTTTCGAAAACTTTTGCACAAGCGATTGCAATACAAGCGCTCCCCGTACATAAATCTAGCACACGGTGCACCATATGTTTACCCAACCACGGCTGAAATCCATTTAAAATGAGTTCCGCCATGGGCGATCGCGGAATAATCACCCGTTCGTCGACATAAAATTTTTGGTGTGCAAACCAAGCCTCATGCGTCAAATAAGGCACCGGGGTTCTTGTCGTAATACGTTGATTAACCAGTTTTAGATAGATTTCTTTTTCATGAGCAGTCAGTACCCGCTCTCCAACACAGGCATCGACATCGGGAGGTAGCTTCAAAACATATAAAGCCAGAGCCACGGCTTCATCCCAGGCATTGTTCGTTCCATGCCCATAATAGAGCTTTGCCGCCTTAAAAGACTGCTCTGCCCACTTTAAAACCACATTTAGGGTTGTTAATTCCACAAAGACCTCTTAACATAGAGCCAGGGCGGACACAATGATACGCCCCCGCGATTGGGTAAAAGGCCATTTTCCGCTCAAAGGGTTTTTGGATCAATGGGTTAGAAGCATTAAGTTAAATAACTGGGGTGTTTCATGGCGCACAGCGATAGACATATATTAGAAAACAATCGGGATTTTACCTATCCGCTTTCCGCTGCCCACAAATTCATTCATTTGTACTATCACTTAAAGCGACCCAACGCGGAACAACGTACCATTCTCGCAACTGCGTATTACACGCTCTCTACACAAAACAATATTTCTTGCCATCGACAAAAAATGCATGTGAATTCGGCTATCACGCTTTTAAAAAATATTACTCTTCAGAAGAGAGACAATCTGTGGGGCTCGCAAATTGCGCGCGCTTATTTTAAACGCGCAGAGTTATTAGAAGCCAAAGAGGCCTTTTCACTGGCAACCAATGACTATGTCGATACTATTGCTGTGTTAGAGCAATTTGAAAGTGAACAGATCCTCGATGAGGCTGATCGTCTCTTAATTGCGCAATCCGCGATCTCTATTGCGGATCTTATCGTTAACGAACAAATTGATGATAAAGCGCTTAATTTAAACCACCCCTTATTTTATATTAATAAAGCTTTAGAGTATTTACGCGCATTCCCAGAACCAAACGATGATATTTTATCGACGTATGCTTATGCACACCAGATTGCGGGTATTTCTTTAAGCGTTTTCCACTTTGAAGAATCTAAAGAAGCGTTTCGTGTTGCGTTACTTATGGCGTTTAAAACAGAAACTATTGGGATAAGCCCGCTTTTGACCGATATTTATACCTGTTTAGGGTTGTTGTACGAACAACAATACGAAAGTTGTCCTATCAAAAAAGCGCCTGAATATTTGCTGGATCACGCCATGATTTATTTTGGCCTGGCGCTTTTGTTTAGTCCCAAAGAAACCGAACAGGATGATGAAGACGTTTTAACATTAGATTCTTTTTTTGATATGATATACCGCGTTTTAGATCCTTATATTTCTCCCCTTTCGCATCAGTTAACATGTGACCTAATCGATGCTCTGATTTATGCTTATTACTGCGTTGTGAATAAGAGCTTACCCAACAAAATATTACAAGATGAACTAAACCAAGATGATACGCTCAATAACTTTGCACAACATCTCTATTGGTTGGTCTCTGAAGCTTATCGTAAACAAAATCCAAGAGCTGCATTAAATTTTCTCGAAATTCTGACACATGAAGCATATGAAAACACGCTATATGCAGAAGATATTTTAAGTATCATTACACAAAAGAAGTCAAATAATGTTTATTATTTGACTTCGAAAAAATAAAAGAAAGCTATGCGAATTGAGCGGGTTTTTGAAGGTATTAATGATCCATCGTATGCCCAACAGCACCGCCCAAGAGACCACCTGCTGCAGCTCCTATGCCTGCACCAAGAGCACCGCCGTTAGATCCGCCAATGACTGCACCGGCTACACCACCAATTGCAGCACCGGTTGATTCGTTCCGACTCATACCAGCACAACCACTTAAGAATACGCAGACTAAAGTCAAGACTATCATTTTATTACGCATTTTTATAAATCCTATACTTATAAACAGTATTTAAAACACCACTCCAAATGCGGAGCTCCAGATATGAGACACCACAAAAAACAAAAAGTTTAAATGCTATATTGATAAAAAGAACAGAAGATAAATCCATTTCGCAATAGGT
>Ga0209477_1002621_pt1 | contig 10331 bp, 7 predicted proteins | sample KloWWTupernatant_FD_187180 | JGI IMG/M metagenome (GOLD analysis project Ga0209477, IMG submission 187180) | Active sludge microbial communities from Klosterneuburg, Austria, studying microevolution and ecology of nitrifiers - Klosterneuburg... | ecosystem: Engineered > WWTP > Aerobic digester >...
ACTTCGTCGGTGAAGATCAGCTCCTTGCCGTCGGGATCCTTGGAGTAAATCAGCTTGCTGGTGTTTTCGTCAAGCACCGTGAAACCGCAGTTGGCCGCCCCGAAGTGGCGCATGGCCGCGCGCAACATCTTGGAAGCTTCCTCGGGCGTTCCTGTCCACTTCGGCACGCCCCGGCTCTCAGGCGTCGGCGCCGTCTGCGGGCCGAGGAACTTCTTGCCCACGCCAACATGGGCCGAGGACATGGCGAAGTCCCGCAACTGGTAGCCATCCACGTTGCCCAGGATGCGCTCTTTGATGAGCTTGGCCCCGGCCGCCGTGTATCGGTCGACCTCGGCCTGGCCCACGTACTTGGGCATGCTTCCGCGGGTGCTGCTGCCCTCGCTGTAGCGCTCCATGACCTTCCAGTCGATTTCCATGGTGGGCTTGTCGACCGTCTTCACCCACCAGGGGCGCTTCGACCGGCCAGCCGCATCCGCAAATTCCTGCGCTACAAATGCTGGAGATGCGGCCGCGGCAGTCTTGGCGCTGCCGCCGATGGCCAGCGCGCCAGCGCCAACAGCCACTGTGCGCAGAAAATTCCTGCGCCCCAGTTTTGGTAGTACTCTCTCTGCCATGATGACTCCTTTCGTTGTCCTGAAAATGCAGGCGAACGTTTACGCGACACAAGCACTTTAGGCGGCGGAGTCATCTCGCGCTAGCGGGAATCGCCTGATCTTGTGTAGGGATTTTCCTGACGTCAAGACACCCGATGGTCCGGAAGCGGCAGCCCGTGGCGAAGCCACGGGCTGCCGCTTCCGAAAACTTCGGTGCTTGATCGCCAGGGATTAAGGCGTCAGACATCGCTCGGCCGGAAGCCATCAAGCAGCCCGGCCCGCACGGCGAACTTGACAAACGCCGCGCGGTTCTCGATGCCCAGCTTCTCCATCGCCCGCTGCCGATAGGTCTCAACCGTCTTCGAACTGAGGGTGAGTTTCTCTGCGATTTCGCGGCTGGTGAAACCCTGCGCCGACAGCCGAAGGACGTCTTGTTCGCGCTCGGACAGCGTCCCGAACTGAATCGATTCAGATTGCGCTTCGCGTTTTGCGCCAAGCAGGGCCGTCGCAGCGACAGGATGCAGGTAGCGCTCGCCCGCAAGGACAACCCGGATTGCCTCATGCAGGCTGGTATGGGTGGCCGATTTGGGCACATAGCCGTCGCATCCCGCCTCCATCACCGGAACCACAAACTCGCGCCGGCTGTGCATCGACAATACGATGATGCGGACACCTGTCAATTCGCGACGAACAGCGCGGATGACTTCCAGCCCGCTCATATCGGGCAGGCTCAAGTCCACGATCATCAGGTCGGGGACCAGGGTTCGGGCCGCGTCCATCGCTGCCGCGCCGGTTCCCGCCTCGCCCACCACGCGCAAGTCCGTTTCAAGCTCCAACAGGGCGCGCAAACCATCCCGCAGCACTTTGTGGTCATCGACGAGCAGGATTCGGACGACGTCGGGCCGCGCGCTCATGCCACCCACCCCGAGCCTTCTTCAATGGGCACGACAACCCGAATCGTCGTTCCTTTGCCCGCCGCGCTTTCCACGCTCAAGGTTGCATTCACCTTGTCCGCCCGTTCGCGCATGCTGACCAGGCCAAGGTGGCGCGCCCCGTCCATCGCTGAGGGCGAATCGGGACTGAAGCCAAGGCCGTCATCGTGAATCAGCAAGCTGATCGCGCCTACCCGTCTGGATAACGTGACATCGACGACCTGAGCCCTGGCGTGTCGAAGCACGTTGGTCAGCGCTTCCTGGGCGATACGATACAGCGACACTTCGATACTGCGCGGCAGTGATTGGGCATCCGGGTCGATTTGACAATTTGCGATCATCCCGGCCTCTTCAACAGTATCGGCCACGAGCGTCCGCAAGGCCACTTCCAGGCCCAACTCCTCTAGCGCGGCGGGCCGCAGCCGATGGGAGAGATCGCGCACCTGTTCGATCGTCTGCGACACCATGTCGAGGGTCGACGCAAGGCCGCTCCGGATGGCAGGACTGTCCGCTTGCCTTTCCATCGTCTTGAGCCGAACAAGCAACGTTGTCAGCATCTGACCGGCGCCATCATGCAATTCCCGGGCCAGCCGCCCGCGCTCATCCTCCTGGGCATCCACCAGCGACTCGAGCAGGGCCTGTCGCGCCTTTTCCTTTTCAGCCAGCTTAAGGCGCAGCCAGGCGTTCGAAACCACCTCCGAGATCTGCGCGCCGATGCCCGCCAGGAGATCTCGATCTTCGTCCGACAAACGTTGTTCGCCAACGCACAGCAGATTGACCACGCCCAGGCGCAAATCGCCCGCCTCGATTGGCAACGAGAAATGGGCGGCCTGCCTCGCGCCAGCATAGGTTGCCGCCATGCGCTCGCAGGCGCACAAGGCAACTCCCGCCGACAACTCACCGCTGAGCAGCATGCGCTGGCATCGGCACAGCTCCTGGCCGGGCGCATGGATCAGGCGCGCGCCCAGATCAGGCGCCACGTTGCGCCAGCTTGCGAGATGGAATTGGTTGCGATCCGGATCACGAAGATAGACCCAGCCCACTTCCAGGTTCAACACATCCAGGACGGCTTCGAGAATATCGAAGAGCACATCATGGATGTCCAGCTCCCGATCCGCCGCCTGGATCACTCGGTTGATGGCGCTTAAGCGCCGGTTCGAACGGGTCAGATCGGTCTGAGCCTGGACCAGCCGGTTGGTCATCGTGTTGATGGCCGTCGCGACATCGCCGATCTCGTCCTTGGCGTAGACCCGCGCGCGCGCATCCACCTCGCCTTCAGCGACACGGATGGCCATGGCCCGAAGTTCGCGCAATGGCCGGGTCAGCAAATAGGTGAGCACCGCCGCCAACAAGATCGAGGCGGCGGCGGCAAGCACCGTAACCAGCGTGACGCTGCGCCGCCCGGCTTCCATCGCGGCCTCGACGCGCGCATCTGACAGCAAATAGGACAGCCAATCCGACAATCCGGAGGTCATCCAATAGTTAAGCGAAAACCCGAGGATCAGTACGGGTAGTAACATGATCCCCGTGACCTTGGTGTTCACCGGCACGGACAGGACGAGATCGTAAATCCGTTGCCCGAGTCGGGGCGGCGCATCCGAAGCTTGCGTTTTCATCATCGACCAGCGCTTTGTAGATTCTCCCATGCGCGCGTCGCGCTTCCCCGATTTTGTCCGGAGTGATATGCATCGCCCCGGCCTATGCCAGGGCGATGCATATCACGCCCGAAACTGGTCTTGATGTTTGGGCTACAGTATCCAGACTGACAACAAAGGACACCCAGTGCTTGACTTCCTACAGCAATACAGTCCCATTACTCAGGCGCTCATTGCCACGATCTTCACGTGGGGCGTGACAGCAGCGGGCGCGGCGCTTGTCTACGTCGCAAAGACGGTCGACCCAAAGCTCATGGACTCAATGCTTGGTTTCGCCGCTGGCGTCATGATTGCCGCAAGCTTCTGGTCGCTCCTGGCGCCGGGCATCGAAATGGCCGAGCAGATGGGGCAGATTTCTTGGCTTACGGCCGTGATCGGGTTTATGGGTGGCGGCATTTTCATGAGATTGACCGATCGCCTGCTGCCGCATCTACATCCGGGGATGGCTCTGAATCAACGTGAGGGGATCAAGACATCCTGGCAGCGCAGCACGCTATTGGTCCTTGCGATCACATTGCACAACATCCCTGAGGGCCTTGCGGTCGGCGTTGCGTTCGGGGCTGCGGCGGCCAATCTCTCCTCCGCTACGCTTGGCGGCGCCATTGCCCTGGCCGTGGGAATTGGCCTGCAGAACTTCCCGGAAGGGGCCGCGGTGGCATTGCCGTTGAGACGAGAAGGAATGGGGAGGACAAGGAGCTTCTTGATGGGCCAGGCGTCCGGCATGGTTGAGCCCATTGCCGGCGCGCTCGGCGCGGCATTTGTGCTGTATATGCAAAACATCCTGCCGTATGCGCTTTGTTTTGCCGCCGGCGCAATGATTTTTGTCGTCGTCGAAGAATTGATCCCCGAGTCTCAACGTAACGAGGCAAACATCGATTTCGTCACCATCGCAACCATGGCGGGTTTTGCGGTGATGATGATCCTCGATGTTGCGCTTGGCTGACATTCTGTCAGCCAACTGTCAGGCCCATACCGCGAACATCGTGATTAGATAAATCACGATGCTTGCCAAAATCGATTCCTGCGCCGTGATCGGCCTCGACGGCACCGTTGTCGAGTGCGAAGTCGACTCCGCCTTCGGGATGCCCTACTTCACCCTGGTCGGCCTGCCCGATGCGGCGGTCAAGGAGAGCCAGGAGCGGATTCGGAGCGCCTTTCGCAATTGCGCGCTCAAGTGGCCCTACAACCGGGTGACTGTCAACCTGGCCCCAGCCGACCTCAAGAAGATGGGGCCGGCCTACGACTTGCCGATTGCGCTCGGGCTTCTTATCGCCTCGGACCAGCTCCTTGCCTCAGCCCTCGAGGGCGCGCTGGTCGTGGGCGAGCTCGCCCTCGACGGCGGCATCCGGCATGCCCGCGGCGTGCTGCCCATGACGGCCTTCGCCCGCGAGCGCGGTTACCGGCGCATCATCGTCCCGGCCTGCGACGCGCCCGAGGCCGCCCTCGTCCATGGCATCGACGTCATCGCCGCGGCCACCCTGATCGACCTCGTCGTTGCCCTCAACAGCCGGGATCCGCTCGTGGTCACCCAGCCGCCCGCCGACCGCGCTCATGGCGCGCACGCGCCGGCGCCGATCACGGATTTCCGCGACATCAAGGGCCAGGAAGTCGCCAAACGCGCCCTGGAAATCGCGGCGGCGGGCGGGCACAACGCCATCATGAAGGGCAGCCCTGGCGCGGGCAAGACCCTGCTGGCCCGGGCCATGCCCGGCATCCTGCCCGACCTGAGCATGGAGGAAGCCCTCGAGGCCACCCGGATTTACAGCGTCGCCGACGCGCTCCCGCCCGACATGCCGCTTATTCGGGCCCGTCCGTTCCGCGCCCCGCACCACACGGTATCGCACGCCGGGCTGGTCGGGGGCGGCAAGATCCCCCGTCCGGGTGAAATATCGCTGGCCCATCGGGGCGTGCTGTTTTTGGATGAGCTTCCGGAGTTTGACGCCCGCGCGCTCGAGGTTCTGCGCCAGCCATTGGAGGACAAGGTCGTCACCATCAGCCGGGCGAGCGGGTCGCTGACCTTCCCCGCCTCGTTCCAGCTCATCGCGGCGATGAACCCGTGCAAGTGCGGCTGGTTTGGCGATGCGATCAAGGAGTGCACCTGCGCGCCGGCCGCGGTGCAGCAATATCAGAGGAAGATCTCCGGGCCGCTGCTGGACCGGATCGACATCTTCTTGGATGTGCAACGGGTGAACTTTGAGAAGCTGAGCGGCACCCGGGCGGGCGAACCCTCGGAGGCCGTCCGCGCGCGGGTGCAGGCGGCGCGAGCAATCCAGGCCCGGCGTTTCATCGCCAACGGCATCTCGGGCGCCTACTGCAACGCCGATATGCGCCTCGACGACCTCAGCGCCCATTGCGCCCTAGACGATGCGGGGACCGGACTCATGAAGGTGGCAATGAGCCAGCTCAACCTCAGCGCGCGGGCCTATCACCGGGTGCTCAAGCTCGCCCGGACCATCGCCGATTTGGCCTGCGCCGAGCGCATCGGAGCCGCCCACCTGGCCGAAGCGTTGCAATACCGGCCGAGGCGAGGAGAGTGATGGGTCGTAGATTCTCTGTTCCGGTTTACCGTCCCCCAGCTTCGCCGGCGAACAGCGAACCGCAACATTCTGAAAATCAGAAAATCAGCTATACTGAAAGCATGCAGCCAACAGTCCAGATCGCCGAGCGGGGTCAGATCACCCTGCCCAAAGCCTTGCGCGACCAGTACGCCATCAAGCCGGGGGATGTCTACAGCGTCATCGACCTTGGAGAGGGGCGGCTCATGCTCGTTCCCGGGCCGCTCAGCGCCGACCGTCTTGCGGATCAGATCCGTGAACAGCTCGAGTCCCAGGGCGAGACGCTGGAGAGCATGCTGAAACTCGCGCGGAGGGTGCGCGATGACGACTCCAGGCGCCGCAATGAACCGGCCTGATGTCTTTCTCGATACCAGCGCCCTGATCGCCGGGTTGCTCTCCGATTCCGGCGGCGCCCGCGCGTTGTTTGCCCTGGGAGAGGCGCAGGCGCTGCAACTTTGGTGCAGCCAGGACGTGCTGGCCGAGCTCGACGCGGTGCTGCGGCAGAAGATTCCCCTCCAGCTGCCCGTGGTGTCCGCCTGGCTGGCCCGGATTCGGATCGAGCTGGTCCAACCACCCTCGATCAAGAGCACGCGGAAGCTGCAACGGCTCGTCGGCCATGCAAAGGACGCCGTTGTTCTGGCTGGCGCAGTGGACGCCGGCGTGGGTTATCTCGTGACACTGGACCGCGAGCATTTCTTGAGCAATCTGGCGCTGCGGCGCGCGCTGGAATTTCCCATCGGCACCCCCGGAGATTGCCTGGCCTGGTTTCGCGCACTGGGATCTGCAGCCGCATACGACTGACGCAAGCCGCTGCTTCGCACAGACAAGCGACCACCACCAACCCAGCCTGAGGAGGCTTGCGCGTTCATTGGCGCGCGGAAGTCGCTCAGGGCTGAGGCTATCCCAACTTGGCGCCGCTGACGAGCGCGTCTGTCGGTGATGCCACCTAGGGCTGAGCGGACAACCACGGACTGTAATCTACGCCATCAGAGACTCTGTCGCCCATACCTCCCGGATTTGTGCCATGAGTCGGCCCCGTACTGCTGCCCCACCAACTGTTGACGGCATTGACTCGACTGAGCATGAGATTGTTCACACCGTAACTCGTGTTTCCCACAAAGCTGCACGATGTCAGGATCGGCGGGATACTTCCGGCGACAAGCAGGCCCACGGTGTTGGAACTGAAGACGACTTGGTCAAGCACTGGGGCGCTGGCGCTCGTGCCAAGCGAAATGCCAGTGTCGTTGTGCGCGAAGGTGCTGTTCGTCACAGACAGGGTTCCGCCGTTCAGGGCTAGTCCGATACCAATGCTGGACTCGACCGTCGCGTAGGTCATAGTGACGGCACCGCCCTCATTTCTGATTGAGTTCGACGGATATCCATACCAGCCGATTCCACCGAAGCGGATGCGGGTGTGATCGAAAGTGGCCTTGCCCGTCGCAGCGATGTGGATGGCGCCCCAGTCTCCCGCTGCGGGGGCTGTCGCGCCGCCATCGTTGTTCGTGTCTCCCCCGTACGCGTCATCCTTCAGGCTGGTGATGATGATCGGGTTTGCGGCCGATCCCGTTGCCGTCAGCGTTCCATCCACACCGATGTATCCGCCCTCTCCATACCAATGCGACATCAGGATCACCTTCACCACTGCCCCTTCGCCAATCACCAGGCTGGCATTGCTGGTAACGCTGCTATCCGCCAACAGGACATACGCCATGCCCGGATTCCCTGTCAGCTTCGAGGCACCCTTGAAGCTGGCCGCCATACCAATCCCATTGGTCGTGTTGCTGTACGCGCTGTTGTTCTGTATCCCCGACCCGTCGAAGATCGCCGAGTTCAGAGTGAAGAAGACCGCATACCCGGCATTGCTGATGAAGGCTGTATCGCTGATGACCGGGGCTGTCGCCCCATCCGTCTGGGTGAAGTCAATCCCATTCCCCGCGTTGTTCTGGATGACGCTGCTTTCCACTGTCAGCTTGCTGCCGCTTGTCACCCGATTCCCGATGCTCGCCCCGGACTCGATCCGCGAGTCGGCTAGACGCAGCGTCCCGCCTTCGATATGCAGCACATTTCCAGCGTATCCATACCAGCCAACACCGCCGTAACGGATGCGGGTGTGCTCGATAGTGGCCATGCCCGTCGCGCCGATGTGGATCGCGCCCCAGTCTCCCGCCGCGGGGACTGTGGCGCTGCCATCATTGTTCGTGTCCCCGCCGTAGGCGTCGTCCTTCAGGCTGGTGAAGATGACCGGGTTTTCCGCTGACCCCGTTGCCGTCAATGTGCCAGCCACACCGATGTATCCACCCAGGCCATAATCGTGCGGCGTCAGAATCACTTTGACCACCGCCCCTTCACCAATCGCCAGGCTGGCATTGCCCGGAACGCTGCTTTCCGCCAACAAGACATAGGCCATGCCTGCGTTCCCGGTCAGGTTTGAGACACCGTTGAAGTTGGCCGCAATGCCAATCCCATTGGTCGTGTTGCTGTACGCGCTGTTGTTCTGGATCCCCGACCCGTCAAAGATCGCCGGGTTCAGCGTCAGGAATACCGCATACCCGGCATTGCTGATGAAGGCCGTGTTGCTGATGGTCGGGGCGGCTGCCCCGTTGGTCTGGATGAAGTCGATCCCTGTCCCCGCATTGTTCTGCAGCACGCTGCCTTCCACAGTCAGCTTACTCCCGCTTGTCACCCGAATCCCCATGCTCGCCCCGGACTCGATCCGCGAGTCGGCTAGACGCAGCGTCCCGCCTTCGTTGCGCACGACATTCGCGGCATATCCGCTTCGACTACCGCCCCCATAGCGAATGAGGGCATGATCGAAATGGGCCCGGCCAGTCGGTGCGACGTGGATCGTTAGCCAGTCTCCTCCCGCGGGAACCGAGGAGTTTCCGTCATCGTTCGTGTCTCCGCCATAAGCATCGGTGTGATATGAAGTGAACACAACAGGCTTGTCCACGGTGCCTATTGCGTCCAAGCGACCATAAATGAAAAGCCCCACGCCATCAACGGGTTTCACAACAGCCCCGCTCCGCACCGTCAAGGTGGCGCCGTCCAGCACCGTGATGTCGCAAGTTGGCACAAAGACGGCGTAGGCCCATGTGACGTCGCCCGCGATGTTTCCGCAGTATGGGATCGCGCCAAGCACGCCGATTTCACTTTGGCCCGTGTTGTTGCTCTCATGGGTTTCAGGCAGGGCGTCCGTTGAGTCGGCCGTGACGAGCAGGCCGAATGCGCCAGGCTGGGTCATCATCTGTGACGCCGTGAGCTCGATTGACTGGCCCGCAGACAAACCTGCGATCGACCACGTCCCGCTATAGGGCGCACCAGGCCCAGGCATCCTCACGGGAGTCGCCTGCCAGCTAACACTGAAGGGCCCAGCCGCTCCCGGTCCGCTATTCACAATCACCGCGCTAATCGTGGCGGTCCCACTGAGCGCGACTGGCATCGGGCTCACCCCAATACTGTTGATCTCCACATCGGGTCGTGGCAGCACCGTAACGCGCCCGGTGCGAGTTAGCAGCTCAGACGCGTAGTAGTCATAGTCGCCCACCGTTGTGAACGTGTAGACGAAGCTGGCGCCAGGAGCAATCGTGGCGCTGAGGGCGTTCGAAACGCTTACAGGTCCCTCAGCGAACGCATTGGAACTGGAGCCTGCCGCAACCTGCCCACTCGTCCCGCTAAGGATCCACGGCAGATGCGCCTTGTAGGGTGTTCCACCGATGAGATGCGCCGTGGCCGGAAGCAGATTCCGCCACTCAACGGGCTCGTCGGTGTAAATGCTGATAACGTCTGGCGCAAATCCCATGAGCGTGATCGTAATGACGTGAGTGTCGAACGCCGACACGCCAGAACGAGCTTCTCCTGCGCCATATACACGAGAGGACTCAGGTTCGGACGCACGAGCCAATACAGGAGATAGGAAAACAATGCTGCACAAACACGCCAGGCCCAAGCCAAATCTGACGAAACGCATTCGAATGCCCCGCTTCAGTTGGACCGGCCAAGCGCTTGCGCTGGCTCTCAACAAATGTCGAGCGTCCAACACAGAACGTCACGTTTCATACTGGGGCTGAAGTTGTGAAGACTAGCGGCCTCAGCCAGAAGCGATATCTATGGAATGAGTCTAGCACCAAACGAAGCCATCAGCGGGGCACGTCACCTCTTTCATTCTTCTGACCGAACGCCACCCATTTCCACCCGCTGCCCCGCCCCCGTCTCCAGCGCCCGCCGATACAGAAACGCCGCGCTGGCCAGATCCTCGACCGCGATCCCAAGTGACTTGAAAATCGTAATATCGGCAGCCGATGCGCGCCCGGGCCGCGACCCAATCAACACCTCGCCCAACTCGCCCAAAATACTGGCGTCCGTCAGCGCGCCCTCGCGCTTGGCCATGAGGAAATCGCCCGACTCATTCAGCGTTGACTCGCGCCGATCCACATACAGCCGGCCGCGCACCATGGCTGCCGCGTCAAGCTCGCGCGCGTGCGCAACGCTCGAACCCACCGCATTGATGTGCACGCCCGGCGCCAGCCAGTCACCAAGCAGCACCGGCTCGGGCGAGGACGTCGTCGTGCAGATCAGGTCGGCGCCCGTGACCGCCCC
>Ga0209477_1002633_pt1 | contig 10293 bp, 11 predicted proteins | sample KloWWTupernatant_FD_187180 | JGI IMG/M metagenome (GOLD analysis project Ga0209477, IMG submission 187180) | Active sludge microbial communities from Klosterneuburg, Austria, studying microevolution and ecology of nitrifiers - Klosterneuburg... | ecosystem: Engineered > WWTP > Aerobic digester >...
CTCCCAGTCCAGGCGGGGCACCAGGAACTTCGCGTTCGCGAACCGCAGACGGCCCGTGGTCCGGTCGAAGTTCCAGCCCGTGTGGTCGCCGTGCAGGTGGGTGAACAGGATGTGGGTGACATCTTCGGGGGCCACCCCGGCGGCCGCCATCTCGTCGGGCAGCTTCCCCTGGTATTCGGGCCCCCAGCCTGTGTCCACCAGCAGGAGCAGCGCACCATCGCGCACCAGGAACGACCCGAAGTTCAGCGGCACCCGCCCCTCCGCATCGAGGTGGGCTGCGTAGGGCGAAAGGTCCGCGCCCGGGTAGACGGCACTGCCGGGGTAGGCCTGGATGGTATCCACCAGGGCCGTGACTTCGACGTGTCCAACAGTTGTGCGCTTCATGCCCCAGAGTCTACCCGGCCGCCACGGGCCGCGCCCCCACGCGAGTGCGCGGATACCGCTAGAGTGACACCCATGCCTGAAAGCGATACCGCCCTGGACCTCTTCGAAGCGATCGCCGCAGAACAGCGGAGACTTCGCGAACTGTTGTCCGGGAAAGACCCGTCGCTGCTGGCCGAGCGCCCGCCGAACGGCCAGTGGTCGGTGATCGAAACCGTCCGGCACCTGCTGTTCGCCGAGCAGGCGCACCTCGGCCGCTTCGCCCCCGGTGGCCCGCAATGGAGCCCCCTCGGCCTCGCGCCAACGGGTATGCAACGCAAGGAGCCTTTCCGCACGATGGGCAACGCGGCCGTGGCCAATGCTGAGGACGTCCTGCAGGACTGGGTATCGGTACATGCTTCCGCTCGCCAACTGGCTCAGGCCGACACGGAGGATGTCCGCGAAGCGCTCCGGAGGAACCTGCGGCACTTGCGCTCGCACATCAAGGGCATCGAACGCTTGCTCCGCGCTCGCCGCTGAACGGCCGCCCACACCGTGGCCCGGGCCACGGACACCCCACCACGCGCGGCCTACCATCCGCCCATGAACCACAACATGTTCGAAGGTCAGAAGGTCCGCCTCCGTGGCGTCCGCCCCGAGGATTGGGAGCACTTCCTCCGGTGGGACCTCGATAACGATGCGCAGCGCTACGGTTGGAACGTCTGGCCGCCACCAGGAGCTGAGGCCGCCCGGGAATTCGCCCGTCAGGAATCCGCGAAGCGCGCCGACAGCGTTGAGTTCCGCCTCATCATCGAAACGCTCGACGGCACTCCCGCCGGCTCGCTCAACGTGCACGCCGTCGACCAGCGCCGCGGTTCGTTCGAATACGGCATCGCGCTCGCCCGCGAACACTGGGGCAACGGCTACGGTGAGGAGGCGATCGCGCTCTTGCTCCGCTACATGTTTGGCGAGTTGCGCTACAACAAGGTCCAGGCATGGGTCTACGCCTTCAACGAGCGTTCCGCCGCCATGCACCGCGCGTTTGGTATGCTCCTCGAAGGCACCGTGCGCGAGTCGCACTTCACCGACGGCCGGTACTGGGACACCTATCTCTTCGGCATGACCCGGACCGAGTACATGGAAAAGTTTGGCCCCCACTGGGGGGACTTGCCCCGGTAGGCCGTTCTGCCGCCTACTACGCCGGTGCGCAGGCAGTACCATCTCGAAGGCGTCATCTCGCGGCCCCAGGCCCTCGTCCACCCGTACGCCTACGTGCCCTTCGAGGTGCCGCCACGCTGCACCCGCATCGAAGTCGCCTACCACTATGCCCCGGTCTCACCCACGGACGAGCCCGCCACGCTCGATATCGGCCTCTTCGACATCCGCGGCACCGAACCCCACACGGGCGGCTTCCGCGGCTGGAGCGGTTCTGACCGCCGCCAGTTCTTCGTAGAACGCGCAGCCGCTACGCCAGGCTACGTCGCCGGCCCGCTTCCTGCGGGCATCTGGTCGGTCATCCTCGGCGGTTACGAAATCCCGGAGGATGGCCTCCGCTGGTGGCTCACTGTCAGCCTCGAAGTCGCGGCTTCCGGTCGCCTGAACGTAAGCCGCGTCCCCAATTCGGCAGGGCCCGCCAACGCGCCACGCAACCCTTCGACCGGCTGGTACCGCGGCGACCTCCACTCGCACACCGAGCACTCTGACGGCGCGAACACCATCGAGGAGATGGCCCGCTTTGCGAAGAAGCGCGGCCTCGACTTCCTCGCCATCACCGACCACAACACCACCACGCACATGCCCGTCATCGATGCCTGGCGCGATGCCCCGCTCCTCCTCATCCCCGGTGAGGAAGTCACCACCTACAGCGGTCATGCGAACGTCTGGGGTCTTCGCGAATGGGTCGACTTCCGTTTCACCACCGATGAGGAGATCCACCGTCTGCTCCGCTGGGTCGAGGCCCGGGGCCGTCCCTTCAGCATCAACCACCCCAAGCGTGTCGGCCCGCCCTGGCAGTTCTCCGACCCCGGCTTCGGCGTGCGCGAGGTCTGGCAGGCTCCCTGGCGCTGGTACAACTGGGAATCGGTGGGCGCCTGGGACCAGGAGCTCGTCGCCGGACGCCGCATTGTCCCGGTCGGCGGCAGCGATGCCCACAGTGCTCCTCCGGCCGAGCCGCGCCACCCGCACCACGTCGGCGACCCCACCACCTGGCTATTCTGCGAAGGCGGGCTAACCGAGCAGGCGGCGCTCGATGCGATCACCGCGGGCCGGACGGCGATCAGTGATGGGCCCCGGGGGCCGCTGCTCTGGCTCGAGCAGGATGAAGAAGCGCGTGTCCGGGCCCACTTCGCCCGCGCAGCCGGGACCACGCTCGTGTTCATCGCCGATGGCGAACCCGTCCACCGCGTTGAGCTCCGCCGCTCCCGAGGCGAATACCCTGTGCCCGCCACCCAGCGCTTCGACAGCTACCTCCGCGCCGAACTGCGCGTACCCGCCCCCGCAGGCCGTGAGGATGTCAGGGCCCTTTCGGCGCCGGTCTACCGCTGAACCTGTCCTCGTGCCAGCGGATGTCAGTCCGGCGGGCGCTTCGATGCCCGGCGTATGGCGAAGCCCGCCGCCTCCACCCGCCGCGTCAGCCCCAGCTTGCCCAGGATGTCGCTGACGTGATGTTTTACGGTCTTTTCCGAAAGGTACAGCTGCTCGCCGATCTCCCGGTTTGTCATGCCGTCCGCGATCAGGTCGAGAATCCTCAATTCACGTTCGCTCAGCTGCTGGGCGACGCGGTCTTCTTCGCTCACCACGTTGCCCCGCCGTATCTGTTCGATCACGGCGGCCGAGCTCGCCGGGTCCAGCGTTTTCCCGCCACGGCCAACCACCCGCATTGCCTCGATCAGGTCCGCCGTCTTCACGCCCTTCAGCATGAACCCGCTGGCCCCCGCGACGATCGAGGCCATCACCGCCTGCTCGTCCGCGTACGACGTCAACATCAGCACATTCGTGTCCGGCAGCGCCGAGCGGATCTCCCGGCACGCCTCAATCCCGCCGAGCCGCGGCATGCGCACGTCCATTACCACCAGGTCGGGCCGCGTCCTGACCGCTTCGCGCACCGCCTCTTCGCCGTCGCCGGCTTCGCCAACGACGCTGAAATCCTCCTGCCCACGGAGCGCGGAACGGAGCCCGGAGCGGACGAGGTCATGGTCGTCTGCAAGGAGGACGTGGATCGGGTCACTCATGGTCGTGTACTTCCTGTGGTGTCCGCCGCGGTACTGCCACCCGGACGGTGGTGCCCATGCCAGGGATGGGGATGATGGTGAGGTCAGCCCCCAGCCGTTCGCAGCGCGTCCGCATCGTAACGGTGCCGAGCCCCTGCCGCGTGGTCGCGTCGTCGAAGCCGACGCCGTTGTCCTGCACCGTCAGCACCGTAGCCTCCGGGGTCTGCCGCAGGTCGATCGCGATCTTCGATGGCGCCCCGTGCCGCACGGCATTACTCATCGCCTCCCGCGCGATGTACAGCAGGTCTTCCGATTCCTGCACGGTCAGCTCCTGCAGCGCAGCCGCCGAGATGTTCACCACGGACTTCATCGTCTGCGGCACGATCTGCCGGATCACGAAGGCCATGTCGCGGGTCAGGTTCGGCGGCCCAGAAGGCGTCGAAGCTTCCAGCATGGTGATGTAGGTCCGGATATCGGCGATCAGTTCGTTGATACGCTCCACCGCGCCGTGCAGCGCGTCCTTGACCTCCACCGGGAAGTCCGCCCGGCTCGTCATCGCATCGCATTCGAGTCCCAGCGCATAGAGCGTCTGGATCGTCCCGTCGTGCAGGTCGTGCGCGATCCGTACGCGCTCTTCCAGCAGCCGCAGCCGCCCGCTGCGCTCCCGCCCCATCGCCAGCGAGACGACCGCTGCCGCCTGGACGGCCAGCACCGCCGCTGCCGCCTCGTCAGCATTCGAGAACGGCAGGCCTCCGTGCTCACGCGTCATGTACAGCGAGGCCAGCGTCCGCCCCTCGGCCCGGATGGGCACACCGAGGAAGATCGTCATCTCCGGGTGACCTTCGGGCCACCCGCTGAAGCTCGCCAGGCTGCGGATATCCGCAGCCCGGATCGCGCGATCGCAGCGGGCCAGTTCGCCCAGCAGCCCGCGTCCGCTGGGCGGCGCCCCCAGCCGCCGAGCCTGCTGCTCGCTGATCCCCGTGAAAACGAAACGGGCCATCACGCCCTGCTCGTCGAACGTCGCGATGGCCGCATAGTCAGCCTGCACCAGTTCGAGAGCCCGCTGGGCCAGCCGGTTGAGCACGTCCGGCAAGTCCTGGCTGCCGATGAGCGTATCGCTGGTAACCGCCATCTCGGTGAGATGACGCGCAAGCTCGGAGCCCGCCCCGGCAGTCGCTTCTGAAAGCCCCATTGCCACAGATCCTACCCCCGCGGCACATTCGCCGCATCTCACGTCCGATGTGCCGCCGATGGCAGGGCCGATCGGCCATCGCCTCTTGGCCCGCTACCGCCGACACTACGCGCGTGGGCGCTCCAACTATCCGGGTCATTGCCGCTGATAATACGTTGCGTAACGCCCTTGTCCGTCAGATCGAGCGCTCGGGCCGCTTTGCCGTCGCCACCATCGCCGAGCCCGTCCTCGATGGCGCCGGCCTCGATGACGTCGTCATCACCACCGTCTCTGATTGCCCCGCCGAAGACTGCCGCATCATGGCCGCCCGCGGCGCCCGCGTCATCATCCTCACGCCCATCCCGCGCGATCGAGAGGGTCAGGCCTATGCCTCCGCAGGCGCCGTAGCCTATCTCCCAATGCGTGTTGATGGCGCCGACCTGCTCGAGACTCTGTCGAACACGCTGAGTTCCCCCGGGGCCTGACCGCTCACTCCTGGCGCTGCCAGGCGATCGCCCCTTTCGCCGCCTCCAGCCAGCGCCAGTCATCGAACCGCTCGCCCTGGTACAGCCACCACTCGGCGCCCCACAGGTAGACCCGCGAGGCGCCCGTGCGCCGGGCGTACTCGACATTGCGGAGCAGCCGCTCCGGCGTGAGGTTCGCCGACGGGTTGGCTGGCGAGATCAACCGCGCGTCCTCGTCCGTCCACGGCTCGGCCTGCAACTCCGTCACCCAGAATTCCTTGCCCTTTTTGCGTGCTTCCCGAGCCTGGTGCGCGTAGTTCGGCATCAGTGGCCCGATCTCCATGATGTTGGCGACGAAGCCCCATGCCAGCACATCGACGTTCCGGAACGGGTACAGGCTCTGCCCCAGCACATCCGCATCGGCCAGGGCGTCTTTCCAGCGACGGTCCATCACGAAGTGCTGCGCGTGGTTGATCGACACCGGCCTCCCGAGCGGGTCGTGTTCCCGGATCGTCGCCGCGACCTCGGCCACGTACTCGCGCCGTAACACCCACTCGTTGGACCGGTGCGAAGCGATGTAGCCCTCGTTCTCGGCCCCCCATGAGTCGACCACCGGCAAGTCGCCGACATGGCGGACCACTTCGGCCACCATGCGCAATGCCCGCTGGCGCAGGACACGGTCGTCCGAAAGCACCGCCCCCCGGGGCAGGTCCAGGCCCTCCATCGCCCACGCCGGGATGTAGAACTCCGGGTGGCGCTGGGCCTTCATCCCCACCGAAAGCGATACGGTGGCCCCCGCCTGCTCCGCCGCCGCCAGCTGCGCATCGAGCGCCCGGAAGTCGAATTCCCCGGGCCTCGGCTCCACCTCATCCCATTGCACGCTCAGCCGCACATGCCGCGCCCCGGTCAGCTCGATCAGCCGCCCAAGTGTCGCGGCACACCACTCGGCGCGCCCCGGCCGTCCATCGTCCACGTACCCGCCCGGTCCCGCCGCGGGGTCTTCCAGCAGCAGGTACTCAGCCTGGTCGCAGCCGAAGTTGAACCCGATCAGCGGGTCGCCCGGCGGCTCCTGGTGCGTCCAGCTCAGCTCCCGGAACAGCCACGCTTGCCCCGCCAGCAGCACCAGCGCGGCTATCGCACCGGCAATGACTCCCCCGGCAACCTTTTGCCCGCGCGCATCCATCCCCCAAAGGCTCCGGTCTCGCCCCGCAACAGACAAAACCCTACCGCCTAACGCCTAACGCCTAACCTCTATCGCCTATCCCCTACCCCGCCATCCTCCGCACGATCTCGTACATCAGCTCGCAGCCCATCTGCAGGTTATCCACTGTCAGGAACTCGTCGTTCCCGTGGAACCCGCGCCGTTCCTCCGGGCTCAGCAGGCACGGGATGAAGCCATAGGCCGGGATCCCTTTCTCCCGCAGGAAGCGGTTGTCCGTCCCCCCGATGGTCATCCCCGGGACCACGATTGCGTCCTCCATCGCCTCCTTCACCACCGCGTTGATGGTCCGGAACAGCTCGGTATCCCAGGGCACCCGCGCCGGCTCGCCATGCTCCGGCGAATAGAGCTCGACCGTCACGCGCTCGTCGGCGATCACCTCGCGCACCTGGCGGATCCAGTCCTGTTTCGATTCGCCAGGCAGCAGGCGGCAGTCGATGACCGCCTCGCTCTTCGCCGGGATGACGTTGCCCTTGATACCCGCGTTCAGCATCGTCAGGTTTAGCGTGTTGATGAACATCGCCTGCATCTCCGGCGATTGGCGGATCCGTTCTTCCCGCTCCTCCCGGCCGCGCGGCGCCAGTCCCGCCTCGGAAAGCCGGTCGAGGTACGCCTCCGTGTCCGGCGTGAAGATGAGCGGGCGCTCCCAGGCCACCAGCCGGTTGAGCGCCTGGACCAGGTAGACAGCCGAGTTATCCGGGTGCGGTACGCTGCCATGCCCCGGCCGCCCGATCGAAGTTAGCCGCAGCCAGCAGATGTCCTTCTCGTTCGTCGCCACGCTGAAGAGCTTCGCTTCCTCGCGCCCGAACCGGGTCGATCCGCCCCCGCCCTCGCTCAGCTCGAACTCCACATCCACTACATCCGGCCGGTTCTCGCAGAGCCAGACCATGCCCCAGTCGCTCCCGGCTTCCTCGTCCGGCACGGCGCAGAACACCACGTCCCGCTTGAGCGCGATGCCCTGCCGCTTCAGCAGCAGGAAGGCGATGAGCTGCATCACCCCGCAGCCCTTCATATCGACTGCCCCACGCCCGTAGACGCGCCCGTCGGTGACCAGCCCTTCGAAGGCGGGCACGGTCCAGTACGCCTCCTCCACCGGCACCACGTCGGTGTGGTTGCAGAGCATGATCGGCCGCTTCGAGCTATCCCCGCGCAGGCGCGCCACCAGCACCTCCCGCTCCGGCGCCGTCTCGATGTATTCCACCTCGATGCCCTCAGCCTCGCATAGCGCCCCGAGGAAGCGCGCCGCCGGCTTCTCGTTGCCCGGCGGGTTCGAGGTATTGATGCGGAGGTACTTCACGAAGATGTCCAGCGCTTCGGCGTGGATGGCGGGCCAGTCGATCATCCGGTGCTCCCATTCGCGAGGTGCGAGGGCCGAATCGTAGGCGCTCTCCCCGGCCGGAGACAATCTCCCGGCGGCGGCGCCCGGCTACCGGTGCGGCCCGGCCGCCTCCACAAATGCCGCGAACAGCCGCTCGGCACTCCCCCCGAACGCCCCACGTCCCGCCATGTCCTCCGGGTGCCACTGCACCCCCAGCACGAACCGCTCGCCGGGCAGTTCCACCGCCTCGATGATCCCGTCAGGCGCCCGGGCGGTCACCACCAGCCCCTTCCCGAGCTCCGCCAGCGCCTGGTGGTGGCGCGAGTTCACCGCCGCCCGCCCGGCGCCAACGATCGCGGCCAGGCGGCTCCCCGCGGCCACCTCCACCGGGTGGGCCGGCTCGTACCGCGGCTCCTCCACCGAGTGGGCCCGCGCGCCCGCAACCATCGCCGGGATGTCCTGCACGAGCGACCCGCCAAGGGCCACGTTCAGCACCTGCATCCCCCGGCAGATCGCAAGGATGGGCAACCCCGCCCTGTTGGCCGCCTCGATTGCCGCGAGCTCAAGCTCGTCCCGCTCGTCCGATACGTACTTCAGGTGCTCGGTCGGCTCCTGGCCGTATCGCGCGGGCGCCACGTCTCCGCCGCCAGTTAGCACGAGTCCCGAGCACATCTTCAGCACGCCCGCGCTGCCATCCCGGTCCATCCCCGGCGCTATCGTCAGCGGCGCCGCGCCCGCCGCTTCCAGCGCCCGCAGGTAGCTCAGGTTGAGGACCATGCGCAGCACGCCCCGCCCGTCGGGCGATGCGCCGGTGCTGACCGCAACCAGCGGGCGGGTCATCTCCACCCCTGCAGTTCCCTAACTGGTTTGTCCGGCATTGCCGCGATCATGCGGTCATCGTAACTCCCGGCAGCCCGCGCTTGGCATCCTCTCCCGGTGCGGTTACCCTCGCCGCCATCCCACGCGGTTGGATGCACATGCAACTCGAATACCTCATGACCTACCATGCCGACCTCAAACCGCCCGTCGAGGTCGGCGCCGGCCCTGCCGGGACGCGCCGGATTTTCGATGTCACAGGCGGCGCCTTCGAAGGACCCCGCCTGCGCGGTACCGTCCTTCCGAGCGGCGGCGACTGGCTCCTCACTACCGCCGATGGCACGGGCCGTCTCGATGTCCGGGCCACGCTCGCCACCGATGACGGCGCCTTCATCTACGTCCAGTACCACGGCATCCTCGTGATGTCCCCGGCTGGCGCGGCGAAGCTCGCGCGTGGCGAGGCAACCGGCTACGGCGACCAGTACTTCATGACCGCCCCCCGGATGGAGACCGGCGACGCGCGCTACTCCTGGGTCAATAGCATCGCCTGTGTCGCCGAGGGGCGCCTCGCCCCTGGCCGCGTCGAGTATCGCGTCTATCAGCTCGCCAACGGGTAGCACCGGCCAGCCGCCGGTCATCCCGGGCGCCAGCCTTGCTGTAAGCTGGGAAGCATAGCCAGAATCCCACAAAATCGAGAGGAGCCCCATGCAGCTTTCACCCGCGCTCACCCAGGCCTACAACGACCAGGTCCAGCTGGAGTTCGAATCCTCCTTCGTCTACCTCCAGATGGGCGCCGATTTCGAGCTGCGCAGCCTCCCCGGGATGGCGTCCTGGATGCGCCTCCAATCGCAGGAGGAACACCTCCACGCGATGAAGTTCATCCAGTTCGTGCTCGATCGCGGCGGCCAGCTTCAGCTCAAGGCGCTCGCCGCGCCGGCGGCCACCCCCACCGCCGTCATTGCCTGCTTCGAAACCGCACTCGGCCACGAACAGCGCGTCACCCGCGCCATCCACGATCTCTACGCCAGGGCGCTCGAAGAGCACGACTACGCCAGCCTTCCGCTCCTCCAATGGTTCGTCAACGAACAGGTCGAAGAAGAAGCCACCGTCTCCACCATCCTCGACCGTCTCAAGATGGTCGGGGATGACCGAACGGGCCTGCTCTTCCTCGATCGGGAGCTCGGGCAGCGGGGCGCCGGGGCCGCCGCCGGCGAACCCGCTCAAAGCCCGGCCTGAGCCGCTCCCCTACCGAAGCCACAACGAAAACGGGGAGGCAATTGCCTCCCCGTTTCTGTCTGTGGACCTGCTGAGCTGCCGGCGGGTTTAGCCGCGGGCCTTCTTCTCGGCGAGGTACGCCTTGAGCGTCTGGCCTGTGCGCCACATCGGCTCGGCGCCTTCGAGGCTCGTAATCTGGTCCCAGTTCGACTGGATCCACTCGGCGTCCTTCAGGTCGTCCATACCGGGCTGGACGCCCGGACCCTTCACGATCGTGGCCCGGTTGAAGTTGCCGGCGCCCGCCTCGATGATCAGTCCGCTGTCGTCGCAGTCCTTCGAAGCCATGTACACCACGGCCGGCGAAACGAGTTCGGGCTTCAGCTTGTCGACCATCTCCTGCGGCATCACGGTCTGCGTCAGGCGCGTTCCCGCCACCGGCGCGACGGTGTTCACGTTGACGTTGTACTTCGCGCCTTCCTGCTTCAGCACGTTCATCAGACCGAGCATCGCCGTCTTCGCCG
>Ga0209477_1002636_pt1 | contig 10289 bp, 5 predicted proteins | sample KloWWTupernatant_FD_187180 | JGI IMG/M metagenome (GOLD analysis project Ga0209477, IMG submission 187180) | Active sludge microbial communities from Klosterneuburg, Austria, studying microevolution and ecology of nitrifiers - Klosterneuburg... | ecosystem: Engineered > WWTP > Aerobic digester >...
AGTCGGTCGGCGTGCCGTTGTAGCCGTTCTGATGGCAGGCCGTGCAGGCCGTCGTCCGGTGCGCACCGTTGAGCGGGAAGCCGGTCGCGTTGTGGTCGAAGCTGGCGGGCTGCCAGGCGTTGACGCTGTGGCAGTCCTGGCAGGCGTGGGGGAAGCCGGTGTGACTCGGGTTGTTGGCGCCGTTGAAGTCGGTCTGGTGACAGGAGAAGCAGTCGGTCGGCGTGCCGTTGTAGCCGTTCTGGTGACAGGCCGAGCAGGCCGTCGTGCGATGGGCGCCGTTCAACGGGAAAGCGGTTGCGGCGTGGTTGAAGTTGGCCGGCTGCCAGGCGGAGACGCCGTGGCAGTCCTGGCAGGAGTTGGGAAAGCCGCTGTGGCTCGGATTGGTCGCGCCGGTGAAGTCGCTCTGGTGGCAGGAGAAGCAGTCCGTCGGCGTGCCGGCATAGCCCGAGCGATGGCAGGAGGTGCAGGCGGCCGAGCGGTGCGCGCCGTTCAACTGGAACCCGGTCGAGTTGTGGTCGAAGTTGGCCGGCTGCCAGGCGGAGACGCCGTGGCAGTCCTGGCAGGAGTTGGGGAAGCCGGTATGACTCGGATTGGTTGCGCCGGTGAAGTCGGTCTGATGGCAGGAGAAGCAATCGGAGGGCGTGCCGGCGTAGCCGGTGCGGTGACAGGAGATGCAGGCCGTCGAGCGGTGGGCGCCGTTCAACTGGAACCCGGTCGCATTGTGGTTGAACGTCGCCGGTTGCCAGGCGGAGACGCCGTGACAGTCCTGGCAGGCGTTGGGGAAGCCGCTATGGCTCGGATTCGTTGCGCCGGTGAAGTCGCTCTGATGGCAGGAGAAGCAGTCCGTCGGCGTTCCGGCGTAGCCCGAGCGATGACAGGAGGTGCAGGAGGCCGAGCGGTGCGCGCCGTTCAACTGGAAGCCGGTGGTGTTGTGGTCGAAGTTGGCCGGCTGCCAGGTGGAGACGCCGTGACAGTCCTGGCAGGAGTTGGGGAAGCCGGTATGGCTCGGATTGCTCGCGCCGGTGAAGTCGCTCTGATGACAGGAGAAGCAGTCGGAGGGCGTGCCGGCGTAGCCGGTGCGATGACACGAAGTGCAGGTCGCCGAGCGATGCGCGCCGTTCAACTGGAAGCCGGTCGTATTGTGATCGAAGGTCGCCGGCTGCCAGGCGGAGACGCCGTGGCAGTCCTGGCAGGAGTTGGGGAAGCCGCTGTGGCTCGGGTTGCGCGCGCCGGTGAAGTCGCTCTGGTGACAGGAGAAGCAGTCGGTGGGCGTGCCGGCATAGCCCGTGCGATGACAGGAGGTGCAGGAGGCCGAGCGATGCGCGCCGTTCAACTGGAAGCCGGTCGTGTTGTGATCGAAGGTCGCCGGTTGCCAGGCGGTGACGCCGTGGCAGTCCTGGCAGGCGTTGGGGAAGCCGCTGTGGCTCGGGTTGCGGGCGCTGGTGAAGTCGCTCTGGTGGCAGGAGAAGCAGTCGGTGGGCGTGCCGGCATAGCCCGTGCGGTGGCAGCTCGAGCACTCGGTCGAGCGGTGGGCGCCGTTCAGCTGGAAGCCGGTGGCGTTGTGGTCGAAGAGCGCCGGTTGCCAGGCGGTGACGCCGTGGCAGTCGCGGCAGGTGTTGGGGAACCCGGCGTGCACCGGGTTGCGCGCGCCGGTGAAGTCGTCCTGATGGCAGGAGAAACACTCGGAGGGCGTACCGGCATAGCCCGTGCGATGACAGGTCGTGCATTCGACCGTGCGATGGGCGCCGACCAGTTGGAAACCGGTTTGATTGTGATCGAAGGTCGCCGGCTGCCAGGCAGAGACGCCGTGACAGTCCTGGCAGCTGTTCGGGAAGCCCGCGTGTACGGGATTGCGCGCGCCGGTGAAGTCCCGCTGGTGGCAGGAGAAGCAGTCGGTGGGCGTCGCGGTGTAGCCGCTGCGGTGGCAGGAGGCGCAGTCGGCGGTGCGATGCGCGCCGTTCAACTGGAAAGTCGTCGCAGTGTGATCGAAGGTCGCCGGCTGCCAGGCGGAAACGCCGTGACAGGTCTTGCAGGTGGTCGGAAAGCCGGCGTGGCTCGGGCGAGTGGCGCGCCGGAAGGCGGGCTCATGACAGGCGAGGCAGTCCGCCTTGCCCTTGACCGTCGCGAAGTCGAGGCTCGTGTGGCAGGCCTTGCAGGCGGCGTCGGCATGCGCGCCGCCGAGATCGAAGCCGGTCGTCGAGTGCTTCCACGGCAGCGGTGCCTTGAGCGGCGTCCAGCCTTCCATCGTGTGGCACTGCGCGCATTCGACCTTGAGCGCGCCGTGGGGATTCGCTGTTCCCGCCTGCGCTGCGAGCGGCGGGGGCGCGCACAGCCCGAGCAGCAGGAAGACCGCGGCGCTGGCCTGAATCGCGCCGCGCAGCGCGCGCCGATGGACCGTGCTGGAGCTCGACTGCGGCGTGCAATTCATCTCGGGATGATTTCGCGAAGCCGCTGAACTCACTATGAATACGCCCATTCGCCACCTGTTGAAAATTGCCGGAGTTGTGAACGAAAGATGAACGACCCCGCTGCGGGCGCTCGCGAGATCACTCGCGACCTCGCGGATGGCACTGATAGCAGGCGCGACTTTCGTAGACGTAGCCTCCGACGCCGCGATGATCGCCGTTCGTCTCACCCTGGCTGTGCTCGTGGCAGAGGACACATTCGAAGACGTTGTAGTTGCCCGCCGCCACGTGGCAGGAGGAGCAGGGGAACTGATGGCGTCCCGACGCGATCGGGAACGAGCTCTCGTGATCGAACGTCGCCGGCGTCCAGCCGTTGGTGCCGTGGCAGTCGGCACAGCTGGTGCCGAAGCCGGCGCTCGAGTGATTGGGATTGCGCGTTCCGTTGTAGTCGCTCTGGTGGCAGGCGAAGCAGTCGGACGGCGTCCCGGCGTAACCGTTGCGGTGACAGGTGGTGCAGGCGAGCGAGCGATGCGCGCCGGTCAGCTGGAATCCGGTCGCGTTGTGGTCGAACGAGGCCGGTTGCCAGGCGGTGACGCTGTGACAGCTCTGGCAGGTGGTCGGGAAGCCCGTGTGGCTAGGGTTCGTCGCCCCGCTGTAGTCGCTCTGGTGGCACGACAGGCAGTCGGACGGCGTGCCGGCGTAGCCGTTGCGATGACAGGAGGTGCAGGCCACCGAGCGATGCGCGCCGTTCAACTGGAAGCCGGTCGAGTTGTGGTCGAAAGAGGCCGGCTGCCAGGCGGTCGCGCCGTGACAGTTCTGGCAGGTGGTCGGGAAGCCCGTGTGGTTGGGATTGCGCGCCGCGGTGTAGTTGCTCTGATGGCAGGCGAAACAGTCGGCGGAGGTGCCGGCGTAGCCGTTGCGATGGCAGGAGGTGCAGGCGACCGAACGATGCGCGCCGCTCAACTGGAAACCGGTGGCGTTGTGATCGAAGGTCGCCGGCTGCCAGGCGGTCGAGCTGTGGCAGCTCTGGCAGGTGGTCGGAAAACCGGCATGGCTCGGGTTGCGCGCGCCGTTGTAGTCGGACTGATGGCAGGCGAAACAGTCCGCTGGCGTGCCGGCGTATCCGCTCGCGTGGCAAGAGGTGCATGGGGCCGAGCGATGCGCGCCGGCGAGCTGGAAACCGGTCGCGTTGTGGTCGAAGGTCGCCGGCTGCCAGGCGGAGACGCCGTGACAGTCCTGGCAGGTCGTCGGGAAGCCGCCGTGACTCGGGTTGCTGGCGCCGTTGTAGCTCGCCTGGTGGCAAGAGAAGCAATCGCTCGGCGTGCCGGCGTAGGTCGTGCGGTGGCAGTTGATGCAGCTGGTGGAACGGTGCGCTCCGCTGAGCGGGAAGCCGGAGTTGTCGTGGTCGAAGAGCGCCGGTTGCCAGGCGGTGAAACCATGACAGTCGCGACAGGTGGTGGGAAAGCCGGCGTGCACCGGATTCCGCGCCGCGGTGAAGTCGTTCTGATGGCAGGAAAAGCACTCGCTCGGTGTGCCGGCGTAGCCGGTGCGGTGGCAGAGCGTGCACTCGACGGTGCGGTGAGCGCCGACGAGCTGGAAGCCGGTCTGATTGTGATCGAAGGTCGCCGGTTGCCACGCGGTCACGCCATGACAGTCCTGGCAGCTGTTGGCGAAGCCGGCGTGCACGGGATTGCGCGCGCCGGTGAAGTCCCTCTGGTGGCAGGTGAAACAGTCGCTCGGCGTCGCGGTGTAACCGTTGCGGTGGCAGGAGACGCAGTCGACCGTGCGGTGGGCGCCGTTCAACTGGAACGTCGTTCGGTTGTGGTCGAAAGCGGCCGGCTGCCAGGCGGCGACGCTGTGGCAGGTCTTGCAGGTGGTCGCGAAGCCGGTGTGGCTCGGGCGTGTGGCGCGGGTGAAGGCCGTTTCGTGGCAGGCGTAGCAGTCGGTCTTGCCCTTCTCGAGCGCGAAGTCGAGCGTCGCATGGCAGCTCTTGCAGGCGAGGCCGGCATGCCCGCCGGCGAGATCGAAGCCGGTCTCCGCGTGCCTATAGGGCAACGGCGAGCGCAGCGGCGACCAGCCCTCGGTGGTGTGGCATTCGGTGCATTCGCTCTTCAGGGCGCCGTGCGGATTCGTCGATCGCTCCTGACCGGCGAGCGGCGCCACGGCCAGGAGCGCGAGCAGAGCGAGCCCGGTTGCGGCGGCGGCGAAGAGCCGCGGAAGTGCAGCCGATACGGGCGACGGCTCGATTCCTGACCCGAAAGTCCCCAAAGAGCTCATTCCAGCATCGTCTCGCATCCCCGATGAACGGAGTGTGAACGCACCAACTCTCTGCTGGCGGTATTTCGCCAGGTCGGGCGCGCCGCGCCCGGCTCCAGCGGGTCAGCGGCGAATGCGACCGCGGCGTTCGAGGCGCCCGAGGTGCGCCAGCACCTGGCGCTCGGCGAGCGGCACGACGGCCGAGGCGAGCTCAGGGTAGACGCTCGCGATCATCGCTCGTGGATCGCGCTCACCGGACTCCCAGCAGGCGAGAACCTGGGCCTCGCGCGCCAAGCGATGGTCGCGATATTCGGTGAGCTTGGTCACGCTGTCGAGGAACGGCGCGCCGTGACCGACGAACAGCGTACGCGGCGCGAGCTCCCGCAGGCGGTCGAGCGAATCGAGATAGAGGTCCATGTCGCCCTCGGGCGGATCGATGACGATCGTGCCGAAGCCCGCCACCATGTCGCCGGCGACGAGGTCGCCGGTCGCTTCGACCTCGAAGCAGAGGTGGCCGCTGGCGTGCCCGGGAGTGTGATGCACCTTGAGGACGAAAGGTGGAGCGCCGTCGAGCTCGACGCGCTGCCCATCGTTCAACCATCCGTCGAGCGCAATGCCCTGCGCGTGGAGACGTTCGCCGGTGAGCGGATGACCGAACACCGGCACGTCGAGCGCGCGCCGGACGATCTCGACGCCGCCGACGTGATCGGGATGGTGGTGGGTGAGCCAGATGGCGCGGACCTTGCGGCCGAGGCGCTCTTCGGCCACGCGCAATGCGGCCAGCAAACGCGCGTTCTCGACCTCGAACGGCGAGCCCGGATCGACGAGCACGCAGTCCCCCGTGCCGAGCAGGTAGGCGTTGGTATGTGCGGCAGGCGGCAGGGTCGCGGCGGCGAGCGGCAGGAGCACGATGCCCGCGCGCACTTCGATACGCGGCAGCGGACCGAGGTGAGCCTCGGTGGTGTCGTGCAGGCGCGGCGTCGCCCGGTCGGGCCCGACCTCGGCAAGGACGCGCAGCAGATGGAGAATCGGCGGCGCGGCGATGGCGCTCCCCTCGTCGAGTCGGGCGAGGGCGGCGCGCGGCGCGATCCACTCGCCCTCTTCGCTCTCCGGCGGCACGACTCTCGGCTCGCCGTCCTCGGGGCGCCACTCGAGGAGGAAGAAGCGGTTGTCGAAGCGCGCCGGCGAAAACGGCGGGGTGAGCCAGCGGCCGGCGAAGCGCAGGCGCGAGGCGTCGAGGGCGAGGCCGCTCTTCTCGAGCCACGGGCCGAGAGACTTCTCTCCGGCGAGTTGAGTTCGTCGGAGCTCGGCCAGCGATACGGTGTCGGGTCGGTCTCCGTTCGGGGTCCTGTCTGGCCCGTATCCCATGGGGTCCTCGCCCTGAGGAAGCGGGCTCCGGTCCGATCTACTCGATACCGAGCCCTCGGTCCAGCCACCCCTCACCTCCATGGCTGGCGGACAGGCGATCAGGACGCCGGTCTCCTCGAACAGTTCCCGCAGGGCGCAGGCGACTAAGCCGGGGACGAGATCTTGCTCTTGCGGCGACGCCTCTCTTTCCGGGCTCGCGGGGGTCCAGCCTTCCGCTGCGAGCTCGGTCGGTGTGCCGGCGACCGGCAAGTCCACGTCGCCGCGTTCGAGGCCGCCGCCGGGGAAAGCGTGCCAGCCGCCCATGAACGGCAGGATGGCGCCGCGCTGCAGCCAGAAGAGCTCGATCTGACCGTCTGGCAGGCGGCGGAAGAGCACGACAGCCGCCGAGGGTCGCGGCGGCTTCGCCGCGCCGAGCTCGCCGCCGGCCGCGGCCAGCACTTTCTCGTAGAGCCCTCCGCTGTCGCTCAAGGCCTGGAGTCGTGGCCGGCGAAGCTCTTTTCGCCGGCTTCGATGCGCATGGGCAGACGGTTTTCGCGCGGCGGCAACGGGCAGGTGGCGTAGGGCGTGAACACGCAGGGCGGATTGTAGGCGCGGTTGAAGTCGAGCTCGACCCGGCCGCCTTGCGGCGGGTCGGTGTAGAGGAAACGCCCGCCGCCGTAGGTCTCGCGGCCGTTGGTCTTGTCGCCGAAGACGAGGAAGAGGCGGCCGTCGCCGGTGTCGTCGAGCGCCAGCAACCGGTGCTCCTGGCCGTCGACGGTGAACACGACATGGCCCGGCGAGAGGATCGGCTCGTCGAAACCGAGCGCGTTCGGAATCGGAATCTCCTTTGGCTCGGCCGCCGCTTCGAAGCGCGCCACGAGTTTCCACTTCGGCTCGAGCGGGAAGTAGTCGAGCCCGTGGAAGGCCTTGAGCGTCGCGGCTTCGCTGTCCTTGACCCGCACGCCCAGGCGGTCGCCGCGCCGGATGGCGAAGAAGGAGAGGCTCCCGTGCACGAGCACGGTCGGTCCGGAGTCGGCCTTGGCGTCGGCGTCGGCCACCAGGTCGAGCGTCGAGACCGCAGCGCCGTCATGAGTGACGGCGGCGCCTTTCGCGGCGCGGAAGGTGAGGGCGGGCGGCTTTCCGGCCTCTGCCAGGTGCAGGATCCCCAACTGTGCCGGCGCCTTGCCGACGGGCAGCACGACGGCGCTCTTCGGATCGCTGCCGACGCTGTTGTCGCCGGGTGCGAGCCAGCCGAGGCCGACCAGCGTCAGCCAGCCGTCGGGCCGCTGCAGGCGTTCGAAGCGGGCCTTCTTCCAGGCGGCGACTGCCTCCTCCCAGGTCGGCGCTTTCGCGGCAGGCGCGCCGCTTCCGCCTGGAGGCGTCGTCTGGGCGCCCGCTGTGTCGCCGGAGAACAGGGGGATCGGAAGGCTGAGAAGCAGCCCGAGGAGCGGGCCGAAGAGTCGAACGGTGCGCGTCATGAGCGGAGGTTCTCCCTCCCGAAGCCTACTTCAACAGGCGCGGGAACAAAGCCGGAACGCGGCGCTTGTGCTCGCGGTAGACCGCGCCGAATTCGCGCTCGAGGTCGCGTTCCTCGAACGCCAGGCCGACGAAGAGGTAGACCGTCAGGGTGCTGACCAGGAGGAGCCGCCCCTGGCTCATCTCCGGTGTCGCCCAGATGGCGATGAGCGAGCCGGTGTAGACCGGGTGGCGCACCATGCGATAGAGGCCGCGGCTGGCGAAGGGTGGCGCGAGGTAGGGCACGCAGCGTGCCGCGCTCCACGCCTGCTGCAAGCCGAACAGGTGCGTGCTGCCGATCGTCGCCAGCGCCGCGATCACGATCCCCCAACCGGCGCCCTGCAGGGCCCAAAGGGCGAGGCCGAGCGCCGTCCAGCCGGCGGGAACCTCCCAGACTGTCAAGGGCAGGGGCTGCCAGCCCCAGCAGATGAGGCCCATCTGCACGCCGGCGACGAGCGAGTAGAGGCTGCGCTCGAGCTCGGGCGGAAAGAGGCGCTCGAGGCGCGCCTTCACCGCTCGGCGGGCGAGGAGGCTGTGCACCAGGCCGAAGGCGACGAGCAGCGCCAGGTCGATCGCGACGGCCCGACTCTCTCTGCCGGCCGGGCCGCTGTCGACACTCTTCGGCACGACCAGGTTGGCGAGGAAGAACCCGAAATAGACCATCGAGACGAGCGACGCAAGATAACCGGCAAGGCCGAAGGCGAGGTAGTGCGGGCGCCGCATTCGTCGATTGTCTCCCATTCGCGCGCCCGGCGGAGCGCTCATCCATGGACGCCGCGGGCGGCGTAGAACAGAATGGAGGTCGCCCGATGAAACCGCGTCCGGCCCTGTGCATCCAACAACTGTGATGAAAAGCCACCGACTTCTCGCCCTGGCCCTGACCGCCGGGATCGCGCTTCTCGCCGGCCCCTGGCTGCTCTCCGCTCTGCAGCGGCCGGCGCCGAGCGCCCTCGTTGCCCTGGCGGCGGGAGAGCCGGCCACCGGTGCGGAAGCCGCTCCTTCGTCGAAGAAAGGAAGATCGATGTCGAACTTTGCCAAGCCCTCGGACGCCGAGCTCAAGGCCCGCCTGACGCCCGTGCAGTACGAGGTCACTCAGCACGAAGGCACCGAACCCGCGTTCCGCAACGAGTACTGGAACGAGAAGCGCCCCGGCATCTACGTCGACGTGGTCTCCGGCGAGCCGCTCTTCTCGTCGCTCGACAAGTTCGACTCGGGCACCGGCTGGCCTTCGTTTTCCAAGCCGATCGATGCCGCTGCCGTCGCGACGAAGACCGACAGCGGTCTCTTCATGACCCGGGTCGAAGTGCGTTCGAAGCAGGCCGACTCTCACCTCGGGCACGTCTTCGACGACGGCCCCCGGCCGACCGGCCTGCGCTACTGCATGAACTCGGCGGCGCTGCGCTTCGTGCCGGTCGAGAAGCTCATCGACGAAGGCTACGAGCAGTACCTGCCGGCGTTCGAGAAGGCCGGCCAGCTCGCCAGGGACTCCGGCACCCGTGAAACGGCGATTCTCGCCGGCGGCTGTTTCTGGGGCATGGAGGAGATCCTGCGCGCCATTCCCGGCGTCGTCGAGACCGAGGTCGGCTACACCGGCGGCACGGTGCCGAACGCCACTTACGCCATCGTCAAGCACGGTGACTCGGGTCACGCCGAAGCGGTAAAGGTCGTCTTCGATCCGCAGCGGATCTCCTTCGAGCAGCTGCTCGGCTGGTTCTTCCGCATGCACGATCCGACGACGAAGAACCGCCAGGGCAACGACATCGGCACTTCCTATCGTTCCGCGATCTTCTACACCGGCGCGGCGCAGAAGAGCACCGCCGAAGCGGTCCGCGCGCGGATCGACAAGTCGGGCAAGTGGAAGAACCCGGTGGTGACCGAGATCGTCGCCGCCTCCGACTTCTGGTCGGCCGAGGAGTACCACCAGGACTACCTGGTCAAGAATCCCGGCGGCTACACCTGCCACTACCTGCGCGACTGAGCGCAGAGCGCGGGTCGGCCGCGCCCCTAACTTTCGACAGTGCAAGAGCCCCCCGGGTCGGACGGTAGACTCGACCGATGAGCTCACGGGACCTCCTGCGGCGCGCGGCCGAGATCGCCAGCGACTATCTCGACCGCCTGCCCGAACGGCCGGTCGGCAGCACGGCGACGGTCGACGAGATGCGCCGCGCGCTCGGCGGCGTGCTGCCCGAGGCGGGCGAGAGCGCCGAGGCCGTTCTCGAGCACTTGGCGCGCGCCGCCGATCCCGGCATCGTAGCGACCGCCGGGCCACGCTACTTCGGCTTCGTCGTCGGCGGCACGCTGCCGGTGACCGTCGCCTCCGACTGGCTGACCTCGACCTGGGACCAGAACGCCGGCCTGTTCGTGCTCTCACCGGCGAACTCGGTCGCCGAGGAGACTGCCGGGGGCTGGCTGCGGGATCTCTTCGGCCTGCCTGCCGGCGCCAGCGTCGGTTTCGTGACCGGCTGCCAGCAGGCCAACTTCTCGGCCCTGGCCGCCGCCCGCCACGCCCTGTCGCAGCGCTTCGGCTGGGATGTCGAGGCGCGCGGCCTCTACGGCGCGCCCGAGATCGAGGTCGTGGTCGGCGCCGAGGCGCATGTCACCGTGCACACGGCACTGCAGATGCTCGGGCTGGGCCGCGAGCGCGTGCATCGCGTGGATGTGGACGGCCAGGGGCGGATGCTTCCCGCTGCACTAGCGGCAACGCTGGCGTCGCTGGTCGGCCGCCCGACGCTGGTCTGCGCCCAGGCCGGGAACATCAACACCGGT
>Ga0209477_1002638_pt1 | contig 10284 bp, 7 predicted proteins | sample KloWWTupernatant_FD_187180 | JGI IMG/M metagenome (GOLD analysis project Ga0209477, IMG submission 187180) | Active sludge microbial communities from Klosterneuburg, Austria, studying microevolution and ecology of nitrifiers - Klosterneuburg... | ecosystem: Engineered > WWTP > Aerobic digester >...
AGTTCGCCTCCCAGAACACCTCGTTCGAGTTCAATCTCGACAAGGCCAAGCAGACGCTCGACGCGGCCGGCTGGACCGGCAGCCCGCGCGCCAAGGGCGATGTCGAGATCAAGATCCTCTACCAGACCACGATCAACCCACTGCGCCAGAAGACGCAGGAGATCATCAAGCAGGGCTGGGAGAGCATTGGCGTGCCGACCGAGCTGAAGTCGATCGATGCGGGTGTCTACTTCTCGTCGGACGCCGGCAACCCTGACACGGCTGCCCACTTGTACGCCGATATCGAGATGTACACCAGCGGTCCGTCGAGCCCGTATCCGATCGACTACATGACGAACTGGAAATCGGTGAACCCGGCTGTTGATATTGCGCAGAAGTCCAACCAGTGGGCCGGCGGGAATATCCATCGCTGGGTCAACGAGGACTACAACAAGCTGTACACCCAGGCGCTAACCGAGTTGGATGAGGCCAAGCAAGTCAAGCTCTTCTGGGGCATGAACGACCTCGTCGTCAACGAGATCGTCGTCGTTCCGCTCGTCCACCGTTCCGACGTGACGGCGAACAGCAAGAAGCTGAAGGGCTTCGAGACTTCGCCGTGGACGCCAGATGTCCACGACATCGCCAACTGGTACTTCGAGGGATAGCCCGACCGTCAGATCGCAACAAAATGGCCCCGCGGGTTTGTCCCGCGGGGCCATTCTCATCTCACACTATGGTTGATCAGGCGCGTCCGCCGGCAGGTTGGGAACCAGATGCGCGTGACACCGCCAGCTCCCAGACTTCGGCGGGCTTGTCGGCCAGCAACACGACGAGATCGTCCGGCCGAGCGTGATCCATCGCTGCTGCCGCGGCGTCGAGCTCGTTCAGAATCACGGTCACTCGATCTTCATTGACCCCGTTCTTGACGAGCGTAGCCTTGATCAGCTCTGGAACCTCGCCGCGCTGCCGGCCACGCGGATTTGAATCCTCGCGGATGATGAACTCGTCGAACACTGGCGCCGCCACCTCGGTGAACCGAATCACGTCCTCGTCGCGGCGGTCCCCGGGAACCGCGATCATGCCGATCGTCCGTGACGGCATCATCCGCCGGATGAACTCGGCGAGCTCCTCCATGCCATGGGGATTGTGACAGTAGTCGACGATCACCCGGAATCCGCCGACCTCCATCAGGTTGAGCCGACCCGGAGCCTGGTAGAACGAGGTCGAGAACGACCGTAACCCGGTCCGAATCGCTTCCAGCGGCAGGTTCGACCCAAAGGCCGCGCCGGTTGCCGACAGGGCGTTCTTGATATTCACGCGCGCCCGGCCCTCGAACGTAGCCGGAATGTAACGAACATCGAGCACCGCGGTCTCCCGCTTACCCTCGATGAGATAGATCACCTCGCCGTTAGCAGTCTGGCGCAGCACTACCGCCTTGCCGCGGGCCCGCAGATGCTCTCGCACCTTCTCGTTGTTTTCGTCCATCGTCACGTAGATCACCTCGCCGCGTGATCTGGACTCCATCTCGATGCACCACTTGTCGTCGGCGTTCAGCACGACGAACCCGTCGCGGAACGTGGCGCCGGGAACGACCGCCTTGACTCGCGCGAGATCGCGGATGGTGTTGATTCCGCCGAGACCAAGGTGATCGCCGGCAACGTTCGTAACGACTGCGACATCGCAACGGTCGAAACCGAGGCCGGATCTCAGGATCCCGCCACGAGCGGTCTCCAGGACCGCGTGATCGATCGTCGGATTCTGTAGCACCATCTGCGCGCTCTGCGGGCCACTCATGTCGCCACGCAAGATCTGGGTGCCGTCGATGTAGATGCCGTCGGTCGTCGTCATCCCGACGCGACGGCCGGCCATCTGCAGAATGTGCGCGATCATGCGGCTCGTCGTGGTCTTTCCATTCGTCCCGGTCACCGCCACAATCGGCACGCGCGACGACGCGCCGCGCGGGAAGAGCAGCTCCAGGACCGGTCTGGCGACATCGCGCTGAACGCCTTCGGTCGGGTGCGTATGCATTCGGAATCCGGGGCCGGCATTGACCTCGCAGATCGCCCCGCCCTGATCCTTGACCGGCTTGTTGATATCGAGCGTGATCATGTCGATGCCAGCGACATCGAGGCCGATGACCTGCGCCGCCTGTTCGGCGATCTCCACATTATCCGGATGAATATCATCAGTCCGGTCGATCGAGATGCCACCGGTCGACATGTTCCCCGTGAGCCGAAGCTGGACGAACGTGCCTTTTTCTGGCACGGAATCCAACGTCAGCCCGTCCTTTTCAAGCAGGGTGATGACTGATTCGTCAACGCTTATTCGTGTCAGAACCTTCTCGTGTCCGATGCCACGTCGTGGGTCGGCATTGGTCACATCGATTAGCTCACGAACGGTGCGCGAGCCATCGCCGATCACGTGCGCGGGAACCCGTTCGGCGCAGGCGATCATCTTGCCGCCGACGACCAGGATCCGATAGTCACGCCCAACGATGTAGGACTCGACGATCACCGTCCCGCTTCGGCTCGCTTCGTACGCTCCCGCAAAGCTTGCCCGCACCTCGTCGTCGGTCTTCAGGTTGATCTGCACGCCGCGCCCGTGATTGCCATCGAGTGGCTTGAGCACGACGGGATAGCGGACCGTCCGCGCTGCCGAGACTGCTTCCTCGGCGGTACTGACTGTCGCCGATCGTGGGACAGGAATCCCGACGCTCCGCAAGAGCTGGTTCGTCAGGCGCTTGTTGCTGGCGATGTCCACGGCGATATCGCTCGTAGCAGAGGTAACGGTGGCCCAGATACGCTTCTGGTGAACACCGTGTCCGAGCTGGACCAGCGAGCGACGCGGATCGAGGCGGATCACCGGAATTCCCCGGCGCTCGGCCTCATCGACCAATGCCTTGGTGCTCGGACCATACGCGATCCGCTCGGCAAGACGAATGAGCGTTTCCAGCTCCGACTGATAGTTGAACTCAGCGTCATTGCGATAGACGAGCGCGTTAACCAGACGAGTTGCGAGTCGGCCGGCTGCCAGGCCAAGGTCCGGCTGCTGGTATTGAAAGATGACATTGTAGACGCCACGCGCGTCGGTCGAGCGCGTCAGTCCGCGCGTGCCCTCGGAGCCGGCGAGCGACTGGAGCTCGAGCGCCACGTGCTCGACGACGTGGCCCATCCATGTTCCCTCTCGCAGGCGTTCGATGAACCCGCCTGGTCGCCCCAGCGAGCAATAGTGATCGTAGAGTGTCGGCATCAACCCGATCAGGTCGTCCGTGAAGCCTTCGATCAGGTTCGAGGGCCGATCCTCGAGCTCGCCAATATCGAGCTTCAAGACGATCACGGGGACGCGAGCCCAGATGTTCGGGCCACGGTAGACGTGGGAATCCAGGATTTCGACAGCCATCGCCAACCCCCTACAATCCCTGAACGTGCCGCGGGCCCGAGAGACCAGCAGCTATCAGACATGGACGGTGCAAGCGGGCGTGGATCCTAGCCGACCAGGACCTTACGCTCGCCCATATCAAATCGGCAGCCTTCGGCAACAAAGTGAACCAGGACATTTGCCACAGTCAGCGGATGCTTTCCGTGGCTGGCGAAGACGTCGCTCTTCATATGCGAGCCGTCCACGATCAGGACAGACCCACGACCGACGACTTCCATGGTTCCCTGCGGCCAGATGAGCGCGGCAGTGTCTTCGTCGATGCCGAGCCCGAGCAGTCCCGGGTTGAAGCTCACCATTGTCACCAGTCGACCGACGCGGTCACGCTCACGAAAGTGCTGGTCGATGATGACTGAATCGATCAGGCCCAGGCCCGGCGACATCGTCGCGTTGTGCGGGCGAGGCGTCGAGCCGCTGGGCCCGCCAGCAACCATGATGGCGCTCATCACCGATGCCCCGGCGCTCGTTCCGCCGATGGTCGCGCCCTCACGATGCTTCCGAACAATCGTTCGCGCGATCTCGGTGCCTCCCAGGATCGCGGCAACGCGAATCTGATTCCCACCGGTAATGAAGATGCCGGTGCTTTCCGCGACAATGTCGACCAGCTCGCCGCGGTTCGCATCCTCACGGTCTCCGACGAAGACGACATCCGCCGTCGTCGCCCCGAGCTCGAGGAAGATGCCCTTGTATCGCTGGCCGGCGTCGTCGATTGCCGAGGCCGTCGGGATAATCGCAATACGCGCGGCATCCCCGCCTGACAGCTCGACGAACCGCCGCAGTATCTTCCGATTCCCGAACTTGTCCTCGGCGCCGCCTATAGCGAGTAACGGCCCGAAATCGATTTGACCCAACTGCACTCTACGCCCCTGATCCGAATCCCGCTCCGTGCGATGGACTATACGGAAGCATGCATCGTCCGGTCAACGATTCGCGGATGCTGTGCGTCGCGCAGCGTCCGCAAACGGAGAATCATCGTATTGCATACCGTAGGAATCACGCCACGCCTCGGCTTGCGCCGCCGACACACGCATGAATCGGCCCTCTGCCTCAGCAAGCAGCTCCTCCGTGTCCACCTGTCGTATTTCAGCGCGCGTATCGATCGCGCGAGAACGTCGCTCGTCGATGCGGGCTGTTACCCGCACCCGTCGTCCAACCGCAAGCGGTCGTCGATACGTCACCGCCATCCGAGCGGTAACGGCAATATCGCCCTCGTTCGTCACAGCCCAGTTCATCGCCTCGTCGAGGATCGTTGCGGAGATTCCCCCGTGAACCATCCCGAGGTAACCCTCGTGCTCGCGGGCCGGCGTAAACTCGGCCCAGACCCCGCCGCCTTCGAGCGGCCGGAACCGCAGGCGCAGTCCGATCGGATTCAGGCCCCCGCAGCCGAAGCAATGGTGGCCAATCGTATCCTCATTGATCGGCGACGCCGAGGCATCCCAGGGTTCGCTCATCAGGCATCCTGCCCCGAGCTCGATGACGCCGCCGACTCGACCCACGGGCGGGCGCCGCGATCGCGGAGCATCCCGAAGATGCGAAGCTGCTCGTCCACACACATGATCGCAATGGCGTCGCCCGGTTCGCTCGCATCGAGGGCTGCGAGTAGTGCGTCGTACTCGCCGAGCGCCACATCGTACAGCCGGCCGCCAGCGCCGGCCGCCTCGATCACACCGCGCATGATTGCGACACCCTCGCCTGCGGGGCGTCCACGCAGGTACTTTGGCGTCTCCTTCAGGTAGACCATGTCTGCGCCAGCGGCCGCAACATGTCCGAGCGCCACGAAGACGGAATCCTGTCGATCCCCGGCAGTGCCAACAATCACCCGCAGTCGGTGGCCAGGCGACATCAACGAGCGGGAGAACTCGATGAGCGACTGCAGGCCGCTTTCATTATGGGCGTAGTCCACGACCACAAGGCGGCCATCGAGACCATACACGTTGAGACGTCCAACGTTATGTCGCACATCAGGAGTGAACGTCGCCACCCCACGGGCGAGATCCGCGTGCGAGATGCCGAGGCTTAGCGCAGCCGCTGACGCCGCGAGGACGTTCTCGACCATATGTCGCGCCCGACCTGCGTATGTCATCGGCGCATCGCTGAGATTGAAGAGCAGGGTACGGGATTCGCCTTCCAGGAGAACTACATCATCGAGGTCGCGCACGACCGCCCAACCACCATCGGCGACATGCGCCTGGATCGCAGGGTTGTTGGCATCCTGGCTGGTCAACGCAATCGACGCTCGCACGCGCGCGCGCTGCGCCAGCACAAGAGGATCGTCAGCATTGAGAACGACGGTTCCCTCCGGGCGCGTAACCTGAATCACGACGCTCTTGACTTCCGCCAGAGTCCCAATCGTCGCAATACCGTGCATATCGAGATGGTCGGCCGACACGTTCAACATCACGCTAACGTCGTTCGATTCGTACCCCAGCCCACGCAGCAAGATTCCGCCACGGGCCGTCTCGAGCACCGCAACTTCGACGAGCGGGTCCGCAAGCACGCGGCGAGCGCCGGCAGGCCCGGTGTAGTCGCCATCAAGAACGAGCTCGCCATCGATATAGACGCCGGACGTACTGCACCAACCGACGTGCTGGCCCCTCGCGCGAACGATGTGCGACAGGAGGCGAGTCGTCGTCGTCTTGCCGTTTGTGCCAGTGACCCCGACCGCTGGAATCCGGCGATCCTCGTCGCGAACATACTCGGGCCGGTCGTCGCATCGTTGGTCGTTGGCCAGAATGTCAGGCAACGCATCGACATCGTCTGAGTTCAACTCGCCATCGATTGCGGCCACCGCCAGCTCCGCTATCCGACGAGCCACGCCACGCCATTCCCACGGATAGAACAGCGCAAGGTGGTCGGGAGTGTCCAGGGCTCGCCAGCCGGCTTCTGGTGGCGTGAGGCCCGCGCGCTCGTGCAGCGCGCTGACGACCGCTGGCAGAGCATCGATGATCGTTTCCGGCAACGTCATGCCGAGCACCTCCGACAGCCGGCGTGACGAATCCTCTGGAACTGGCTCATCGGCATCCAGCACCAACTCGAGCTTGATCGCCGGACAAAGGAGAAACATGTTCGGGCCATCCAGGTCGCGGATCTCCACAAGTTCCACGACGACACCGCCTTTGGTTGCGCGAACGGACACAGGGTAGGAGTGATGATACTCCCAATGAGAGTATGGCAGGTATTGGTCCGTGGCGTCAGTCAGTAAGCGTGCGAACGTGGAGCAGGTTCGTTCTGCCGCTCACACGATAGATCGGGATGCTGCCAACAAACAGGGCTTCATCGCCGACGTTCGCATATCCGGCTTCAATGGTCTGCCGGGAAGCGGTCGCGAACAGCTCGTCGATATCGTCGGTCATCGAGAAGACGAGCGCGCGAATTCCCCAGACAAGCGACAGCTTGCGAGCGACGTACGGATCGGTTGTCATCGCGATCACCGGCACGCCGGGCCGGAACTTCGCCACCAGGCGAGCGCTTGCGCCGGACAACGTAAACACGACAATACAGTCGATCGGCGCAGCGTCGGTCATCTCGCGAGCGGCGCGCCCAAGCGCATCGGTAATAATCTGTTCCGGGTCGGTAGCCGGGAGCGTTCGGCTGACAGCCGGGGAACGAATCGGCCCATGTCGCTCGACCTCGTGGATAATCCGGCTCATCATCTCAACCGCGGCAACCGGATGCCGGCCAGTTGCCGTCTCGGCGCTCAACATGACGGCGTCAGTGCCGTCGAGGACAGCGTTTGCGACATCGCTCGTCTCCGCCCGAGTTGGAACCGGCTGCATGATCATCGATTCGAGCATCTGGGTCGCGGTGATCACCGGCGTCCCCGCTCGGTTACACGCGGCAATGATCTCCTTCTGGACGATCGGCACACGCTCAAGCGGCAGCTGAACGCCCATATCGCCGCGCGCGACCATCACCGCGTCGGCAGTTCGGACGATCGCATCCATATCATCGATGGCCGCAGGCCGCTCGATCTTGGCGACGATTCCGGGAGTAATGCCGAGTGTTCGCGCATATTCGCGGGCGACGATGATGTCGTCGGCGCTGCTGATGAACGACAGGCCAAGATATTCCACGCGCTGTCTGGCAGCGAAACGGATGTCGATCTTGTCCTGCTCGGTGAGGCTGGCGTTCTGTAGCCGGACGTTTGGCAGTGTCACACCCTGGCGGCCGGCCAGCGGTCCTCCTCGGCCAACGCCACAGACGACATGGTCATTTTCGATGCTCTCGACCACGAGTTCGATTAACCCGTCGGCCAGGAGGATTCGTGATTCCGGCTGCACAACACTCAACAGATCCGGGTAGGTGACCCCGAGTTGCTCTCGCGTGCTGATCACCGGCGTGGAGTAGACGCGCACTTTCGTGCCACGCGCCAGCATGGCTGGTTCAGAACCCTCCAGCGGGCCAGTGCGGATTTTCAGCCCGGGAAGGTCAAGGAGGATCGGGATATTCCTGCGACGAGATTCTGCGATCTCGCGCACCATCGCGATCTGTCGCGTCCGTCCTTCGATCGTGCCGTGGGCGCAATTGACCCGCGCGACATCGACACCGGTGTCAATGATCGCTGCCAGGTTGTCCACCTCGCTGACCGAAGGACCGAGTGTCGCGACGATCTTTACCTGACGACGAAACGGGGACCCAGCCGCAAGAATCGATGAAGCAGCCGCATCACGGGCGGTGTATACCATGCAACTCTCTCCGCATGTTCCAGCTCGTCGAAGCCATCAGACAACGACGCCGCTATACTAGCCTACGCGATACGTCCAGCCGACTGGCGCCAGATCGGGAAAGAGCCAACGTGATCGAGGAATTCACTGTCGAGGATCTGCAGTATCTCTACGTCGTCGTGCCGAGCGACGAGGCCGAAGGTACCGAGAATCTCACTGCCGCCGAGATGAGCGACAAGCAGTTTCGTGAGTGGATCGTCGGGAAGAGCGAATGGCACGGCATTCAGGTCCTGCCGACGTTCGGCAAGCTCGAGCTCGAGACGCGGGTAAAGATGGTCAACCGACTGGTGCGACGCGGAATCAGGATCCACCTTGCGCCTCGACCACCCGCTCAGGCCTGATCCGCCGTGTTGTCCTCGCGTAGAATGCCGCAGTTGCAAGCCGTTGTCAGAAGGCGCTGTACGGTTTCGTTGGTAAGCTGCGCGTCTGGAAGCCGACTTATCGTCGTCGCGATGACGCCTTGTCGAGCAAGGATCGTCTTCGCGCTGCCAACGAGCAGTCCGAGCGACTGCGCCTCGTAGACGAGGAACGGCAGGATCCGTAGATAGATCTGTTCGGCCCCTGCCCGGTCGCTGGCCTGGTATGCGGCCCATGCGTCAACGAGCTCGCGCGTCAGATCACAGCCGGGGATCAGCCCGTCGGCGCCCGAGTCGAGAACATCGAGTAGATAGAGTCCGCCATGGCCGCCAAGGATGCGGAGCCGGCCACCGGCGACCTTCCGCGCACGGGTCGCGTTGGACCAGTAGGGCAGCGCCTCGACCTTGTATGACCGCACGTTGGGAAACGCCTCGGCCAGCTCCAACACGAACTCGACACCCAGCTCGACGCCGATCGCAAACGGAGCGTCCTGAATCATCACCTGCCCGTCGGTCGCTGCCGCGACGCGGCCGAAGTGTGCGCGAAGGTCATCGCGAGTCCAGTCTGGCCGACGCGGTGGCGCGACCATGACTTCGGCGGCCCCGAGACGATTGGCCATCGTGACCAGCCGGCAGGCGTCGTCGGTCGTATCTGCCGTGCAGCCCGCCAGAACCGGCAGGTCGCCCGCAGCGGCGAGCACGGTCGCGAGGACCGCTGCCCGCTCCTCGAACGTGAGGTAGATCCCCTCTCCGGCAAGCCCGAGAGCCAGAAGCCCATCGGCGCCGGCCGCCCGTTGTTCACCAACGACCCTGTTGAGTGACGCATGATCGACCTCGCCGTTCGAATCGAACGGCGTTACGATCGCGGGAACAACCCCGCGCACACCTGTCATCGGTCACCGCCCTCGTCACCTATGCGTCGTTCCCAGCCGGGCGCGAACAACGGCAGGAAGTTCTGGGCCTGATACGGATGCTTTTCGACCTCGCTCCAGTTCAGGTCTATGCCGAGCCCGGGCCGATCCGGCACGACAATCGCGCCATCACGCACCACCACCGGAGGCTCCACGATCTCGCGCTCCCAGCCGGAGTTGAACTCATCGAATAGCTCCTGAATCATCAGATTCGGCGTTGCTGCGCCGAGCTGGACACAGACGGCGGTGCAGATCGGCCCCTGGGCCTGATGTGGCGCGACGACTGCGTAGTGCGCGTCCGCCATTGCGCACACCTGCCTCGTTCGCCAGATGCCGCCCATGTTGCCGGGGTCTGGCTGGAGTATGTGAACCGAGTTGTGCGACAGGAGCTCGGCAAACTGCTGGGTGCTGGTGAAGCTCTCGCCGGTAGCCACTGGAACGGAAATTCGGCGCGCGACTTCCGCGGTGGCGCCGATGTGCTGATGTGCGATCGGCTCTTCGAACCACGTCGGTTCATAATCGACCAGACGCTCACCAACCCAGATAGCCTCTGCCACGCTGAAACGGCTGTGGCCCTCGATCATGATCTGGATATTCGGCCCGACCGCCTCTCGGACACCGGCTACGATCTCCAGAGAGAGCGTTCGCTCGGCCGGCGACATCACTCGCCAGGCCGCCCCGAAGGGATCGAACTTCAGCGCGCGATAGCCCCTTGCGACGACTTCGGCGGCTCGCTCCGCGAACGCCTCAGGGGTGCGCGGGCCGGTGTACCAGCCGTTGGCATAGACGGGCAACGATTCGTGATAGCGTCCGCCAATCAGATCGTAGACTGGCCGGCCTGTTTCCTTACCAATAATGTCCCAGCAGGCTTCCTCGATC
>Ga0209477_1002644_pt1 | contig 10278 bp, 6 predicted proteins | sample KloWWTupernatant_FD_187180 | JGI IMG/M metagenome (GOLD analysis project Ga0209477, IMG submission 187180) | Active sludge microbial communities from Klosterneuburg, Austria, studying microevolution and ecology of nitrifiers - Klosterneuburg... | ecosystem: Engineered > WWTP > Aerobic digester >...
AGGCCGTGCTCAGTTGCCTCGTCACTCGCGTACTTCAATGAAGGACGCGAGACGTCTATGCCAACCACTTCGATGCCGCGACGGGCGAGCCGATTGGCGTACAGACCGGGACCGCAGCCGAGATCCAGGACGCGGTCGGCAGCGGACAGTTCGAGCACGCCCAGCAGCCAGTCGACCGACCTCTCGATGAACGCGTGCGGACGCGATGCCGGGGCCGACTTAGGATCCAGGTGGGCGGCCAGAAGCTGGGCCGAGACATGCGGTTCGTTCCAGAAGTCGGGGGTTGTGTACACACTGAATGGCTCGGGCCGCACGTCTATCGGTGGCGGGTCGATCAGCAACGGTCAACCCACCCAGACTCTGGCGTTGCGGAACATTCGCAGCCAGGGGCTGGCCGCTTCCAGTGCGCCGGTGGTCCAGGAGAGCTGGGCATTGCGGGCCACCCGCTCGGGGTGGGGCATCATCGCGGTGAACCTGCCGTCGGTGGTGGTCACCGCAGTGAGGCCGTCCGGGGAGCCGTTCGGGTTGGCCGGGTAGATCATGGCGGGACGGCCGTCCGCGTCCGCGAAGCGGGCAGCCTTGGCCACGTGCTCCAGGTCGCCGCGAGCGGTGAAGTTGGCGAAGCCCTCGCCGTGGGCCACGGCGATCGGGATCAGGCTGCCGGCCATCCCGCTGAAGAAGACGGACGGCGAGTCGAGCACCTCCACCTGGGAGAGCCGGGCCTCGTACTGCTCGGACCGGTTGCGCGTGAACAGCGGCCAGGCCTCCGCGCCGGGAATGATGTCGGCCAGCGCGGCGAACATCTGGCAGCCGTTGCAGATGCCCAGGCCGAAGGTTTCCGTCCGTGCGAAGAACGACGCGAAGTCGTCGGTCAGCTTCGGATTGAACAGCACCGAGCGCGCCCAGCCCTCGCCGGCGCCCAGGGTGTCGCCGTAGGAGAACCCGCCGCAGGCGACCAGCCCGACCGCGTCGGCCAGGTCGAAGCGGCCCGATTGGACGTCGGTCATGTGGACGTCGATCGTCTCGAAGCCGGCTGCGTGGAAGGCGAACGCCGTCTCCACGTGGCTGTTCACTCCCTGCTCGCGCAGGATCGCCACCTTCGGCCGTACGCCGGACGCGAGGTACGGTGCGGCGACGTCGTCGCCGGGATCGAAGCTGGGCCGCACGACCAATCCGGGGGAGTCGGCACCGAAGGCGGCATGCTCCTCGTCCGCGCACTCGGGGTTGTCGCGCAGGGTGGCGATCCGCCAGGAGACCTCGTCCCAGGCCTGCGCCAGGTCGTGCAGGTCTTCGTCGAGCAGGGTCGTGGTCTCGACAGGCTCGACCAGCCGTGCGAGGTTTGCGTGCTGTGCGGGGTTTGGGTTTCGGGTGGTCGAGCTTGTCGAGACCAGCTGTGCGGGGTCTGCGTGCTGTGCGGGGTTTGGGGTTCGGGTGGTCGAGCTTGTCGAGACCAGCACCTGCACACGGCGATCGGCGATGGTCCGCCCGACCGCGCGGCTCAGCTCGCCCAAGCCGTGGTCGGCCAGCACAGCGAGCACTCGCGCCGCGTCCGAAGTGGCCACACCAAGCACCACGCCGAGTTCCTCGCTGAACAGCGCGGCGACGCTGGGCACGTCGAGTTCGACGCCGGTAGAGCCGGCGAAGGCCAACTCGCAGGCGGTGGCCCATAGGCCGCCGTCTGATCGGTCGTGGTAAGCCGTAACCAGGCCTTGACTACGCAACTCTCCAAGTGCAGCGGCGAGCGCAAGCACCCGGGAAGGGTCGTCCAGATCAGGCACGACATCGCCGAACTGCCCGGTCACCTGCGCCAGCATCGAACCGCCGAGCCGATCGCGGCCCGCGCCCAGATCGATCAGCACGAGCACCGAATCAGGCTGAAGAACCGGCGTCCAGGTGCCGGCCACGCTCGGCAGCGAGGCGAACGCCGACACCACCAGCGACACCGGCGAGGTGACCTGCCTGGCCTCGCCGGCGGCATCCGTCCACCGAGTGCGCATCGAGAGCGAGTCCTTGCCGACCGGGATGGAGATCCCCAACGCGGGGCAGAGTTCCATCGCCACCGCATGCACGGTGTCGTAGAGCGCGGCGTCCTCGCCGTCCTCACCGCAGGCGGCCATCCAGTTGGCCGACAGTTTCACCCCGCTGAGTTCGACCGGCGCGGCGAGCAGGTTGGTGAGCGCCTCACCGACGGCCATCCGTCCGGACGCGGGCGCGTCCACCGCAGCCAACGGCATCCGCTCGCCGCTGGCCATCGCCTCGCCGGCCAGCCCGGTGTAGTCGCGCAGCGTCACCGCGACATCGGCCACCGGCACCTGCCACGGCCCGGCCATCTGGTCGCGATGATTCAACCCGCCGACGGTGCGGTCGGCGATCGTGATCAGAAACCGCTTCGAAGCCACCGACGGGTGCCGCAACACCGCGTACGCCGCCGCGCGCACGTCCACCGCGCTCACGTCGAGTGGGGGTTCGGTCCGGGCAACCCGGCGGGCGTCGCGGACCATCCGCGGCGGCTTGCCGAGCAGCACCTCCATCGGCATGTCGATCGGACGGTCGTCGCCCGCGGCGTCGGTCGCACCGGGCGCGAGCACCAACTGACCGCCGTCCCGAGCCACCCCGACCACCGAGAACGGGCAGCGCTCGCGCTCGCACAACGCCGCGAAGCCGGCCAGTGACTCCGGAGCGATCGCCAGCACATAGCGCTCCTGGCTCTCGTTGCTCCAGATCTCCTTCGGGGCCAAGCCGGATTCCTCGACCGGCACCGCCGACAGGTCGAACCGCGCACCCAGGCCGGCGCCGTCCACCAGTTCGGGGAAGGCGTTGGAGAGCCCGCCCGCGCCGACATCGTGGATCGAGAGGATCGGGTTCTCCGCGCCGAGGTTCGCGCAGTGATTGATGACTTCCTGTGCGCGCCGCTGGATCTCAGGGTTGCCGCGCTGCACCGAGTCGAAGTCGAGTTCGGTGGCGTTCGCGCCCGCAGCCATGGACGAGGCCGCGCCGCCGCCCATGCCTATCCGCATGCCCGGGCCGCCGATCTGCACCAGCAGGGTGCCTGCCGGGAAGGCGATCTTCTCGACCTGGTCGGCGCTGATCGAGCCGAGCCCACCGGCGCTCATGATCGGCTTGTGATAGCCGCGGCGGACCCCGTCCACGGTCTGCTCGTAGACCCGGAAGAACCCGCCCAGGCCCGGCCGACCGAACTCGTTGTTGAACGCCGCAGCGCCCAAGGGTGCCGCGGTCATGATCTCCAGCGGCGACGCGATGTGCTCGGGCGCGCCGTAAGAGTCCCGCTCCCAGGGCTCGTCGGTGCCGGGCAGGTGCAGGTTCGAGACGACGAACCCGGTCAGGCCGGCTTTGGGCGCCGAACCGCGTCCGGTGGCGCCCTCGTCGCGAATCTCGCCGCCCGATCCGGTGGCCGCGCCGGGGAACGGGCTGATCGCCGTGGGGTGGTTGTGAGTCTCCACCTTCATCAGCACGTGCACTTCTTCGGGCTTGGCTGCGTACGGGCTCGGGCCCTCGCTGCCGGTCGGCGCCCATCCGATGATCGGGCCGCCGGCCATGATCGAGGCGTTGTCCTTGTAGGCCACCACGGTGCCGTGCCCGGCGACCGCCTCGGTGTGCCGGATCATGCCGAACAACGACTTCTCCTGCGGCACGCCATCGACGATGAAATCGGCGTTGAAGATCTTGTGCCGGCAGTGCTCGGAGTTGGCTTGGGCGAACATCATCAGCTCGACGTCGGTCGGGTTCCGCTCCAGGTGGGTGAAAGCCTCGACGAGGTAGTCGATCTCGTCGTCGCTCAGGGCCAGCCCGAAGCTGAGGTTGGCCTCCTCAATGGCTGCGCGTCCGCGTCCGAGCACGTCGACGTGGGCCATCGGCTCGGCCTCGCGCTCGTCGAACAGGGCCGCGGAGTCGGCGACCGAGGCGAACACCGACTCAGTCATGCGGTCGTGCAGCAGGTCGGCGGTGGTGCGCCATTCCGCTTCGGTAAGCGGACGCTCGAGGGCCAGCAGGTACTCGGTGACCCGTTCGACCCGGCGGATCGCCACCCCGCAGCTGTGCGCGATGTCGGTGGCCTTCGAGGCCCACGGGGAGAGGGTGCCGAGGCGCGGCCCGACTACGATGCTCTCGGCCGTGGGCGGAGCCGGCAGCGCCGCCGGCCCATAAGTCAGGAGCCGGCGCACGGTCTGTTCGGTCGCTTCGTCGAGGTCATGCTCGCTGGCCACCCAGTGCGCATACCTGGCCACCATCGCGGTCACCGGAACGTCCGCGTCCCGCAGGCGCCGGACCATTGCGTCCGCGCGGAACTCGGAGAGGGCGTTGCCGCCGGGGAAGCTGGTGAACTGGTGGGTCACGACGGGCGAACCTCCGGATGGCTGGACGGCGACGCACCAAGGCTAACGGCACGTTGTGCCGAGGCGGTCCGCACCTCTCCTGGCGAGAAGCTGCCTTCCCCATGTCGCCCGGCCACGCGCCGGCGGACGAATTGCGCACGATTCGCGCATCCGGGCCCGATTCGGCTTGATCGAGCCATCTGCAGGGCAGATTGTCTGCGCACAATGCACCGAGCCTGCTGCCGAGCAACCTCGCGAGTGCTCTACATTCGTGCCGAGGTGAACATGACGATCCGCACGATCGGGCTGACCAAGCACTACGGCAGCATCCGCGCCGTGGATGGGCTCGACCTCAGCGTCGAGGCGGGCGAGATCTACGGCTTCCTCGGACGCAACGGCGCCGGCAAGACCACCACCATCCGGATGTTGCTCGGCTTGATCCGTCCCACCAGCGGACGGATCGAGGTACTCGGCCATGACCTCGCCGCCGGTGGCCAGGCCTGGCTTCGCCGGGTGGGCTTCCTGGTCGAGAGCGCCTCGGCCTACCCGAACCTCACCGTCACCGAGAACCTCGACCTGCAACGGCGGCTCACCGGGGCGCCGCGGACGGCGGTGGCCGACACGATCGCCCGGCTCGGCCTCGAACCCTATGCCGATCGCCGCGCCGGACGGCTTTCGCTCGGCAACGCGCAGCGGCTGTCGTTGGCCCGCGCGCTGGTTCATTCTCCCGACCTGTTGATCCTGGACGAGCCCGCCAACGGCCTCGACCCGGCAGGCATCGTCGAGGTGCGCGAACTGCTCCGGAGCCTCTCCAGGGAGCACGGGGTGACCGTGTTCATGTCCTCGCACATCCTCGCCGAGGTCGCGCATCTCGCCGACCGGATCGGCATCGTCCATGACGGCCGCCTGATCGAGGAGGCGTCCCGCGACGTGCTGGCCCGCCGGGCGCGGGACTACCTGGCCGACGCGTTCACCGAGCAGCAGCGCGAGGAGGCCCAACTCAGCGCCGACCTCGAGCGCTACTTCCTGGCACGCACCAGCGGGACGGGCGACGTTACGGACGGAGGGTCGCGACGGTGATCAGCGAGGTGATCGCAACCGAGTTCGCGAAACTGCGGCGTTCGGCCCCACCGTGGGCCACCCTCGCGGCCGTGCTGTTCGCGGTGCTGGGCATCGCCCTGTTGATCTGGATCGTCCGCGATCCGGAGCGCGCCGCGTCCCTCGGGTTGCTTGGCACCAAGGCGAACCTCGCCGGGCTCGAGGCGACCTGGCCTGCCTACGGCGCGTACCTGAGCGTGGTGGCCGGAGCGGGTGGCCTGATCCTGCTGGCGTTCATCGTGGCCTTCTTGTTCGGACGGGAGTACGCCGACGCCACCGCGAAGAACCTGCTCGCCCTGCCGGTGCCGCGGGCCTGGTTCGTGTTGGCGAAACTCGTAGTGGCAGCGGTGTGGTGGCTGGTGCTGCTGATCGCCCTGCTGGCGGCGGGGTTCGCGATCGGTGCGGCCCTCGACCTGCCTGGTTTCACCCCGGCGGTGGCGCTGAAGATCGTCGGTGACACCCTTCTGGGTGGGGCGATCAGCTTCCTGCTGGCGCCGATCGCGGCGTGGATAACTATCGCAACCCGCAGCTACTTGGCCGCGCTGGGCTTCGCGCTCGGCATGCTCTTGGTCGGTAACCTGCTCGGCCACACCGGCTGGGCGGTGTGGTTCCCCTGGTCGATCGTGCCCCTGCTCACCGGGATGAGCGGCGACGCGGTTGCGCTGCCCTGGGGCAGCTACCTGGTGGTCGCGCTCACGTTCGTCGCCGGTATCGGCGGCACTGTCCTCCAGCTCAAGTACGCCGACAACCCCTGACCAGCCTGGGAACGTTCGACGAGCCGCGGAACGTTCGACGAGCCGCGGAACGCTCCCTGAGCCGCGGAACGCTCCCTGACCCGCGGAACGCTCCCTGAGCCTGTCCAACGCTCCCTGAGCCTGTCGAAGGGTCGAGGCGGGCGGGGCGGACGAGGCTTCGTCAGGCTCAGCCAGCGGTGAAGTTCGACGATCCGGGGACGTTCCCTGAGCCGGTGGATTCGGTCCCTGAGCCGGTGGATTCGGTCCCTGAGCTTGTCGAAGGGTCGGTGCTGGGGGCTTCGTCAGGCTCAGCCATCGGGGGAGGTCGACGGGGTGGAGGGGGCTTCGTCAGGCTCAGCCAGCGGTGGAGTTCGTCGATGCTGCGAGGCTTCGTCCGGCTGAGCCGTCGTTGGGGGAGGAAGGCCGTCGAGGGTTCCGGATACGCTGAGGCGTGCTCGATCTACCACTGCTCCATGCCGGTAAGGTCCGTCGGCTCTACGCCTGGCCGGATGACCGCATCCTGATGGTCGCGACCGACGCGATCTCGGCGTTCGACCACGTGCTCTCGACGCCGATCCCCGACAAGGGCAAGGTGCTCACCCAGCTCAGCCTGTGGTGGTTCGACCAACTCGGCGTGCCCAACCACATCGTCTCCACCGACGTGCCCGAAGAGGTCGCCGGCCGCGCGGTCGTCGTGGAATCCCTGCGCATGGTGCCGGTCGAGTGCGTGGCCCGCGGCTACCTCACCGGCTCGGGCTGGGCCGAGTACCAGGCCTCGGGGACGGTCTGCGGCATCCCGCTCCCGGACGGGTTGTCGGACGGCTCCAAACTGCCGGAGCCGATCTTCACCCCGGCGATCAAAGCCCCGTTGGGTGAGCATGACGAGAACGTCGACTTCGCCACGATCGTCGCGCTGCACGGCGCCGAGCTGGCCGAACGGCTCCGGTATGCCACCTTGACGATCTACTCCCGCGCCGCCGACCTCGCCGCCGCCCGCGGCATCATCCTGGCCGACACCAAGTTCGAGTTCGGGCTGCGTTCGGATGGCACCCTCGTGCTGGCCGACGAGGTGCTCACCCCGGATTCGTCCCGCTTCTGGGATGCCGCCACCTGGCAGCCGGGCAGGAGCCTGCCCAGCTTCGACAAGCAGTTCGTCCGCGACTGGCTGGCCAAGGACTCGGGCTGGGATCGCGCCGGCGACCAGCCTCCGCCACCGCTCCCGGAAGCAATCGTCCGGGCCACCCGCGACCGCTACCTGGAGGCCTATCGCCGCCTGGTCGGCCGGGACCTCCCGCTCTGACGCCGGTCGACCGTCTTCGCTTCCTCGACGGGTTCCTGACGGACTTCACGAATCCCGGACCTTGGGTTATCCTGAGTTCCGCCTGAGAGTTCTTAAGGATTCAGGCTCACCCCCTCCTGAAGGAAGTACCCCACAAATGAAGCGATACTTGGTTTCGCTGGCGGCGCTTGCGCTGACTTCGGTTGCGTTCTGGGCACCGACTCCGGTCGCCGCCCAGGCCGCGCCGCTGCCGGCCGCCGACAACGCGTCCGCCTTGGTTGTGGCCACCTACAACGTGCGCTGCGCCAACTGCTCCAAGCACCCGGTGAACAAGCGCGAGAAGCGGTGGAACACCCGCGCGGCCGCGATCACCGACGCGATCAAGTCCGAGGGCATCGACCTGCTCGGCGTTCAGGAAGCGTCCTCCGGCGTGCTCTGGCGCGGCGGTCCGTCCCAGTTCGAGGACCTGGTGAACCGGTTGGGCTCGCCGTACGCGCTGACCAACGCCGCGCGCTACAACTGCGTCCGCTCGTCGACGCCGACGCGCTGCGACTACTCCTATCAGGGCGCCTCCGGTGACACCCGGATCATCTACAACACCAACAAGCTCGATCTGCTCGCCCAGGGTTCGCTCGCTCTCGACGACCGTTTGGCCGGCAACGGGAGCGCACGCTTCATGGCTTGGGCGAAGTTCTCGGAGCGGGCCACCGGCAAGCAGTTCTACTTCGCCAGCGCTCACCTCGAGCCCGGCATGAGCGGGGCGAAGGTCGCGAAGCGCGGCGCTCAGGCGAATGCCGCGATCGCCGAACTCGACCGCGTCTCCGAAGGACTGCCGGTGATCTGGGGCAGCGACCTGGCCAGCAGCAAGCTCTCGCATTCGGGGAACACCGCGTACGAGAAGTTCATGTCGGCCGGCTACACCGATCCGCTGGGCAACTACTACAAGGCCAAGGCGGTCAACAGCCGCACCTATGCGGCCTCGCTGGTCAACGAGCAGTACTTCACGCTGAACAACTTCGCCAAGAAGCCGAAGCGCTACTCGAATTACGCCCTGGGCGCGCACCTGGACTACATCCTGCTCAAACCCCAGATGCAGGTTCTCGAATGGGAGCAGGTACTCAGGCTCACTGACGGTGGCAAGTTCGCCGGAACAATCCCGTCCGACCACAACATGGTGAAGGTGACGCTGGTCCTTCCCTGACCCTCGTTTCTACGTCTGCTGCTCGGCCGCTTCGAACCATTACTGGTTCGGAGCGGCCGAGTCCGTTTCTCGTACACTCTCATACACCGTGGGTAGTGATACGGCTTCCGCCGGATCGGCTTCGCGGTTATTTTGAGTGAATCCTGAAGCGCCGCACCGACGGGGAGCCGCTATGAGAATGCCCGGACGGATTTCCACTCTACTGATCGCTTCGGCCTTGCTGGTGGTGCCTTGGACGCCGCCTGCCGCGTCCGCCGATTCGGTGGCTGCCGCCGCAGCGCCGAGATTGGAGGCGCCCGCCGCCGGCGCCTCAGCGAACCTGGTGGTGGCCACCTTCAACGTGCGTAACGCCAACTGGTCGAGCACTCAGCCCACGAACAGCCGGGAGAAGTCCTGGGATACGCGCCGCGCGGTCGTGGTGAGCCAGATCATGGGTGAACACGTCGACGTCCTAGGTGTGCAGGAGGCCACCGCGGCCAATGTCACGGACAACGGCCCGCAGTACCTTGATCTGGTTGCGGCGCTCAACGCCGCGGGAGGCACGTATGCGGTCACCAACGAGACCCGCTACGACGGTGGCGAGGAGTGCGACTACGTGGAGGGTCCGATCGACCCCGAGACTGGTGAGAGTGACTGGACGGAGGTTTGCCACAAGATTCCGGATCCGTCGGGCGACGTTCGCATCATCTACAACACCCAGCGCGTCAAGTTGGTCGACCCGATTGCCGACCAGGGCGCGCTGGCGCTCGACGACCGCGACACCCGCAACGGCAGCGCACGCTTCATGGCGTGGGCACGATTCACCGACCAAGTCACTGGAAAGCCGTTCATCTTCGCCACCGGACACGTCGAGCCGGGAATGTCCAAGGCCGTGATTGCGACACGAAAGGCCCAGGCTCAGAAGATCGTCAGTCACCTGAATCATGTGGTGAATGCCGAGAACCTGCCGATCATCTGGGGGAGCGACCTTGCCAGCAGCAAGCTCTCGCCGTCGAAAAACACCGCGTACGACGTGTTCCTGAAGGAGGGCGGCTTCACCGACCCGCTGGGGAATACCTACAAGACCAAGAAAGCGCGGACGAAGTACACCTACGCAAAGAAGATTGTCAACGGGAAATACTTCACGCTGAACAACTTCAAGGCCGCCCCGGACAAGAACAAGCGCTACAAGATGGGCGCGCACCTCGACTATATCCTGATCAAGACGCCTGGGAAGAAGGCCACGGTTGCCCAGTGGAAGCAAGTGCTGTACCTGGACAAGAAGGGCGCGTTCAGCGGCGAGATCCCGTCCGACCACAACATGGTTGCGGTGACGCTGGCTCTGCCCTGACGTCAGCTCCCAAGGGACATCCGAACACGGCATGTCGATGAACGCTCCCTGAGGAGGCTTGTGAGGAACGAGTAAGCCGTCACGAAGCGCTGCCCTGAGGAGTTCCGTGAGGTACGAGCGGAGCGTCTCGAAGGGGGCGTTCGCCACCATGGCTTGATCTGTGGCGGCGGCCCTTCGTGACGCCGTCCGCTCGTTCCTCACGGACGGCTCCTCAGGGTCCGGTTGGAGGGGCGACGGCTCGTTCCTCACGGACGGCTCCTCAGGGTCCGGTTGGAGGGGCGACGGCTCGTTCCTCACGGACGGCT
>Ga0209477_1002645_pt1 | contig 10276 bp, 13 predicted proteins | sample KloWWTupernatant_FD_187180 | JGI IMG/M metagenome (GOLD analysis project Ga0209477, IMG submission 187180) | Active sludge microbial communities from Klosterneuburg, Austria, studying microevolution and ecology of nitrifiers - Klosterneuburg... | ecosystem: Engineered > WWTP > Aerobic digester >...
TGCGCCAATCTCGCGGATCTGCTCGTCGAGATGGCCGATGACGATGCCTATGAGTACTCAGTCGCCTGGGTGGACTGCCTCGCGCGGGGCGAGTCACTCGGCCGCTCGGTCCTGACCCGTGGACGCTTTGCCCGTCCGGATGAGTTGCCCGAGAAGAAGCAGGGGCACGCCCTCGACTTCAATCCACGCGTGCCACTCACGGCCCCCCGCGGGATCCCTGGTGGATTGCTCAACAAGTACAGCGTGGCGGCCTTCAACGAGGCGTGGTTCCGCAAGGCGCCGGCGCATCGAGATGGCGAGTTGCAGTCGGTGACCACCTTCTTCCATCCGCTGGATGCGGTCGCCGACTGGAACCGGATCTATGGTCCCGGTGGCCTGCTGCAGTACCAAGTGGTCGTGCCCGACGGCGCCGAGGACACCATCGCCGCGTGCATCGACGCCTTCAGCAACGCTGGGGCCGCGTCCTTCCTGGCCGTGCTCAAGCGTTTCGGGCCGCAGAACCCCGGACATCTGTCCTTCCCGACGGCGGGCTGGACTCTGGCCCTTGATGTGCCAGCGACCATGAGTGGCTTGGGAGAGTTGCTCGATCGACTGGACAGGCTCGTCCTCGACGTGGGTGGCAAGGGCTACCTCGCCAAGGACTCTCGGATGTCGGGCGAGACCCTGCGCACCATGTATCCCCGGTTGCCGCGCTGGCAGGAACTGCGCCACGAAGTCGACCCCGACGGGGTCTTCCAATCCGACTTGGCCAGGAGGCTGACATTATGAGGGACGGACTCGGACGCATGCAGCGTGTCGTCGTCATTGGGGGGAGTTCGGCGATCGCGGTGGCCACCGCGGCCCGCTGGGCTCGCGCTCAACGGGGACTGGAGGTGGTGCTCTGTGCGCGCCCCTCGGTGCGCCGTGATGAGGCTGCCGAACAACTGGCCGCCCTCGGCGCGGTCGTCGAGCTGGTGGACCTCGATGTCGAAGGCGCACATGCGGAGCAGGCTGCGGCGATGGAAGCGGTGTATGCCGGTCGCGACGTCGACGTCGTGCTGGTCGCCGTGGGCGTGTTGGGGGACCAGGAGCAGGCCTGGCAGGATCCGCAGGCCGCCCTCCGCATGGTGGACGTCAACACGAGGGCGCCGATCGTGCACGGGGTCCTCGCCTCCAACCAACTGCGTCGGCAGGGTCACGGCTCGCTGGTGTTGATCTCCACCGTGGCTGGGGAGCGGGTGCGCCGGAGCAACTTCGTCTACGGCGCCACCAAGGCGGGCGCCGACGACTTCTACCGAGGCCTTGCCCAGGCCGTCGCGCCAGAAGGGGTGCACGTCCTGGTGGTGCGACCGGGCTTCGTCCGATCACCCATGACCGATGGGCTCGATGAGGCCCCGCTGGCGCAGACGCCCGAGGAGGTGGCCGAGGTCATCGCCGAGGGCGTGCGAGAGGGACGCGAGGTGGTCTGGGCGCCGGCGGCGATGCGCTGGGTCATGACTGGCCTGCGCTCGGTGCCGACACCGATCTTCCGCAAACTGCCGATCTGAGTCGGGCAGGCCCGGCCGTGTAGGGACTGGCCCCCCGGCGTAAGCGCCGATCAGAGATAGACCGCGATGCCGAGCGAGAGGACCCAGAGGGCCCCGAGGACGATCAGTTGGCGGTCCTTGAGGATGATCTCCTCGGGTTCGCCACCCTCGCCGCGGTCGACGTCCACGGCATACCTCATGAGCGCCATGATGAAAGGGACGATCGACAACGTCGTCCACAGGCGCTGTTGGTCGCCGAAGCGAGACAAGGCCCATTGCGCGTAGGTGAGGCACACCGCACCCGCAGACACGGTCCACACGAAGCGCAAGTAGGTCGTCGTGTAGTGCTCGAGCACGGGTCGTGTCCTGCTCAGCAGGCCGGCCTGAAGTCGGTGGAGCTCCCCATAGCGCTTGCCCGCTGCCACGAAGAGCGATCCGAAGCCCGCCGTGAGCACGAACCAGTGCGAGAGGTCGATCCCGGTCGCCACACCTCCGGCGATGGCCCGGAGAAGGAAGCCGCTGGCCACGAGGAAGAGCTCGATCACGGGCTCGGCCTTGAGCCGCAGCGAGTAGGCAAGCGAGAGGACGAGGTAGATGACGATGACGGCGCTCAGATGCCAGTTCGCGAGCAGTGCCAGGGCGGGTGCGCCGACGAGCAGGACGACAGCGGCCGCCCACGCCAGGGGGATCGGGAGCAGCCCAGCGGCGATGGGCCGGTTGCGCTTGGTCGGGTGTGCTCGGTCGAGCTCGACGTCGACGATGTCATTGATCAGATAGACCGCGCTCGACGCGAGGATGAAGGCGACCATGCCCAGTACACCCAAGGCTAGCTTGTCCCAGTGGGCCAGCACGCCTCCGGCGACTGGCGCCGCAAGGACCAGCACGTTCTTGACCCACTGCCGGGGCCGACAGGCCTTGAGCAGCGCACGGGGGATCGACCACACCGAGTCGCCCGCACCGTGTGCGGGCGACTCGGACGGCTGGTGTGGCTCGGTCATCAGGGCCGCGGCATGACCGCGACGAAGTCCCGAGTCGACGGGGTCAAGTAGCGCCACGCATTGGGTTGAGCGCCCTCGGGGAACATGTGCGGCGTCGTTTGACCGTTGTCCTGGGTGTAGGTGATGTAGTTCGTCCAGGACGGGTTGATGTCGAGCTGCATGGCTCGCACGCAGCCCGCGGCCTTCATGATCGAGGCGAGCGACTTGATGTTCATGGCCGGACCGGCGACGAAGATGACGGTGCCGTCGTTGCGCACCCCGACCGCGGAGCGCCACACGAAAGCTGCGTTGCCGATGGTGGCGCCCCACTCTGCGGTCACCTGAGAGTTGGTCACCTCGGGCGTCAACTCACCGTCATTCACCATGAGGATGAGGTTCTGGCGCACCGTGTGGATGCCGGCGCCGGGGGCGCCGCCCTCCCAAGCGCGCACGTCGAGTGTGCCGTCATCGTTGAGGACCATGGAGGCTCCGCCGGGACGCAGTTCGTTGACCGCATTGCCCTTCTGCCAGAACCCGCCGCGGCTGTCGACCATGGTGAAGCCAGAGTTGAAGGTAGCGAGGATGCTGGAGCGTGCATCCGCGGGGATCTGGTTCTCCTCGGCCCACGGTCCACCACCGGGGACCTGATAGCCCGGGTGCAACTTGAAGCTCACCAACTTCGGGTCCATCCACACCACACCGACGAGGTAGCCGGTGTGCTCGTTGTCCGGTCGGATGTAGGTGGCCTGGGCTGCCACCTCGCCCTTGACCGAGTACATCGGTTGCCAAAGGCCCTCATTGGGGACCGAGCCCTCGGCCAGGGGGGTCAGGTTCCCCGGCGCGGTCGAGGTCGGGATCTTCTCGACCGTGGCCGAAGCCGACGGCTTGGGCGCGGCGGGACTCTCTTCGGCCACGGTGGGGATCGCGCTCACGGTGCCCCCGGTCTCGGGCTTGGTGAACTCGTACTGCACCTTTTCGGCGAGGTTCACGGCCCAACCCAGGTGGTGGAATCGGGCCCATTGCGCCAGACGCGCGGCCGTGCTGTCGGTGCCCGGTGAGGTCAGTGCCCCGGTGATCGACCAGCAGAACCAGAGGGCGGGGATGATGAGGATCGCAATGACACGCCGACGCCAGTAGGTCCATCGCGAGCGCGGCCCGGTCCGTCGCTTCGGTCGTCGCCCAAGGGATCCGATGGGCGATCGGCGCCGGGTCTGGGTTCGACGACTGCTTCGGGTCGGCGGCGTGCGCTCGTCGGTGTCGAGTGCCATGTCGGCGTCGTTTCCCTCCGCCGCGACCATCGGACCCGGCAATCTCGTCGTGTGGATGAGCTGCGGTGTGGGTTCCCTGGAGGATTCCCACCACTGACCCCAAACGTCGTGGCAGCGCGATCCAGTGTACCGAGCCTCCCGCGGCCCACCGGACACCTCGGCGGCGAGTCCCCATCACTTCGACGACGGTTTCCGCACAGCCGAGTAACAACAAGACCTGACCGGCGAGTAACCACAGGACCTGAACGGCCGACATCGAGGACATGGACAGTACTGGCCTGCAAGGATGATCAGAGAGCGCGAGGAAGGGATGATCATGAGTGATCAGGCGTCTGAGAGCACCCACAACACCGGCACACCGACTCCCGAGACCGGTGGAACCGGTCAGGGCCATCGAGAGGTGCGTCTGGTGCGCACTGGGCACGGGGAGTTCGACGTCACCAATGTGCGTGGAGGACGGATCCACATCGGCTCCGGGGAGACCGACGACTTCACCCCTGTCGAGCTGCTCCTCACGGCGATTGCTGGCTGCTCCGCTGTCGACGTCGACTTCATCACCGGCAAGCGGGCCGAGCCCGAGTCCTTCGATGTGGTCGCCTCCGGAGAGAAGCTCAAGGACGCGGTCAAGGGCAACCACATGGGCGATGTGTCCGTGACCTTCACGCTCCGATTCCCCGACGGGGAGGACGGCGACCGGGCCCGCGACATGATCGGCAAGGCGATCACGATGTCCCACGACCGCCTTTGCACCGTGAGCCGGACCGTCCAACTCGGTACACCGGTCGAGATGCGTCAGGCCTGATCGAGGTGGCCACTTACCTCGACGTCCATCCGGTCGACCCGCAGCCCCGGGCCATCCGCACCGCGGTGGCCGCACTTCGGGAGGGCGGTTTGATCGCCTACCCCACGGACTCCGGTTATGCCCTGGGCGCCATGCTGGGCAACCAGGACGCCAAGGACCGGATCAAGGAGATCCGCCGGCTCGACGATCGCCACCACTACACGCTCATCTGCCGGGACTTCGCTCAACTCGGTCACCTCGTGCACGTCGACAACTCCATCTTCCGAGCGGTCAAGGCGTCGACTCCCGGCAGTTACACCTTCATCCTCCCGGCCACCAAGGAGGTGCCCCGTCGGCTCCTGCACCCCAAGAAGAGGACCGTCGGGGTCCGGATCCCGGACCATCCCGTCGTCCGGGCCCTCCTTGCTGAGCTCGGTGAGCCGCTCCTCAGCTCGACGCTGATCCTGCCGGGGGAGAGCGAGCCGATGAGCGACGGGTGGACCGTCAAGGACACCCTCGACCACCAGGTCGACATCGTCATCGACTCGGGGGAGTGCGGCACCGAACCCACGACTGTGGTCGACTTCTCTGACGGAGTGGCCGACGTCGTGCGTGTCGGGGCGGGAAATCCCTCTCGCTTCGAGGACTGAGGGCTGGTCGGTTCAGCGCTGGGCCAGGACGAGGACCTCACTGTGTCCGGTCTGCGGGAACATGTCGAAGAGCCTGGCTTTGGTCACCGTGAAGCCGGGCATGGCCGCGAGATCCCGTGCCAAGGTCTCGGGGTTGCACGACGAATAGACGAGGGTGGTCGCTGCGCTGCGCTGGATCGTCTTGGCCAGGTCCGCGCCAATGCCTCGACGTGGCGGATTGACGACCACACAGTCCGCTTCGCTGACCAGACCGGCAGCCCGGGTCGCGTCCGCGGCGACGAATTCGACTGACCCGGGCGCCTTTTCGTCCTTCCGGAGTTCTTTCAGCGTATGCCGTGCGCTGGCGATGGCTTCATCACTCACCTCCACCCCGACCACCGATGGGGGAGTGGGCAAGGTGGCTGCGTAGAGGCCGAATCCGCCGACGCCGCAATAGAGGTCGACGAGTGAGCGGGGCTGGACGTCCTCGAGCCATGCGCTGGCTGTTTCATACAAGCCTTGCGCCACAGCGGTGTTCGTCTGGAAGAAGCTCTTCGGTCCGAGCTGCAGAGTGACCAAGCCGAGGTCCATCGACAGGGTCCGCTGCTCGGTGAGGATGTCCTCACGGTCACCCTCGAGGAGGGCGACGTGCTCGGGGAGGTGGTTGATGGTCGCAACCCTGAGCCCGGGGAGCTCGACGTGCAACTGGGGGAGCGTGGCGATGATCCGTTCCGCCTGTCGGTCAGTGCGCAGGACGAAGCGCACCATCAGTTCTCCGGCCGGGCTGGTCGTCACGTGCAGGTGCTTGAGCTCGCCCCGACGCTTCGGCACGTCGTAGGGGAGCAAGCGCAGGTCGTCGATGAAGTCAGCGAGTATGGGCAGGGCGCTCCTGATCGACCTCTCATGGATGCCACAGTCCTGGAGGTCGATGCCCCGCTGCCCTGCATCGAGAATGCCGAGCGTGGCATCGCCGACGCCACCAGCCACGACCAACTTGGCGCGATTGCGAAACTCCGATTCAGTGGACACGAAGGGGTCCAGCCAAGCCAACTCGGGCACGACGTCGGTGAGCACGCGACGTGCCGCGGCGCACTTGTCGCCCAACTGCACGCCATACGGGATCCCCATGAGGCTGCAGGAGCGGCAACGACCCGCGTCGAAGTGATGACATTGCACGGTCAGGCGCCGATCGTCCGTGGCCAGGCGACGGGGAAGAGCGGATGGTCCATCGGCGCACCGTCGGGCAAGACATCGAGGAGTTCGTCGAACGGCGGAGAAGTCACCCACTCGCGAGGTGCGTGCCGGGCATCCTCGGCGAGATAGCGCAGGGACAGCACCCTGCGCCGACCGCCAAAGGGGAAGCCCGGCGCACCGTGCACGGTGAGGAAGTCGAAGAAGATCGCATCACCGGGCTCGAGGTGTGCTACTCGGATGTCGAAGGCGTCACGGTCAGCCTCGATGTCGGGGAGTTCCTCGAGGGTGCCCTCCGGGAACCACTTGGCCTTGCCGTCGAGGAAGGTCCGAGGCAGCTTCCACGGGCCCTCATGGGAGCCGGCAATCAGCTCGAGGCAGCCGGCGAGCGGCACCGGGTCGACGGGGATCCACGCGCTCGTGCCGTGTCCATCGACGTTGTAATACGGCTGGTCCTGGTGCCACGGGGTGCGCTGCTTCGTGCCGCCTTCCTTGACGAGGATGTGGTCGTGGTAGAAGCGAACCTGCGTTGAGCGAAGGAGCTCTGCAGCCACCCGCGGCACGTCCGACGCCAGCGCCAGTCGCTCGATCTCGGGCACGTCCTGCCAGCGACGGAAGTCCTCGACGAAGCGGCCCGGATCGTCGACGCCACTCGCGATCTGGGCCAGCATCGAGGGTGTCTCGAGGACGGTGGCGATGCCCTCGCGGGCGATCGCCACTTCCTCCGGCGTGAGCAGGCCGCGGACGATCAGGACGCCGTCGCGCTGATAGGACTCGATGTCGTCGGCGGAGATGGCGGTCGGGTTCACACGCCCCACGGTAGGGCCATGGCCCTCACTGGCCGTAGAGGTGCTCGCCCCGGCGGTAGCGCTCGTTGACGTCCGCGAGCATGGCGATGAAGCCAGCCTCGTCGATGTTGTCGAAGCGCGTGAATCGGATGCAACTCTTGCCGCAACTCACCTTCCCCAACTGGTCCTGGTATTTCTCGGCGAGGTACTGCCCGTCAATGACGGCGCAGGCATAGAGCGCGAGGTGCCGCTTCTGTTGGGCCAGCCCGAGCACCGGGATGAGGGTCGCTTCCTTGGCCGCCTTGGTGCGATAGGAGATGGTGCCGTAGCCCACGCCAGCGCCGCTAAAGCCCCAGTCCTTGAAGGCTCGCTCCATGTCGGGTGTGTGGGCGGTGATGAGCTCGTCCATGCGACGCAGGTCCTCACCGCGAGGACCCGCCGTCGCGAACCACTCCTCGAGCGAATCGGCCTCGACGTGCATGGGTCAGCGGGCCTCGGGGTCGGGCTGGTGGATGCCGAAGACGTTGCCCTCGGTGTCGAGGTAATAGCCCTGCCAGGCCATGCCGGGGAGGGCCTGCTTGGCAAGCGCGACCTGCCCACCCGCTGCGAGGATCTTGCCCTCGGTGGCGTCGTAGTCGTCGATGCCCATGGTGAGCACGGCGCCGTTGACGGGCGCACCTGGACCGCCGCCGGCCTCGGCCCGCGCCATGATCGCGCCGTTGATGCCGGGCTGGTCATCCTCGCCGGTGGTCACGCCGAAGTAGGGCATGCCCGCGAACTCGCTCCAGTCCTCGTATGCCCACGCGAAGACGGCCCGGTAGAAGTCGCACGCGCGCTTGACGTCATCAGCGTGGATCTCGAAGTGGATGACGCGGCTCATGGTTGGCTCCTGACGATGACGGTTCGATCGGTGGCTGGAAGGTGACTCTACTGACGGGCTCCGACAAACGGCATACGTATGCCGTGGTGGTGGTGGTCACCATGGTTTGGTGAGAGTCGGGGAGAGGTCGGCGGTGGGCGTCCCTGCCTCATCCCGCGTTGCATGAGTTGACATAATGTGGCTTATCGGCGTTCAACCACCGGGAGTTGCACTAGATGCGAGAACTCCCTTCTCGCTGGGTTGGGCATGTCTGCGCAGGTCACCGTTGGTTTCCGTTGAAGGTGGACACGCCATCGGCTCAGCCAGCACCTACTCCCAATACATAGCCGCCAGACGCCAACTGGGATGAATGCATCGGTCAAGGCGCATCCTGACGTCTCCCGATCATGCTGGGCGCGACTGTAACGGTGGACTCTGATGGCCTCAGTTGCTCGTCGTCGAGAGCGCGCCTCATCAACTCCCGTTCTCACCAGTTGACCGAACAAGATCACTTGTAGCGGAAGCGGGCCTGCAGGATGACGAGATCCTCGCCATCGACGAGGTAGACGAGCCTGTGTTCGTCGGTGATGCGGCGTGACCAGGCCCCAGCGAACATGTGCCTCAACGGTTCGGGTTTGCCGATGCCAGCCGTCGGATCTGTCAGCGCGTCGTCGATCAGCCGGTTGATCCGTTTGAGGACCTGGCGATCGGCCTGCAGCCAATGCGTGTAGTCGTCCCAGCCGTTCGTCGTGAAGACGAGCCTCATTCGACCAGCTTGTGTTCTTGACGATCCCCGGATCGCGCCTGCTGAAGACTCTCGAGCAGGCGCTTGGCATTGGCGGGCACGCGGAGCAGATACGCGGTCTCCTCCAGGGCGGCAAACTCCTCGGCCGAAATGAGAACAGCGTTGCCGCGTCGGGACGTGATCTCGACGGCGATGCGGTCGTTGTTGACCTGCTCGATCAACGGAAACAACTGCTTACGGGCCTCGCTCGCAGTGACTGACATGGAAGCCTCCTTGGAGTGGTACAGGATTACGGTACCACTCGCGACATCCACTACTCGGTGGCTCACTTCGGCTCGGTGAAGCCCAACGACTTCTGAGCCCGCCCGTCAAAACTGAGCACAGTGCGGCAGCCACGTTCTGCGCATGCGGAGGAGATCAAGGCGTCCGCGAAGTCGGCACCCGCGCGGGCCGACTCAACTGCTGCCGTGGCCGTCGCGACGTCTTGGACGGCGATTTGCTCGGTCGCGATCACGTCCGCCAAAGCAGTCAGGACCTCATCGACACTGAACTCGTAGGCGCGCGTCAGCACCCAGTACGTCTCGGCCAGCACGACAGTTGTGAGGTAGCCCGGATCGCTGGCGGTCAGGCGTTCGAAGGCCCTTGCGGCTCGGGTGCTCTGGTCAGGGTCATCCTGCACGAGGAAGCGCACCAGGACGTTGGTGTCGATCCCGATCACGAGCCGACAGCACCCTCGGTAATGGCGTCGTCCATGTCGGCAAGCGAGACCGCGGGACCCGAGTACCTGAGTCGCCCGGCCAGGTTCGACAGGCTCGGACGCGAGGTGGACAGGACGAAGTCGCCCTCGGCGTTGCGGGTGAAGGACACCTTTGTCCCCGGGGTCAGTGCGAGAGCCTCGCGGACATCCTTGGGCACCGTGATCTGGCCCTTGCTCGTCATGGTCCCGATCGACATGGCTGCCTCCTTACACCTAGGTAAGGCGACTCTATCAGGGGCACAAGACGTCGTTGACCGGCCAGCATGGGGCCGATGGGCGAGCCGCTCTGCTAGAAACTGTCTACCCGAATCCCCGGCCCACCGGTACTGCGCAGGAGCCCCCGCCCGTGACCATGCCCTCACCTGAGCTCCCTGTGACACCCGTCGGCACAGATGAGGACGCGAATCACGGCATCGTGCGGCCGCGCCAGCCCGTGTCCGGGTTGTGGCTGTGGCTCTTCGGGCTCGCGTGGTTCGGCTTCTGGCTGCTCGTCATGCTGCCCGGCCAGATCATGCTTGCCCAACTGGCCAAGGCGCTCGACGAGGCCGAAAAGGTCTCGCTCACCAGCCTCTTCCAGGGCGTCATGCTCGTGACGATCGTCATCGCCGTTCCCCTCGTGGGAGTCCTGTGCGATCGGACGACCGTGCGTTGGGGACGCCGGCGCGCCTGGGCTTTGGGTGGATTCATCCTCGCGGCAGTGGCCTTTGCGCTGGTCGGCCAGGCCGAGTCCACGTCACTCATCTGCCTGCTGCTGGCGCTGGTGGCCATCGGCGAAT
>Ga0209477_1002646_pt1 | contig 10275 bp, 9 predicted proteins | sample KloWWTupernatant_FD_187180 | JGI IMG/M metagenome (GOLD analysis project Ga0209477, IMG submission 187180) | Active sludge microbial communities from Klosterneuburg, Austria, studying microevolution and ecology of nitrifiers - Klosterneuburg... | ecosystem: Engineered > WWTP > Aerobic digester >...
CCGAAAGCGACCGACATGGTCCGCCTGCTCGTCGCCGCCCAGGAAGCCACGGCACGCACCGCGCGCGAATTGTTCCCGCTGGTGGACAAGGCCAACGACCAGCCGACCGCCGACCTGCTCACCCAGCGCCTCGAGGTGCATGAAAAGACCGCCTGGATGCTCAGGAGCCTTCTGGAGGATTGACGAGTGCCGCAGGCTCATGGCGCGGCGGTCTTTCGGCGCAGGCTAACGTGAGCGCAGCGAACGTTAAGCCGCGCAGCGGCGGCCGCAGCCAAAAAACGGCCTGGATGCTCAGGAGCCTTCTGGAGGAATAAACGTCTTCCGCCCGGCGCACGCCGGGCGGTCCTTTTTCCGGCAACCCCGACCCGCCGGAACTCGCAGGGGCGGTGCGAATCTCACCGTCTTTTGCCTCTTCGGTAACAATCATGTCCCTGATGCGTTCCCGGCTATTCGCCCTTGCCGCTGCACTTTTCGCCGGGGCTGCCCACGCCCAGTCCTGTCCCGAGCCGGCAGTCTGGACCCTGCCCGGCGGCGAGCGGCCGCGCGTCGCCGCGGCGACGGCCCTGCTCGACGACATGGCGCAGCGCGACGTGGTGCTGCTCGGCGAGACACACGACGAGATGGACCACCACCGCTGGCAGCTGCAGACGCTGGCCGCGCTGCACGCGCGGCGGCCGGACATGGTGATCGGCTTCGAGATGTTCCCGCGCCGCGTGCAGCCGGTGCTCGACCGCTGGGTGGCGGGCGAGCTGACGGTGGCCGAGTTCCTCGACCAGGCGGAATGGGAGAGCAACTGGAACATGCCGGCCGAGCTCTACCTGCCGCTGTTCCAGTTCGCGCGCATCAACCGCATCCCGATGCTGGCGCTGAACATCGAGCGCAAGCTCAGCCGGGCGATCAGCGAGAAGGGCTGGGACGCGGTGGCGGAAGCCGAGCGGGAAGGCGTCGGCCGCCCGGCGGCGCCGGTCGAGGCCTACCGCGAGCAGCTGTTCGCCGTCTTCAGGGAACACCCCACCCTGCGTGGCAAGGGCGACAAGCCGAAGCAGAACAGCAGCGCCTTCCGCTTCTTCGTCGAGTCGCAGACGGTCTGGGACCGCGCCATGGCCGAGGCGCTGGCGCGCCGCGCGCTCGCCGGCAGGCCGCTGGTGGCGGGCGTCATGGGCAGCGGCCACCTCCGCTTCGGCCACGGCGTGCCGCACCAGTTGCGCGACCTGGGCATCAGGAACATCGGCATCCTGCTGCCGCTCTCGCCCGGCGGCGATTGCAGGGAGATCCGCGCCGGCCTCGCCGATGCGGTATTCATGCTGCCGGCGCAGGCGCAGGCCAGGCCCGAGCCGCCGCGCCTCGGCGTGCAGCTGGAGGCGCACGAGGGCGGCGTGCGCATCGTCGCCGTCACGGCCGGCAGCCTCGCCGAGAAGAGCGGGCTGAAGCGCGGCGACGTCATCCTCGAGATGGCCGGCCGCCCCGTGAAGACGACGCTGGCCGCGATCAGCCTGGTGCGCCTGCAGCCGGCGGGCACCTGGCTGCCGCTGCGGGTCGGGCGCGGCGCCGAGACGCTCGACCTGGTGGTGAAGTTTCCGCCGGCGAAGCCATGAGCGGAAGCTGCCTGCGCCGCCTCCTGGCTGCAGCGCTGCTCCTCGCCCAGGCGCCGCTGCTGGCCGCCCCGCCGCCGCTGGAGCTGCATGTCGAGCTGGATCCGGCCACGCGGCGCTTCAGGGCGCAGGCCCATGTCTCTCCCGCTGCGCGCGACTTCCGCTTCGAACTGCATGAATCCCTGCAGGTGACGGCGGCTTCGGCCGGCGGCAAGCGCCTGCGCGCCGAACGCCTCGATGCCGGCGGCCCGATCCGCGCCTGGCGCGTGGCCCTGCCTGCCGGGGCGGAGCGGCTCACCCTGGAATACGGCGGCACGCTGCCGGCGCTCGACCGCCGGCTCGACCACCGCGGCGTGCTGCGCGGACTGACTTTGATGGCCGCCGCCGAGGGCAGCTTCCTGCCGGCGGGCGGTGCCTGGTATCCGCAGCCGGCGCCGCTGTTCACTTACACCGTGAGCCTGTCGCTGCCCGGCGACCAGCGCGCGCTGGTGGCGGGCCGCCTGGAATCCGAGGAGGTGCCGGCCGATGCCGCCGGCCGCTACCGCGCGCGCTTCGAGATGGCACACCCCGCCGACGGCATCGACCTGATGGCCGGGCCGTATCGCGTGCGCGAGAAGAGCGTGCCGCGCGCCGGGGGCGGGCCGCTGCGGCTGCGGACGTACTTCTTCCCCGAGCTCGACGCCCTGCCCGGGCTGGCCGAGGCTTACCTCGACGACACGCAGCGCTACCTGGCGCGCTACGCGGAGGAGATCGGCGCCTATCCGTTCACCGAGTTTTCGGTGGTGGCGAGCCCGCTGCCGACCGGCTTCGGCATGCCGACGCTGGCCTACCTCGGCGCCGAGGTGCTGAAGCTGCCCTTCATCCGCGCCACCTCGCTCGGCCACGAGGTGCTGCACAACTGGTGGGGCAACGGCGTCTTCGTCGACTACGCCCGCGGCAACTGGAGCGAGGGCCTGACCACCTTCATGGCGGACTACGCCTACAAGGAAGGCGAATCGGCCGCCGCCGCGCGCACGATGCGGCTCGGCTGGCTGCGCGACGCCGCCGCCGTGCCGGCGGGCAGCCAGCAGGCGCTAGCCGCCTTCCGCACGCGCAGCCACGGCGCCGCCGCGGCCGTCGGCTACGGCAAGGCGGCGATGCTCTTCGTCATGCTGCGCGACGAGATCGGCGAGGACGCCTTCCGCCGCGGCCTGCGCGGCTTCTGGCAGGCGCAGCGCTTCCGCGTGGCCTCGTGGCACGAGTTGCAGGCGGCCTTCGAGCAGGCGGCGGGCCGCTCCCTCGCCGGCTTCTTCGAGCAGTGGCTGAATCGCGCCGGCGCGCCGGAAGTGCGAATCGCCGCGGCACGCGCGGCGGCGCACGGCGGCGGCACGCAGCTCGCGCTGACGCTGGAGCAGGCTGCGCCCGCCTACGCGCTGGGCGTGCCGGTTGAAATCGTCTATGGCGGCGGGCGCAGCGAGATCCGCCGCATCGCTCTCTCGCAGCCGCGCCAGACGGTGACGCTGGCGCTGGCGGCCGCGCCCGAGGGCGTGCGCCTCGATCCGCAGCTGCGCCTCTGGCGCGTGCTCGAACGCGAGCAGCAGCCGCCGATCCTGCGCCAGTGGATCACCGCACGCGCGCCGCGGCTGGCGCAGGCCTCGAACGATGCCGGAGTGCGCGCCGCCGCCGAGGCTCTGGCGCAGCGCCTGTTCGAGAATCCGCCGCGCGCGGCGTCGCTGGAAGACCTGGACAGGAGCGGCGAACCGATGCTGCTCGCCGGCCTGCATGCCGAGGTGGATGCGGCGCTGCGCCGCGCCGGATTGCCGCCGCGCCCCGCGACCCTGGCCGGCCGCGGCAGCGCGCAGGCATGGACGCTCGCGCGCGACGACGGCACGGCGCTGGCGGTGGTCTCGGCGCAGGACGCCGAGGCCCTGCGCGCCCTGCTGCGCCCGCTGCCGCACTACGGCAGCCAAAGCTGGCTGGCCTTCGACGGCGGCCGCCTGCTCGAACGCGGCGTCTGGCCGGCGCCGGGGCGGCTGGTGCCCGTCGACAGGGCGCCCTGAGACCGGCATTGCCAAGCCGGCGGCCGTCCCTTACATTTCCGCAATACCCGCCCTTCCTGAAGGAGGTCCGCCATGGGACTGCTCGGAAAAATCCTCGGCCCGAAGTCGAAGTACGACCAAACCCTGCCCTACACCTACGAGGCGCGCATCCGCACCTTCGAGGACGGCAGCGAGCACAAGACCTACCTCTCCGACACGATCTGCGGGCTGGTCGAGCACCTCGAACGCAACGGCATCGCCCCCGCCGAAGCGGAGATCTTCGAGATCTACCAGAAGCGGGAAACGCCCATCGAGACGCGGCTGCTTGCCGGCGCCGAAGGGAAGTGGCTGTCGAAGCAGGAACTCTGCCGCGCCTTCGAACAGCATTACCCCGGACACATCCGCGAGGGCTCCTGCTCCTTCGAGGACCGCGAGCGCGGCTGCCTCGGCCCCTGAGGGCGACGGACGTGCCGCCGCGGGCCGGCCGGGTGGTGATCGTCACGCCGTCGCTGGCCGATGCCAACAACGGCAACTGGCGCACGTCCGAGCGCTGGCGGCGCTTCCTCGCGCCGCGCCGCCCGGCGCGGCTGGCGACGGCCTGGCCGGACGCGCAGGCCGCCGCCGACAGCGTCATGATCGCCCTGCATGCGCGCCGCTCGGCGGCGGCCATCGCCGCCTGGCATGCGCGGCACGGCGGCGCGCGCCTGGCCGTGGTGCTGACGGGCACCGATCTTTACCGCGACATCGCCGCCGATGCCGCGGCGCAGCGCTCGCTCGAGCTGGCCGGCACGCTGGTCGTCCTGCAGGAAAGGGGGCCGTTGGCGCTGCCGGCCGCACTGCGCGGCAAGGCGCGGGTGATCTTCCAGTCGGCCGTCGCCTGCCGCACGCCGCCCAGGGCGCAGCGGCACCTGCGCGCCGTGATGGTCGGCCACCTGCGCGAGGAGAAATCGCCGGAGACCCTGTTCGCGGCGGCGCGCCTGCTCGCCGATCGCGACGACATCCTGATCGACCACATCGGCGGCGCCCTCGATGCCGAACTCGGCAGGGAGGCGGCGGCGACGATGGCGGCCTGCCGGCGCTACCGCTGGCTCGGCAACCTGGCGCACGCCGAGACGCTGCGACGCATCCGCCAGGCCCACCTGCTGGTGCATTGCAGCCGCATGGAGGGCGGGGCGCACGTCATCGCCGAGGCCTTGGCCGGCGGCACGCCGGCGATCGCTTCGCGCATCGACGGCAACGTCGGCATGCTCGGCGAAGACTATGCCGGCTACTTTCCCTGGGGTGACGCAAACGAACTGGCCCGCCTGCTGGCGGCCTGCCGCGATGCCCAGGCCGAGCCGGACGGCCTGCTCGCGCGGCTCGGCGCGCAGGCGCGCGCGCGCGCGCGCCTGTTCGCGCCGGAAGCGGAGCGCGCGGCCGTGCAGCAGCTGGTCGATGGCCTCGCGGCGTAGCCGGCCGAGGCCGCCGCCGTGCTGCGGCGACTGACTATTCGGCCGCCGCGTCGCGGGCACGCAGCTTGGCGGCGATGTAGGCGCTGTCGGGCAGGTGCAGGAGCGCGGCGATCTTGCGCATCAGGTGCTGCTCGTGCGCGTCGATGACGCTGTCGGCGTAGGCGACGCGCCACATCAGTTCGAGCACGCGCTCCTTCTGCGCCTGGCTGAAGCGCTGGTTGATGAGCGAGGTGAACTGGTAGTAGTCGGTGGCCTGGCGCATTTCCTCCTCGGCCAGGGCGATCAGCGCGTCGGTCTCGGCTTCTGCAAGGCCGAACTTGGCGCGGATGGCGCGCTGCACGGCGGCGCGCTCGGCTGCCGTCGTGCCGGCGTCGATGCGCATCGCCTCCACCAGCAGCGCGGCGGTGGCGAGTTCGATCGAATGAGGGTCCTGCGCCGGCCCGCCGCCGATGTTGCGCTCGAAGAAATCGCGGATCGTGGACAGCATCGGCTTCAGCCCAGCATGGCGTCGAGCACCATCATCAAGGCGAAGCCGGCCATCAGGCCGACGGTGGCCGGCGTCTGGTGGCCGTTGCGGTGCGTCTCCGGGATGACTTCGTGCGAGACGACGAAGATCATGGCGCCGGCCGCCAGGCCGAGGCCGACCGGATAGGCGACGGCCATGCCGCTGGACAGGCCGACCCCCAGCAGCGCGCCGATCGGCTCCATCAGGCCGCTGGCCCCCGCCACCAGCACCGCGCGGCCGGGCGTCAGGCCGGCGCCGCGCAGGGCCAGGGCGACCGCCAATCCCTCCGGCAGGTCCTGCAGGGCGATGGCCGCGACCAGCGGCAGGCCGACGCCCATGTCGCCGTGCGAAAAGCCGACGCCGATCGCCATCCCTTCCGGCAGGTTGTGCAGGGCAATGGCGAAGACGAACAGCCAGACGCGGCCGCAGCGCTCGAATCCGGGCCCGCAGGGGCCGCCGCGCTCGTGCTCGTGCGGGGTGAACGCGTCGAGGCCGAGCATCAGCAGCACGCCCAGCGCCATGCCGAGCACCACCACGCCGGCGCCGCCGCCCTTGCCGCCGAGGATCTCCGCGCCGGCCTCCAGGCCGGGAATCAGCAGCGAGAAGGCGCTGGCGGCGAGCATCATGCCGGCCGCCATGCCGAGCATGCTGTCTTCGACCCGCTGCGGAATGCCGCGCAGGAACAGCGCCGGCGCGGCGCCCAGGGCGGTGGCGGCGAAACCGGCGGCGCCGCCGATCAGCGCAAAGCGCAGCACGGCGGACGCCTCGCCCGTGGCGATCTGCAGCAGGCTCTGCCCGAGCAGCACGACGACGGCCAGGGCGGAGAGGCCCAGGCCGAGGGCGGCCGGCATGTGGCTGCGCGCATGCGCGCGCAGCGCATCGAGCCAGCCTGATTGCGGTGTCCGGGCGATTTCCATGTCGGCAGTCTAGAAAACCCGGCGCAGCAGGGGAAGTTGTTTGTCCCGATGGGCCCGATAGGCGACGGTTATCAGTGCTCGCGGCCGTCGATGCGCGGCGCGCGCAGGAACGGGATGACGCGCCAGGCGAGGATGGCGAAGGCCAGCGCCCAGCCGGCGGCGGCGAGGCTCACCCACAGCAGGTAGGCGCCGGGCGCCAGCTGCGGCGCGACGACGCGCAGCACGAGCGCAGCGATCATCAGCCACAGCACGGCCTTGTCCATGGCTTCGAACGACACCTTGCGCCCGGTGTGGCCCTTCGAGATGCGCACGATCATGGCGGGAACGATCAGCCCCATGGCGCCGAAGGTGAACAGGTGCATGGTCACGCTGCCCACCCAGACGACGCCGGCAAGCTGCTCGAAGGCCACCACCAGCAGCTGCAGCACGATGGCGAGGTAGCCCAGGTACATGATGCCGATGTCGAGCCGGCGCAGGGCGAGGCCGGGTTTCCAGAAGGCGAAGCGGCCGACCAGCAGCCCGGCCAGCAGGAAAGCGAGCCCGCCCTGCAGGGCCGGCGGCATGAAGCCGGCGAAGGCCAGGACAAGCGCCAGCGCCTTGATGCTCACGTCGAGCGCCGGCCGGCGCAGGATGGCGGCCTGGAAGACGTTCTTCATGAAGTCGGTCAGCGTGCGCTCGAGCATGATGAGGAAGGCCAGGCGGAACAGGCCGAGCGCCATCAGCTGGCCGGCCTGCGACCAGTGGCCGTCGAGCAGCAGGAACTTCGCCAGCGGGAACAGCGGCAGCAGGAGCAGGAAGAAGACGTTGTCGCGGCGGTAGCCATCGCTGTCGCGGTGGCGCAGCAGCGTCCACAGCAGCATCGCCACGACGGCGACGAGGAACAGCTGGTTGGAGAACTGGAACAGCGCCGGCGGCCAGCCGGCGCCGAAGGCCATGCCGAGGCGCTCGAGGCACCAGGCGGCGACGAGGAAGATGAGCGACGCGCCGTGGTAGCCGCGGATCTTCACCCAGTTCTTGCTGGCCGTGAGCAGGAAGCCGGCGAGCATGGCCCAGCCGAAGCCGAAGAACATCTCGTGGGCGTGCCACTGGCTGGCGGTGAACGCCGCGGTAGGCGCCTCGAGCGCGCCGGCAAACATCAGCGCCCAGAGCAGCGGCAGGACGATGCCGGACAGGCAGGCGAGCGCGAAGAAGGGGCGGAAGCCGGCGTGCCAGAGGGGCTGCGAGACCAGGCTCACTCGGCCTCGAAGCCGGCGTCGACGATGGCGCGCTTCATGTCCTCGCGCGTGACGCGGCCGGCCTCGTATTCAACGCGGGCGCTTTTCTCCTCCAGCGAGACTTCCGCCCTGGCCACGCCCGGCAGGGCGGCCAGCACGTTGGTGACGCTCTTGACGCAGCCGCCGCAGGACATGCCTTCGACCTTGAGGGTGGTGGTTTCCATGGTTGGTTCCTTTGCGAAAATTCAACACGGCTTGCCGGGCTGGCAGCCCTTCAGCACCCATAGCGAAATGATGCCGGCGGTCTTGTCGGCGCGGGCCTTGCGCGCCAGCGACAGCGGCGTGCGTCCGCCGGCCGACTTGGCATCGACATCGGCGCCGGCTTCAAGCAGCAGGCGCGCATGTTCGGGCTTGTCCGTGTAGGCGGCCATGTGCAGCGGCGTGAGATCCTCCTTGTCGCGCGCGCGCGCGTCGGCGCCGGCCGCCAGCAACGCCTTCAGCGGGCCAATGTCCGCGTTCGTCGCCGCCAGGTGCAGCGGCGTGGCGCCCATCGGGTTGCGCGCATCGCGCATGGCCGGCTCGGCCCTGAGGATCTTCTCGACTTCGGCCGCCTTGCCCAGGCGGGCGGCATCGTGGATGGGCAGCTCGTTGGCGCCGAGGGTCGTCTGCGCCTGGACCACCGGCGCCGCAGCAAAAGTCAGCCCGTACAGGACGGCGGCAAAAAGTCGGTACGGGGTCATGCGTCTCTCCGTTGCGGTTTCCAGCGCCGCAGCAGCAGCGAGTTGCTCACCACCGAGACCGAACTCATGGCCATTGCGGCGCCGGCGATCACCGGGTTGAGCATGCCCAGCGCGGCCAGCGGGATGCCGAGGACATTGTAGATGAAGGCGAAGAACAGGTTCTGGCGGATCTTCGCCAGCGTCGCCCGCGAGAGGTCGATGGCGTCGGCGACCGACAGCAGGTCGCTGCGCATCAGCGTCACGTCGGCCGCTTCCAGCGCCACGTCGGAGCCGCCGCCAATGGCGAAGGAGACATCCGCCGCCGCCAGCGCCGGCGCGTCGTTGATGCCGTCGCCGACCATGCCGACGCGCTTGCCGCCGGACTTGAGTTTCGCCACCGCCGCGGCCTTGTCCTGCGGCAGCACCTCCGCCTCGTAGCGGTCGATGCCGGCCTCGCGCGCGATGGCCGCCGCCGTGGCCCGGTTGTCGCCGGTCAGCATGACGACCTCGATGCCCTGCGCCCTGAGTCGCGCGACGGCCTCGCGCGAGGTCGGCCGCAGGCGGTCGGCGACGCCGATGAGGCCGAGAAAAGTCAGTCCGCGCGACACGGCGACGACGCTCTTGCCGCTGTTCGCCAGCGGCGCCAGCAGCGCTTCCGGCACCGCCGCGCCGCGCTCGCCGAGGAAGGCCGGCGAGCCGAGCACATAGCCCTCGCCGTCGAGTGACGCGGTCAGGCCCTTGCCCGGCACGGCGCGCAGCTCGGCCGGCTGTGCCAGCGCAATGCCCTGCTCGCGCGCCCGCGCGACGATGGCCTCGGCCAGCGGATGGCTGGCGCCCTGCTCCAGGCTGGCGGCGTGGCGCAGCAGCGCATCGGTTTCCACGCCTGGCGCCGGCACCACATCAGTCACCTCCGGCTTGCCCAGCGTCAGCGTGCCGGTCTTGTCCACCACGATCACCTCGACGTTCTTCGCCAGCTCCAGCGCTTCGGCATTCTTGACGAGGATGCCGGCAGCGGCGCCGCGCCCGGTGCCGACCATGATCGCCGTCGGCGTCGCTAGGCCGAGCGCGCAGGGGCAGGCGATCACCAGCACGGCGACGGCGTTGACCAGGGCATTCGTGAAGTCGCCGGCAAACAGCCACCAGCCGGCGAAGGCGAGCAGCGCGATGGCCGTCACCACCGGCACAAAAATGGCGGAAATCCGGTCGGCCAGGCGCTGCACCGGCGCCTTCGAGCCCTGCGCCTGCTCGACCATGCGGATGATGCCGGCCAGCAGCGTGTGGCTGCCGACGCCGGTGGCGCGGCACTGGATCAGGCCCTCGCCGTTGACCGTGGCGGCGAACACCTTGTCGCCGGGATGCTTCGCCACCGGCAGGCTCTCGCCGGTGAGCATGGCCTCGTTGACGCTGGAAGCGCCCTGCGCCACCTCGCCGTCGACCGGCACGCTCTCGCCCGGCCGCACGACGAAGACGTCGCCGGGATTCAGGCTGGCCACCGGCACCTCGACCAGCTCGCCGTCGCGCAGCACGCGCGCCGTCTGCGGCTGCAGCCGGATCAGCGCCTCGATGGCGGCGGAGGTCTTGGCCTTGGCGCGCGCTTCCAGCAGTTTCCCCATCAGCACCAGGGTGATGACGGCGGCGGAAGCCTCGAAGTACACATGCTGGTGGTGAAGATCGAGCACCGTCACCACGGCGCTGAAGGCCCAGGCCATCGAGGTGCCGAGCGCCACCAGCACATCCATGTTCCCCGCGCCGCCGCGCAGCGCATTGAAGGCGCCGACGTAGAAGCGCCAGCCGATCCAGAACTGCACCGGCGTGGCGAGCGCGAACTGCAGCCAGCGCGGCAGGATGTCCTGGTGCTC
>Ga0209477_1002648_pt1 | contig 10267 bp, 9 predicted proteins | sample KloWWTupernatant_FD_187180 | JGI IMG/M metagenome (GOLD analysis project Ga0209477, IMG submission 187180) | Active sludge microbial communities from Klosterneuburg, Austria, studying microevolution and ecology of nitrifiers - Klosterneuburg... | ecosystem: Engineered > WWTP > Aerobic digester >...
ATCATGGCAATCCTCGTAAGTATTAGCGTCAAAACGCCGTGATCAGGGGGATTTGTCAAGGATCTTCCGTCTTTCACACCTTCCCAAAAACGACCGTTTTTGAACGGGTGCCTCCACATTGCTGTCATTCAAATAGAGGCATTACGATAGCAGCGCGCGCTTCACCACGTCCGGTTCTTTCTGGATTAATCGCAGTAGGGTTGCTGCCGGCCCGCTGACACGGCGCTGCCCCTGTTCCCACTTCCGGTAACCAGACAGGCTCATGCCCATCAGCGGTGCCATTTGTGCCTGTGTCAGCCGCGCCTGTTCCCGCACCTCGCGCGGTGCAACGGGTGTGTGGACAATGGCAGGCCCTTCGCCCTTCGCATGTGCAAGGGCTTCGGTCATGGCTTGGATCAGATCGTCGCCAAAGGTGCTCATCTCTTTTCCTTCCGGGTTGCCTTGAGTGCCACCGCCAAGTTGGAAACGGCGCGTTTTTCGCTGGGCGACATGTCGCCCTGATCGTTCTTCGCATAGGCCAGAAGGGCGTAGAGCGGCACGGTGTCATCCAGATAGTAGTAGATGATCCGCGCCCCTCCCCTCTTGCCGCGCCCAGATGCCGCAAAGCGAACCTTGCGAACCCCACCCGTTCCCGGGATTTCATCGCCCGCCAAGGGGTTCTCCGCCAAAAAGTCGATCAGCTCGCGCTTCTCGTCGTCGGTGAAGAGCTTTTCCGTCTGACGGGTAAAGATCGGGGTTTCTGCTACCGATTGCATGGCAGGATATACCCCATTGGGTTACTATTTTCAAGTGTCATGCTGTGATTGACCTTTCCGGAACCGTTGCCCTAGCTATCCGAAGATGCGTTTCCAGAAGCCTTTCGGCCTTGGGTCGTTCAGCAGTGCCAGAACGCGGCCCTCTGAGCTGTCTAGGCGCTTGCGAAGATCCTCCACGGTGTCTGTCAGATGACGCTTCTGCTCCTCTAGGCCGTTCTTTCGTTCCTCCATCACGGCAAGTTCTTTTTCTAGATCAGCTATCCGCTGCAATGCGTTGGAATCTGGGGGTAATCCGACCTGTTGCGCGCTGTTGCGCATCGTTGCATTGTCGATCTGTGCGACGCGTTGCGCGACGGGTTGGAAAACTCTGTGCAGCTCGGATGGGTCTATTTCGTATGATCCAGATTCACCCTTGGGGGCAGAAATCTTCCCGCTTTTTATGGCGCGCTGAATGGTCGCCTTGTTCTTGCCAGTGGCTGCCGCTGCTTCTGAAAGGGTGTATTTCATGGTGTTGCGGGTCCGTTGCACATCGTTGCATTGCTATGCTGTGCGACGCGTTGCGCCGTTGCAAGGATTTTCCTATCGCCGCAGATTTTCCTGTTTCTTGCAGTATGCCACAAAGGCCGCACCGGCACTTTTGGGCGGGTTCCCTTTCGCAGTTTCGGCCTTGGCGAAGGCCATCCAGTCTGACCGTAGGACATGGTAATCCCTGCCCTTTTCGCGGGCGACCTCGCGGGCCTTATCCTCGGCCCACTCCGGCAGCCGGATATCAGGAGCCAACGCGGTAGAGGCGGATCGTGGCCGGAAGATTACCAGGTCGTCAGCCATCAGCTCGATTTTGTAGAACGGCGTGCAGTCATCTTCGATGATCTGCCGCAGGTTCAGCCGGAACTTCTTGAGGGGGGCGTTGCTGCCCGTCTTGTTCTGAAGGTTGGCCAGCCCGATCTGCCACTTTGGCTGCGCGCCGCAGTGCTTGCGCGCAATTTCATAGAAGCGGCGCTCCAACGGGCGGCGCAGTCGGAAATAGTCTGGCGAGATTGTGACAACCTCGTTGCTTTCGATCGCGCGCATCAGCCAATCAGACAGGACGACTTCGCAGTAGTCGAGGCGCCATGAACCATCATCGCGCATGACAAGTCCGCCCTCGTCGATCAGGCCGAAGATTCGGGTTTCCATCTTGTTGCCCGTGCGGATGTCGGTCTTGAAGGTGGTCCCGCGCAGGCGCTTGAATGCTTGCTCCAGGCGTTGATAGCCGAGGTTATTTGTTGGCCTGTTCGTCGCCACAAGCAGCTCTCTGCCCGTAAAACGGACGCGCTTTCCGATCTGTTCCCCGCGATTTTTCATGTGCATCAGTTGGCTGATGCAAAAGATCAGGATGTCCTTGTCGAATATCGTCGGCAGGCCGTTGTATGACGGGGTGATTTCTAACCTGCTGTCGCCAGATTCATACAGAAGGTGACGCATGTCCGGCTTCGTCGCGAGCGAGAACAGTGGGTGTTCCATCGAGGCGGTATCGTCTTTGGGCACGACATCCGCGATGTCGAGAATGAAGAAGTCTTTCTGCGGATGACGATCAGGGAAAAGGGACATTCTGCCTCATAACATGTGTTCGCACTATCAGGAACCCAGATTCGCACTATCAGGAACCGTCGACGTTCGCACTATCAGGAACCAAAATCGTTCGTGCTTTCCGGAACCGACGTTCGCACCTTTCGGAACCAAGATTCGCACCTTTCGGAACCAAGATTCGCACCTTTCGGAACTATCCACAGGGTTAATGCCTTGAAAGTAAATACGTTCTGGCATCCGTAACACTACTCCGTAGGTAACACTAATAACACTAGGGCTTTTTGCCCGTTTCGCGCCCAAAACCCCACCATCTGCTTTGATGGCACATGGTGGATTTGCCATGAAAAGGGCAAGGCGGCGGGCAGGTCAGCCCCCAGCTTGAGACGGAGGCTTGATCCAGATGGCGCAGAAGGTGCTGCCGTCGTCCTGTTCGACGATCTGGCCGCCTGCTGTGCTGCAGTAGACCTTGGGGTATTGGCCAAACTCGCGCGCATCACCCCGGCCCATGATCAGAAACGCCCCCAGAAGCCCCAGAACGGCCCCGCCAGCGCCGACGGATGCCAACCACACCCAGAACCCGCCGAAGTAGCGCCAAGCCTCTCTGCGGGCCTCTCCTGCGGCTTTTGAGAGGTCTCTGGCCGCTGCGATGGTCTCCGCGTGACTTTTCTCGATGGCCCTGCTTGGGGTCGATTGGGGATGAGGGCAGAATAGTACGCTAAGGTGTGTTTTTGGCTGCTGCTCGCTGTAAGCATCTGTAGATCGTTGGCCTTGAGACGGAGAAGAGTTCTGCGAGATCGCTGATGGAATATTCGCCAGTTTCTTTCATCCTGCAGAGCTCTTTTTGTTGTTTTTCAGAGAGTTTCGGCTGTTTTCCACGCAGCTTGCCCTTGGCGCGGGCAATGGCCATGCCCTCGCGGGTGCGCAAGCGGATCAGATCGGCTTCAAACTCTGCGAATGTGGCGAGAATATTGAAGAACATCTTGCCCATCGGATCGCTCGGATTATAGACCGACGCCCCCAACGCGAGCATGACACCTTTGGCCTCCAGTTGAGCCGCGATGGCTCGGGCATCTGGAACGGAGCGCGCCAACCTATCCAACTTGGGGACGACCAGCGTGTCGCCCTCACGCACGGCAGCGAGGGCTTGATCCAGTCCGGGACGATCCCGGTTGGTGCCGGTCAGCCCGTGGTCGGTGTAAATCCGGTCTTCTATGACGCCCAGGTCACGCAACGCTTGTCGCTGGGCCGACAAGTCCTGTTTGTCGGTCGAGCAACGGGCATATCCGATGAGAGTGGTTTTCATGCGGTGAGTGTACGGATATGGCTCCGCTTTTGCAAATATTTCCGTACCACCCATACGAGACAATATATTTGCTGGTTTCCCTAGGGGACGTAGCACAGGCCTGAACCGTCCGCTGATCGAACCTCTTACGGACGGGAGCAGGCAAGAATCCAGAGGAACCCCAACATGCCAAGACGCCATATTTTGACCGAACGCCAAAGGGCGGCGCTTTTTGATTTGCCAACCACCGAGGTTGAGATGTTGCGCCACTACATTTTGGCCGATGATGACATCGAACACATTCACGCACGGCGGCGGGCGCACAACCGGCTTGGGTTTGCCCTGCAACTTTGTGTCTTCCGCTATCCAGGACGCCTGCTGAATGCTGAAGACGTCATCCCGGCACGGGTGATTAAGTTTATTGCAGCGCAACTTGGCATGGATGCGGTCGATCTTGATGGCTACGCCAACCGGGAAGGGACGCGACGAGAGCACTTGGCAGAACTCCGTGCCCTCTATGGCTACAAGATGTTCACCGGTCGGGGTGCGCGTGATCTGAAGGTTTGGCTTGGAACCGTGGCCGAGGCCGCGTTCTCCAACGAAGATCTGGCGCAGCGCTTCGTGGCAGAATGCCGCCGCACCCAGACCATCTTGCCCGGGGTGTCGGTGATTGAACGGCTTTGTGCCGACGCGCTGGTCGCCGCTGAGCGCAAGATCGAGGCCCGCATTTCCGAGCGCCTTGATGCCGTCATGAGGGTCAAACTCGACGCCATGCTGTCAGAGACTGTGGAGGGTGGCATCAGCCGGTTCATTTGGTTGCGCCAGTTCGAGGTGGGCAAGAACTCCGCCGATATGAACCGCCTGTTGGATAGGTTGGAGTATTTACAAGGGCTTGGGCTGAGCCCATCTGTGCTGAAGGATGTGCTGCCCCATCGGGTCACCCGCTTACGCCGCCAAGGCGAGCGCTACTTCACCCATGATTTGCGCGACGTCTCGGACGACAGGCGGCTGGCCATCCTTGCCGCCTGCGCCGTGGAATGGCAGGCCGCCATCGCGGATGCGGTCGTTGAGACACATGATCGCATTGTCGGAAAAACCTGGAATGAGGCCAAGACGCGCTGTGATGCCCGCATCGCCGATGCCAAGACAACGCTGCACGGCACCTTGCGCGCCTTCTCAGGCTTGGGCAGCGCCCTGTTGGAAGCACGCGGTGACGCGGCGGCCCTCGAAGGCGCAATCGCTACGGCCTGCGGTTGGCAGGCGCTTGAGGGGTTGGTGGCCACCGCCGATCAGCTCACCGTCACGATGGCCGCCGATGCCTTAGCCCATGTCGGGCAGGGATACTATCGGTTTCGCCGCTACGCTCCGCGCATGTTGCGCATGCTGGATGTGCAGGCCGCCCCCGTGACGGAACCTTTGATTGCCGCAGCACAGCTTGTCATCGGCGGCAGCGATCAGTCGATGGCGGGGCGGCCAACGACCTTCCTGCGCCGGGGTTCCAAATGGCATCGCCACCTTCAAGATCAGGAGCCCGGCGATCATCGGCTGTGGGAAGTGGCCGTGATGTTCCATCTGCGCGAAGCCTTCCGGTCCGGTGACATTTGGCTGGCACAGTCCCGCCGCTACGCTGATTTGAAAGACGCACTTGTGCCGATCGCAACAGCACAGGCGACGCATCGGCTGGTTGTGCCGTTTGACCCGGCCGACTGGCTTGCCGAACGCAAAACCCGCATGGCAAAAGCATTGAAGCGGCTGGCGCAAGCAGCCAAAGCAGGCACCATTCCGGGTGGCAGCATAGAAGACGGCGCTCTGAAGATCGAACGGCTGAGCGCCGCTGTCCCCGCAGAGGCGGAAGGCCTCGTTCTGGATTTATACAAGAGATTGCCAGACATCCGCATCACCGACCTGTTGTTGGAGGTGGATGATGCCGTAGGCTTTACTGAAGCCTTCACCCACATTCGAACTGGTGCTCCGTGCAAAGACAGGATTGGCCTGCTCACCGTCCTCCTCGCAGAGGGGCTCAACCTTGGTCTCAGCAAGATGTCAGAAGCCTCTGATACCCATACATATTTCCAGCTTTCGAGCCTGTCCAACTGGTACATCGAAGGTGATGCCTTAACCCGCGCCCTTGCCATGGTGATTGAAGCGCAGTCCGCACTGCCCATGGCCCGGTTCTGGGGCGCAGGCATAACCGCCTCCAGCGACGGGCAATTCTTCCCCGCCGCACGCCAGGGTGAGGCGATGAACCTGATCAATGCCAAATACGGCACTGAACCCGGCCTGAAAGCCTATACCCATGTCTCCGATCAGTTCGGCCCCTTTGCCTCCCAGACCATCCCAGCCACCGTCAATGAAGCCCCCTACATCCTCGATGGCCTGCTGATGAATGAGACCGGGCGTAAAATCAAAGAGCAATATGCCGACACCGGCGGCTTTACCGACCACGTCTTCGCGGTAACAGCCCTTCTGGGCTTCCAGTTCATCCCCCGCATCCGCGATCTGCCCTCCAAACGGCTTTATGTTTTCGATCCTGCCAGCACCCCAAAGGAGCTAAAGGGCCTGATCGGCGGAAAAATCCGGGAGGGCATCATCACCGCCAACTGGCCAGACATCCTGCGCAGCGCCGCCACCATGGTCGCAGGCGTCATGCCGCCCAGCCAGCTTCTGCGGAAGTTTGCGGCCTATCCTCGCCAGCACGCTCTGGCAGAAGCCCTCAAAGAAATCGGTCGGGTAGAACGGACACTATTCATCATCGAATGGGCCCTCGATGCCGACATGCAGCGCCGTGCCCAGATCGGCCTGAACAAGGGTGAGGCCCATCATGCTCTCAAAAACGCCCTGCGCATTGGCCGTCAGGGCGAAATCCGCGACCGCACCACCGAAGCCCAGCACTTCCGCATGGCAGGGCTGAACCTGCTCGCCGCCATCATCATCTACTGGAACACCAAACACCTCGGCCAAGCCGTCACCCGTCGAAAACGCGATGGCCTCGACTGCCCTCCAGACCTGCTCGCACACATCTCGCCACTCGGATGGGCACACATCCTCCTCACAGGCGAATACAGGTGGACAAAATCATGAACAAATCCTTAGCGTACTATTCTGCCCCTATCCCCAATCGACCCCGAACTGGTCGTGCGCCCGAATTACATCGTGATCTATGCGGAAACCCCGGCTGCGGTGACGGTTCTGCGTGTGCTTCACGCCGCGCAGATGTGGCCCTGATCGGGCCACCGGCTGGTGATCCAAGAGGGCGCAGCGCCTTTGGCCCATGGCAATTAGCGGAGCGGCCCGAAGGGAATTGCCTAGTGGGTTGTCATTTCAAATGACAATTCTTCCCTTCCCGGCTACCCTGACCCTGTCATCTGCCGCGTAAATCTTTTGTCTTTTATCCGGCCCCACATATCACAAGTCCGAAGTCTTATCTCTGATGTTCAAGGCCGCCATCCGCGTCAACAAGATCACCAGTATCGCCCAGTTGCGCGGTGCCACACTCCACGCCGAACGCGCCGACGAGACCAGCCAGGCACGGCTTCGGGAAGGCGCTGAACCAGGTGCTGCGCTGGCGTGGTCCAAGGCACCCCAGAGCGACCGGGACTATCTGGCCGCCCACAAAGCCCACAAGGCGGAGCTGGGGGCGGGTGAACGCAAGGGTGCACCTCTCTGCATGCAGGCGCTGTGCGTGATCTCTCCGGAATGGGTGAAGGCGGCTGGCGATCTGCATGACCCCGACAATCCCCGCAACCGTGCCCTGTTCGACCAGGCGAAGGCATGGGCGGAAAGCTGGGCCGGGAAGGGATCTGTCTTCGGCGCGCGCCTCGATCTGGACGAGGCCGGCGGCGCGGTGGTGGATCTGATGATTGCCCCGGTGCGTGACAGCCGCGGCAAGCCGATGATCTCGACCCAGAAGGCCCTGGTCGAGCTGAAGGCTGCAACCGGCGAGCGGAACGAGTATTCCGCCCTGCAGACGTCCTGGGCCGATTGGTCGCGCCAGCACCTCGATGCGCAGATCGAACGGGGCACCCGCCGCGTCATCACCGATCGGCAGCATCTGACGCCCGAAACCTATGGATTGGTGAAGGACAAGGCCCGGCAAGAAGTGCTGCGAGACCAGGTGCGAACGCCGGACGTTGTCCGTGCCCTTCAGAGCGCCTCAGAGCTGCCACCAGAGGCCTTGGACGATCTGCGCGACCTTCTCCTGCTTCAGAGGGAGATACATGCCCACAGGCGCGCTCCTGCGGCCTATGAGGCCCCTCGGACGCGGGATTTGCATCTGTCGTTGATAAGCGGGACGGAAAGTGACCCTTGGCCCATCATCAACGATGTGCGCAAGGACGCCGAAAAGGTCGTCACGACTGCGCAACGCTTCGGCATGGGCATGAATGACGACCGCAAGGGGTATGAGGCTGGACGCGCCTTCTTCCCGGCCCTGACCGACAGGATGCACCTGACGACCGTCATCGCCAAATGCGCGGACTTCTGCGCCAAGGCTGAGGCATTCGTGAAGAACGCCCTCGCCCAGCTGCGCGGCGATGAACGGATCCCCTACCCCAGCCATGCGCAGCTCTGGCCCCAAAATGCCGAAGCCGCCGTGATCCGGAATGAGCAGAACCTCGGCCTACGGGCGCCCGAGGTCGCCAAAACCGTTCAGCACGAAGCCAAACCGGAGATCGAGGTCGAAGAGGAAACACCGGTTCGGTCCAAGCACAGGTCGCGTGATTTGGACTTCTGAGGTTCTCAGCGGCTTGGATTTTTAGGGGCAAATTCACAAATAAAATTCACAAAAAAGCGCGTAGCGCCTTTCTTGTTCTATAGTTCTATAGTTCAGGCCCTGAATTTCCATTTAATAGCATATACTTACGAGGCTATAAGTAGGGTTTTGGGCCGGATAAGTAGGGTTTTGGGCCGGATAAGTAGGGTTTTGGGCGGATAGGTGCGAGTTGACTAGTAGATTTTTCCTACCTATCAATTCTACCTATGGCAAAGACGATTTCAGTAATCAGTGACCGCTCGTTTGACGAGACAAAAACCGTCATTCCGGCCGAGTATGCGCGTGGCCTTTATGTGAAGAATCCTCCTGGCGCACTGGCCCTCAAGCTCATGCACATGATGATCTCTAAAGCAGGGGGCGCACTCGCCGAACCACGTCAGCACGAGCTTCGTCTGGCCGACCTGCGCGCGGTGCAGGGCATGAAGAACCACGACCGTGCCAGCCTCACGCCTTTATTCGAGGAGCTGCGTAGCGCGGTCCTGTCTTATGACGATCCCGAGAAGATGCGCTATATCATCGGCGGCTTCCTTGATGAGGCAGTGATAGACTATCGCAACGAGGGGAACGGTGATCTGGTTATAGCGTGGTGGTTTGGTGCAACCTTCCGTCGGATGGCCGAACAATCGAACCATTGGGCAATTCTGGACCGTCAGACTATTTTTGCCCTGACCTCCAAATACTCGATCCTGCTGTTTCAGCATTTTGCCAGCTTTGCCAACCTCGACCGAAAGACCTCAGAGACGTTCCCTGTCTCGAAGCTCCGCATGTTGCTGGGGGTGCAGGATGGCAAGCTAGAGAGGTTCGCCAACTTGAACCGCGACGCGCTGCAACCCGCGATTAAAGAAGTGAACCAGCTCGCCCGCTTCAATCTGTCCGCTACCCTTAACAAAGTGGGGCGAACCGTCGAAACGGTGACAATCTCATGGGAACCAAAGCCAAATCCGGTTGATGCCAAGCGCGAACTGGACAGGGCCAAGGTTGGCCGCAAGGTGCGCAGAGACGGGGCTGCCGAAACCATAGTCCTCGCTTTTCCGGAGGCCGGGTCAATCCGTTGGACCCCGTGGGAGGCCATCGCGACCAGTCATGCGCCCCGTCCTACCCCTGACATGGGCTTGCTCTCCGAAAAGTTCCGCGCGTTTTGCATTGCACGAAACCTATCTCTAACCTCTGCAAACATTGAAAAGGCTTTCATTGGCTGGGTTTCAAAGTTTAAGGTGGGGTAACGCGCGACAGTCTCGCGCAACCCTAGATGAGACAGTGAGAGACCCATGCGCTACACTCTTGGCGAGGCGGCAAAAGCCACCGGAAAAAGTAAGACAACAGTTCAGCGCGCCATAGCAAAGGGCAAGATTTCGGCTGAAAAGCTAGGCAATGGCTATTCCATTGATCCATCAGAGCTGCACCGTGTTTTTCCTATGCAAAAAAATGATACCGTCTCACGCGACACGAAAGTGGACCCTTTGCGACCCTATGAAACCCCCGATAGCGTGAGCGTTCTTCGCGTCCGTATTGAAGCGCTTGAGACCCTTCTCAGTCGAGAGCAAGAAGTGACCTCTGACCTGCGTGAAGATCGAGACAAATGGCGGCAGCAAGCAACTGCTCTGCTTGAGGATCATAGACCCAAGGGATTTTTCAAAAGGCTGCTGGGGGGATGACAGGCTATTTGCAGGGCCAAAAACCTGCCGAAACCAAAATGGTTCTGGCAGGGGATTTTGACCGGCGTAAGTCGTTGATTTTCCGTCATAGGTAGGATCGTGCCACAAACGAGGGCTTTAGAACCTTCTTGAAATTCCTGCCGTGCATTTCCTGTAAGGTCGTCCAGCTTTGCAATTGCGACCGCTAATGATGGAAATAACTGATTTCATCAGGCAAACTTGAGCGGCGCATAAA
>Ga0209477_1002651_pt1 | contig 10263 bp, 8 predicted proteins | sample KloWWTupernatant_FD_187180 | JGI IMG/M metagenome (GOLD analysis project Ga0209477, IMG submission 187180) | Active sludge microbial communities from Klosterneuburg, Austria, studying microevolution and ecology of nitrifiers - Klosterneuburg... | ecosystem: Engineered > WWTP > Aerobic digester >...
ATCGAGTACATGCGCTCGAACATCGTGCTGATGAAGTGGATGATCGCCAACGGCTACGAGGACAAGCGCACGCTGGGCCGCCGCATCAAGGCCATGGAGGCCTGGATCGCCGACCCGCAGCTGCTGAAGGGCGACGCCGACGCCGAATACGCCGCGGTGATCGAGATCGACCTGGCGGATGTGAAAGAGCCGCTGGTGGCCTGCCCGAACGATCCGGACGACGTCAAGACGCTGTCCGACGTCGCCGGCGACAAGATCGACGAGGTCTTCATCGGCTCGTGCATGACCAACATCGGCCACTTCCGCGCCGCCGGCAAGGTGCTCGACGGCAAGAGCGACATCCCGACCCGCCTGTGGATCGCCCCGCCGACGAAGATGGACGCCATGATCCTCAACGAGGAAGGCTACTACGCCATCCTCGGCAAGAGCGGCGCGCGCATGGAAATGCCCGGCTGCTCGCTGTGCATGGGCAACCAGGCGCAGATCCGCAAGGGCAGCACGGCGATGTCGACGTCGACGCGCAACTTCCCCAACCGCCTCGGCATCGACACCCGCGTCTACCTGGGTTCGGCAGAACTGGCGGCAGTCTGCGCGCTGATGGGCAGGATCCCGACCGTGGCCGAGTACCTGGAGCAGGTCAAGGCGGTCAACACCAAGGCCGCCGACGTCTACCGCTACATGAACTTCGACCAGATCGCCGAGTTCAGGGAAGTGGCCGACAGCGTCACGGTGTAAGGCACCGTCCCGCCGGGACTGACGCTCACCCGCCAACCCCCGCAAGGCCCTGCGGGGGTTTTTTCTGGTGACCCCCGGGCGGTAAAATAGCAACCATGGCCAATCAGGGAGACCGGCGGATGAATCCCCAGCAGCAGGCAGATGAAGGAAGGCTGTTTTCCGGCACGTTGCTGCGCACCGAGCGCATCACGCCGACTTCCTCCCCCGAAGAGGTGCGCAACCTGGTGTTCCGCACCGACGACCGCTCATTCGACGGGCGCACCGGCCAGTGCGTGCGCGTCCTGGCGCCCGGGAAGTTCGGCAACAAGTACCACACGCGGCTGTACTCGCTCGCCGAGGTGGAGGAAGGCGAACAGGACAGCACGGAATTCACGCTCTGCGTGCGCCGCTGCCACTACGTCGACGACTTCAACGGGCAGGAATACCCGGGGGTCGCCTCGAACTACCTGTGCGACCTGCGCCTCGGCATGGAGATCCCGTTCTCCGGCCCGCTCGGCTACCCGTTCGCCGTGCCGGACAGCCCGCAGGCCGACATCCTGATGATCGGCATGGGCACCGGCATCGCGCCCTTCCGCGGCCTGGTGCGCGACATCTACCGCCGCCATGGCAGCTGGCAGGGCCGCGTGCGCCTCTTCCACGGCGCGCGCAGCGGCCTCGAGATGCTCTACATGAACGAGGAGAACAGGGACCTGTCGCTCTACTACGACCAGGCCACCTTCCGCGCCTTCCAGGCGGTGAGCCCGCGCCCCCATTTCGGCGAGCCGGCGGCCATCGACCGCGCCCTCGAGCAGAACGCCGCCGAGGTATGGGACATGCTCCAGGGTGCAGACACCCGCGTCTTCCTGGCCGGACCCCAGGCCATGCTGGCTGCGGTAGACAAGGCCCTGACTGCCGTCGCCGGCTCCGCCGACGCCTGGTCGGCGCGGCGCCAGGCCATCAGCGCCGGCAGGCGCTGGCATGAAGTGCTTTACTAGAACCATCCAAAAAAAACCCGCCGTTCGGCGGGTTTTTCATGTGCAGTAATCCGAATCAGCTCATGCGGCCGCGGTACTGGTCCGCCCGCCTCATGTTTTCCTCGTATTCCTCTTTCACCCGGGCACGATAGGGAATGTCGTAGAACAGGCAGATGCCGATGAAGATGAACATTATCGACAGCGCCTGGTTCAGCCCCCAGGAAGAGAGCATCGAATACGCCGGATAGGCCGCTGCGGCTGAAACCATGAACCAGATCATCGTCAGGATGCGGCTGCCGGATCCTGCAGAACCCCTTGAATTGCTTGCCATCACTTGCTCCCTTGAATGCCGATTGCCGGATATGACCGATATATTGCAATCGATGTGCCTGAATTCACGCAAAGCCTCAACTTATTGTAATAAAAGAGAAAAGGATTTCTGCGTGGGATTCCAGCCTGCCGCTGAATGCCACAGGTGGACAACCAGCGGCACACCGCAGGAAACAAACAGGGACCGCCGCACCGTGCACCGTCAGCGGCACCAACGGCGCGGGCAACCCGGGGAGGTTACCCGCACGCTGCGAAGGACTATTTCCTGACGGGGTGCGGCTTGGGCTTGCGGCCGGGGATGGCGGGGGGGATGTAGCCGGAAACCCGGCACAGCAGCGCTTCGACTTCCTTGCCGTTCTTGTAGCGGATCGAGCGGCACACGATGACATCCCCGCTTGCCGTCAGGTGGGACACCGCCTGGCGCACGCTTTGCAACGACATTCCGGTCGTTGCGGCGATTTCCCAGTCGAGCTGCTCGCCGTGACGTTTCAGGCATTCAAGGATTCCGTTCATCCGAAACACTCCTTATTTTTCAATGCAGGCCCCTGAGGCCGGGTTACAGCGCTTTCAGGTTGGTGGCGGCGACCTTGCCGTTCTTGCCGGTTTCGACGTCGAACGACACTTGCTGGTTCTCGGCCAGCGTGGCCAGGCCGGCGCGTTCAACCGCCGAAATGTGCACAAAGACGTCCTTGGAACCGTCCTGCGGCGTGATGAAGCCAAAGCCTTTGGCGGCGTTGAAAAACTTTACGGTGCCTGTAGTCGACATGATGATCCTGTAAGAGTATTGGGCTACGCCGTCCGCGACATTGCTTACGGCATCAAATGATCCATCGGGGAAAATCGCAGAAGCCGCCGGAACGGGGGCCAAGAGAAAGTGCCAAGAACCAATCGACTCGCCTATTTTGAACGCTAAGTCCGGGAAACACAAGCTTTTTTTTAACAACAGCAGGCGCTCGGCAGCTGCCGCCTCAGCCGCCCCCTTCCTCGGCCGCCTTCCTTCGCCAAACCCAGACGTAATGGGCGCCGGAGACCAGCACCGAGGCAAACAGCAGGACAAACAGCGGCATCAGCCAGGCTCCGGTGCCAATCAGTTGCCCGGCAGCCGCCATGGCCAAGGCGAGCACGCCGAACTCGAGGAAGGTATTGGCCTTCGACAGGCGCGTCGGCGCCATCTCGATGTGGCCGACGACGAAACGGTAGGCCACCGCGCCGGCCACGATGATGGCGTCGCGCATGACGATCACCACCGCCAGCCAGATCGGCAGCAGGCCCTGCGCAGCCATCAGTATGGCGACGATCATCATGGTCATCTTGTCGGCGATGGGGTCGAGCACGGCGCCGAGCTGCGACATCTGGTTCAGGCGCCTTGCCAGGAAACCGTCCAGCCAGTCGCCCACGGCGGCCGTCACGAACACGGCGAAGGCCAGCTTGTAGTCGTGGTCGAGCAGCAGGAAGGCCACCACCGGGATCAGCAGCACCCGGGCGATGGTGATGAGGTTGGGCAGGGTGAACATGGCGGGGAAATGATGCACCGGGACGTCGCCCGGGGCAATGGTGATAGGATTTCGGCTTCGCCCTGGAGACCCCCGCAATGACCGATACCGCCCCCCGCCTGCGCCTCGGCATCCCCAAGGGCAGCCTGCAGGAGACCACCCAGAAGCTGTTCCAGCGCGCCGGCTACGACCTGCGCATTTCCGGCCGTTCCTACTACCCGGACATCGACGATGCCGAGATCCAGTGCATCCTGATCCGGCCGCAGGAGATGGCGCGCTACGTCGAGCAGGGGGTGCTCGACTGCGCCATCACCGGCCTCGACTGGATGCTGGAGACCGGTGCCGACGTCGCGGAGCTGGCCGACCTGCGCGCCCCCTGGCCCAACTACGGCACGGTGCGCTGGGTGATGGCCTCGAAGGAGGGCTCCCCTTTCAATTCCGTGAAAGACCTTGCGGGCCGCCACATCGCCACCGAGGCGGTCGGCATGACCAGGCGCTTCCTCGCCGAGCATGGCGTCGATGCCAGCGTCGAATTTTCCTGGGGCGCCACCGAGGTCAAGCCGCCGATCCTCGCCGACGCCATCGTCGACGTCTCCGAGACCGGCTCCTCGCTGCGCGCCAACCAGCTGCGCGTGATGCACGTCGTGCTGGAGAGCACGCCGCGCTTCATCGCCAACCGCGCCGCCGCGAAGGATGCCTGGAAACGCGCCAAGATCGAGCGCATGCTGATGCTGCTGAAGGGCGCCATCGCCGCCGCCACGCGCGTGCTGCTGGCGATGAACGTGCCGAAGGACAAGGTCGACGCGGTGCTGAAGATCCTGCCGGCGCTGGCGACGCCGACGGTATCCACCCTCTCCGATCCTGCCTGGGTGGACCTCAGCACGGTGGTCGAGGAGAAACAGGTGCGCGAGCTGATCCCGCGCCTGTATGCGGCCGGCGCGCGCGGCATCATCGAACTTCCCATCAACAAGATCATCGAATAGGCTTTCCAAGGAGGTTCCATGGCGAGCGATCCCTTCAAGACCCTGCGCTCATTCAGGCTGCCGGACGGCAAGACGGGCAGGCTCCATTCCCTGCCCGCGCTGGAGCAGGCCGGCCTGGGCAGGGTCTCCCGCCTGCCGGTCTCGATCCGCATCGTGCTGGAATCCGTGCTGCGCAACTGCGACGGCGTCAAGGTCGGCGAGGCGCACGTGCGCCAGCTCGCCGCCTGGCAGCCGAACGCGCCGCGCACGGCGGAGATCCCCTTCATCGTCGCCCGCGTCGTGCTGCAGGACTTCACCGGCGTGCCGTTGCTGGCCGATCTGGCGGCGATGCGCAGCGCCGCCGAGCGCCTCGGCCGCGATCCCGGTGCCATCGAGCCGCTGGTGCCGGTGGACCTGGTCGTCGACCACTCGGTGCAGATCGACCACTTCGGCTCCAAGGACGCCCTGCGCCGCAACATGGCGCTGGAGTTCGAGCGCAACCGCGAGCGCTACCAGTTCATGAAATGGGGCATGCAGGCCTTCGACACCTTCAAGGTGGTGCCGCCCGGCATCGGCATCGTGCACCAGGTGAACCTCGAATACCTGTTCCGCGGCGTGCAGTGCCGCGACGGCGTGTACTTCCCCGACACCCTCGTCGGCACCGATTCGCACACCACCATGATCAACGGCGCCGGCGTGGTCGGCTGGGGCGTCGGCGGCATCGAGGCCGAGGCCGGCATGCTCGGCCAGCCGGTGTACTTTCTCACGCCGGACGTGGTCGGCGTCGAGCTCAAGGGCCGCCTGCGCGAGGGCGTCACCGCCACCGACCTGGTGCTGACGCTGACCGAGCTGCTGCGCCGCGAAAAGGTCGTCGGCAAGTTCGTCGAGTTCTTCGGCGAGGGCGCCGCCAGCCTGACGCTGACCGACCGCGCCACCATCGCCAACATGGCGCCGGAATACGGCGCCACCATGGGCTTCTTCCCGGTGGACGGCAACACCGTCGCCTACCTGCGCGGCACCGGCCGCAGCGAGGAGGAGATCGGCGCCTTCGAGGCCTACTTCAAGGCCCAGGGCCTGTTCGGCATGCCGCGGCGCGGCGACATCGACTTCACGCGCACCCTGGCGCTCGACCTCGCCAGCGTCGCCCCGTCGCTGGCCGGGCCGAAGCGGCCGCAGGACCGCATCGAGATCGGCGCCGTCAAGCAGTCCTTCACGAGGCTCTTCAGCGAAGCCGTCGAGCAGAGCGGCTTCGGCCGAAAGTCAGCCGCCCTGGCACGGCGTTTCCGCACGCGCGACGGCATCGACATCGGCCACGGCGACGTGCTCATCGCCGCCATCACCTCCTGCACCAACACCTCCAACCCGAGCGTGATGATCGCCGCCGGCCTGCTGGCGAAGAAAGCCGTCGAACGCGGCCTGAAGGTGAAGCCGCACATCAAGACCTCGCTCGCCCCGGGCTCGCGCGTCGTCACCGAATACCTGACGCGCGCCGGCCTGCTGCCCTATCTCGAGCAGCTCGGCTTCGGCCTCGCCGCCTACGGCTGCACCACCTGCATCGGCAACGCCGGGCCGCTGGCACCGTCGATCGACGAGGCGATCTTGCAGCACGACCTCGTCTGCGCCGCCGTGCTCTCCGGCAATCGCAACTTCGAGGCGCGCATCCACCCCAACCTGCGCGCCAACTACCTCGCCTCGCCGCCGCTGGTGGTGGCCTATGCGCTGGCCGGCACCCTGCTGAAGGACCTGATGACGGAGCCCGTCGGCCGCGGCGCAAAGGGCGAGGACGTCTGGATCGGCGACCTCTGGCCCGGCGGCGCGGAGATCGAGGCCTGCATGCGCCTGGCCCTCGACGCCAAGACCTACCGCAGGCTGTATGCCGACCTCACGCGCGACCAGGACCTGTGGAATGCCATCCCGGCGCCGGCCGGCCGCGTGTACGCCTGGCCGCACTCGACCTACATCGCGCGGCCGTCCTTCTTCGACCAGGTCCACCACATGGACGACCTCGCCGCACGGCCGTTCGGCGACATCCTCGGCGCCAGGCCGCTGCTGCTGCTCGGCGATTCGGTGACGACGGACCACATCTCGCCGGCCGGCTCCTTCAGGCCGGCGACGCCGGCGGGTCAGTGGCTGGCAGAACAGGGCGTCGCGGCCAAGGACTTCAACTCCTACGGCTCGCGCCGCGGCAACCATGAGGTGATGGTCCGCGGCACATTCGCCAACGTCCGCGTCAAGAACCTGATGCTGCCGCCGAAGGATGACGGCTCGCGCGTCGAGGGCGGCTTCACCCTGCTCGACGGCCGGCAGGTCACGGTGTTCGAGGCCGGCATGGAATATATCCGGCGCGGCGTGCCGACGATCGTCCTGGCCGGCGAGGAATACGGCACCGGCTCCTCGCGCGACTGGGCAGCGAAGGGCACGCAGCTCCTCGGCGTGAAGGTCGTGGTGGCGCGCAGCTTCGAGCGCATCCACCGGGCGAATCTCGTCGGCATGGGCGTGCTGCCGCTGCAGTTCGTGGGCCGCGACAGCATCGACACGCTGCACCTGAAGGGCGACGAAACCTTCGACGTGCTTGGCATCGCCGACGACCTCCAGCCGCAGCAGGAACTCACGCTGGCGATCCACCATGCCGGCGGCCGCCGTGAGGAAATCGCGGTGCTGTGCCGCATCGACACCCCGATCGAGATCGAGTACTACCGCTACGGCGGCATCCTGCCCTACGTCCTGAGGGAGCTGCTGGAAAACTGATGGCTGAAGAAAGACGCTTCGGCCCGGTGCACCTGATTCCCGGCGCGAACAGGGGCCGCTATCCGCACTCCAATTCCGTATACGTCGAGGGCGCCGGCGTGCTGATCGACGCCGGCGCCGACGCCGGGCGCTACCGCGAACTGCTCGCCGGCCCCGGCGTGAACGAGGTCTGGCTGTCGCACTGGCACGAGGACCACCTCGCCTACCTCGACCTCTTCGAAGGCCTGCCTTTGCGGCAGATGGCCGTCGAGGCCGAGCCGCTCTCCGGCATCGAGGCCTTCCTCGACTGGTACGGCATCGGTCGGGAGGAATACCGCGACTACTGGCGCCGTACCCTGCCGGCTGACTTTCACTTCAGGCCGCGCAAGGCGACACAGCATTTCACGCCGGGCGAAGTCATCGACCTCGGCACATGCAGCGTCGAGGTGATCCATGCCCCCGGCCACACGCCCGGCTTCACCGCCTTCTTCTTCCGCGAGCCGGAGGTGCTGTTCCTCGGCGACTACGACCTGACGCGCTTCGGCCCCTGGTACGGCGACCGCGACGGCTCCATCGAGGGCACCATTGCCTCGGTGCGCCGCCTGCAGCAGGTGCCGGCGAAGGTGTGGCTGACCAGCCACGAGGACGGCTGCTTCGAGGGGGACATCGCGGCAGCCTGCGACGCCTACCTCGCCGTCATCGACGAGCGCGAGGCGAAGCTGCTGGACTTCCTCGGCGAACCGCGCACCTTCGACGACATCGTCGCTGCCTGCCTGGTCTATCGCAAGCCGCGCGAGCCGAAGGCCTTCTTCGAGTGGGGCGAGGGCGCCATCATGGGCAAGCACCTCGAGCGGCTGCTGAGGAGCGGCGCGATCGCGTTCGGGGACGGGCGCTACCGAAGGCTGCCCTGATCAGGCGTATTCCAGCAGCAGGTCCTTGGCGTTCACCGCCACGCCCGGCTTGACGTGGATGGCGGACACGACGCCGTCGCGCTCGGCGGCAAGCATCGACTCCATCTTCATCGCCTCGAGCGACAGCAGCGGATCGCCCTTCGCCACCTTCTGCCCCGCCTGCACGGCGACGGTGACCACCGTGCCCGGCATCGGCGCCCCGACATGGCGTGCGTTGCCCTCCTCGGCGCGCGGATGCGCCTTGGCGGCGGCCAGCCCGGCCTTGGTGATGCGCGCCGTGCGCGGCTGGCCGTTCAGCTCGAAGTCCACCTTGACGCGGCCCTCCTCGTCCGGCCCGCTCATGCCCTGCTGGCTGACGATGAGGGTCTTGCCGCGGTCGATCTCGACGGCGATCTCCTCGCGCTCGCGCAGGCCGTAGAAGAAGGCTGGGGTCGGCAGCACCGAGACGTCGCCGTAGTGGCTGCGGTGCGCCGCGTAGTCCTTGAACACCTTCGGGTACATCAGATAGGAGGCGAGGTCGGTGTCGCTCACCTTGCGGCCGACCGCGGCTTCCGCCTCGGCGCGCTTCGCTTCGAGGTCCGCCGCCGGCAGGAAATCGCCGGCACGTCCCGGCAGCGGCTTCTCGCCGCGCAGGACCTTCTTCTGCAGTTCGGCCGGGAAGCCGTCGGGCGGATAGCCCAGCTCGCCCTTCATCAGCGAGACCACCGATTCCGGGAAGGCGACTTCGCGCTGCGGGTCGCGCACCTGCTCCGGCGTCAGGTCGTTGGCGACCATGAACAGCGCCATGTCGCCGACCACCTTCGAGGTCGGCGTCACCTTGACGATGTCGCCGAACAGCTGGTTCACCTCGGCGTAGGCCTTCGACACCTCGGCCCAGCGGTGCGCCAGGCCCATGGCGCGGGCCTGCTCGCGCAGGTTGGTGTACTGGCCGCCGGGCATCTCGTGGCGATAGACGTCGGCAGTGCCGGAGCGGATGTCGGCCTCGAAGGGCGCATAGGCGCGGCGCACGCCCTCCCAGTAGAGCGACAGCGCCTGCATCGCCTCGAGGTCGACGCCGGGATCGCGCGGCGCGCCTTGCAGGGCGGCGGCGATCGAGCCGAGGTTGGGCTGCGAGGTGAGGCCGCTCATGCTGTCGAGCGCGCCGTCGACGGCATCGCAGCCGGCCTCGACCGCCGCCAGCACGCTGGCCGCGGCGATGCCGCTGGTGTCGTGGGTGTGGAAGTGGATCGGCAGGCCGACCTCCTGCTTGAGGGCATGGATCAGCTCGCGCGCCGCGCGCGGACGGCAGACGCCGGCCATGTCCTTGATGCCGAGGATGTGGGCGCCGGACTTCTCCAGCTGCTTCGCCAGCCCGACGTAATATTTCAGGTTGTACTTCGGCCGCGCCGCATCGAACAGGTCGCCGGTGTAGCAGATCGCCGCCTCGCACAGCGCGCCGGACTCCCGCACCGCGTCCATCGCCACGCGCATGTTGTCCACCCAGTTGAGCGAATCGAAGACGCGGAAGACGTCGACGCCCTCCTTCGCCGACTGCTGCACGAAATAGCGCACGACGTTGTCGGAATAGTTGGTGTAGCCGACCGCATTGGAGGCGCGCAGCAGCATCTGCAACAGCACGTTGGGGATGGCCTGCCGCAGCTGCGCCAGGCGCGCCCAGGGGTCTTCCTTGAGGAAGCGCAGCGCCACGTCGAAGGTCGCCCCGCCCCAGCACTCCAGGCTGAACAGGTCGGGCAGCATGCGCGCGTAGTGCGGCGCGATCTCGAGCATGTCGTGGGTGCGCATGCGCGTGGCGAAGAGCGACTGGTGGGCGTCGCGCAGCGTCGTGTCGGTGAGCAGCACGCGCTGCTGGCCCTTCATCCACTCGGCGAACTTCTCCGCGCCCATCTCCTTCAGGCGGTCGCGCGTGCCGGGCGGCGGCGCCTGCGTCAGGTCGCAGCGCGGCTTGAGCGGTTTCGCCAGCGGCAGCTGCGGCAGCGCCCGGCCCTTCATCTCCGGGTTGCCGTTGACCGCCACCTCGCCGAGGAACTTCAGCAGCTTGCTGCCGCGGTCGCGCCGGCGCTGGAAGGTGAACAGCTCCGGCGTGGTGTCGATGAAGCGCGTGGTGCACTCGCCCGAGCGGAACAGCGGATGGTCGATGACGTTCTCGAGGAAC
>Ga0209477_1002666_pt1 | contig 10213 bp, 7 predicted proteins | sample KloWWTupernatant_FD_187180 | JGI IMG/M metagenome (GOLD analysis project Ga0209477, IMG submission 187180) | Active sludge microbial communities from Klosterneuburg, Austria, studying microevolution and ecology of nitrifiers - Klosterneuburg... | ecosystem: Engineered > WWTP > Aerobic digester >...
GGTGGCCTTGGACACGAACGGCACCGTGCGCGATGCGCGCGGGTTGACCTCGAGCACGTAGAGGGTCTCGCCCTGGATCGCGAACTGGGTGTTCATGAGGCCGATGACCTTGAGCTCGCGCGCCATCCGGCGGCTCTGCTCGCGCAGCTGTTCCTGCATGGCCTGGGTCAGCGAGTACGGCGGCAGCGAGCATGACGAGTCGCCCGAATGCACGCCGGCCTCCTCGATGTGCTCCATGATGCCGCCGATCAGGACCTCGCCGGTGGCATCGCAGACGATGTCGACGTCGACCTCGATCGCGTTGTCGAGGAAACGGTCGAGCAGCACCGGCGAGTCGTTGGAGACCTTGACCGCCTCGGTGATGTAGCGCTTGAGGTCGGCGTCCGAGTACACCACTTCCATCGCGCGGCCGCCGAGCACGTAGCTCGGCCGCACCACCAGCGGATAGCCGATGTCGCCGGCCAGCGCCATGGCCTGGTCGGGATTGCGCGCGGTGCGGTTGGCCGGCTGCAGCAAGCCCAGCTTGTGGATCATCTGCTGGAAGCGCTCGCGATCCTCGGCCAGGTCGATCGAGTCGGGCGAGGTGCCGATCACCGGCGCGCCCTCGGCCTCGAGCGCGCGCGCGAGCTTGAGCGGGGTCTGGCCGCCGTACTGCACGATCACGCCGACCGGCTGCTCGAGCTCCACGATCGCCATCACGTCCTCGAGCGTCACCGGCTCGAAGTAGAGCCGGTCGGAGGTGTCGTAGTCGGTCGACACGGTCTCCGGGTTGCAGTTGACCATGATGGTCTCGAATCCGTCCTCGCGCAGCGCCAGCGCGGCGTGCACGCAGCAGTAGTCGAACTCGATGCCCTGGCCGATGCGATTGGGCCCGCCGCCCAGCACCATGATCTTGCGCCGCCCGGTCGGCGCGGCCTCGCACTCCTCCTCGTAGGTCGAGTAGAGGTACGCGGTACCGGTGGCGAACTCGGCGGCGCACGAATCGACCCGCTTGTAGACCGGCCGCACGCCGAAGGCCTGGCGCAGCTTGCGCACCGCGCGCTCGTCGGTGGCCAGCAGCGTCGCCAGGCGCGAATCGGAGAAACCCTTGCGCTTGAGCGCGCGCATGCGCGCGGCGTCGAGCGCGGCCAGGCCCTGCGCCGCGACCTCGCCCTCGACCTCGACCAGCTCGGCCATCTGGTCAAGGAACCACGGATCGATGCGGGTGAGTTCGAACACGCGCGCGGCCGAGAGCCCGGCGCGGAATGCGTCCGCGACCCAGAACAACCGATCGGGACCGGGTTCGCGCAGCTGGCGTGCCAGCTCGATCTGGCGGTGTTCCTGGTCGAGGTCATGGGTGCGCGGGGTGAAGCCGTCGACGCCGATCTCGAGGCCGCGCAGCGCCTTCTGCAGCGATTCCTGGAAGGTGCGGCCGATCGCCATCACCTCGCCCACCGACTTCATCTGCGTGGTCAGGCGCGCGTCGGCGGTGGGGAATTTCTCGAAGGCGAAGCGCGGGATCTTGGTCACCACGTAGTCGATCGCGGGCTCGAACGAAGCCGGGGTCAGCCCGCCGGTGATCTCGTTGCGCAACTCGTCGAGGGTGTAGCCCACGGCGAGCTTGGCCGCGACCTTGGCGATCGGGAAGCCGGTGGCCTTGGAAGCCAGCGCCGAGGAGCGCGACACCCGCGGGTTCATCTCGATCACCACCACGCGACCATCCTCGGCGTTGACGCCGAACTGGACGTTGGAGCCGCCGGTGTCGACCCCGATCTTGCGCAGCACCGCGATCGAGGCGTCGCGCAGGCGCTGGTACTCCTTGTCGGTGAGGGTCTGTGCCGGCGCCACGGTGATCGAGTCGCCGGTATGCACGCCCATCGGGTCGAGGTTCTCGATCGAGCACACGATGATGCAGTTGTCGGCGCGGTCGCGGACCACCTCCATCTCGAATTCCTTCCAGCCCAGCACCGATTCCTCGATCAGGATCTCGTGCACTGGCGACAGTTCGAGGCCGCGCCCGGCGATCTCGACGAACTCCTCGCGGTTGTAGGCGATGCCGCCGCCCGATCCGCCGAGGGTGAAGCTGGGCCGGATGATGGTCGGGAAGCCGACCTTGGCCTGCGCCGCCAGCGCCTGCTCGAGGCTGCGCGCGACTTCGGCCGCCGGCACCGCGAGGCCGATCTCGATCATCGCCTTGCGGAACAGCTCGCGGTCCTCGGCCATGCGGATGGCTTCGCGCGAGGCGCCGATCAGCTCGACGCCGTGCCGCTCCAGCACGCCCTTGTCGGCCAGTTCCAGCGCGCAGTTGAGCGCGGTCTGCCCGCCCATGGTCGGCAGCAGCGCGTCGGGCTTCTCCTTGGCGATGATCTCCTCGACCGTGGCCGCGTTGATCGGCTCGATGTAGACCGCGTCCGCGGTGTCGGGATCGGTCATGATCGTGGCCGGGTTGGAGTTGACCAGGATCACCCGGTACCCCTCGGCCTTGAGCGCCTTGCAGGCCTGCGCGCCCGAGTAGTCGAACTCGCACGCCTGCCCGATCACGATCGGGCCGGCGCCGATGATCAGGATCGAACGGAGGTCAGTCCTTCTTGGCACCGTCGGCCCCCGGCTCGGTGAAGAAGGGCTCGTCGACCGGGATCGGCGCGCTGACCTTGACCACGGTGTTGCGCGGCATGTTGAGCTCCATGCCGCCCTCGCGCGCCGGCAGCTTGATGATCAGCCCGTTGTCGGTGTACTTGATCAGTTCGCCGGTGCGCGTGGTGTTGAACTTGCTGCGGATGGTCACGGTCTTGCCGACGTAGCGCGCGAGGTCGGCGTACTCCAGCTCCTGCTGGATCACGCGGCCCGTGGCCGGCTCGGCGGCAATGGCCGCGGTCGCGGCCAGCGCGGCCGCGAAGGCGAGCGCGCAAATTGCGGAATAGCGACGGATAGTCTGCATGTCGTGTCTACGCCGCGGCGGAGCGGCGCGCCTCCATCAAGCCCACGAAACGGTCGAACAGCGCGGCCACGTCGTGCGGACCCGGGCTGGCCTCTGGATGGCCCTGGAATCCGAACGCGGGGGACTCGGTGAATTCGATGCCCTGGAGCGAACCGTCGAACAGCGAGCGATGGGTCGCGCGCACGTTCTTCGGCAGCGTGGCTTCGTCCACGGCGAAACCGTGGTTCTGGCTCGAGATCATCACCCGGCCGCTGTCGAGGTCGATGACCGGGTGGTTGGCGCCGTGATGGCCGAACTTCATCTTGAGCGTGCGGGCGCCGCCGGCGAGCCCCAGCAACTGGTGGCCGAGGCAGATGCCGAAGGTCGGCACGCGCAGGCGCAGGAACTCGCGGATCGCGGCGATCGCGTAGTCGCAGGGCTCGGGATCGCCGGGGCCGTTGGACAGGAACACCCCGTCCGGACCCAGCGCCAGCGCCTCGGCCGCGCTGGTCTGCGCCGGCACCACGGTCAGCCGGCAGCCGCGGTCGGCCAGCATGCGCAGGATGTTGCGCTTGACCCCGAAGTCGTAGGCGACCACGTGGCGCACGCCGCTGGTCAGCCCGAATCGGGTCGCATCGAGGTCGTAGCTGCCCTCGCGCCACTCGTAGGCGCGGGCCACGCTGACCACCTTGGCCAGGTCCATGCCCTTGAGGCCGGGGAAGGCGCGCGCCTGCGCCAGCGCCAGCGCCGGATCGATGCCCTCGCCCGCCATCAGGCAGCCGTTCTGGGCGCCGCCGTCGCGCAGCCGGCGGGTCAGGCGGCGGGTGTCGATCTCGGCGATCCCGACCACGCGATGACGCGCGAGCCAGGCGTCCAGCGATTCCTCGCTGCGCCAGTTCGACAGCCGGCGCGGCAGGTCGCGCACGATCAGGCCCGCGGCATGCACGCCGTCGGACTCGGCGTCGACGGCGTTGATGCCGGTGTTGCCGATATGGGGATAGGTCAGCGTGACCAGCTGCCGCGCGTACGAGGGATCGGTCAGGATCTCCTGGTACCCGGTCATGGCCGTGTTGAACACCACTTCGCCGGTGCTCATACCGTCGGCACCGACCGCCAGCCCGTGGTAGAGGCTGCCGTCGGCGAGGGCCAGGAGTGCGGGGCGGGTCACGGGATCGCCTTCTGCCAGTCGGGGCGCTCGGCAACGGCGCCGGAGGCAACCGCAGCCAAACCGTTGGTGCGCGGAAACCCGCGGGCTGGCAACGACCAGTCCGTGGGCGGGAAGACCAAGGCGAGTACGAATGATACGGACACCCGGCGCCGCCGTCCATCGACTAGGCCGCCGCTGGCCGGCGCGGCACAATACGTGGCGATGCCGAGCCCAGACACCCCCACGCCCCGCTTCCGGATCGAGGCGCTCACGGCCGCCGACGCGCTGCGGCAACTCGAACCCTTCCCGTTCCTGGTCGCCCGCCGGACCCTGGATGAAGGCGCCCGCACCGAACTCGAACGCGATTTTCCCCGCTACGCGGGCGCCGGGTTCTTCCCGTACGCCGACGCCGACTGCGGCCCGGCGGTGCGCGAACTGGTGGCCGAGCTGTGCCGGCCCGAGGTCGCCACCGTGCTGGGCGAGCAGCTCGGGATCGAGCACCTCGGGCAGTACCCCACGCTGGTGACCCTGTGCCGCGCGCTCAACTCGCGCCACGGCAACATCCACACCGACAGCCTGTCGAAGGTCGCGACGGCGCTGGTCTATCTCAACCAGGAATGGCGCGCGGGCAGCCCCGGTAGCCTGCGCTTCCTTGCCAACGCCGACGACATCGAGGCCCTGGTGGCGCCGGAACTGCCGCCCCTGTACGGCAACTTCGCGATCTTCCGCCGCACCGAGTGCTCGTATCACGGCCACCTGCCCTACGAGGGTGAGCGCCGCGTGATCCAGGTCGCGTGGGTGACCAGCGAGGACGAGAAGCGGCGCAAGACCCGGCGCGGGCGCTTCTCGCGCATGGTGAAGTGGCTGGCGGGCGCGCTGGATCGGCGCTTCGGGCGGCGCGGGTAGATTGCGGGATTCGAAGTCACGCGATTGGCAAGGATTTGGCTGCCGGTAAGGCCCATCGCCCGCAGAGCGGGCTCCTACGGAGCCGGCATTGTAGGAGCCCGCTCTGCGGGCGATGGGCCTTGGTCGCGGCTGAATCCGCTCCTACAGGGGGCAGCCCGTCTCAACCGAGCACGTCGGTGATGTCGTAGGTCCCGGCGCGCTGGCGCGCGAGCCAGATCGCGGCGCGAACCGCGCCGTGGGCGAAGACCGCGCGCGAGCCGGCGCGGTGGGTCAGCTCGATGCGCTCGCCCGGAGCCGCGAACAGCACGGTGTGCTCGCCGACGATGTCGGCCGCGCGCACTACCGAGAATCCGATTTCGCCATCGCGACGCGGGCCCGTGACGCCCGCGCGGCCGTAACGCGCCACCGAATCGAAGTCCACGCGCCGCGCCTGCGCGATCGCGCGGCCGAGCGCCAGGGCCGTGCCGGAGGGCGAATCCTGCTTGAACTTGTGGTGCGCCTCGATGATCTCGGCGTCGAATTCCGCCGGCAGCACGGTCGCTGCGACCGCGGTCATGCGGCGCAGCAAGGCCACGCCGAGGCTGAAATTGGCCGCCCACAGGACCGGGATGCTGCGACCCGCATCGGCCAGCGCCAGGCGCTGGTCGTCGGAGAGCCCGGTGGTGCCGCTGACGAAGGGAATGCGCCGCCCGACCGCCAGCGCCAAGGCCGTATCGAAGGCGCGTGTGCCGGTGAAATCGATCAGCGCGTCGGGCAGCAGGTCGGGATCCAGCTGCGACGTGAACTCGATGTCGGGCGCGCCCTTGCCGTAGACCTGCGACAGCGGTTCGCCGATCAGGGTGGATTGCGAAGGCGCCAGCGCCGCGCAGACCTCGCAGTCGTCGCGCTCCAGCGCGATGCGCAGCACCGATTGGCCCATGCGGCCGGCGGCTCCGTGGACCACGAGGCGGATCTTGTTAGGCATCGCGCCACGCTAGCGACGACGGGTGCGGGCCGCAAGGTGGCCGCGTACCGGGTATCGGTTCCCTCCATCCGCCCGGGCGCGGCGAGTGGCGCGTCGCGGCCAAAGCCGCTCCCGCAGGGGCGGCGGGCTGACTTGCACGTCGGTGCGAAGCGAGTCCGGGCCCGTCGGCACCTGGTTGGAGGCGAGTTCCACTGAATGTCTGAGCCGCCAACCAGGTGGCGACGGGCCCGGACCCCCACGGTCGCCGAAAGCGCGAATCGCGATACCGCAGCCAATCCCTCAGGAGGTCATGCGGTCCCAGAACTGCTTGACGCCGTCGAGCCAGGAGGTCTGCCGCGGCGTGTGGTCCTTGCCGTCGGCGAAGCTCTGCTCGAACTCCTCCAGCAGTTCCTTCTGGCGCCGGGTCAGCCGCACCGGGGTCTCGACCACGACCCGGCACAGCAGGTCGCCGCGCGCGCCGCCGCGCACCGACTTGACGCCCTTGCCGCGCAATCGGAACAGGCGCCCGGTCTGGGTCTCGAACGGCACCTTGATGATGGCCTCGCCGTCGAGCGTGGGCACCACGATCTCGGCGCCCAGCGCGGCCTGGCTGAAACGCACCGGCACCTCGCAATGGAGGTCGTTGCCGTCGCGCTGGAAGATCGCGTGTTCGCGCACGCGCACCTCGACGTAGAGGTCGCCGGCCGGGGTTCCGGCCGTCCCGGCCTCGCCCTCCCCGGCCAGCCGGATGCGGTCGCCGTTGTCGACCCCGCCCGGGATCTTCACCGCGAGGGTGCGCTCGCGCTCGATGCGGCCATGCCCCTCGCAGTCCTTGCACGGATTCTCGACCGCCTGGCCGCTGCCGCCGCAGGCCGGGCAGGTCTGCTGGACCGAGAAGATCCCGTTCTGCATCCGCACGCGGCCGTGGCCGCGGCAGGTGCCGCAGGCCTTGCGCTTGCCGTCGGCCGAGCCGCTGCCATCGCAGGTCGCGCAGGACACCAGGGTCGGCACGCGGATCTGGCGCTCGACGCCGAACACCGCTTCCTCGAGGTCGAGTTCGAGCAGGTAGCGCAGGTCGGCGCCGCGCCGCTGGCGCGTGCGCCCGCCGCCGAAGATGTCGCCGAAGATGTCGCCGAAGATGTCGCCGACGTCGGCGTGGAATCCACCACCACCGCGTCCCGGGCCGGCCTCGAACGCAGCGTGGCCGTGCTGGTCGTAGAGCCGCCGCTTGCCCGCGTCGCCGAGCACCTCGTAGGCCTCCTTGGCCTCCTTGAAGTGCTCCTCGGCCTTGTGGTCGCCCGGATTGCGGTCCGGATGGTGCTTCATCGCCAGGCGGCGATAGGCCTTCTTGAGGTCTTCGTCGCTCGCGGAGCGTTCGACGCCCAGGATCTCGTAGTAGTCCCGCTTGCTCATCCCGCCAGGTTCCCCCGCCTCCCCGGGCGCGATGCCGGAATGGAAGCTTGCATGTGCCGCGTGTGAACCATCGACGTGGGACGGTTGCCGCGGGCCGGACCCCCAGCCCTGCCCCTCTCCCGGAGGGAGAGGGGAGGATTCCGGCGCGCCGGGCTACTTCTTGTCCTTGACCTCGGTGAACTCGGCATCGACCACGTCTTCGGCCTTGCCGGCGGCGGGCTGCGCGCCCGCCGCGGCATCGGCCTCCGGGCCATGCGCGGAACCGGCGGCCGCGGCCAGCGACTGCGCCGCCTGCTCGAGCGCGGTGGCGCGCGCATCGATGCGGTCCTTGTCGTCGGACTTCATCGCGTCCTCGAGGTCCTTGAGCGCCGACTCGATCGCGCCGATCTGCTCGCCCGGCACCTTGCCGCCATGCTCCTTGAGCATCGAGCGCGTGGCGTGGACCAGCGCGTCGGCCTTGTTGCGCGCGCCCACCAGTTCATGGAACTTGCGGTCGTCCTCGCGGTTGGCCTCGGCATCGCGGACCATGCGCTGGATCTCCTCCTCGTTGAGGCCGGATCCCGCCTTGATCTCGATGCGCTGCTCCTTGCCGGTCTTCTTGTCCTTGGCCGAAACGTGCAGGATGCCGTTGGCGTCGATGTCGAAGGTGACCTCGACCTGCGGCATGCCGCGCGGCGCCGGGTCGATGCCGGCGAGGTCGAACCTGGCCAGCGACTTGTTGGCGCTGGCGCGCTCGCGCTCGCCCTGCAGCACGTGCACCGTGACCGCGCTCTGGTTGTCGTCGGCGGTCGAGAACACCTGGGTGTTCTTGGTCGGGATCGTGGTGTTCTTCTCGATCAGCTTGGTCATCACGCCGCCGAGGGTCTCGATGCCCAGCGACAGCGGGGTGACGTCGAGCAGCAGCACGTCCTTGACCTGGCCCGAGAGCACGGCGCCCTGCACCGCGGCGCCGATCGCGACCGCCTCGTCGGGATTGACGTCCTTGCGCGGCTCCTTGCCGAAGAACTCGGCCACCGCCTGCTGGACCTTGGGCATGCGGGTCTGGCCGCCGACCAGGATCACCTCGCTGATGTCGCCGATCTTGAGCCCGGCATCGGCCAGCGCGGTGCGGCAGGGGTCGATCGTGCGCTTGACCAGGTCCTCGACCAGCGACTCGAGCTTGGCCCGGGTCAGCTTGATGTTGAGGTGCTTGGGGCCCGAGGCGTCGGCGGTGACGTAGGGCAGGTTGACGTCGGTCTGCTGGTTCGAGGAGAGCTCGATCTTGGCCCGCTCCGCCGCGTCCTTGAGGCGCTGCAGCGCGAGCGGATCGCTCTTGAGGTCGATCCCCTGCTCCTTCTTGAATTCCTCGACCAGGAAGTCGATCACGCGCTTGTCGAAGTCCTCGCCGCCGAGGAAGGTGTCGCCGTTGGTGGCCAGGACCTCGAATTGCTTCTCGCCGTCGACGTTGGCGATCTCGATGATCGAGACGTCGAAGGTGCCGCCGCCGAGGTCGTACACCGCGATCTTGCGATCGGCGCCCTGCTTGTCCAGGCCGTAGGCCAGCGCGGCCGCGGTCGGCTCGTTGATGATGCGCTTGACCTCGAGCCCGGCGATGCGGCCGGCGTCCTTGGTCGCCTGGCGCTGGCTGTCGTTGAAGTAGGCCGGGACCGTGATCACGGCCTCGGTGACCGCGTGCCCGAGGTAGTCCTCGGCGGTCTTCTTCATCTTCATCAGCACGTGGGCCGAGATCTGCTGCGGCGCGGTCTTCTTGCCGTCGGCGGTCTGGACCCACGCATCGCCGTTGTCGTGCGCGACGATGCCATAGGGCACCAGGTCGAGGTCCTTCTTGACCTCGGCGTCGGTGAATTTGCGCCCGATCAGGCGCTTGACCGCGTAGAAGGTGTTCTTGGGATTGGTCACCGCCTGGCGCTTGGCCGAGGCGCCGACCACGACTTCACCGTCCTTGGTGAAGGCGACGATGGAAGGCGTCGTGCGATCGCCCTCCGAATTCTCGATCACCCGTACCTGCCCGCCTTCCATGATGGCGACGCAGGAGTTGGTGGTGCCCAGATCGATGCCGATGATCTTGCCCATGACGTCAGTTCTCCGGAGATTTCGCGCGACCCGACCCGGGTCGCCCATGGATCACGATGTGAGGATTGCGTGGACGCGTTTCAAGCCGTGCCTCAGCTACCCGCGTCCCCGGCGACCGCAACCATCGCCGGTCGCAACAGCCGGTCGCTGAGCCGGTAGCCCTTCTGGAAGACGGTCACCACGCTGCCGGGCGCGGCGCCGCCCGCCTCGACCACGCTCATGGCCTGGTGCAGTTCCGGATTGAAGGGCGCGCCCGCGGGGTCGATCGCCTCGAGGCCGTGGCGCTCCAGCGCCTTGTCCAGCAGGCGCAGGGTGGCGGCCATGCCCTCGGCCAGCTTGACCGGATCGACGCCGCCGGCGCGCAGGCCGGCCTCGAGGCTGTCGGCCACCGGCAGCAGGTCCGCGAGCAGGCGCTCGCTGCCGTAGCGGCGCGCGGCCTCGACATCGCGCGCGGCGCGCTTGCGCAGGTTGTCCATCTCCGCGAGCAGGCGCACCTGCTCGTCCCGGGCCGCGGCCAGTTCCGCCGCCGGTCCGGCCGGCGCCTCGATGCCGGGCCCATCCCCGGGCCCGGGGACCGGTTGCGGCTGCGCGTCCGGCGTGGATTCAGTGGAATGCATGCATGGCTCCCGCGTCCGGACTGGCCCTGCGGGGCGCCCGGCTCGGCATGGGTTCGGATTGAAATGCCCCGCCGGCTAGGTGGGGACTGCGCGCGTGGCCTTCAAGGCCCGGGATTCGACAGCGCCCCGCTGACGGCACGGGCCGCCGCCTGCACCATCGGGATCACGCGCTCATAGGCCATCCGGGTCGGCCCTATCACGCCCAGCGCGCCGAGCAC